>ENA-OQCG01000058-OQCG01000058.1-human-gut-metagenome-genome-assembly--contig:-NODE-58-length-19295-cov-2.331646_pt1 | contig 19295 bp, 14 predicted proteins | sample MGYA00242758_ERZ504577 | MGnify/ENA primary metagenome ERZ504577 (study PRJEB26092, sample SAMD00036248) | human gut metagenome | host: Homo sapiens | study: EMG produced TPA metagenomics assembly of...
CATTAACACAAACGGCATCGTGCTGGACGCAACAGTCCCCCGTTATCTCCGGCATTGAAGCCGGCAAAACCTATTGCGCAGCACAGACTATTACCGTTGACGAAAAGTATATCGGCACCGTGAAGGTGAACGGCACGGAAGTCAGCCTTGATAGAAACAGTCAATTTGCTCTTTCCCCCGCAAGCGGCAAGCAAACGATTGTTGTGACCGATAAGGCAGGCAACGAGACAAGGGTTACCGTGACCGTAAATAACGGCCATACCTACGAGTGGCAGAGCGAAAACGGACAGTATTGGCAGAAGTGCAAATTCTGCAATCACGAAACTGCGAAAAAGGATATTCCGACCATTAACATCAGCGGTGCCGACAAGGTTTGCCGGACGCAGGATTACAAATTCAGCTTTACTTTGCCGGAAGGAGCGACGGATGCAGCCTGTGGGTATGAGTTTATCGGACTTGGCGGTGGTCCTCTTACGCCGACCGTTGAGAATGGTTTGTACAGCGGTATCATAAAAGCATCCACATATCCGGCGACAGAAAACAGCTTTAAGCTGATCGTGAGTGCAAAGACCGCTGACGGCTTTGCGTTCTCTGCCGAAAAGAAGGTTACCATTCAAAACGAGCACACCGGCGGCACAGCCACCTGCAAGGACAAGGCGATTTGCGAGGTCTGCGGCGAGAGCTACGGAAAGCTTGACCCGAACAACCACGCCAACCTCAAGCATATAGATGCAAAGGCGGCAACAAAGACTTCTGAGGGCAATATCGAATACTGGTACTGCGACGGCTGCAACAAGTATTACAAGGACGCCAAAGCAACACAGGAAATCACCAAGGCTCAAACCGTAACGGCAAAGCTGCCCCCGAAAATCACGGCCGGTGATGGTGCAACGGTCACACAGGGCGAGAAAAAGGAGCTGTCTTTCACTTCTGACGCATCCTTCGCCGATTTCCTTCGTGTAGAGCTTGATGGCACTGCGCTGGAAGAAAAGAACTATACAAAGAGAGAGGGCAGCACGATAATCACGCTGAACCGTGATTTTGTTGCTACACTTTCCGTGGGTGAGCATACGCTTGCGATCGTTTCTCAAAGCGGTACGGCTACGGCTAAGTTCACCGTCAAGGCAAAGCCGGCTGAAACGGCAACCCCGCAGCCTACTGTGACACCGCAGCCCACGGCACAGCCCCAGCCGACGGTGCAGCCTGTTTCCCCGATTCCGAGCACCGGCGACACCGCCAACCCTGCATTGTGGTTTGCGCTGCTGATCGTCAGCGGCTTCGCGCTGGCGGCAATTTTCGTACTGCGCAAGAAAGCCAATCGCAAGTAAACAAAATGGGTACCGGCCTATATCAGCGCACGGAAACCATATCCATAGGATTCACACGCACGCCATTCTGCATCACCTCAAAATGCAGGTGGTTGCCGGTGCTGTCACCGGTACTGCCCACATAACCTATAACCTGCCCTGCCGTTACCGCTTCCCCTGCGGTAACGGCAGTTTGCGTCATAAAGAGATCATAACCTCGCACTCTTTCTGCGTCAGCTTGTGCAGATACTTTTTGATCCCTTCCCACATCAGCTTGGACTCGACGCTTTCCTCAATCGGGTTCATCAGGCGTCTATACACTGTGTCTACCTCGTCACGGCATTCCTCAATGGAAATCTCATGCTTTGCCTTAACCATCAGTGCACGAATGTAAGAAGCGCGCCGGGCATACAACACCTTGGTCATAAACTTTGTAAAGCGTGCAGCCAGTTGCGCGTCCTCACCACTAAACCATAGCTTATTTTTCTTTGCCATCGTAAACCTCCTGAATTATGGGTTTCATTGAATAGACCTCAAAATTCGGAGGCGCGCGGGTCGGGTAAGAATTACGGCAGCGCATCTTACATTAAGCGAACGCAAAAAAAGGCCCGACAGCCGTTGTGGCTGTCGGGCCAAAAACAATCTGTAATTGTCTTTATAACCGATTACTTATCGTTTCTTTTCTTGCAGACAAATACAACTGCAAGTCCGAGCAGAGATGCCACCAGAAGCACGACGTACAGCGTGGGGTTGGAGGTATCGCCCGTTTGCGGCATTGCCGTTATGGTGGACGGCTTTGAAGTGCTTGCCGGGGTGGGGGCCGGTGTGGGAGCAGCAACTTCGTTCTTCTTGGTTTCGCTGCCGTTTGAACTGTTGTTGCTGCCCGGATTGCTTCCGCTGCTCGGCACGGCGGTGTCCTTATAGGCAATCGCGTAGTCGGAGAAGCGGTCGGTCTTAAAGGTCAGCGTCTTGCTGGCTGCGTCAAACGCGGCATCCAGCACAGTAATCGTGCCTTCATGGTTGCGCACAATGCAGTAGGTGCGGTTGACCGCGCTGTTCGTATTGATGAGCGCGTCCGGCACCGCAACGGAGATCGTCAATGCGTTTTTGGTCGTGTGCAGGGCAACACCGGCCTGTTGGCTGCCGTTTACCGTCATGTACTTGAACAGACTGATGTCGAGATACTGCCCGATGGTGTAGTCCTTGGCGGCCTGTGCCATCGCAGTTTTGACTGCATCGGGGACATTGGCCTCTTTCACGGTCAGCACAATGTCCACGCTTGCGCCGTCGGCAATCTGTGCCAGTTCATCGGCGGTAATGTCGCCGCTGTCCACCAACATGGCAAGCAATTCTGCTTTGTTGGTCAGCAGGGTGGCGGGCGGTACAGTGCCCTCAAACTTGACATTCACTTTCACCTTGCCGCTGCCGATCACAATCTCCTCGCCGGGGGAATCCTCCGCCTTGGCGGGGACAATCACGTAGGTCTGGTCAACAGTGCCGGTATAGTTGCCCTTGGCGGTGATGGTCAGTGTGCGGCTGCCGGGGTCGGTGGCGGTGTTGCCCGCCACGGTGTAGGAATCTGCGGGGAGTTCTTTGTTGTTCAGCAGGACTTTCTCGACCGTTTGGGTCTGTTCCGCGCCGTTGGCGGCAAGACCCTTGCCCAGCACAACTGTTGCGCTCTGGATGGACTTCGGCTTGATGGTAAACGTACCCTTGGCAAACGTCACATCGTAGTTCGGGTTTGCGCCAGCATCAGCGGTGCCGGTGATGTCATACTCGCCGGCATTCTCGCCCTCAGCACGCGCCAGCGTGATACCTTTCAGCGTTTCACCACTCAGTACACCACTGACTATGTAAGTCAGTTTGGGGTCTTTTTCCTCATATACCTTGGACTTGTTGTCCGGGGTGACGGTGACTTCCTTGGCAGTGATGGTGGCAGTGGTTTCGGTCTGATTTCCGCTTTCAGCCAGCACATAGTTGGCGGCAGAATCGCCGCCCAGCTTCAAATCGGAGATGGCAACATTCTGCTTGCCTGCCTCAGCCTTTTCAAACATACCCTTAGCCGCAACGGTCAGCTTGTCGTTTTCCAGAATACCGTCAAACTGGGCATTGCTGTAATCCAGCACAGCATTGGTCGTGCCGTCATAGACTTTGTCGTTTGCCGTAATGCCGGAAACGGTAACAGCCTTCGGGGTAATCACAAAGTCGGCTGTCGTATTTCCGGTAAGCGTGTAATTGCTGTTGGAAATCGAGACTGTAACTGTGTAGCTGCCTGCATTAACGGGAACGGCTGTGTCATTGTATCCGTTGCCGGTGTAGGTAAGCGTTACAGGAACGTTTTCCCCGTCCACAGCGCCGGAAAGATTGGCAGCGGCGGCAGTGACACTGCCGTAAGTGCCGCCGTTCGGGGTAATGGTAACGGTGACTTTCTTGGCGGTGATAGTGGCAGTGGTTTCGGTCTGATTTTCGCTTTCAGCCAGCACATAGTTGGCAACAGAATCGCCGCCCAACGTCAAATCGGAAATCGTGACATTCTGCTCACCGACATTAGCGCTTTCCAATGTACCTGTGGCAGTAACGGTTAAGGTGTCATTTTCCAGAACACCGCCAAGGGTCACCGCGCTGTAATCCAGCCCAGCATTGGTCGTGCCGTCATAGACTTTGTCGTTTGCGGTGATACCCGAAACCGTAACCGCCTTGGGGTTGACCGTAACGGTTGCTGTGCCGGTGTTCGTCGTGTATTTTCCACCGTTGGACTCATCGGGGGTGAATATCCACTTGGCATTATGGCTACCCGCCTTGAGTTTCTCGTCAGGTGTGAGCCATGTAAACGTGCCGTTGACCGCATCACGCGTGTTGGGGTCTTGCATCGTGCCTGTGATGGTGCTCTTGCTCAGTGTGTCACCGTAGGTAATCTCGCTTGCGGTGATTGTGCCGTCCGGCACGGGGGTGATTTGATTCACCGCGTTGACATTGACAGTCAGAGTGATGTCCTTATAGTTTATGCTCTTGATTACCACGGTCACTGTGCCCACAGAGCCGGTGGTTTCCACGTCGTTTTTCTGAATGGGCAGGGTCAGCTCGCCATTTTCCACCTTCGCGCCGCTGGTGTAGTAGCCGTCATTTAGTTTGATTTCGCCGATCTCATAGGTGAGCGCACCGTACGCTTTGGGAGTTTCCAGCGTGGGCAGGGCTGGGAGCGTCACAGTGTAGGTCTTTTCGTGGCCGTTTACAATGGTCAGCGCGGTTTCCTTGGTGAAGTCAGGCGCAGCGGCCTTGGTGATGCTGCCAGTGGTAGGGAAGCTGCTCTGCTCCAGGGCGTAATTCTTCGCGGTCTGCTCCGTCAAGGTCACTGTGGCAGTGACGTTCTTGCCGTTGCCCACACCGGCATCGTCAAAGCTGGCGGTGACGGTGTAGTCTGTGCCTCGGTTCAAGGTCACGTTGTCGAAGGTCACGCTGGAGATGTCCGCGTTTGTCGTGCCATCATAAGGCTTGGGCGCAACCGTTACCCCGGTGATCGTCAGCGGCTTCTTCCCAATGCTGACCGCCACGCTGGCGGGTGCGGTATCGTTGTGGTTTGCATCGCCAATCACCCGATACCACACGGTATATGCTCCGGCATCGGTGCCGGTAGGGATGTCCTGGCTGTATGTGCCGTTCTCGGTCAGGCTGTACAGCATGGTGCCATGGTCCGTCATGCCCGCAGTAATCAGCGCCTGCTCCTGTCCGGTATAGGTCAGATTTTCCTGCGCCGTGGGAGCGGTGAAGGTGGGGGTAGCCTTGTTCACCTTGATGGTCACAGTTCCGGTCGCGGGGGCGTATTCCTCGTAGCCCGCAGCCGGGGTGAACGTCCACGAAGCCGTATAGTCGCCAGCTGCGCCGGGTTTGGCTTCAGGGTTCGTCCACGCGAACGTGCCCTTGACCTCTTCTCCGGTGCCGGGGTGTTTCATCGTGCCGGTGGCCGTAAGCTTACTTTCGTTCAGCATCTGGCCGTAGGTGATATCCGACGCGCTGACGGTGACGCCCGATGCATTGGGGGGAATCCTTGCGCTAATGTAGACCTTGATGGTAAACTCGAAATTCTGATAGTTCGTGGTCACAACCGGGACGGTTATCGTGCCGATTTGTGTGTTAACATCTGAGGTGTGCGCAGACACAGTGGGCAGAGTCAGAATGCCTTCCTCTGACACGGACATACCGTTGTTGCTGTCGAGGTAGGTGCTATCCGTAAAATGGTAATCACACCCTTGATACTGGATATCGCCATACTCGCAGCCCTCAGACAGCTTCGGCAGGAGCTTGGCCAGATCGATCGTGTAGGTCTTTGCCAGATCGTTGAAAACAAGCTGCGTGATCTCACCCGGTGAGGTCACAGTGGCTTGCTTGATGGTAAAGGTCGCGCCGCCGGATTGTGTGATTACCTTCGATGTTGAAGGAGTGTCCTCACCATAGGTCTGAAGCACATAGTTGTCGTCGTTGAGTGTTATTTTGAAGGTGATCCCATACTTCTCACCGGCATCCGGCGAATAGATGGTTTCTTCACCACTCTTCTTAACAAAGTACGCATCCGAAATGGTGTAGGCTTCACTCGGAACATCGACGACGCCAGAAGCAGAAAGCGTTTTGAATTTCAGAGCCGTTGCCCATTCGTTTGCGCTCATGTTAATTTCCGCCGTGCCGTCATAGACTTTGGAAATAGCAGAGGAAACCATGACGCTGTCGATCTTCATCGGCTCGATCTTCCATTCCACGTTTTCAATCTTGCCAGAGTAGTTGCCGTTGCCATTGACAGTCAGCGTATAGCTGCCCGCGTTGGCCTGCATCGTGGCATCCACGTAGAAGTCTGTGCCTTTGGTCAACGTTGTATTTTCGTCGAGCTTGACCGTGACCGCCGGGAATTGTTTTTGACCGTTATAGGTCGGGTTCTCGACTGTTACCTCCGCGCCCTCAAGGCTGACCGGCGTAACGGTGATGGTGATCTCCGCGCTCTTGGAATAGCCGCCGCTGGTGCAGATGAGGAGATAGGTGTGCGTTCCCGCGGCGAGATTGTCGGGCAGTGTGTAATTTGCGCCAGTTGCCCCTTCCAGCGGTGCTGTCGCCGCAGCCCCCTCGAGCTTATACCACAAATAGCTAAGGTCCGCTCCGCTCGTTTCGCCCATTCGGCAGCTTGAGACCAGCGTTACCTCTCCCGTCGTGCCATATGCCATGGTCGTCGGGACTTCTTTATGATTCTTATCCTTCGCGTATATCTTGACACTCTGGATGGGCGCTTTCTCCACGGTGACTTTAAGCCCACTTATTGTTTCCTTGTGGCTGTCATCCGCCCAATAACCGGTTTCGTACTTGAAGGCATAGCCCTCCTCCAGCAGGTCGCCGAGGGTCAGATCGGTCACCTTTTCATTGGAAACCGTCACCTTACCAATTCTGCCCTTCGTCGTACCGGAGTCCTTGATCGTCGCTCTGGCGTCCACGCTCAGCGCATCGACGTTGTGACCGTTCAGATCGAAGAGGAACGGATTGTTGATCATCACCGTAGTTCCGGTCACGTCCGCCAGCAGCTTCAGTGTGCAGCCGTTGTTTTTGGTCGCGTAAACGAGCGCATCGGTGAAGCTCGGGAAATACTTTGCGTCCGAACCGGTGATATCGACCTGTGCTGCGGCTTTCATCCCACAGGTGTGGCAGGGATCCTCCGTCATGGATTTTCCATCCGCCGAGCCGTGATCGCAGACCTTCTGGCAGACGGTACACTTGCCGTTTTCCCAGTTGTGCTCGCACGGGCGCACGGTCACTTCGTCTGCCGTTTGGGTCTCGCTGCTCAGATCGAGCACTGTGTCACCATTCCAGAACAGGCTTTCGTCCAGATAGTCGGAAAGATGCTTGCCGCTATCCTCTGTTTTGATGCTGTAGTTGTTAGTGCCCTTCCGGAACGTGCCGCTTTTCAGCACGGCGTTGCCATCTGTTTTTAACAGCACACCGCCGGTGTACGTGCCGCCGTCAAACTCCACCGTGCCATAGGTCACATATGCCAGCAAGACGGACCGTTGACCATTCAAGGTATCCGGTACAGTTCCGCTCTTTGCGGTCACATTTTCCAGTGTCAGCTTCGGGCCGCTATTGGATGAGATGTAAAGAACGCCCTCATAGCTCGTGCATCTGCTGCCATCCAGCGTGCCGTTTTTCAGCGTCAGCTGGCTTCCGTTGTGCAGCATGATCAGGCAGGCACCGTCGGCACTCAGGGTATGGTTGTCCAAATCAATGGTGAAGTTCTTTTGGGAAGAACCTACCTGCAGCACCGCGCCGTTGCCCAGATCAAGATCATCCAGCAGCGTGATGGTCCCGCCGTTCTGGACGGCATCGATCGCCTTCGACAGAGAAGCGTATTCCACATTTCCGATCTTTGCAACCGGCGCATCTATGGCCGTACCCTGCTGAACGGTCACGACCGTGTTGAAGCCGCCGCCGGTGCGCACCTGTGTTCTGTTCTCATCCACATAGACACAGCCATCTCCCAGAAGTTCCATGCAGTCGCGGCTGGTGGCGTCGGTGGTCTCGTTCACCTTCCAGAAAATGCTTTTGACATTCTCGTTTGTCATGGTATCCATGTAGGGGCGGAACGTACCGCCTTTCAGTGTGACTTGACTTTTTGCACCTACGTACAGTCCCTGATAGTCGCCGCTTTTGATGACAGCAGAGCCGAAGTCGCCCACCATCACACTGCTTTTATTGCTCGTTACTGTGGCGGTCACAGCTTCCAGCGTCATGCTCGCACCGGATCTGTACGCGCGGATGGCGCAGCTGCCGATTCCTGTGGCTTTTACTGTACCGTTCTTCACCGTTACGGTGGCATTTTTGACCAGCAGAACGCCGTCAGATGACCACGTCTTGGAGCTGGACAGCGTTTTGCCGTTCAGGTCGAAGGTGATGCTCTTGCTGATGGTCACATATGTCTCGCCCAGGTCTACGTCGCTTAGCAGTGTGACGGTATCGCCGTTCTGCGCCGCGTTCAGTGCCGCCGGGAGGGATTCGTATGTGCCTCCATCCGTGCCGTCTTTTTTTGTTACCGAAGCGGCCTCAACGACAGCCTCGTTGACTGTGAGTTCCGCAGTTGTTGACCGTTCCTCTTCGTAGTTCTTGGTTTCGCCGGTCTTGGCATAGACGTAATATGTGCCGGGTTCGCTGATTGCAGTGTTCTCGTCAATCTTGGGCATGGCATCGCTACCCTCTACGTCAGAAGAGCCCGCCCAGCTTTTTAACGCGGAAGCCAGATAATAATATGTCACCTCGGCGTCTTCCGGAGCACCCTCGACAGACAGAAGCGGAAGAAGTTTTTCGCCCGCCGTGCAAGCCGTCTGGGAAAGAGACACGGTCAGCTTGGGATAGGCCTTGTTGATGTTGCCGCCAATCGTAAACGTTTCTTCGCCCGCCTTGAGCTTGTACTTTACCGCGCTTCGCCGATTAGCGCGATTTCCACAGTGACGGTATGCCATCCCGCGTCCGCGGAATCGAACGTCTTCTTGGCGGTAAAGCCCGTTCCTTCTTTGAGTTTGATTTCATTTGTGCCGTCTGTAAACGTCAAGTCGATTGGAATCGTGCCGCCGTCCGTCGTGCCGTCATAGCTGCGGCCAATGGAATCGGGCTTGCTTGTGCACCAAATCTCTGTCCGCGTGTCTTCTCCGGAGATATACGTGCCGCCGCCCCCTTCTGTCGGGCTTCCGGGGGCTACATAGATCCCACCGCCTGCGGCGTCCTGCCCCGCATTGTTAAGGGCGGGGAGTTCGTTTTTCCCCTCCATAGTCGGCTCATTCTGCCCGGCTTCTTTGCCGGTTTCTTCGTCTGCGGTATTTTTCTCGGCAGCCGCAGGCGCATCCTCTGTCGGGTTTTCTTCGGGGTTCGCGGGCGAGGCATTCTCACCCGCGTCGGTTTCCGCTTCCTGCGTTGCAGTGACCATCTGTTCCGGCGGCTGTCCCTCTGCTGCCAGCGCCCCGGTGGGGGTCAGGGTCAGGCAGAGGGTGATCGCCAGAAACAGGCTCAATACACGTTTTTTCATCAGGTTTTCCTCCGTTTGACATCAGTGGTCGGAAATAAGCCACAGCTTTTTGGCTGCGGTTTTGGCTTCGCTGCGCCGCTTTACACCCAGTTTTTCTAAAATATGGCTCACATGGGTCTTTACCGTGGGCAGCTTCACGTCCATGATCTGCGCGATCTCGGCATTGCTTTTGTCCGCGCAAATCAAGCGTAGTATCTGTAATTCCGTAGGGGTAAGCTCCTTCGCCGCCCTCATGCGCGGGGCAAGAAAGCGCGGATAATAGGTCGCCTGTGTCCGCACGGCGGCCATAAGGCGCTTGTACCATTTTGTATCATCGTTCCGGTTCAGCTTTTCCAAAAGGGGCAGCACGGCGGCGCTGTACACGCTGACGGGCGTGATAAAGCTGTACTCTGCCGCCGTATCCAGCGCTGCCGTAAGCCGCGCCCGCCATGCGTCGTCCTTTTTCCGGTACAGGGCAAGGGCGCACAGAATGTTCAGGTGGATGCCGTCAATATGCCGCCCGCAGCCCTGTATGTAGCGTTCCAGCGGCGAAAGCGTCAGCAGGGCGGCGTCCGGGCGGTTCTGCGCAATTTCAACCATGGCTTGCGTCAGGTATTGATACCGCTTCATTACGTTCAGGTGCATGGGGTCGCGCGGCGCTTTTGTGCGGTACCACTCGTCGGCACTGTCCTGATCGTCACAGTGCAGTGCCATCCGGCAGAGCATCGCGTCCATATTCGGCAAAAAGCGGGTCAACCCCTGCGCTTCAAACCGGGCACGCAGCGTTTCAATCGTGCGGCGGGCATCTGCCGCCTGCCCCTTGGACAGCTGGCAGCGCGCCAGCAGCCCGTTCACGGCAAACTCTATATCCGGCGTTCCCTTTTGCTGGATCTCACTCACCTGCGGGATCAGCGCAAGCATACGCTCGGTGATGTTTTCGCCCTTTTCAAATTTGCTTTCAGCAACGGCGCAGTCCGCCAGCCCTACGCCGTCTTTTTTCAGCACGGCCTCTACCGGGGTGCGAAGCGTCCGATACAAAAGATCGTCCTTTTTGCTCCACTCTGAAAAATCCTTGCCGCCGTTCATAATGCTGGGCAAGGTACTGGTCACGGAAAAAGACGGCAGCGTTATTTCTTTATCGGTCAGCAGCCGGAACACGGCCGGGATTGTTTTTATCAGCCCCTCCACACCGCGCTGCGGCAGGGAAATATCCAGCCATGCAAGGCGGCTGCGAGCCTGTCTGGCGGCAGGGTCCTGTTTTTTACGGCAGTCGGCAAAGTTCTTTAGCGCCCCATACCACCGTTCCGAGCTTCATAGTCCATTGCCAGGGCGCAAAGCATACTCATTCCCTGCATCAGGGAAGGCGAAGCAAGATTTCGCTTTCCGGCAGAGCGCGGTAATACTTTTCCATCTCGCTGTAATGTCCCATGCCGGGGTGCAGCTCGGAATTGCGGATCAGCAGCTCGGATATTTTGGCGTGATCCCCGCTTTTGGTGTAGCATTCCAGCGCGTGGGCATAATCCTCTTTCAGCTCGTAGTAAAGCGCCCCGCGGCTGAAAACGGCGCGGCGCTTTTCCTCGCTGCATTCCTTTTCCATCTCCCAGAGAAGGAAGGCGCGGAACTGCGGCCAGAAGTGGAAGTGCCGCACATCGTCATAACGCAGCATTGTTGTGTTGTGCAGCAGCCAGTCCAGCAGATTCCCGGCGCGGGGGTCGCCGCTGACCATCCGCGCCATTTCCAAATCAAAGCGCTCAAAGGGGGCAAGATCCAGCAAAAAATGCCGCACCGGAAGATCGAACCGGCGATAGATGGCATCCTCGAAGTAGCTGAACACCTCCCGGTAAGCCTGCGCTACGATTTCCGGGGCGAACGGCTTGCCGCCGGACATACACCGCGCCGTAACGGCGACGCCCAGCGGGTAGCCGATGGATTCTTTCAGGATGCCGTTGATTTCGCTTTCCGTCACGGCTGCCTTGCGGGCAGCAAAAAAAGCCGCGTATATCCTCGCGGTCAAAAAGAAGGTCGTCCGGCTCCAGCGTGGTCATAAGACCCGTGTACTGGAAGGCCGTCAAGTACGACGGCGGCACCCCGCGGGAGAGGAACACAAACCGCGCGCCGGGTTGGCACGGATCAGTTCACAGAGCGTCTGCGCGGTTTCCTGCTCCTGCAAAAGCTGAAAGTCGTCGATCAAAAGGACATCCCAGTTTTCCGGCAGTGTGCGCAGCGTAAAATCCGGCGCATCGGCACACAGCCGCAGCGTCCGATGCCCGCACAGCAGCGCATTGGCCAGCGCCGTTTTGCCAAAGCCGCAGGGCGCACTGAAAAAAAGAATGCGGCCGCTTTGCATAACGCTGTCAAATTTTTGCTGCACAGATGGTTTTATCAGAATATTTCCGGTCAATTTTAACTCCTTTTGGGTGAAGAACGGGGAAAATGCCACACTATAATAGTTAAATTATATCATCCGAAGGGGAAAAGTAAATCATTCCAAAGTATGAAATTTGGTCCTTTTGAAGGGGTCGTACAGCGCGCTTATCTTCGGCTTTACGATATATTCTCCCGAAAAAAGCACTTGACAATTCGAGCGGTTCACCCCATAATTTATATAATTAGTGTAGTGCTGTCAGCAGACAGCAAAGAACGAAGGAGACAAGATGAAAAAGCAAATCGTAAGCACCCTTATGATGGCTGTTTTCACGCTTGTGTTTCTGCTGTCTGCGGGAATGTTGCTGACCTATTATGGGGAAGGTGTGCGGCAGCAGCAGGCATTTCGTGCGCTTGAAGGATAACAGAGCAGGCAAATAACCATGGCGGAGAAAACTCCAAGACCGCAGCCGTACAAACAGAGCAGTCCGCAAAGGAAAAAGCGGCGCAGGAATATAACGCCCTGAAGGAAAAGAACCCGGACTTTTGGGGATGGATAAAAATTGACGACACGGCGTTGAGTTATCCTGTCATGCACACGCCTGAGGAACCGGAGTATTATCTTCGCAGAGATTTTGAGGGGGTCTATTCACTGCGCGGCGTACCGTTTTTGGACGCCAGATGTTACGACGGCTGCGGCAACTACATCATCTATGGCCATTATATGAAGGATGGAACCATGTTCGGCTCGCTGCAAACCTATGCAAAGCCTGCCTACTGCGAGGCACACCCCACCATTACGCTGAATACCGCAACCGGATGTGCGGATTACACGGTAATGGCGGCATTTTATTCACAGGTTTACAGCCAAGAGGATAGCAGGGTGTTTCGGTATTACCAATACGCCGACCTGTCGAACGAGGCGGACTTTGCAGCCTATGTGGAGCAGGTGCAAAAAGCGGCGCTGTATGACACCGGAGTAAATGCGCAGTATGGGGAACAGCTGCTTACACTTTCCACCTGCAGTTACCACACAGACGAGGGAAGATTTGTCGTTGTGGCAAAGAAACAGGAATGATTTTGTGCAATGGTGGCTTTCTGCTTGCCTTGGCGCTTTATGCTCAAGCTTTTGGGGCGAAAACATTTAACACACCAAACTCAGCGGATCAACCCGAATCCCGCCTTGCATTACCTCAAAATGCAGGTGGTTGCCGGTGCTGTCGCCTGTGCTGCCCACATACCCAATCACCTGCCCTGCCGTTACCGCTTCCCCTGCGGTAACGGCAGTTTGCGTCATATGGGCGTACCGCGTGGACAAACCCGCACCGTTATCCAGCAACACCTGATTGCCGTAGCTGTCGTTCCAGCCGCTGACCAGCACCGTACCGCTGTGGGCAGCCAAAATAGGTGTTCCCTCCGGTGCGGGAATATCCGTGCCGCGATGCCCGGCATTGCCGTAGGCGTCCACTTCCCCGAAGTGGCAGGATATATAAGTATGCCCCGGCAGCGGCCAGCACAATTCACCGTCCGCAACAGCAATCCCGCCGCACAGGGCAAGCAGACTGGGGCGCATTTCCTCGGAAAGCAGCTGCTGCAAAATCTCCCGCTGGTCTTGCGTAAAGTGGTACAGATCCGCCAGCGCCTCCACCGATTTGCTGCTGACCGTGATGTGCAGAATGTACTCCGTGACTGGCTCCGGGTCGGGTTCGTCCTCGGTCGGTTCTGGCGTGGCGGTTATTTCCTCCACCTCGGCGCTTATTTCGTGCATCGCCCAAAAGGTGCCCTGAATCAACTGCTTCTTGCCTTCGTCTATGACGACCACATCACCGTCGTTATTCAGGTTGTTCTGTACAGCAAAGACGGCCAGCACTTCGGGCCAGTAACTTGCCCAAGTGTGACCGTCCTCATAGTTGTATTCCATCGTGGTTTCGCTGCATTCTGGGTGCGCCGATACAATGTCGTTGATCGCCGTGCCGAAGTCGGCATTGGTTTCGGCAACGATTTCGGCAATGCGGATGCTGTTCGGGTCGCCGGATTCATCGGCAAACAAAATGCCCATCGGTGAGCCAATCACCGCCGCAGCCGCGCAGCTTGCAGCACCGTGCGAATCCTGCCCTGCGCGGCTTGTCTGATGCCGCCGGAAAAGACAGGGACAGTATCGGGCAGTCTGACGCTGCTGCCAAGCACCGTGCCGCCCGCCTGCTTTTCCAGATGGCGGCGCACCGTTTCACGCGTGAGGTGTTGGCGTTTCAGCGCCTGCATTTTGTCACGGTAGGAATCGGGCGTTTTGATCTCCTGCTTATCCAGCGCCTTTTGCCGAAAGCGCTGGCGCTTGAAGGTTTCTCTCTTGTCAGCGGATTGCCCCAAGGGGGTATTTTCTGTTTCAGCGGGCTGGGCGGCGTGTGTGGTTGGCATACGCTGGTGCTTTTCCTGCAAAAGTCGGAACTGACGGTAGCTGATTCGTCCTGTGTCCAGCGCCTTGCTTTGCAGGTTCTCTGCCGCCTGTGCAGTTTTTTCGGTAACAACCGTCTGGGCGTATTCTTCCGGCGTCTGCTGCTCGGTATCTGCTGCCGATTCCGCCTGCCGCACCGTCTGCTTGTGCTTGCTTTCGGCTTTTTGCAATGCCGCGCGTATCAGCCGCTTGCGCTTGTACTCCATACTCAGCGCTCCCCACGGTTGGCGGCGCTGCGCTCCTGCATCAGGCGTTTATACTGGTCAGGGGTGCATTTCAGCTTAACAGTGATAAGGAAGTAATTCAACTTTCTACTGTTGGCTGACAGATTCGGGTGTGCAGGGCAACCGTAAGGTTGCAAAAGCTGTCTGTTTCCAACAGAAACAGACAGCTTTTGATTTGCGTTGAAAGCATCTTGCTGTTTTCTCTCGAGCGGGGCGGTCTTCCCACGGACCGCCCCGCGAAGCCGTTACGGCTCGATGATGTTGAAGGGGTTGGTCCCGGTAATCGGGAGCTGGTTCATATTCTCCATCATCAGCGTCAGCAGCTCTGCGTTGCCCTCGACCTTGACGGCCTTTGCAACCGTTTCCTGATTGTTGGTCAGGATCGCAAAGAGCGCGTTTTTCGGGCAGGTGATGGACACGTCCGCATCATCAGACAGGGTATCTGCATAGACCAGCAACACACCGTTCTTCACGCGGAGCATGTGCTGTTCGCCCACGTCAGGCAGAATCACGTTCATGGTGAAGTCGCGGTCAGCCAGCGCCTGCTTGTCCATGACAATGGCCATGTAGTCAAACAGCATGGGTGCGGAGAGAGCTTTGACCATGTCGCCGGTAGACTTGGTGGAGGCGGTAAAATTGGCGTTTCCATGGCGCAGCTCCTGTGCGGCGGTCAGATATTCGTTGCGCCACGGGCCGGACTCCGCCTGATACCCCAGCTGCTCCAGTGCATCGGCGCACAGAAGCCGCGCATCGGTGTTCGTTGGATCGGCAAAGACGATGGTGTTTGTGACCTCGGCGACCCACTGATATTCACCCTTGTCAAAATCCGCCTTTGCCATTTGCAGGACCTTGTCAACATCCCCCAGATACTCCACCCATTTTTTTGCGCTGTCGCTGGGCATGAGGGGGTTCAGGTTGACAGGGTTGCTGTCATACCAGCCATGAACTTCTGGTAGACCGCCTTGGCGTTGTGGGCGACGGTCCCGTAGTACTGGCGGGTGTACCAGATCTTGTTGAGTGCTTCCGGCAACTCGATCATGTTGGAGATCTCGTCACTGGTGTAGCCCTGATTGATATAGGTTAGGGTCTGGTCGTTGATGTACTTATACACGGCAGCTGTGTTGACCATGTAGTCGTTCACCACGTCATTGCCCCAGTGCGGCCAGTTGTGGGACTGGAAGATGACCTCCGCCTCCTTGCCGTACAGGGAGATGGCCTCGGTGATATAGCTTGCCCATGCCGCGCCGTCGCGCACCTCCGCGCCGCGCAGTGTGTAGAGATTGTGGAGCGTGCCTGTGCAGTTTTCCGCCATCACAGTGCCTTGTACTGGGGCAGCCATGTGTTCATTTCGGAGGGTGCTTCCGTACCCGGCGTGAGCTGGAACTCCAGCTCCACACCGTCGATCGTCAGCTTTTCGCCGGACTGCATGATTTCATAGCTGGGCGTCATGAACGAGACCGTTCCGGTGGACTGTCCCATGCCGATGCCCTGCGCCAGCTTGCCGGTCACGCCGGGGGTCAGAAGGATGCCATACTGATAATTGCTGCGGCGGCCCATACCCTTACCGGCGTAGACATTTTCCTTCACGGAGTGCTCCGTGAAGCCCATAGGCGTGATCACGGGGATCTTGCCGCTGGCGAGCTGGTCTCAATAGAAAGTGTCTCGTCTGCCTTATCCTCTTTCGCCATCACGCCAGCGATGCCGCCAAAATGGTCGGCGTGGGAATGAGAGATGATGACGGCCTTGACCGGGAATTTACCAAGATTCTTTTCGATCAGCTGCATGGCAGCCTGACTGCACTCCACGCTCATCAGCGTGTCAAAGACGATCCAGCCGGTATCGCCCTTGACAACAGTGAGGTTTGCCATGTCATAGCCGCGGACCTGATAGATGCCATCCGTCACTTCAAAAAGTCCATAGGCGTGATTGTTCTTCGTGTTCTCCCAGAGGCTGGGATTCACGCTGTCAGGCGCTTTTTCGTAATCATCCAGGAACGCATAGGCTTCCTGACTCCAGAGGATCGTCCCATCCTCGTCCTTCAGTTCCAGTGTTTCCGGCGCGTCGATCAGTCCGCGGGTGGCGAATTCATATTCCTGCTTATCATCGAAGTCAAGTTCATCGTAGACGGCGGCATTTGCCTTTGCCGTAAAGTCTGTGGCGGGCTTGACCTCGGCGGTCAGACCCAGGTCTGCCTTTTCCTCGTCCGGCTCTTTGCGCCCATCCTGCGCACAGCCGACGCAGTACAGCAGCAGTACCGATGCAAGAAGCATTGCTGCAATACGTTTCATAGCCATTCTTTCTCCATTTCCTTATTGTTCGCGGATAACAGGCGGCTGCCAGCTATCCAGTGCTGTCATATCCGGTACATAGATCCGCATGAACAGATGAAATTCCCCGTCGGAAACAGGCAGCCAGTTAGAGGTGTCTTCCGGTGCATCCTTGGACAGGATAATATCCAATGTGCCGTCCGCATTCAGCTTGAAGTCGGAGCGGTCGTTGATGCAGTAGCGGTCGATGGAATTGTCAATGAGGAAATCATCCTCTCCGTAGGCGGTCACGGACCAGAAGCCGCCTTCCAGCGTGGGAGGAAGGGTTTCAAAATGGAGCGTATACGTCTTTTCTCCGGTCAGCGCTGCGCCGTTCTCATCCACCGTGGTCTTGGGATAGATCGCCACGTCCACGGTGTTGGCGCCAAGCCCCACCAGCGCTACCATCGCGCGGTAGGTATACTCCGTGCCGAAGTCGCCGATGGGCTTGCCGTAATAGATCCACTGACCGAGTTTCTGCGCATACTTCGCGCCGTCGGCGGCAAGCGTGGCGCGAAGCCCCTGAAGCATCTGCGTCCAGCGCTCGGCAGCTCCTTCGCCCAGGAGGGCGGCGTCGAAGGTCTTGCCCGCGCCCACATTGATGACGGAGAGCTTCTTCAGCAGCTCCTCATCCGCATCGGCGGGCGGGTTGACCTGCATCAGAGCGTTCGCTGTATTGAAAAACTCTGCTGGCGTCATGGAAAGCACCTTGTTCACGGGAACAAAGTCATTTTCCTCTTTATAAGCTCCCTGCGGTGCGGCATACTCGCCTCCCTGTACATAAGCCGAAAGAGGCAGGAGCTGCATCTGCTCCTGAATGGCATAGACATTGGCAGATCCTCGTTCCCGGACAACACCGTGCGGGTGATCGACCACATCGTTGCGGTGGGCACGTCCACGCGCGTCACACCGTCGGGCAGCTCGCCCTCCCAGTCGGGAAGCGCGATGGCATAAGCACCCGCCTTGTCCAGCACGGCAGCGGTGTTCGTCCACGCATCCAGAAGCTGCACATTGCAGAAGCGATCTGTCTCCGGCAGAACGAAGACCATAGGCTCTTCACTGATGTCAAGCCACGCCTGCGAATAGACGGTATCGACGTTCGGCGTCACAACGGTGCGGAAAGAGGCGTCCGCCAGCTTTTTTGCATGGTTGAACTGATTGATGGGCGCACGGCCAGTCATGGTTCCGTCCGTATTGGTCGATAATGTTTTGGTTGCGTCGGTCAGCACCAGCGGGAACGCATAGATGTATGCTTCGCTGACCGTTTCCCACACGGTTTCAGTATCCAATGTATCCGGCTGCGTTTTTTCGGCAGAGCAGGCGGAAAGAAGCCCACAGGAAAGCAGCGTAAGCAGCGATAGTAGAATTGCAAGTATCTTTTTCATGTTGTCCTCCTATGATTCTTTTCTGTTTTGGTCATCGCCTCGGAACGGTTTGTGCGTATGGATTGACTATGAAGTCGTTTGTGATTTTCTCTTTATGGTAAACTATCGATTATTCCGCCCCTTTCTTTCTGCAAGCCTTGAAAGCTCTTTTTTGACCGCTTCGATTTGTGGGTCAAACAGCGCTCGCTCGGCAAAGATCATATAATTGTTGATGGCAAGGATCGACAGATGAACGAACGGCGCAACCTCTTCGTCGGTGCAGTCGAGGATCTCCGCAATCCTGCCCGTGTAATAAGGGTATCTTGCCGCGAGCCGCACAAGGGAAGGCTTTACCTTTTCTCCGTATTCGCGCGACACACATACGCTGACCAGAAAGCGCATGGTAGGCGACATTTTATCCGCCAGCTCACCGAGATGATCCATCATGCTTTTGATGTCACTAATATCTTCAAACACGATGGCAAACGCAGCTTTTTCAATTCGACTGATCGCTTCCTCGGCGCAGGCAAGAACGATTTCCTCTTTGGTGGAGAAGTAATAGTAGATGCCGCCGTTTTGCAGTTTTGCCGCCTTACAGAGGGCCTTTGTCGTGGCAACGGTCAGTCCCTTTTCGACAAAGCAGTCAAGGCAGATGCCTACAAGATCCTTCCTCTTTTCGGCTTTCTTTTCTTCCCTCAAAACATAATCCCCCATTTCTGTGCATTATCCAGTGTTTCCTATAATAGCATATCAGACTCCGTAAAATAAATCAAGTGCTTGCTTGAATAAGAATTATGCTTTTTTAGGATCACACTGCTTGATCAAACATCACAACAGCCTCACTTGGCAGCTTTGGCTCCGGTATCCAAACACGAAAGTATGGGAAACCTGTACGCCGTACTTTGATAAGCGCAATATTCATTTTTATGTGAATGTCTGCGGCTTTCATATTACAGAATTTTTTAATGAAAAACACCCTATGCCGGATACACCGGACGATTTTGTCGGCGATGGCAATGAGGGAATGTTTGCATTTAAGAAGCAAATGCGTTTATGAAATTCCAGTTTGTCGAACAGATCCGCAACAAACAGCAGCAGTTAGGAGAACCCCATGATTTTACATATAAACAACAGTGAGTATGATTACCACACCTTGGTCAAGGTTGCGGAGATGGCAGGGCTTGCGGGCCTTGTCGGCTTTCATGAATCCGAGGATGGCTATATTGTCAGCTTTCCCGATACAGAAAACACG
>ENA-OQCG01000059-OQCG01000059.1-human-gut-metagenome-genome-assembly--contig:-NODE-59-length-19286-cov-2.114568_pt1 | contig 19286 bp, 19 predicted proteins | sample MGYA00242758_ERZ504577 | MGnify/ENA primary metagenome ERZ504577 (study PRJEB26092, sample SAMD00036248) | human gut metagenome | host: Homo sapiens | study: EMG produced TPA metagenomics assembly of...
CACAGCCCGCTGGCCGGGCGGCAGGCCGTAGACGGCCAGCAGCGCCAGAAATATCGCGCAGAAGCGCAAAATCGAGAAATCCAGCGCGCGCGGCGCGTTGGCCGTGATGCCGCGGAAGGTCAGCGCCACCGGGAACTGCGCGTAGGTGGAGCTGTACCCGGCAGCGGTCAGCGTCAGCATCCCGACGGAGCCGGTCAGGTCCAGGCTGATGACCTGGGTGCGCGGGGCCTGCAGCCCCACCTGCCAGCTGCCGAAGCGGGTCAGCTCGGTGTTGGCGGCGTCGGTGCCCTCAATGGTGAAGATCACGGCGCTGTCGGCGTGGAGCGGCTCGGTGTCGTCGCTGACCAGACCGTCAAACTGCAGGTTGTAGATGGGCTGGTCAATGTCGAGGAACCGCAGATAGGTGCGGCCCTCGTCGAGCGAGATCGTGCCGACGCCGCGCCCGACGTTGATGTTGTCGTCAAGGTAATCGACGAGCTGAAATGGCGTGTAGCTGTGGGTGTTGAAGTAGGCCACATTGCCGACGAACACCTCCAACCCCAGCGCCGTGACGGCCAGCAGCGGGACGACGGCCTTTAACCCTTTGCGCCCGAGGCTGCGCAGCCCGGCGGTGACAAGCCCCGCCCAGCCGGTCATGGCGGTGAGGGCGACGAGCCGGAACGCGTGGAAGCCGACGGTCAGCCCGGGGCGGTGGTAGGCGCACAGAGCGAACACCCAGACGGCCAGCCAGAGCCCGGCGGCCCAGGCAGCGTCGCGGCGGGAAACCCTGCGGTGGGATACTACCGCAGGAACCGCACCGAAGATGCCGGAGACAAGCACGGTGAGGAGCAGGGTGATTATAATAAACATAAGAATAATGCTCCTCCTTTTGTGGGATAGGTGATGTGGCAGCGGGAAATGGCCAGAGCCCTTCCGGTCATCGCTGGCGCTCGACCACCTCCCCTGAAAAGGGAGGCTTTTTTCGGGCGTACGCCCGTGAAAGGCGCCCCACAGGGTGGGGAGCTGGCCGAGCTTGCGAGGCCTGAGGGGCCTTACCCTGCGGGAACTGCCGCTTCACTGCTTTGCATACTTCTCCATCTCGTGCAGCCAGAACTCGGCGGTCTTGTCCCAGCTGTACTTTTTCAGGACCTCGTCGGGCGCGGCCACGGGCTGAGCGGCCAGCGCGTCAAGATCCACATCATAATCATACGGGTCAAAATACCGCGCCGTATCGCCGTACAGCTCGGGCAGGCAGGTGGCGTTGGCCAGCGCGACCGGCGCGCCCAGGGCCAGCGCCTCCAGCGGCGGGATGCCAAAGCCCTCGAACACGGCGGGGTGCAAAAACAGCTTGCAGTGCTTCATCAGCGCGGCGTTCTCTGCATCGGACACATAGCCCGGGTAGAACACATTGTGGGTGTCCTTCGCCTCGGCGTCGTCGCCAAAGGCACGCAGGTCCTTGCCGCCCGCGACGACAAACGTCTTATCGGGGCTGCGGCGGGCGACCTCTCGGATCCACTTGAAGTTTTTATGCTTTGCCAGACTGCCGAGGGCGTAGAAGTACTCCCCTTTTTTGACGCCGGGCATCTTGTCAAAAATGCTCTCGTCGGGGGTGACGTTCTTCATGTGCTCCCAGCCGTTGTAGGTGATGCCGATCTTGTCCAGCGGGATGCCGAGCTTCTCGCTGATGAGGTGCCGCTGGTTGTCGCTGACCGTGAACACCCGCTGGGCGAACCATTTGGTGGACAGGCAGTGTACCCAGAACTTGAAGCGGAAAAAGCCCTTGTCGGTATCCATGACCAGCGGGCGGATGTCGTGCAGCACCACGACGCTGCGGCGGGTCAGCAGCATATCGCTGGCAAGGCCCACGTAAAACGCATGGGTGCGGCGCAGGTAGGCGGGCAGCACGGCCAGATTGTAAAAATACGGGATGGACTTGAGCGGCACCAGCCGGATGTTTTTCAGCTCCGGCAGATGGATGGGCCGCCCGTCGTCGCGGTAGGCAATGCGGACGTCCAGGCCGGTGCCCTCGATCAGCTTGTCCAGCCGGACGACATTCTCATAGACATAGCGCGGAATGCCGGTGATATTATCACACAGTACCGTGCCGTTGATGACGATAGGGTTCAATCCAGTTCCTCCTTCTCCCAGTGGGAGCAGTCGAGCAGCTCCTGCTGCCAGTCGGCCATGCGGCGCAGGCAGTATTCCTTCAGCTCGCGCTCAAAGCGTTCCTCGCTGAAGGAGCGGCTGTGCTCACGGATTTCCTCTTTGGAACAGGCCACGCCGTCGCGCTCAAACCGTTCGATGCAGTCGGCCAGGCTCTCGACGGTCTGCTCTTTAAACCAGTAGCCGGTCCTGCCGGGCAGCACGCTCTCGCACGCGCCGCCGCGGCCAAAGGCCAGCACCGGCGTGCCCGCGCTCTGGGCCTCGACGGGGGTGATGCCAAAGTCCTCTTCACCCGGGAAAAGGAAGCCCTTCGCGCGCAGGTAGTAGCTGCGCACTTCTTCGTCGGACAGACCGCCGCCCTTGAACTCGATGGTCGGCCCGGCCATGGCCTTGAGCTTGTCCAGCTCTCCCCCGCCGCCGATGACGACGAGGCGCTTGTTAAGGCGCGTGCAGGCCTGCACGGCCAGATCCACGCGCTTGTACCAGGTCAAACGGCCCACGGTCAGGTAGAAGTCCTCCTTTTCGACAAAAGGCGACTCGTTGATGTGGCAGCAGGGGTAAATGACATCGCTGTCACGCCGGTAATATTTTTTGATGCGCTGGGCGATATAATGCGAGTTGGCGATGAAATAATCCACGCGGTCCGCGGCGCACTTGTCCCAGATGCGCATTTTGTGCATCTGGCCGGGCATGACGAGCTTCGCCAGCCAGTTGGCGTTGTCGCGGTAGGTGTAGTAAAAATCCCACACATAACGGATCGGCGTGTGGCAGTAGCAGATGTGTACGGCATCCGGGCGGGTGATGACGCCTTTGGAACAGGAGGAGGACGACGACAGCACCAGATCGTACTCGGTCAGGTCGAACGCCTCAAACGCGCGGGGCATCAGCGGCAGCATGGCCTTGTACAGCCTGTTGGAGAAGGGCACCTTCTGGAACCAGCTCGTGCGGATGTCATAGTTTTTAAAGTGCTCGGGCATGTTTTTGGGGTCGTACACAAGGGTGTAGATGACGGCATCGGGGAAAACGCGCTTCATGGCGTCCACAACGCGGTCCCCGCCGGCGTAGCCGACAAGCCAGTCGTGAACGATGGCGACCTTGGGCTCCTTTTTGCTCATTACAGACACTCCCGTCCGGTAACGCACAGGGCGTTATTGTAGTTTTTCGTCGTTGACCATCTTGCCGCCGAACACGGTGCGGAAGATGATCTTGATGTCCAGCGCCACGGTCCAGTTTTCGATGTACCAGATGTCGTAGCGGATGCGCTCGGCAATGTCGGTGTCGCCGCGCAGGCCGTGGATCTGCGCCCAGCCCGTGCAGCCGGGGCGGACCTGCTGGCGTACAAGGTAGCGCGGGATCTCCTCTTTAAAATGCTCCACATGGTAGGGCACCTCGGGCCGCGGCCGACGAGGGACATATCCCCTTTCAGCACGTTGAAGAACTGGGGCAGCTCGTCCAGGCTGAACTTGCGGATAAAGCTGCCGAAGTGGGTCTTGCGCGGGTCGCAGTCGGTGGACCAGCCTGTCTCCTGCTGCACATTGACCCGCATCGAGCGGAACTTGTACATCATGAAGGGCTTTTTGTTCAGGCCGATGCGCTCCTGCCTGAAGATGACCGGCCCGGGGCTGGACAGCTTGACGCCGATGGCCGTGACCAGCATGACCGGGCTGGTCAGAATGATCAGGATCAGGCTGCCGATAATATCAAGCCCGCGCTTGACAGCGGCGTTGAGCAGATTGTCAAACGGCGTCTGCCGCACATTGATGAGCTTGCACTCGTCCAGCACGTCAATGGTGGGCCGGGCGGGCAGATAGTCGCTGTAGAACGGTACCATCGTGATGCGCACGCCGTTTTTGTCGCAGGCGGCAAAAACGTGGGGCAGCAATTCGATCTCGTCAGCCTCCAGCGCTACGACGACCTCATCGACGGCAACCTCGTCGAGCCGGGCGGACAGCGCATCATAGCTGCCCATGTAGCGCACACCAAGACCCGGTTCTTCGATTCCGGCCAGATAGCCGTCCACGACAAAGCCGTAGTAGGGGTTGTGCTCGAGCGCGCGCAGATAGAGCGCGGCGGATTTACCGCCGCCCACCAGCAGGATATGGCGCAGACCCAGCCCCTTGCGGCGGCGGGCGCGGTCTACCCAGCGCAGGATCATACGCTCAATCACGACGCCTGCCGTGCCGAGGATGTAGAACAGCGCCAGTACGATACGGGAGTAGTCGTCCAGGTGCATCAGATACAAAGCACCAATGAAGATCAGCAGTCCCGCTGCGTTGATGACGGCAATCTTGGTGCAGCGCTCGGCCAGGCCGCGCAGCCGCGTGGTGCTGTAGATACCGGCGACCCAGTAGATGAGCACGAGCACCAGCGACGTGGCCAGCCCGGCAATGATGTTGCGCGGGTCCCGGGCCACGGCCAGCGCAGGCCCTGCGCCGCCCGGCTCAAAGTAGCGGACGTAATTGAAACGGATATAGTTGGCAAGCAAAAAGCCGATGAAAAGCAGTGCCGCGTCCGCCAGCACATACAAAAGGCTTTTGAAGCGTTGGTTCTTTTCCAGCAAGAGGTGATGCCCTCCCTACGGTGATAGATTTAAACAATCTATTCAGTATGTCAAAAAACATCTACTTTGCCTTGTAGAGAATGTAGGGGCGAACATTGTTCGCCCGCCAACTTGGCGCAGCAACGCTCTTTTTTGGAAGGCTTCTCACAAGGCGAACGGGCACGGGCGAGCAATGCTCGCCCCTACAATGTGCTTTTTTGACAGTCTGGATAGATTTAAACAATCTATTTTACCATATTTACGCCGGTATTGCAAATCAGCGGTAAAGCTCCTGCAGCTGATCCAGCGTTTTCTTCATTTCGGCGCGGACCTCCGGCGGGCCGGAGACGACGACGCCGGTGCCGAACCCGGCCACCCAGCCGAAGAACTGCGGGCTGACCTGAATCTCGGCGGTCATCGTAAAGTGCTCGCCGTCGGCGCAGGGTGTCAGGATCGGCGCGGTGCCGAACCGGTCGATCATCGCCCCGGCAAAGCGGTTCTCGCATTGCAGCGTGACCCGCTTGAGCGGGCCGTTGAACATGCCGAACATCTGCTGCATATACGTATTTACGTCGAAATTGGCGTATTCCCCGGCACCCTCACGGGTCGTGTCGGGCAGCTGGTGAACGTTCTGCATCTTGTCGACGCGGTAGTGCTTGAGTCGCCCCTCGGTGTAGGCAATCAAATAATAGTTGCCGTTCTCCCACACGAGCACCCACGGGCTGACGCGGTAGAGCTGGCCGTCGTGGCGCGGGGCCATCCGCTTTTGCAGGTTCCAGTCGCAGTATTTGAAGGTGACCTGCTCCCCTGCCGTGATGGCGGCGTGCAGCGCATCGACGGTGTACAGAATCTTCTCGTCGGTGCTCTTGATACGCCCGCTGACCAGTACCTTACGGTCCAGCTCCTCCTGCCGGTATGTGGAGGTGAACTGGCCGAGCTTGTCGATCAGGATTTTGGATTTGCGCGCCGTGATGAATTTGCTGGCGTAGACGGCATCGACGAGCAGCTTGAGCTCGGCAAGCTCAAACGGAGCATCGGTCATATAGTAGCCGCCGCCGCGCCCGCGCTGCTGCACGATCTCATATTTGGTGTCGGGCAGGTTGTTTAAGGTGTTCAGGTCATCGTAGACGCTTTTGCGCTCGGCGACGACGCCGTGCTCCTGCAATTTTTCCACCAGCTGGGGAACACTCAAGGGGTGCTTCTCGTCGGTTTCCCGGGCGAGGATCTCCAAAAGAACAAGCAGTTTGCGTTTCTGGCCTTCTTTGCGCGACATAACAGCGGCTCCTTTCCTGAGTCTGGCAGATATAGTCCTATTATACACCCTATAGGGGCGGGTGGCAAGACCGGGAACGACTGCCTCCCGGGAGGTGCTGCTTTCTTTCGGTCCGCAGCCTTACCGCCCCAGCTCCCCCAAAATCCACCCTAGATCTTCAAACAGATCCCCCGGCAGCATGGCGGTCATGCTGCGGCGCTTGGCGCAGCGGTCTGCGGCGGCGCCGTGGAGCCATACCGCGCAGACCGCGGCGTCCTCGGGCGTGCGGCCCTGCTTTAGACCCGCTGCCAGCAGCCCGGCGGTCAGACCGGCTAAAATATCCCCGCTGCCGCCCTTGGCTAACCCGGCATTGCCGGTCTCATTGCGCCAGACCGTGCCGCCCGGCGCGGCAACCAGTGTGTGATGCCCTTTCAAAACGGAGACGCAGTGATATTTTTCGGCCAGCGATACGGCGGCACCCTCGCGGTCCGCCTGCACCTCGGGCACAGTCAGGCCCAGCAGCCGCGCGGCCTCGCCGGGGTGGGGCGTCAGGATCGTGTTTGCGGGCAGATCCCCCCCGGTACTTCCCCGCTGCCAGTGCGTTCAGTGCGTCGGCATCCAGCACGGCACCGGCCCACGGGGCGTTCCTGCCGAGCAGGGCCTTACAGACATCAGCGGCGCTCTCCCCCAACCCGGGCCCGGCCAGCAAAACGGCGTGCCTGTCCGCGAACCAGCGGCGCAGCGCGTCGGCGTCCTGCGGGTGGATACCCCCCGTTGGCCGCCGTGCGGCAGCCGCAGGCGCAGCATTCCGGCGTGCGGGAAAGTACCAGCTGGATAACAGGCTCGACGCTGGCCAGATACACCAGCCCCGGCCCCCGCCGCGCAAAGCGCCCTCTGTGCAGAGTGCCGCCGCCCCGCGGTAGGCCATGCTGCCCGCCGCGGCCAGCACACTGCCGTAGCTCCCCTTGTTGCTCTCCGCCATGCGCCCGGGCAGCAGCCGGCGCACCAGCTCCCGTGTGATTTCGCGCTGCATCTTGCATCCCTCCGAAAATAGATTATAATAGGTATATTATAAGGCATAAAAGCCAAAAGCGAAAGGGGCAGTTTGCATGGTTCCGGCATTAGAGGAAATTCTGGCAGCAACAAAAAGCATGGTCTTTTTCGGCGGGGCGGGCGTCTCGACCGAGAGCGGCATCCCCGATTTCCGCTCAGTGGACGGGCTGTACCACCAAAAATTCAAGTACCCGCCCGAGACGATGCTCTCCCACACCTTCTACGAGACCCACACCGCAGAATTTTTTGACTTCTACCGCCAGAAGATCATCGTCCACGGGGCAAAGCCCAACGCGGCCCACCTGCGTCTGGCGGCGTTGGAGCGCGAGGGTAAATGCAGGGCCGTCGTGACCCAGAACATCGACGGCCTGCACCAGGCCGCGGGCAGCAAGACCGTGTATGAGCTGCACGGCTCGACCCTGCGCAACTACTGTACGCGGTGCGGCAAATTCTTCCCGGTGCAGTTCATTGAGGATGCGGCGGGCGTCGGCGACGGCGTGCCCCGCTGCGACGAGTGCGGCGGCATCGTCAAGCCCGATGTTGTGCTCTACGAGGAGGGGCTGGACGAGGAGACGATGGAAAACGCCGTGCACGCCATCCGCGGGGCCGACACCCTCATCGTCGGCGGCACAAGCCTGGCCGTCTACCCGGCGGCGGGCCTGCTGCGCTACTTCCGCGGGGAGAACCTTGTTGTCATCAATAAGCAGCCCACCCCGGCGGACGCAATGGCTAATCTGCTGATCCACGCTCCGATTGGCCGCACGCTGGACCCCGATGCCCCCGTTGAAGTGTAGAAATTACACAAAAATCCATGCTTTTTTTAAAAAGGCATTGCAAAACGCCGTGGAATTTTGTTATGATAGATTCATATTGAGTTTATAGGCAGAGTTGATAGAGGGAGACGGTTTTTATGGCAAATGCACTGACGGATTTTACCAAGAAACGTGAATTTCTGATTTGCATGGATTCCGACGGCTGCGTGATGGACACGGTGCGCATCAAGCATTCCACCGTCATGTGCCCCGAGCTCATCCGCGTGTTTGCGCTGGATGACCACGCGGATTTCATCACTGCCGCGTGGGATGAGATCAACCTGCACACGATCACCCGCGGCATCTCCCGGTTTGAGAGCGTCCGGCTGGTGTTTGACCGGTTGAAAAACCGCGGCATCGAGATCCCGGGCAGCGAGGATATTGCCGCCTGGGTCGATACCGCGACGGAGCTTTCCACGGCCAGCCTGCAGCGGGAGCTGCAAAAGACCGGCAGCCTGGCACTGCGCAAGCTGCAGGAGTGGAACAACGCCTGCAACCGCCGTATTCAGGCGCTGGAGCCGACGTTTGAGCCGTTCCCCGGCGTGGAGGAAAGCCTGCGCCAGCTGCACGCCGTGGCCGATGTGGCCGTCGTCAGTGCCGCGAACGAGAGCGCCATTGCCAGCGAGTGGAAGCGCTACGGGCTGGCCCGTCATGCGGATGTCATCTTCGGGCAGGAGGTCGGCAGCAAGGCAAACTCCATCGCCACAATGCTGGCCTGCGGGTATGAGAGCCGCAAGGTCATGATGGTCGGCGACGCCATGGGCGACGCCCAGGCCGCCGCTGCCAACGGTGTGGCCTTTGTGCCGATCCTGCCGGGCCGCGAGGCCGACAGCTGGCGCCGCCTGCAGGAGGAGGCCCTGCCCAAGCTGCTGCACGGCACCTTCAGCCCCGCCTACCAGGCCGAGCTCCTGGCCGCCCTGAGAAGTGCGCTGCACGGGTAAAACTGCGCTTGCCTCCCTCTGCGAGGGAGGTGGCCAAGAAAAGACAAATTTCGCGCCGTCACTCTTGTGACGGCGCTTTATTTATGGTATACTGACTTTGAGTATGTATAAATAAACAACGCTGCGCCTGCGGTTGATTCGTAGGGCGGCCTCGCCCCCACCCCGCCCTACATCCATGCCAAAAAGGGGCAGCGGAGATATTCCTGAAAAATTCCGAAAAGGAGCCGACCCATGGACCTTTTACAGCAAGCCCGTGCCGAGATCGACACCGTTGATGCCGAGATGGCCGCTCTGTTTGAGCGGCGTATGCGCGCGGTAGCCGATGTGGTGCGCTACAAGGCTGAGACCGGCAAGCCGGTTTTTGATGCCGCGCGGGAGGCCGCCGTGCTTGACAAAAACACGGCCCGCATCACCGACGAGGCGCTGCGCCCCTACTACCGCGCCTTTCTCAGCGATGCCATGAGCATTTCCCGCGCATACCAGCGCGCCCGGCTGGGCCGCGATACCGCCGCCTACCAAGGCGTGCCCGGCGCGTGGAGCCACATTGCGCTGCGCCGCCTTTTCCCCTTTGCGCGGGAGACGGCCTGCACCACCTGGGGCGAGGTCTTTGACGCTGTGCAGAACGGGGATGCACAATTCGGCGTTCTGCCGTTTGAAAACTCCAACGCGGGCGATGTCTCCACCGTGCTCGACCTGCTGTACACCCACCCCGATATTATCATTGCCCGGATGTGCGACCTGCCGATCCGGCAGGACCTGCTGGGCGTGCCGGGCGCGACGCTGGAGACGGTCAGGACCGTCATCAGCCACCCGCAGGCGCTGGCCCAGAGCAGCGTTTTTGTACAGCAGCACGGCTTTAAAACGTCCACCTGGGGCAACACCGCCGACGCGGCCCGCCATGTGGCCGAGCTGAACGACCCGAGCGTTGCGGCTATTGCCAGCGCCGAGACCGCCGGGCTGTACGGCCTGCAGATCTTGTCCGCGGGCATCAACGCCGACGGCGACAACACAACGCGGTTCATCGTGATCGAGCGTGCCGCCGCCCCCGCCATGACCGGCGAGGGCCAGCGGCTGGCGCTGCTGTTCACGGCACGCCGATAAGCCCGGCCAGCTGGCTGCGGCGCTGGATCAGATCGGCGCGCGGGGCTTTAACATGGAGTGCATCAAGAGCCGTCCCCTGCCCCATGTTCCGTTTGAATACTATTTCTATGTACAGATCGTCTGCCCGGCGGGCAGCACGGGCGCAGGGTGCCAGACCCTGCTGGACACCCTGACTTCTGTTTGCAGCACCCTGCGGCTGCTGGGTGCCTTCACCCTTGACAGTACGGAGAAATAAGCCATGAAGATAAAGGATGTGCGAAGCATGAAACTGACGATGCAGCTTAAAAGCCGCAGCTACGATATTATTTTGAAGGCCGGATGCCTTGCCAACCTCCATCAGTTCACGAACGTGGCAAACCGCAAGGTCTTTGTGCTGACCGACTCCGGCGTACCCGCCGAGTACGCGCAGACCGTGGCGGCCCAGTGCCCCGATTCCACCGTCTACACGATCCCCCGGGGCGAGGGCAGCAAATGCCTGAAGGTCTACGGTCAGGTTTTGCAGGCTATGCTGGCGTTCGGCATGGACCGCAAGGATCTGCTGGTGTCCGTCGGCGGCGGCGTTGTGGGCGATCTGGGCGGCTTCTGCGCGGCCAGCTACATGCGCGGCATTGACTTTGTCAACTGCCCCACGACGGTGCTTTCGCAGGTGGATTCCTCCATCGGCGGCAAGACGGCGATTGATTTGGGCGAGACGAAGAACATCGTCGGCGCATTCTGGCAGCCCAAGGTCGTGCTTGTCGATTTTGACACGCTCAAGACCCTGCCCCGCCGTCAGGTCGTCAACGGCCTGGCCGAGGCGCTCAAGACCGGCATCATCGGAGACCCGCAGCTGTTTGCACTGTTTGAGTGCGAGCACCCCGAGGATAACATTGAACAAATTGTTTACAGAAGTCTGAAATTTAAGAAGAAGATCGTCGAGCAGGACGAGCGCGAGGGCAGCGTCCGCGCCTGCCTGAACTTCGGCCACACCATCGGCCACGGCATTGAAGCCGTGCGCGGTGTGCGGGGCCGCCGTACCACGGGCCTGTACCACGGCGAATGCGTCGCGCTGGGTATGCTGCCGATGATCGAGGACACGGCCCTGCTCAAGCGCACCCGGGCGATTTACCGCGCGCTGGGCCTGCCCACCCGTGCCGGGGCCAACAAGGAGAAGGTCCTGGCCTACATGCAGCATGACAAAAAGGCCCGCGGCGACCATATCACGGTCATCAAGTGCCCCGGCCTCGGCTGCTGGCGCGCCGACAGTCTGCCCATGACCGAGCTGCCGGTGCTGCTGGGGATGGAATGAAATTTAGAGAAGAGAGAAGAAAGAAAAGAGAAGAGAGACTGGCGGGATGAGAAATTTTCCGCTGTAGAGACTGTAGGGGCGAACATTGTTCGCCCGCCAACCTGACGAAGCAACGCCTTTTCGGGATGGTTTCTCACATGGCAAACGGACACGGGCGAGCACTGCTCGCCCCTACAGGGCTCTTTTCTCTGCTCTCTCTTATCTCTTCTCTTTTGCAAACATAAAAGGAATCTGCAACCTTATGAAAAACACCTTTGGAAATGCCGTCAGTATGACGATTTTTGGTGAGAGCCATGGACCTGCCGTGGGGGCGGTGCTCGACGGGCTGGCCGCGGGTCTGCCGGTGGATGAGGCCGCGATTGCCGCGGCCATGGACCGCCGCCGCGCCCGCGGGGATGGGCTTTCCACCGCCCGCACCGAGGCCGACGCCGTGGAGTTCCTCTCCGGCGTGTATGAGGGCCGCACCACCGGCACGGCCGTCACCCTGATGATCCGCAACCTGAATACCCGCAGCGGCGACTACGCCAAAACCGCCGACTTGCTGCGCCCCGGCCACGCCGACTACACGGCCTACGCCAAGTACGAGGGCTTTCAGGACGCGCGCGGCGGCGGGCACTTCTCGGGCCGCATTACGGCGGCAAGCGTTGCGGCGGGCACGATCTGCGAGACGGTGCTGAACGGCCTGGGCGTAAAGGTCTACACCCATATTGCCGAGTGTGCAGGCGTGCAGGACGCACCGCTTTCCAGCGCTGCGGGGCTGGTCATGCCCGACCCGCAGCCCGGACACTTTGCGCTGCTGGATGCGTCGAAGGAGGAGGCCATGCAGGCGGCTATCCGCGCTGCGGGCAGCGAGGGCGACAGCGTCGGCGGCATTCTGGAAACGATTGTGACCGGTCTGCCCGCGGGCATCGGCGAGCGTGGTTCGACAGCGTTGAGAGCGAGCTGGCCCACCTGATGTTCGCCATCCCGGCCTGCAAGGGCATTGAGTTCGGCGCGGGCTTCGGTTTTGCCGCAATGCGCGGCAGCGAGGCCAACGACCCGTTCACGATGCGGGACGGCAAAATCGCCACCGCCACGAACAAGAACGGCGGCATCAACGGCGGCATCACCAACGGAATGCCCATCGTGTTCCGCACGGTGCTCAAGCCTACGCCCAGCATCTATAAGCAACAGCATACCGTGGATTATATCGGCAGGACCGATGCGGAGCTGCAGATCAAGGGCCGCCATGACCCCTGCATCGTGCCCCGCGCCGCCGTCGTGCAGAACAGCCTGACGGCGTTCGGACTGCTGGACCTTCTGACCGTGCGCTACGGCACGCTGGCCCAGAAGCACGGATTCCCCAAAGTGTAAAAACAGGAAGTGAAGAACTATGCAGCAACCGCTGTACGGATTGATCGGCGGCAAGCTGGGCCACAGCTACTCCAAAATCATCCATGAAAAAATTGCAGATTACACCTATGAGCTGCTGCCCCTGCCCACCGAGGCTGAGGCCCGCACCTTTATGGAAAAGCGCGCCTTTGCGGCCATCAACGTGACGATCCCCTACAAGCAGTTTGTCATCCCCTACTGCGACGTCGTTGACCCGAAGGCGCAGGCCATCGGCGCGGTGAACACGATTGTGAACCGTGACGGGAAATTGTATGGGTATAACACCGACTACGCGGGCTTTGCCTATCTGCCGGGGCCCACGGCGTAGATTTTGCGGGCAAGACCGTGCTGATCCTGGGCACGGGCGGTACGCACTCGACGGTCACGGCGGTCTGCCGCGACGGCGGGGCTAAGGAGATTCTGACCGCCAGCCGCACCGGCAAGGGCGATGCCCTGCTGTACAGCGAGGCCATGCACCGCCCGGACGTGCAGATCATCGTCAACACGACGCCCTGCGGCATGTTCCCGAACGTGGGGCAGTGCCTTATCGACCCGAAGGCGTTCCCCGCGCTGGAGGCCGTGCTGGATGTGGTGTACAATCCCTTCCGCACCGAGCTTTTGCTGCGGGCCGAAGACTGCGGCGTGACCGCGGCGGGCGGCTTTGAGATGCTGGTGGCGCAGGCTGTGTTTGCCGCGGAGCACTTTACCGGCAGACAGCTGGACACGGCAGCCATCATCCCGGCGGTCAGCCGCGAGCTGCGGCACCAGCTGGCGAATGTCTCGATCATCGGGATGCCGGGCTGCGGAAAATCCACCGTCGGCGCGGCGCTGGCAAAGCGCCTTGACAAGAAATTTGTGGATCTGGACGCTGAAATTGAACGCCGCACCGGGCATAATATCCCCGACATCTTTGCCCAGGAGGGCGAGGACGCGTTCCGCCGCTATGAGACGGACGTGCTGGCCGAGGTCGCCAAGAGCAACAGTCAGGTCATCGCCTGCGGCGGCGGGGTCATCAAGAACCCGGCCAACACCCGCGCGCTGCGTCAGAACGGCCCTGTGCTGTGGTGCGCCGCCCGCTGGAGGCGTTGGCTACCGGCGGACGCCCGCTCTCCAAGGGCGGCGCGGCCTTAAAGCAGCTTGAAGCCGAGCGCACGCCGCTGTATGAGGCCGCCTCCACCGTCGTACTGGAAAATAACGGCTCGCTGGGCGAAGCCGTGGACGCTGCGGTGAAGCTGTTTGAGACAGACGAAAAGCTGTAAAAGCCTTCCCCCTCGGGGGAAGGTGGCGCAAAGCGCCGGATGAGGGCAGAGCTTCCGAGGCCCGCCGAGAAGGAGCAGTGCCCGCAAGGTTTGCCCTCATCAGTCCGCTGCGGCGGACAGCTTCCCCCGAGAGGGGAAGCCTTCAGGCGGCGGGCCGATGCTTGGCATCGGTCCCTGCAACGCAATATTCTATAGAGCATAAAAAGTATATAAAGTATATAAGAAAGAGGCTCCTATGATTATTTCCACTAAAAAAGGTACGCCCCAGGTCGAGCTGGACCGCATTGTCGATAACTTCGAGAAGCAGGGCCTGTCCGTCACGCTGATCCGCGGTACCGACTATAACGTCTTTGGCCTTGTCGGTGATACGACAAAAATCGCCGAGAAGGACGTGCTGGCAAACCCCTGGGTCGAGAACGTGACCCGTGTGTCCGCCCCTTACAAGCGCGCCAACCGCCTGTTCCACCCGGAGGATACCGTCGTGGACATCAACGGCGTCAGGGTCGGCGGCAATGCGCCCATCGCCGTTATGGCCGGTCCGTGCAGCATTGAGGGCGAGGAGCACACCATCAAGATGGCCAAGGCTGTCAAGGCGGGCGGTGCCAACTTCCTGCGCGGCGGCGCGTACAAGCCCCGCACGAGCCCCTACTCCTTCCAGGGTCTGGGCACCGAGGGCATCCTGGATATGGTCAAGGCCCGCGAGATCACCGGCCTGCCTATCGTCAGTGAGCTGATGGACGAGGTCCACATCCCCGAGTTCGAGGAGTATGTGGACGTTGTGCAGATCGGCGCGCGCAATATGCAGAACTTCCAGCTGCTCAAGGCCGTCGGCAAGATGCACAAGCCCGTTCTGCTCAAGCGCGGCCTGGCGAATACCATTGAGGAGTGGATCATGTCCGCCGAGTACATCATGGCCGGCGGCAATGAGAACGTTATCCTCTGTGAGCGCGGCATCCGCACATTTGAGCGCGCGACCCGCAACACGCTGGACCTGTCCGCCGTGCCGGTCATCAAGGAAAAAACGCACCTGCCCATTATCGTTGACCCCAGCCACGCCACCGGTGATTATAAGTACATCGAGAGCATGGCTTTGGCTGCTGTGGCCGCCGGTGCCGACGGTCTGGAGATCGAGGTCCACAACGACCCGCCGCACGCCTGGAGCGACGGCGCCCAGTGCCTGAAGCCTGATAAGTTCGCCGATGTGATTGCCAAGTGCCGCAAGGTCGCTGCCGCCATCGGCCGGGAGATGTAAATTGGACGCGAAAATTCATGTCAGCCGCTTAGGCGGAACGGCCACGGTGCCCCCCAGTAAAAGCGCAGCGCACCGTGCGGTGCTGTGCGCCGCATTGGCGGAGGGCACCAGCCATATCACGAATATCGAGTACAGCAAGGACATCCGCGCCACGCTTGGCGCGGCGGCCCAGCTGGGCGCAAAAATCACCGAGGAGGCCCACTCCGTGACCATCAAGGGGCACGGGACGGCGGGCGGCTTTGTGACGGTGACACGCCCGGTTTTCTGCAACGAGAGCGGCTCCACACTGCGGTTCATGATCCCGCTGTTCAGCCTGACGGCCCAGAAAGTGCGCTTTACCGGCGCGGGGCGGCTGTTTGACCGCCCGCAGGCCATCTACCAGATGCTGTTTGAGCGCCAGGGCCTGCAATTTGAGCAGACGCCCGAGGGCATCACGATCTTTGGACGGCTGCGTCCCGGCGGGTTCACCCTGCCCGGCGACGTGTCCAGCCAGTTCATCAGCGGTCTGCTGTTTGCCGCGCCGCTGATGGAGTCCGAGAGCAGCATCGAGGTACTGGCCCCCTACGAGAGCCGCTCCTACGTGGATATGACGGTTGACGCCATGCAGCAGTTCGGCGTCAAGGTCGCGAGCCGCGCACGCAAAAATGGCAGTGTGATGTACCGCGTGGCCGCGCCGCAGCGGTATACGGCCAGCGACTTTGCCGTCGAGGGCGACTACAGCCAGGCCGCGTTCCTGGCCGTGCTGGGCTGCGTCATCGGCGGCATCACGGTCACGGGGCTGAACCCCGACAGCCAGCAGGGCGACAAGGTCATTCTGGACATTTTAAAGCGCTGCGGCGGCAAATTCAAGCCCGTCGAGGGCGGGCTGCACTTTGACCGCAGCCTGCTGAAGGCGACGGAGATCGACCTGGCGGACTGCCCTGATTTAGGGCCGATTTTGTTCACGCTTGGCTGCTTTTGCAGCGGTGAGACGGTCATCCGCAATGCGGGCCGCCTGCGCCTGAAGGAATCGGACCGCATTGAGGCCATGCAGACCGAGCTGCGGAAGATGGGCGCGCGCATCGAGGTGGACGGCGACACCGTGCACATCCAGGGCGTGGCGCTCCACGCGCCGAATGCGCCGCTATCCGGCCACAACGACCACCGCATCGTCATGGCGCTGGCCGTGGCGGCGATTGCCAGCGGCCTGCCCACGCCTGCTCTGCGGGGCCGAGGCCGTGGACAAGAGCTGGCCCGCATTCTGGAGCGTGCTGCGCGGTCTTGGCGCCAAGGTGGAGCTGAACACCGACAAACAAGAAGAATTTGACATAAAGGCGTGATTTCCTATGCTGGATAAAAGCAAAACCTACCTGATCGTCGGTCTGGGCCTGCTGGGCGGCAAGTACGCGCAGGTGCTGAGCCAGAAGGGCTACAATGTGACCGGCATCACCCACAGCCAGTCAACGCTGGACTATGCCTTGCAGCATGGCTACATCCGCGCCGGTAAAAATGCGGATTTTGAGGATCTGGTAAGGGAGGCCGACTGCATCATCTTCGGCCTCTACCCCACCGTGCTGCTGGACTGGGTCAAACAGTACGGTCAACTCATCCGCCCCGGCACGATGGTCACGGATGTGTCCGGCGTCAAGCGCGGTGTGGTCGAGCCGGTGCAGGCCGCCCTGCCGGAGGGTGTGGAATTTATCGCCAGCCACCCGATGGCGGGCCGCGAGACGAGCGGCATCGCCCACAGCGCCGAGGTCAACTTTGCCCCGCAAACTTCATCATCACCCCGACGGAAAAGAACAGCCAGACGGGCATCGACTGGTGCCGCGACCTGGCCGCGGAGCTGGGCTTCAAGCGCATCAGCGTGCTGACCCCCGCCGAGCACGACCACATGATCGGCTACGTCAGCCAGCTCTGCCATGCCATTGCCGTCAGCCTGATGTGCGCGTCCGATAACTCGGAGCTGGCGAACTACACGGGCGACTCCTTCCGCGATTTGACGAGAATTGCCCATATCAACGACAAAATGTGGGCGGAGCTGTTCCTGTGGAACAAGGATAACCTGATTTCCGAGATCGATATGTTTGAGAGCGCCCTGCAGGATATGCGGGAAAAGCTCGTCCGCGATGACCGTGAGGGGCTGGAGGAAATGTTCCGCCTGTCCACAAAGCGCCGGGAAGCGTTTGACAAGAAATAAAAAATGCTGCTGTCTCAAGCGGACAGCAGCTTTTTTATTTGGCTCGTGCAGGGGCGGAGTATGGTTACATGTGCAGACGCTTTACGATTTCGTTTTTCAGGCTCTGCCGCGGAAGATGACAAGGCCCAGAAACGTGATGACGCTTATGATCAGGCAGATGACCCACGGCAGACTGTGGGCGTCCAGCCTGCCGGAATAGTCAATGCGGAAGAACAGCAGAATGTACGGCAGAACGCCGATACCGATGTTCATGAGCAGATACACGAGCGCGTTTGCTGTAAAGCGGCTGCGCAGGAAGGCAAAAATAAAGTTGCAGACCAGCGCTGCACAGCACAAAATCGGCACGACGAGGTCCAAGCTGTACCCCGTGTAGCCGTTGAACCAGTCGGTAAAGACGAGCAGCGCCGAGACGAGCAGCAGCAGATTGAAGATCTGCCGCGGGCCGTTGAAGCGGCGGCGCAGCACGGCGCGCACCACCCGCAGGACCGCCACGGCCCAGACGGCCATCAAAATGCTGAAATGACGGTGGGGCGTGTCTTCCATCAGCAGGAAATCAAAGGCACCGGCTACGACGATGAGCGCTGACAGCACGAACGCCACGATCTTATACAGCAGGGATGCGCGGTGGATGCGCGGGGCCGTTGCCGGAAAATACGGCTCTCCGGCGGGGCCGGACAGGCGGTTCTGGCACAGCGGGCAGTAGGCAGTGTCCCCGCCGACCCTGATATGGCAATGCGGCAGGTATTCATCTTTCCACCTCCGTAGCGTACAGGGTAACATCCAGCCCATCCTTGGCAAACTCCCGGTAAAGGCGCTGCAAAATGGCGGTGCTGCGCAGGGCAGAAGCAGTGCCCAGCACAAGGTCGTCCCCGTAGGAGCAGACCACGGTGAACAGCGTCTTACAGCTGGAAAACGCTGCAAAATTGTGGATATAGGGCTTCATACCCTCCGGGATGCTGACCCGGCCCATGTTGGAGACAACGGCGGAGACATGCCGGTCCTCCAGCTTGGTGAAAAACTTGACCGCCGCGTTTTTGATGACCAGCGGAACCGGGCGGATGCCGGGTATATGTTCCAGTTTTTCATACGCATCCATCTGGGCGCGAATGTTCTCGGGCTTTAAAACCTCTTTCAGCTTGGCATCAAAGACCGGGGCAACGGTTTCCAGCGTGTCCTCGGGCGTCAGTGTATGGGCGATGCAGACCGAGTTGAAGAAGTTGCGCGCGGTCTCGCTGGGATAGTAGTTGCGCAGGTTGACGGGCAGGCTGATGCAGATCGGCTTTTTGCGTTCCAGTGCGGGCATATCGTGGTAGATGGCCAGCATGAAAGACGCGCCCAGGTAGCTTGTCATCGAAACGCCCAGCGCGTGGGAGCGTTCCAGCACCTGTTTAGAGCTTAAATGTCCCTCAAAAAACTGCAGCTGGCTGTAAGGCAGAAAACCGTGCGGGCGGTACACCTTGGGCTTTTTAGCGGGTTTCTTCCGCTTGGTGCCCTCATAAAAATTGCGGAAGCTGTCCTGTGCCATATCCCCGGCGGAGGCGCTGTTGGGCGAGGGAACGTTCTCCATTTCACCGGGATGGCGCAGCGCCAGATAGTTGCGCACGATGGACTTTAAGTAGAGCAGGCCGCCGTTGCCGTCCGTAATGGCGTGGAACATTTCCAGGTTGATCCGCGCCCCGAAATACGTTACGCGGTAGATCAGCTTATTGCGGCGCTCCGGCGTGTACAGAGGTGCGCAGGGGGCTTTGGTTTCCGGCTGGGCGGTGGGCAGCTGGTCGGTGGACTCAAAATAATGCCAGAACAGACCGCGGTGCAGCGTGACCTGAAACTGCGGCCATTCCTGTGCGGTGCTGCGCAGGGCCTCATTCAGCGTATCGGGGTCGATCTCCTCGTTCAGCGTGCAGGAGATACGAAAGACCCGCGGGTCGCGCTGGGACGCCGTAGCCAGAAACACCTTGGCGACGTTATCGACTTTATACCAGGAATCGGACATGAGCATGGTCCTTTCTTTTGTGGCTGTACGGGAGCGGCTGCCTCCCGGAAGGTTGTTCTTTCTTTTGGCAGCAAAAGAAAGACAACAGAAAACTGCCGCTGTTT
>ENA-OQCG01000060-OQCG01000060.1-human-gut-metagenome-genome-assembly--contig:-NODE-60-length-19185-cov-1.681551_pt1 | contig 19185 bp, 17 predicted proteins | sample MGYA00242758_ERZ504577 | MGnify/ENA primary metagenome ERZ504577 (study PRJEB26092, sample SAMD00036248) | human gut metagenome | host: Homo sapiens | study: EMG produced TPA metagenomics assembly of...
CTAACCCGGCGGTGTTCAGATCGACCCGCGCCAGCTGGATGAGCGGTGTTTCACTCCCGGCTGCACGGCCCGGCCCTGTCTGCCGCGGAACGGCAAATCCAAACGCCATCACAACGCACACCGCGCAGACAAGGGCCGCTGTCCACAGAAATCTCTGTTCCGTTTTTGTGAGACTAGCTTTCTTCATTCCATTGTACCCGACTTTCTCTAAAAAAGAAAGCCCTCTGCGGAGAATTTGCAGAGAGCTTTACAATGATTTTACGCAGAAGTTTCCGCACGGCGCACCATGCCATACAAAAGCTCTGCCGCTGCACCGGTATCGTGGTCGGTCAAGGTCATCCGGTTGGCAGCAAGGCGCAGTTCAGGCGCGGCATCCGCAGGCACAACGCTCTCCCCCGCCAGATGGACAAGGTCGAGCATCTGGGTGCAGCCGGCCAGCACCGTCAGCTGCTCGGCAGCATAGCCGGAGGGAGGGCAGACGGCGTTGAGCATGGCACTGCCTGAGACAAGGCCCGGGGTAAGCACCAGCGTATCCGGTGCAAGGCGCTCCGCATGCAGGAAGGCTGCCGCGTCCCCCAGCGCCTTTTGCAGTGTGGGCAGAATGGGCATCTGCTTTTTGTCCTGATAGAACAGGATGCGCAGAACGTCCTCACCCTTGACATCGGCGGCGTTGCTCAGCACAAAGGGAGTCCACTCCTGCTTAAGGTGGAACACCAGTCCCTCGCTCATCCGCACAGCGCGGGTGGAGCCATCGCGCATCTGCAGGGCAATGCCCACGCCGGACAGGGAGGGCAGCATCTTCAGGACAGACTCCTCCATCCCCTCAAAGCTGCACAGCGCGGTGCCGGAGCCCTCCGAAAAGTTGTAGGCCAGTGTGCCGCCGCAGACCAGTGCGGGCGCACTGAGCCGTACCCCGCCCAACAGAGAGCGGACCGCCCGGGGCGAGCGCTGAGAGAAAACGGTCAGCCTGCCGCCCCTGCTGGCAAAAAGCTGCAGCACGTCACGCTGGAGCTGGGGCAGATTGCCTGCGGCATCCAGCAGCAGGCTGTCCAGATCACAGAGACTAAGGTCTGGTCAATGGTCGTCTCTTTCATAGGGTATTTCCTCCTGTGCGCTGACGGAGCGTGGTCAAGAAGCGGGTGAAGTAATCCGGCAGCTCAGAATCGAACCGCAGGTGTTCCCCCGTGATGGGGTGAACAAACCCCAGCGTTTTTGCATGCAGGCACTGCCCATGCAGGCTGGTGATGCAGTTGTGGGGGCCGTACACCGGGTCACCTGCCACCGGGTGGTGGATGGAAGCCATGTGAACGCGGATCTGGTGGGTACGGCCCGTTTTCAGGCGGCACTCCAGCATCGTGAACTCTCCCAGCCGTTCCAGCACTTTGTAGCCGGTATAGGCATACTTTGTGTGAGGCTCACTGGCCGGATAGACCGCCATCTTCTTGCGGTCGGTCTTGCTGCGGCCCAGGTTGCTCTCCACAAAACCCTCATCCTGGGCAAAGCCGCCATAGACGATGGTATTATAGGCCCGCTCCACGCTGTGCACCGCCATCTGCTGGGAAAGGCCGATATGGGTCGCATCATCCTTTGCCACCACCAGCAGACCGCTGGTGTCCTTATCGATGCGGTGGACGATGCCGGGCCGGATCTCGCCGCCAATGCCGGAAAGGCTGCCCTTGCAGTGCCAGAGCAGAGCGTTGACCAGGGTGCCGTCCGGGTTGCCGGGAGCCGGGTGGACGACCATCCCTTTGGGCTTGTTGACCACCAGAAGGTGCGCATCCTCATAGATGATGTCCAGCGGGATCTCCTGCGGCACAGCCTCGATGGGCTTTGCATCGGGGATCTCCAGCAGGATGATATCCCCTGCCTTGAGCTTCAGGCTCTTGGCCGGAGCCTTACCGTTGCAGAGCACATGGCCCTCCGCCACAAGGCCCTGCAGGGCACTGCGGGAAAGGCCGGTGTCCTCGCCGCTCAGAAAGCGGTCGATGCGCTGGCCTGCGCCCTCGGCTTCTACGATGTATTCACGCTGCTCCATGGCTTACTGCTCCTTCGGGCCCTTTTTCGTATCCTCGTGCAGCTCCTCCAGGAAAATGACCAGCACCCAGAGTGCCACACCAACGCAGACACAGATATCTGCAAAATTGAACACTGCGAACCGCATGAACAGCAGGTTGATGTAATCCACCACCTCGCCGTTCAGCACACGATCGATCAAGTTGCCGATGCCGCCGCCCAGCACCAGGATGAGTGCGGCCTGCTGCAGCCGGTTGTTCCGGCTGCGGAAGAACAGCCAATAAGCAACCAACAGCAGCGCTGCGCTGGTTGCAACGATCAAAAAACAGCTGCTTGCCGCTGAGCAGGCTGAATGCCATGCCCTGATTGAGCACGAACCGCAGCTCCACCACATGGGGGATCAGCGGCATTGCGCCCACCGGCTGCAAAGCGCTGACAGCCCAGAACTTGATGGCCTGATCGAGGCCGACCAGCGCCGCAACGCACAGCAGATTGAAGATCACAAATGCCATAAAAATACTCCCAACGGCGGCATGCTGCCGCCTGTGTTCTGATACCAAAAAGCGGCGCTCCCTGCTCGAAAGGAGCGCCGCAGCGTTTAATTCAGGAAGGCTTATGCTTCCACCACGCTTGCGCAGCGTGCGCAGAGGGTGGGATGTGCGGCGTGGGTGCCGATGTCTGCGGAATACTTCCAGCAGCGCTCGCACTTTTCGCCGGTGGCATGTGCAGCAGCAACGCCCAGACCCTCAACAGCGGAGGCAGACCCCCCCTCGCCCTTGACCAGCTCCACATGGGAGACGATCATCAGTCAGCCAGCTCGTCCATGGGAATGCTGTTCAGCAGATCATAGACGGCATCATTGCAGTACAGGGTAACGGAAGCTTCCAGAGAAGCGCCGATGGTCTTTTCTGCACGGGCCTGCTCCAGCACCTTCTTGACCTCGTCACGGACAGCAATGAGCTGTGCCCACTTGGCCTTGAAGGCATCGTCTGCAGCGTACTGGCCTGCCTTGGGCATTGCCTCGAACACAACGTACTTGTTCATGCCTTCGGTCTTGGGCAGGAAGTCCCAGATCTCCTGGCTGGTGAAGCAGAGGATGGGGGCAATGATCTTGTCCAGTGCGACCAGGATCTTGTACATGGTGGTCTGGGCAGCCTTGCGGCCCAGACCGTTGGTGCAGTACAGGCGGTCCTTGGTCACATCCAGGTAGAAGTTGGACATGGCAACAACGCAGAAGTTGTAGACGGCGTGATAGACCTTGTTGAAGTCATACACATCATAGCCTGCCTTGGCATTCACGATCAGGTCATCCAGAGCGGCCAGTGCCCAGCGGTCGATCTCCTGCAGCTGGTCATCTGCCACACAATCGGTGTTGGGGTCAAAGCCATCCAGATTGCCCAGAATGAAGCGGGCGGTGTTGCGGATCTTGCGGTATGCCTCGCTCAGCTGCTTGAAGATATTCTTACCGGCGCGCACATCCACAGTGTAGTCGGAAGAAGCGACCCACAGGCGGATGATATCCGCGCCATAGTCCTTGATGATCTCGCTGGGCTCCACGCCGTTGCCGGCGCTCTTGTGCATCTGCTTGCCCTGCTCGTCCACGACCCAGCCGTGGCACAGAACAGACTTGTAAGGTGCGCAGCCCTTGGCAGCCACGCTGGTCAGCAGGCTGGACTGGAACCAGCCGCGGAACTGGTCGCCGCCCTCCATATACATGTCGGCCGGGAAGCTCAGCTCCGGGCGCTCCTCCAGCACGGCAGCGTGGGTGGAACCGGAATCGAACCAGACATCCATGATGTCGGTATCCTTGGTCCACTCGGAAGCGCCGCACTTCTCGCAGACTTCACCTGCGGGGATGATCTGCTCTGCCTCATACTTGTACCAAGCATCGGAGCCCTCCTTGCGGAACAGCGCGCTGACAGCCTTGATGGTGGCATCGGTGATGTGGTAAGCGCCGCACTTCTTGCAGTAGAAAGCCGGGATGGGCACACCCCAGGTACGCTGACGGCTGATGCACCAGTCGTTGCGGTCACGGACCATGCCCTTCATGCGGTCGTGGCCCCAGTCAGGCATCCACTTCACGGTGTCGATGGCCTTGTAGACATCGTCACGGAACTTGGCAACAGAGCAGAACCACTGCTCGGTGGCACGGAAGATGATAGGGTTGTGGCAGCGCCAGCAGTGGGGGTACTGATGCTTGATGTGCACCTGACCCATGATGGCACCGGCTTCGGTCAGGTCGGCCAGAATGGTCTTGTTGGCAGCCCAGACACGCTGACCTGCGTACTTACCGGCCAGCTCCGTCAGGCAGCCGCCGTCGTCCACAGGAACAGTGATGGCACGTTGTACTTCTGAGAAACATTGAAGTCGTCCACGCCGTGGCCGCCTGCGGTGTGGACGCAGCCGGAACCGCTTTCCAGCGTGACATGGTCACCCAGGATGACGATGCCCTCCTTGGGCAGGTAGACGTGATGATAGCGCATCAGCTCGAACTCAGCGCCGGAAACAGGCTCACCCACGATCTCGTAGTTCTCAATATGGCAGGCATCCATCACGCTCTTAACCAGCTCGGTGGCCATGATATGGTACTCCTCGCCGATCTTGACAAAGGAATACTCAAAGGCACCGTTCAGGCAGATGGCCTCGTTGGCGGGCAGGGTCCAGGTGGTGGTGGTCCAGATCACGAAGTAGGTCTTATCCATCGGGATGCCGTGCTTTGCCAGCACACCGTTGGGATCCTGAGAAACGTGGAAGCGGACGAAGATGGAATCGCAGTCGTCCTCGCCGTACTCGATCTCGGCTTCAGCCAGAGCGGTGCGGCAGTCAGGGCACCAGTACACGGGCTTCAGGCCCTTGTAGATGTAGCCCTTCTTGGCCATCTCGCCAAAGATCTCGATCTGGCGGGCCTCGAACTCAGGCTTCAGGGTCAGGTAGGGGGTGCTCAAAGTCACCGATAACGCCCAGACGCTTGAACTGGTCGCTCATAATGTCGATATGCTCGGTGGCAAACTTTTCGCAAATCTGGCGCAGCTCCAGCTTGGAGATGTCCTTCTTCTTCTCGCCCAGGGAGGACAGAGCCTTCAGCTCAATGGGCAGGCCGTGGGTATCAAAGCCGGGCACATAGGGAGCCTGGAAGCCCTCCATGTTCTTGTCGCGGATGATGATATCCTTGATGATCTTGTTCAGGGCGGTGCCCATGTGGATGTTGCCGTTTGCATACGGAGGGCCGTCGTGCAGGACAAACTTGGGCTTGCCATCGTTGTGCTTGATCAGGTTGTTGTACAGGTCGTTCTTCTCCCAATCCTCCAGCATGGCGGGCTCCTTCTTGGGCAGACCGGCACGCATCTCAAACAGAGTCTTGGGCAGGTTCAGGGTACTGTCGTACTGAGACTTATTCTTAGCCAATGGTTACACACTCCTCTAATTTACTAAAACGCTTTGGGATCACTCGCTGAACTTCACGCCCTTAAAAGCGGCGTAGTCCGGCGCTGCAGCCTCATCCTCGGCGGCAGGGGCCGGGGGCGGGTCGAGCTTGAGCTGGCTCTCGTCCTGTGCCCAGAACTCCTCGCTGGTCTTTTCATCCGCAGGGGTCTCGTCCTCAGCATCCACATCCGCTGCAGCAGGCTGTGCCTCTGCGATCTCCTCGGTCACAGCGGCGGCAGTGGTCTCGGCGGCTGCCGCCTCGTCCTCGGCAGGAGCATCCTCAGCGGACTCCTCCTTCTGGAACTCCGGCAGGCGGCTCAGAGACTCAACATGGCTGCGGTACAGGTTCAGCACATCGGACTTGAAGCGGGTCACTTCCAGCCGGACGCGGTCATACTCGCGCTCCTGGGCAAGCTTTTTCTCGTTTGCCTCGTTGATGATCTCATCCGCGCGGTCACTGGCTTTTTGCAGCAGCTCGTTGGCATCACGGATAATATCATCACCGCGCAGATTTGCGCGATGCAGGATCTCTTCCGACTTCTGGTTTGCTTCCCGGATGACATTCTCGCCCATCCGCTGGGCATTGATCAGCGCGCTCTTGAGCATATCGCCGTCAGCCTCGTAGCTCTCCATTTCCTTGTGCAGACGCTGATTCTCGGCGGTCAGCTCAGCGATCTGGCGGCGCAGCTCCTCAGCCTGATCTTCATCCTGCTTCAGCTGCTCCTCTACTTTATCCAGGAAACGGTCCACCTCTTCGGTCCGGTAGCCGCGGATGTTCTTTTCAAACTGTGCAGCACGCACATCCTGCGGGGTCAGCATAGTGGTTTCCTCCCTTTTCATTCAATATTGAAAAACTCGATGATCGATCGGTCTTTTTTGCTTTTTCCGGGCAGGGCCGTCAGGCCAAAGCGCCCCTTGCCGCGCACCGTGAATACATCACCCTCATACACCGGGGCGTGGGCGCTCTCTGCAGGCAGGTGGTTGATCTCCACCCGGCCCGCCGCGATCCACTCACACGCCTGCCCGCGGCTGCAATGGAGCATGGCCGCAAGCACAGCGTCCAGCCGCAAAGAGGACACGGTGGCTGTCTGCGTTTTGCGCTCTGCCTGCGGGAATTCGGGAACCTCATCCAGCGAAAGCAGCGTGGTGATGACCTCTGTCCGGCCCACCTGCAGCAGTTCCCGGCAGATGAGCTCCCCCGCCGTTTCCAGCGCAAAGACATAGGCGGTGCCCGGCGTATCGGCCGGGAGCACGATGTCTCCCAGCGCTTCCCGCCGCAGCTCCAGCCCCATCAGGCTGCCCAGATAATCCTTGTGGCCCGGCAGTGCCGCCCCGGAAAGGGTGCGGCAGGTCAGCTTCACACAGCACAGCGGGCTTGCAGGGTAGCAGCCCTCTGGCTCCAGGCAGAGCAGCTTCCGCTCTGCCCCGGGCCAGCCGCCTTCAAAGTGATGGTCGCTCTCCGGCACATCGGCACGGTTCAGCGCCGCGCGGGCCAGATCCTGTTCCCTGTCGCTCAAAAAGCCGGAGTAGCGGGCAATGCCGCGTCCCTCGGCCGCGCGGGCCAGATCCTCCACATGCCGCATCAGAAAGCGCTCTTCATCGGTGCGGGCGGGCACAAAGCCCCGCACTGCCCTGGGAGCAGGATCAATAGAACGCGCCATTGTTCTCCAGCTCGTCCAGCAGATCGCCCATAATGTCCACGTTGTACGGGGTAATGATGAAGGTGCTGTTGGCAACGCGCTTGATCTGGCCGTTGTTGGCATAAGCCACACCGGACAGGAAATCCACCAGACGGCGGGAAACTTCCTTGTTGGTAGACTCCAGATTCAGCACGACCGTGCGCTTGTTGTTCAGGTGGTCTGCAATGGTGCTGGCATCCTCAAAGCGCTCGGGCTTTACCAGAACGACCTTGAGCTGGGTGGTGGCGTGGATGTTGACCACCTTGTTCTTCTTCTGGGCACCCTCCACCGGCTCTTCCTCTGCATCGTCCATGCCAACGCCGAGACCGCTGTTATTGTTCACCATCTGGGGGCCGTCGTCGATGTACTGATCGTCGTAATCGTCCTCACCGCCAAAAAGGCCCTTTTTGAGACTATCCACGAAAGACATAGTATCTGCTCCTTTCATTCGGGCAGCCGCAGCTGCCTGGCGCCTTTTGCAAAAGAGATGCAAATAGCTTTTACTATTATCGGATTTTTTGCCGCAGATGTCAATAACTACAAAAGTTTTCCATCATACAAATTTTGTCCAGAGACAATAATCTCGTCATAAAGCCGAACCTGACTGACAGAACCAGCCGTTCCGCTGGGCAAAACGATGAGGTCATCACCGTCTGTGATCTGCGGATGGGCATCGTCCACAGGGTCGATGCGGCAGAAGCGGGCCAGGTTGCCGTACTTCACGTACACGCCGGGGATGTAGTTCTCACCCTGACCTTCTGCCTCGGAGCCATCCTCCTTGAGGTAGTGCACCGCAGCAGCAGGCACCCGCAGGCCGGTGTTGCGGCCCACGATGATCTGGGCATCGGCACAGTTCAGCCGGAGCACGTCGCCGTTGATGATCTCGCAGGAGAGGACGAAACGGGCAATGTCGTTTTCCGCATCGATGTTCACCTCGCTGACCTTTGCCTTGAGGGGCGTTTCCACCTGACCGGGAAAGCGGATCTCAACGCTCTTGGTCAAGGGCTTGCCGTCCCTGCCCAGCAGCTTTTCTGCCTGTTTGGCCGAGCACACCCCGGCATAGTACCAGGTAAAGCCCGAAACGATCTTTCCCGCGCAGCCGTCCAGCGCGATCTCCGGGGAGGATTCGACGTAAGCTTTCAGGTTGGCTGCATCCAGGGCAAGGATATCGGCAGAACCAGCGTTCAGCCGCCCGGAGCTGGAGCTGCGGATGAAATAGCCCGTCTGCGGGGCCGTGATCTGGGACGGATTGCCCAGCTGGGACTGCACCGTGGCGGCCTGCTGGGTCAGCGCGGTGATCTGGTCGGAGAAGCTGGCCACCTCGCCGGTGATGACCCAGAGCTTGTTCTGGGCCAGAATGTAATTTTCCTTCTCCGCATCGGTATCCTCGTAGTCCCCTGCATCCAGCGAATCCATCAGGTCGTACAGAGCAGCGGAACGGTTCTTGCGCAGGGATTCCAGCTGCACAGAAGTGGTGTTCTGGGAGCGCTGCAGCAGGTCGATCTGGTCATTGATCTGGGTCAGCTGCTGGCGCAGGGTGGCCTGCGCTGCATCGCTGTAGATCTCAGCCACCGCTGTGCCTGCCGAAACACGTTCGCCGTCTGCCACCAGATACCCCAGCGTGCCGCCGCCCGCAACGTAACTTTCCTCAAACAGGAGCACGCCCTCGGCATCCACGGTGTCCTCCACCGTAGCCAGCAGGGCGGTCTCGTAGGTATTGGGCGGAAACAGCACCTGCATTGCCTGATAGCCCACATACAATGCCGCCAGCAGCAAAAACACGATGACGACAGCGGCCAGCGTTTTCAGTGCGCCGGAAATGCCCTCGCGGTTTTCTTCCTGCATATCGCTCATCCTTTCGCTAAAAATTCATTTGTGAGACATGCGGCCTGTTCCCGGACATCCGGGGCCGAGGCATCCAGCCAGCAGATGCCCTCCATGTGGCGGAACCAGGTCAGCTGGCGCTTGGCATAGTTGCGGGAAGCCTGTTTCAGCTTTTCCACACAAGGGGCAAGCGCGCTCTCCCCCGCAAAGTAGGGGAAGAATTCTTTGTATCCGATGGCCTGGGCCGCCGTCTTATAGGTATCCCGGTGTTCCCACACACGTTTTGCCTCGTTCAGCAGATCCTGCTCCATCATCAGATCCACCCGCAGGTCGATGCGGCGGTAGAGCTGGGCGCGCTCCGGGAAATCCAGCCCAAGGATCAGAGAACGGTAGGGCTTTTCGGGCGGAAGCGAGTCTGCTTTCTGCTCACTGAGCTTTTTGCCGGTGGCGCGGTAATGTTCCAGCGCCCGCAGCACCCGGATATGGTTGTTCGGATGGATGGCCGCCGCCGCTTCGGGGTCCACCGCCTGCAGCTCCGCATACATGGCTTCCGGCCCCTTTTCATTCAGTTCCGCGGCCAGCTGTTCCCGCAAACCGTCCGGCGTTTTCTCAGCAGCAAAGCGGACACCATACAAAAAGCTCTGGACATAGAGCCCGGTGCCGCCCACGAGGATGGGCAGATGCTCTCTGCTGGAGATCTCACGTTCCAGCGCCCCGGCCAGCGCGGTGAAATCTGCCACGCTGAACGGTTCATCAGGCTGCAGGATATCCACCCCATGGTGCGGAATACCGCAGGTCTCCTCGGGGGTCACCTTGCGGTGCCAACATCAAGACCTTTGTAGATCTGCATCGAATCGGCACTGATGATCTCACCGCCGAACTGCTCGGCCAGTGCAACACCCAGCGCGGTCTTGCCGGAAGCTGTGGGGCCGACCACGGCCAGCACCGGGTGCTTATTGTTACACGATCCGTCCAAACTGTTTTTCCAGCTCCTTCCGGGTCAATTTAAGGACACAAGGCCGACCATGGGGGCAGAAGGGCGGCACCTCGCCCGAGAGGATCTTTTCTGCCAGTGCCATCAGCTCCTGAGGAGAGGTCTTATCCCCCGCTTTAATGGCCGCGCGGCAGGAGATGGAATGGAGCACCCACTCGGTCTTTTCGCTCAGGGCATCGCGGCTGCCCTTGGAGAGCTTATCCGCCAGCTCCACCAGCAGATCCTCGGCACTGCCCTGTTCCACATCCGCGGGCACAGAGCGCAGAAACACGCTGTTGCCGCCAAAGTCATCGATCTCCAGTCCGGCGCTTTCCAGCAGCTCAAGGTTGGAGAGGAGGGCAGTCTTTTCCTCCGCCGACAGCTCCACCACCAGCGGCTCCAGCAGCAGCTGGGCCGGAACATCTCCATAGTTTGCCGCCAGCTTCTCGAAAAGCTGGCGCTCGTGGGCGGCGTGCTTATCAATGATGCAGATCTCTTCCCCCGCGCTCAGCGAGGATATAGGTCTTGAAGATCTCACCCACATAGCGCAGAGGGGCAGGGCCTTCCTGCACGTCAAAGCCCAGCTGTTCCGGCGTATCCTCGGCAGCAGAGGTCTGCTGCGGAGCTGGGGCGGCAGGCATTTCCTCCTTGGGGGCAGGGTCCCATGCCGCCATGTGGTCCTGATGTTCGGGCAGATCTGCACTGTCCGGTTCAATGTCCAATGCACCTTCTCCCAGCGCTGCGGCAAAGGCGGGTGCTTTTGGCCCACTCTCCGTGGGAGCTGATGCCGGGCTGTGCAGGGTGGCATCCTGCCGGATGGGCAGGCCCGATGCAACCGTTGTCCAGCTGTGCTCTGTCGGCTTTTCCTCGGCAGTGCCCGGCAAAGGCAGGATATCCGGGTGGCTTGCAGGTGCCGGACGGGACGGCGGTGCTGCTGCCGGTGCCGGAGTGAAGCTCCGGAGCTCCGCTGGGGCTGAGGGGTATGCTCATGGAGCGTTCCCGGCTCAGCCTGGCCCGGAATGATGGCAGAAAGCCCTGTAAAGTTATTCTTCTTTACATCTTTTTCTGTCGCGTTATCACTTATTTCAGATTTGTTGGATTCTTCATCTTTTTTATCCTCTTCAAAGGCAAAACGCCGCTCTCCGGTGCCCGGTTGGGCCAGTGCCAGCTTGACAGCGTGATAAACGAGGTCAAAGATATCGTTTTCCCGGGCAAAGCGCACCTCAGTCTTGGCCGGGTGGACATTGACATCCACAAGGTCAGCGGGCATTTCCAGAAGCAAGATTCCTCCAGGGAACTTGCCCTGCATCGTGGTGCCCTTGAACGCTGTTTCCATAGCCGCCATCATGGTGCGGTTGCGGACATAGCGCCCATTGATGTAGAAATACTGCATACTGCGGCTGGCACGGCAGCTCCTGGGCTGGGTGATGAGGCCCCACACCCGGTACACCCCTTCCTGATTGTCCAGCTCCATGAGGTCACGGCTGAATTCCCGGCCCAGCACCGCGTAGGCGGCACTGCGCAGCTTGCCGTCACCGGGGGTGACATACTGCAGCTTGCCCTCCCGGACAAACTTGAAGCTGACCTCAGGGTGGCTCAGGGCCACATGGGCCACGATATCCGCCACAAAGGTACCCTCGCTGGAATCCTTTTTGAGGAACTTCATCCGGGCCGGGGTGTTGTAGAACAGATCCTGCACCCGGATGGTAGTGCCCACGCCGCGTGCTCCGGGCTCCAGCGGATAATCCTCGCCGCCCTCGATGCGGTAGACGGAGGCGCACTCGTCGTTCTCAGTACGGGTCAGCACTTCTACCCGCGCCACGCTGGCAATGGAAGCCAGCGCTTCCCCACGGAAGCCCAGGGTGTGGATATGGTTCAGATCATCCTCCGTCCGGATCTTACTGGTGGCGTGGCGGATGAATGCCGTGGGGATATACTCTGCTTCAATGCCCGAGCCATTATCGCTGATCTCGATCAGCTTCACGCCGCCTGATTCAATGGTCACGGTGATCTGGCTTGCCCCGGCATCAATGGCGTTTTCCAGCAGCTCCTTCACCACGGAAGCAGGCCGCTCCACCACCTCACCGGCTGCAATGAGCTCTGCCGTGTGCTTGTCCAGAACATGGATGACTGCCATATTCGTTCCCCTCCCCTGTTTTTTAGGATTTTTCAGGAAATCAGCCGTTCAGGCTGCCCTTCAAGGTCTTTTTTAGCTCGTACAGGAAATTCAGCGCTTCAATGGGGGTCAGCGTTTCCACATCCAGCGCATCCAGTTTTTCCAGCACCTCGCTGGGCACTGCGGGAGAATTATACTCCTGCAGCGCATCAAAATCCATCTGCTCCACCTTGTTCTTGGGGGCAGTGGCTTCCAGTGCGCGCAGCACTTCGTGGGCGCGGCGGGTCACGGTGCCGGGCAGACCGGCCAGCTTTGCCACCTCGATGCCATAGCTGTCATCGGCAGGGCCGCGGACGATGCGGCGCAGGAAGGTGATGTCCTCACCCCGCTTTTTCACCGCAATGTTGTAATTTTTCACGCCGCTGATGGTGCCCTCAAGGTCCGTCAGCTCGTGGTAATGGGTGGCAAAGAGGGTTTTGCAGCCCAGTCCCTTGGCAGGGTCGCTGATGTGCTCCACCACGGCGCGGGCAATGCTCATGCCGTCAAAGGTGGACGTGCCGCGTCCGATCTCATCCAGCACCACCAGACTGCGGGAGGTAGCGTTCTTCAGGATCTCTGCCACCTCGGTCATCTCCACCATAAAGGTGGACTGACCTGCCGAAAGGTCATCCGACGCGCCGATGCGGGTAAAGATGGCATCCACTACACCCACATGGCACTCTCTGGCCGGAACAAAGGAACCGATCTGTGCCATCAGGGCAATCAGCGCATTCTGGCGCATATAGGTCGATTTGCCTGCCATGTTAGGGCCGGTGATGATGAGGCAGCGATCTTCGCCGCAGTTCAGGGTGGTATCGTTGGGTACGAACAGACTGCCCTTGAGCATCTGCTCCACCACAGGGTGGCGGCCCTCCACGATGGTCAGCTGGTCGCTCTCATCCACAGTGGGGCGGCAGTAGTTGTTTTCTGCTGCCACCTGAGCCAGAGCGGCCAGCACGTCCAGCTCTGCCACGGCGTTGGCTGTACGCTGGATGCGGTCGAGCTGGGCACCAATGCTTTCCAGCAGCTCATTGAACAGCCGGTGTTCCAGAGCGATCAGCCGCTCGTGGGCACCCAAGATCTTATTTTCCAGCTCCTTGAGCTCTTGGGTGATGTAGCGCTCGCCGGTGGTCAGGGTCTGCTTGCGGATGTAGCTCTCCGGCACCTGTGCCTTATAAGAGTTGCTGACCTCGATGAAATAGCCAAACACATGGTTATAGCCGATCTTCAGCTTGGGGATGCCGGTCTCCTGCCGCAGGCGGGTCTCGAGCTGAGCCAGCACGCCCTTGGTGTTATCGCGGATGGAACGCAGCTCGTCCACCTCGGGATGGTAGCCCTTGGCAATGACACCACCATCCTTCAGGGTAGAAGGTGCGTCAGGGTCCACAGCGGCATAGATCTTGTCCTTGATATCGCTCAGCGGGTCGATCCTGGAGACGATCTCGCTGAGTTCGGCGCAGCCGCAGCTTTCGGCCTGCTGGCGCAGGCTGGGCAGGCGCTCACAGGTCTGCGCCATGGCATAGATCTCTTTGGGCGTGGCCGAACCGTAGACCGTGCGGGTCATCATACGTTCCAGATCGGCGATGTAATGCAGTTCTTCGATCAGATCGCCGCGCTGTACGGTCTGGTTGACCAGACTTTCCACAGCATCCAGACGGTGGTTGATGGCATCGCTGGAAAGCAGCGGCTGCTCGATCCAGGTGCGGAGCAGCCGCTTGCCCATGGCAGTGCTGGTCTTGTCCAGCACCCAGAGCAGGGTCCCCCGCTTCTCGCGGCCCCGCAGGGTCTCGGTGAGTTCAAGGTTGGCCCGCGTCACAGGCGAAAGCTGCATATACTGGGCTTCGTTGTAGCTGATGACGGTCTTCAGGCGCTCCACACCTTTGATCTGGGTGGTGTGCAGGTATTCCAGAAGCGCGGCCATGGCAAACCGCACCAGACCTTTTTTATCAATAGAGGTCGTCTCATCCCAATTGCGTCCAAACTGGTTTTCCAGCGAGATGGCCACAAGGCCCGGGGCGTAGCGCTCCTCTTCCACCAGCTCCACAGAGCAGGTCATGTTCTTTTTGATATAGCCGGTCAGCTCACGGCAGTCCAGCATTCCGGGATTCATCAGCACTTCGCTGGGATGGTAGCGGCAGAGCTCCGCGATCACGGCAGGCACGATCTTCTCCCGTTTCAGCTCGGTGATATGGGCCGTGCCGGTGGAAACATCGGCAAAACAGATGCCCGCCGCGTTCCCTTTCAGAAAAATGCTTGCAATGTAGTTGTTTTTGTCATCCTGCAGCATACTGCTCTCGATGACAGTGCCCGGCGTGACCACCCGGATGATATCGCGCTTGACCAGTCCCTTTGCCTTGGACGGGTCCTCCATCTGCTCACAGATCGCCACCTTGTATCCTTTGGCGATCAGGCGGGCCACATAGCCCTCGTAGCTGTGGAAGGGCACGCCGCACATGGGGGCACGCTCTTCCATGCCGCACTGCTTGCCCGTCAGGGTCAGGTCCAGCTCCCGGGAGGCGGTCAGCGCATCGTCAAAAAACATCTCGTAAAAGTCGCCGATGCGGTAAAACAGGATCTCGTCCTTATACTGCTTCTTGATGTCCATATACTGCTGCATCATGGGCGACAGTTCTGCCATAATCGTTCACCTTTCCTGCGGGCTATGCCGCTTTGCTTCTTTCCGTCGGTTTGCAGTAAGTAACTGCGAATGGAAGGAAAACGCGGCCTGCGATTTGCAGCCGCGTTCTCATTTTACCTGTTAGTGGCAGCCTCCGCAGGTGGAGCAGCTGCCGGTGCAGGATTCACTGGGCTCCTGCACAGTCATGGGGTCGCCGCCGTTCATTGCGGTGTTGATGATGGCATCAATGTAGTTGACCAGGTTCTCGCAGTCGCGCTTTGCCTCGTTGTAAGCAGTCATACCCTCGTCAGCCATGATCTTGCCGTACAGGTCGTTGACCTTGGTGTTCAGCTCGGCGATGCGCTCATCACTGCGCTCGCTCTTGCCGATCTCATTGTTCAGATCCATGCGGGCCAGATTGAACTCTCCGATGAGATTCTGCAGTTCCTCATCCTTGTCGTTTGCCTTGCGGGCCTGATCCAGAGCCAGGTAACGGGGGTCAGTCTGCAGTGCCATGGCGGCGCGCTTGAACAGATCGATGCAATCCATAATCAAAAATCTCCTTTGATGTGTTTGTTTTTATAGTTAGATTATCATTGAGGCCGGTGTGCCTCGGGATCACGTTTCCAGTTCGCCCAGCAGGACGGTGGCGCGGGCACCGGTCAGGTGCACCTGTGCGTAGCTGCCCATCAGGGCGGGGTCTGCGGCAAACTCCACGGTCAGGTTGTTGTCCAACCGGCCGGAGAGGGTTCCGTCGCTGCGGCCATAGCCTTCCACCAGCACCCGGACAGTCTGGCCCACCTGCTGCCGGACCAGATCCATTGCGATCTCGTCCTGTACCTTGAGCAGACGGGTCATCCGGTCGGTTTTCTCCGCGCGAGGAGTGGGGTCGGGCATATCCGCTGCCTTGGTGCCGGTACGCTTGGAGTAGATAAAGGTGAACAGCTGCATGTAGCCGACTTTCTTCACCAGTTCCAGTGTGCCCTGGAAATCCTCCTCCATTTCCCCGGGAAGCCCACGATGATATCGCTGGAGAAGGTGATACCGGGCACCTTTCTGCGGGCGTACTCGATCAGCTCCATATACTGCCCGATGGTGTAATGGCGGTTCATCTTTTTCAGCAATTCATCCGAGCCGCACTGCACCGGCAGGTGCAGGTGTTTGCACAGGTGGGGCTGGGCCGCAATGGTGTCGATCAGCTTGTGGCTGGCATCCTTCGGGTGGCTGGTCATAAAGCGGATCTGGTAATCTCCGGGCACAGCGCAGAGCAGATTGAGCAGATCCGCAAAGTCCACCTGTTCTTCCAGGCCCTTTCCGTAGCTGTTCACGTTCTGGCCCAGCAGAGTGATTTCCTTGTATCCTGCTTCCACCAGCCCCCGGAACTCCGCCAGGATATCGCCGGGCTTGCGGCTCTTCTCACGGCCCCGCACATAAGGTACGATGCAGTAGGTGCAGAAATTGTCGCAGCCATACATGATGGGCAGCCAGGCGCGGAACTCACTCTCGCGCCGGATGGGGATGTTCTCCACGATGACCGGGCGCTGGGCAGGCTCCATCAGCACGCGCTTATGCTTCTGCAGCTTCTGGGCAATGAGCTGGGGCAGGGTATCGATGCCGTCCACACCAAAGACCAGATCGACATAGGGATAGCTCTTGCGCAGTTTTTCTACCACATGTTTCTGGTTGGCCATGCAGCCGCACAGGCCGATCATCAGCCGCGCTTTTTCTCCTTCAGGCCCTTCAGTGCACCCACATTGCCGAACACGCGCTGCTCGGCGTGCTCCCGCACGGCGCAGGTGTTGAAGAGGATGAGGTCTGCATCCTCAGGCTTATCGCACAGGCCGTAGCCGATATCCACCAGCACGCCCTTGATGCGCTCGCCATCGTTGACGTTCTGCTGACAGCCATAGCTGTGTACAAAGGCCAGCGGCGGGGTATCGTAAGCCGCACGCACCAGCTCCGCAGCCGTTTCGTTGTGTTCAAAGTTAATGTATTCCAATAAAAACCATCCTTATTTTTCAAAAGCTCTTTTTAGTATACCCTCTTTCTGCCATAAGGGCAAGTGGGAAACCGCAAATTTCAGAATCCTTCGGGGCAATTCAGCCTTCTGCCTGCTTTTTGGCGCATGCTTCACACAGGCCGAACAGCACCACAGCGCAGTCCTGCACCACAACATCCTTCTGGCGGCGCACCAGCCTCATCACCTGTTTCTCGTCCACATCGGCATCCACCACGCCGCCGCAGGCCGTGCAGTAGAGGTGGCTATGCCAGCACAGGGTGTGGTCAAAACGATCCGCCCTGCCCGGAATGGACACCCGGCGCACCATGCCTGCCTCCACCAGACTGTTCAGGTTGCGGTAGACAGTGCCCAGGCTCAGGCCCGGGCACTCCGGGGCCGCCTTATCAAAGATCTCTTCGGCGGTGGGGTGGTCGCAAAGCTGCTCCACGGTGCGCAGCACCAGCTCCCGCTGTTTGGAATAACGCATCTTCCTCTCTCCTTCTCTTCCCTTTATACGTTCTCTTCGCCCTTGATCCGCGCCCAATATGCGCGGGAGGCCTGCTCGTTCTTGTTTTCCCCAAAGGTGTAGTATTTTGTGTTCTTGAGCACATCCGGCAGATACTGCTGCTCGACCCAGTGGTTGGGGTAATCGTGGGCGTACTTGTAGTTCTGTCCCTTTACCAGCGCGTCCTCGCCGTCATAGTGCTTGTTCTGCAGCTGGCGGGGAATGGGCCCGGTGCGGCCCGCCTGCACATCCGCAATGGCGGCGTTGATGGCATCGTGGGCGCTGTTGGATTTGGGGCTGGTCGCCACCAGCACAACTGCATCCGCCAGGGCCAGCCGTGCCTCGGGCAGACCCACCGCGTTGGCGATATCCACCGCTGCCTTTACGATGGGGATGATCTGCGGGTAGGCAAGGCCCACATCCTCGCAGGCGCACACCATGAGCCGACGGCAGGCCGAGGGCAGATCCCCGGCTTCCAGCAGCCGGGCCAGATAGTGGAGCGCTGCATCCGGGTCGGAGCCGCGCATGGATTTCTGGTAAGCCGACACGATATCATAGTGGTCATCGCCGTCCCGGTCGTACCGCATGGCAGTGCGGCGGGTGACCTGCTGGATCATGTCCAGCGTGATGTGCTTCCCCTCCGGTTCAGGAGCCGCCGCCGTCACAGCAAAATCAAGGCAGCCCAGTGCCTTGCGCAGATCGCCGCCCGCGCTCTCAGCAAGATAGGCACAGGCATCGTCCTCCATCCGGACGGGCGTACCCTCGCTCTCTGAAAGCTTTTTCAGGGCGTTCCGCAGCCCCTGCTCCACATCCGCAGCTGTCAGCGATTTGAACTCGAACACAGTGCAGCGGGAAAGCAGTGCATTATAGATGTAAAAATAGGGGTTCTCGGTGGTGGAGGCGATCAAGGTCACAGTTCCGTCCTCAATGCACTCCAGCAGGCTTTGCTGCTGTTTCTTGTTCAGATACTGGATCTCATCGAGGTACAGCAGGATCCCCCCCCGCCCCGGCCAGTGTGCCGATATCCTTGAGCACTGCCTTGATATCTCCCGTGCCGCAGGAGGTGCCGTTGAGCTTATGGAGCGTCATGCCGCTGTTCTCGGCAATGATGCGGGCTACGGTGGTCTTGCCAGTGCCGGACGGGCCGTAAAAGATCATGTTGGGGATGCGGCCGCTCTCGATAGTGCGGCGGAACACCCGCCCCGGGGCCAGCAGATGCTGCTGGCCGCAGACTTCGGCCAGCGTTTTGGGGCGCATACGCTGCGCCAGCGGTTCATTCATCGGGCGTTCCCTCCTGTACTGCCCTGCTGTTCTGCATGGGCCTTATATAGAAATAGTATACCTCATTTTTACACGAACAGCAAGAGCAATAATGAAAATCATTCTCAGATGGATGCTGCAAATCCCATTTACAAAAAGGTCGAAACATGCTATTATCATAGTACATTTACGAGAAACGAGGGGTACAGATGAAGAAAGCCGATGCGGCAGAAGATCTCTCTGCCAAAAAGAAGCTGGCGCTCCAGGTCATCGACCGGCTGAAAACAGAATATCCGGATGCAGCCTGCACGCTGGATTACGACCACGCCTGGCAGCTGCTGGTCAGTGTCCGGCTGGCGGCCCAGTGCACCGATGCCCGGGTGAACATTGTGGTACAGGATTTGTTTGCAAAATACCCCAGTGTAGCAGCGTTGGCTGCAGCAGAGCCCGAGGAGATCGAAGCCATCGTCAAACCCTGTGGGCTGGGCCGCAGCAAGGCCCGGGATATCTCGGCCTGTATGCGGGTACTGCGGGATAAATACAACTGCAAAGTGCCCACCACCTTTGAAGAGCTGCTGGCACTGCCCGGCGTGGGCCGCAAGAGCGCCAACCTGATCATGGGCGATGTGTTCTGCAAGCCTGCCATCGTCACGGATACCCACTGCATCCGGCTTTGCAATAAGATCGGACTGGTGGATGGCATCAAAGGAGCCGCAGAAGGTGGAGATGGCCCTGTG
>ENA-OQCG01000061-OQCG01000061.1-human-gut-metagenome-genome-assembly--contig:-NODE-61-length-18666-cov-1.541453_pt1 | contig 18666 bp, 23 predicted proteins | sample MGYA00242758_ERZ504577 | MGnify/ENA primary metagenome ERZ504577 (study PRJEB26092, sample SAMD00036248) | human gut metagenome | host: Homo sapiens | study: EMG produced TPA metagenomics assembly of...
CTGCGGCAAGACCACCACCCTGCGCCTGATCGCAGGCTTCCTGGAACCCAACGCGGGTCAGGTGCTGCTGAAGGGCCAGGATATTACCGGTGTGCCCCCTATAAGCGTCCGGTGAATACCGTGTTCCAGAAGTACGCGCTGTTCCCGCACCTGAACGTGTTTGAGAATGTGGCCTTTGGCCTGCGCCTGAAGAAGATGGACGAAGAGACCATCCGCCGCAAGGTGCGCGATATGCTGGAGGTGGTCGGCCTGAAGGGCTTTGAGCGCCGCAGCATCGGCCAGATGTCCGGCGGCCAGCAGCAGCGTGTTGCCATTGCCCGCAGTCTGGTCAACGAGCCTGAGATCCTGCTGCTGGACGAGCCTCTGGGTGCACTGGACCTTAAGCTCCGCAAGGAGATGCAGCTGGAGCTCAAGCGCCTGCAGCGTGAGATGAACATCACCTTTATTTATGTTACCCACGATCAGGAAGAGGCCCTGACCATGTCCGATACCGTTGTTGTGATGAACGGCGGCAAGGTGCAGCAGATCGGTACCCCCGAGGATATCTACAACGAGCCTAAAAATGCCTTTGTGGCGGACTTTATCGGCGATTCCAACATTGTGGACGGCGTGATGCACCGCGACTTCCTGGTCTCCTTCTCGGGTGTGCAGTTCCCCTGCGTGGACCGCGGCTTTGCCCGGGAACAGAGCGTACAGGTGGTGGTCCGCCCCGAGGACATTGAAGTGGTCAGCCCAGTGGAGGGTCAGCTGGTGGGCGTGGTCAATGATGTCATCTTCAAGGGCGTTCACTTTGAGATGCACGTTGAGTGCGAGGGCCGTGAGTGGCTGATCCACTCCACCCGCGCCTGCACCCCTGGTGAAACCATTGGTATGCGCATCGGCCCCAACGAGATCCATATCATGGCACGTTCGGAGGGCTGAATGGGAAATGATGAAAATTTACGATAAGAAGCTGGCCTATCCTTATTTTATCTGGATGGTGCTGTTCACAGTGGTTCCGCTGATCATCGTGGTCTATTACGCCCTGACCGACGGCAGCGGCAATTTCACCATTGCCAACCTGACCAGCGTCAGCGGCTACGGCTCCGTGTTTGCCCGCAGCCTGCTGCTGGCCCTTGTGGCTACCGTGATCTGCCTGATCATTGCATTTCCGGTGGGCTATTTCCTGTCCCGCCTGCGGGTGAACAAGCAGCATATCATGCTGATGCTGGTCATGCTGCCCATGTGGATGAACTTCCTGCTCCGCACCTATGCCTGGATGGGCCTGCTGAGCATCAACGGCCCTGTGAACGCGGTGCTGGGCTTTTTTGGTCTGGGCCCCTATACCATGCTGAATACCTCCGGCGCGGTGGTGCTGGGCATGGTGTATAACTATGTGCCCTACATGATCCTGCCCCTCTACACCAGTATGACCAAGATCGATCAGAGCCTGGTGGAAGCGGCACAGGATCTGGGAGCCTCCACCACCCAGACCCTTTTCCGGGTGCTCATCCCCATGAGTGTGCCCGGCATCAGCACCGGCATCACCATGGTGTTCGTTCCGGCGGTGTCTACCTTTGTCATCAGCCGTATGCTGGGCGGCGGCTCCAACCTGATGATCGGCGACCTGATCGAGATGCAGTTCCTGGGCAACAGCTACAACCTGAACGTCGGTTCGGCCATGAGCCTTGTGCTGATGATCATCGTCCTGCTCTGCATGAGCTTCACATCCAGCTTTGATGAAGATGAAATGGAGGGCGTGTCCTGATGAAAACGAAACATCTGCGCCTGATGCAGCGGGCCTACGTCATCCTCTTCTTCTGCTTCATGTACCTGCCCATTGCCTATATGATCGTGTTCAGCTTCAACCAAAGCAAGGGCTACGCACTGTTCACAGGCTTTACCCTCAAGTGGTACACCAGCCTGCTCCATAACTCTGCCATCCTGAGCGCTTTGCGCGTCTCACTGGAGGTGGCCCTCATCTCTGCGGTCATTGCCACGGTGCTGGGTACGGCGGCCTCGCTGGGCATTGCGTCCATGAGCCGCAAGAGCCGCCTGGTGGTCACCAATATCACCTATATTCCGGTGGTCAACCCGGAGATCATCACCGGCATCTCCCTGATGCTTCTGTTTGTGGCTTACCAGCGCTTTGCCGAGGGAGTCTCCTGGCTGCCCGATACCATCATGGGAATGCCCACGCTGCTGATCGCGCATATCGCCTTCAATGTGCCCTATGTCATCTTCAACGTGACCCCCAAGCTCAAGCAGCTGGACATCAAACTGTATGAGGCAGCTCTGGATCTGGGCTGCGACCCCAGGCAGGCGTTCTTCAAGGTCATCCTGCCTGAGATCAGCCCGGCCATCCTGTCGGCCTTCCTCATCTGCCTGACCTACTCCATTGATGATTTTATGATCTCCTATTTCAACTGCGGCACGGTGGAGACCCTGCCCATTGCCATCTATTCCATGACCCGAAAAAAGGTCAGCCCGGAGATCTACGCTCTGTCCACCATCATGTTTGTGGTGATCCTGACCATCATCCTCATCTCCAATGCCATGGAGAGCCGGGAGTACCGCCGGGATCAGAAGGCGCTGAGAGGGGAGGACGTAAAATGAAACGTTTTGCTGTTCTGCTGCTGACGCTGGCCATGGCATTCTGCTGTGCTGCGCCCGCCTTTGCCGCCGGAACCATTGAGGTGACCGAGGACGTTTCGGTCTCGGACGATTACGACTGGACCCGCTTTCAGGGCCAGAATCTCACCCTCAACGTTTACAACTGGGGCGAATACATCTCCAACGGTTCTGATGACAGCGTGGATGTGGTGGCCGCCTTCGAGAAGCTTACCGGCATCAAGGTCAACTACACCACCTTTGATTCCAACGAGTCCATGTACGCCAAACTGAAATCCGGTGCGGCTAACTACGATGTGGTCATCCCTTCGGATTACATGGTGGCAAAGATGATCGCCGAGGGAATGCTTGCACCGCTGGATTACAGCAACATTCCCAACTCCCAGAACATCGATGCGGTCTACCGTGATCCGGATTATGACCCCACCAACGCCTATACCGTGCCCTATATGCTCTGTACCACCGGTATCATCTACAACACCACCATGGTGGAAAATGCCCCCACCAAATGGGCTGACCTGTGGGATGAGCAATACGCGGGCAACATCCTGATGTTCAATAACAGCCGTGATGCCTACGCCATTGCGGCGTTCAAGAACGGTACCAGCATCAACCCCGAGACCCCGGAAGAGGTGGACGAGGTGGTGGAGACCCTGAAAGCGCAAAAACCGCTGGTGCAGGCCTACGTTATGGATGAGATCTTTGATAAGATGATCGGCGGCGAGGCGGCCATCGGCGTGTACTACTCCGGCGATGCCATTACCATGATCGATGATAACCCGGATCTGGCCTGGGTGTTCCCGGAGGAGGGCAGTGTGCTGTCGGTGGACTGCATGGCGGTGCCTGCCACCAGTGAGCACAAGGAAGCTGCGGAGATGTTCATCAACTTCATGTGCGAGCCGGACATCGGAAAGGCCAATGCGGAGTATATCGGCTACACCACCCCCATGCAGAAGGTGTGGGATATCCTGGACGAGGATCTGAAGTACAGCGAGATCGCATACCCCTCTGAGGAAGTGGAAGCCAAGGAAAAGGTGTTCACCGCCCTGAGCGATGAGGTCAACAACGAGCTCGATGTAAAGTGGAGCGAGATGAAGAGCTACAATGAGGGCGGCAGCGGCGTTGTGTTCCTGCTGCTGCTGCTTGCCATGGTAGCGCTGGCCTGCTTCAACATCTGGCGCAAGCTGCGCAAAAAAGACCCGGAATCAGTATTGAGAAGAAAGGGCCCTCTCCGTCAAAGCCTCTGGCAATGCGAAGCAATGACGGAGAGGGTCCTCTTTTGGAAAGGAAACGTATGAATCAATATACCTATCATACAACCGTGCTGAACGCAGACGGCGATTTTCGCCGGATGATCAAGCCCAGCGCCCTGTTCCGCTATGTGGAGCAGGCGGCGGCAGACCATGCCCGCGCCTACGGCATGGACGATGCTTTTTTCAAGGCGCACCACACGGCGTTTCTGGTGGGCAAACAGGCGGCGCAGATCACCCGGATGCCCCTGCGTGCCGAAAAGCTGACGTTTGTTACCGCCTGTGAGCCGTGCAAGAAAGGTTCGATGAAGCGGCTGACCCGAATTCTGGACGAAGCAGGGAAGGAGTGTGCTCTGATCGACAGCCGGTGGATCATGGTGGATACCGATCGCGAGTGCATCCTGCGCCAGCCCTCCTGGCATACGCCCGGTTACTGGAACGAGGATCTGGAAGGGGAGCTGCCCCAGCTGGTGCACAAAGCAAAGGAACTGACCTGTGCGGGTAGCCGGACAGCCGGCTACTCCCTGTGCGACCTGAACGGCCATGTGAACAACGCCTGCTATCTGGACATTGCCTGCGATGCCCTGCCGCTGGAGGTAGTCAAGGGCGGGCCGTTGAAATTCGTCTCCGTCAAGTACCACCGGGAGATCCCGCTGGGCAGTCAGGTCGAGGTGTTTTATGCGCCCTCGGCCGATGGCTGGTATGTGGTGGGCCGCCGCGAAGAGCACGCCGCGTTTGAATGCTACCTGGAATTTACAAAATAAATCCGGGAAAATTACAAAAATGTTACAAAATCCGCAAAAAAGGTCTTGCAAAACGGGAACAAAAGAGTTACAATATGGTTACAGAAAGCGATGAGCGCTTTTTGAGACTGAAATCTTTTTCTTCTTGTTGAATAAGAGATATCGGGTGCAGGGCCTTCTCCTCCTCCGGCTGTTCTCCTTCACAGCTGTCGGCCACTGTATCGCACAGGCGGTATCTCGCTTCGTGTGCAAAAAAGTCCGTCCGGTTTTCCGGTGCGGACTTTTTTGCACTCTAATTTGTGTCAGAAAACCGGCCTGTCAGGCGGAAAAGTATGACCTTGCACGTTTTTGGTGGTCAATTTTACTGTTTTTCCGCAAAGGACAGTTCTAAAGTTTGTTGCCGCTGGGGTTTGTATTCTGACGGGGTTTGTGGTAAAGTATAGTCAATCAATTTATAAGCAGCAAACATGAATTATTTTGATGCTGGCCCGTTGTTGATGCGTTAAGAAAAAAGGAGTTTAGAGTATGGCTTATTTCTATGAAGAACCTTCCCGCACCTTTGGCGAGTACCTGCTGGTTCCGGGTTATTCCTCTGCAGAGAATGTCCCCACGGCAGTCAGCCTGAAGACCCCGCTGGTCAAGTACCGCAAGGGGGAAGAGGCCTGCCCGCTGGAAATGAACATCCCCATGATCAGTGCCATCATGCAGTCGGTCTCCGGCGATAAACTGGCCATTGCACTGGCACGGGAGGGCGGCGTGTCCTTCATCTACGGCTCCCAGAGCATTGAGAACGAGGCTGCCATGGTGCGCCGCGTCAAGAGCTATAAGGCCGGTTATGTGGTCTCCGATTCCAACCTGGCTCCCACCGCCACCCTGCACGATGTGCTGGAGCTCAAGGCCCGCACCGGCCACTCCACCATTGCTGTCACTGCCGATGGCACTCCTCACGGCAAGCTGATGGGCATTGTGGCCTCCCGTGATTACCGTGTCAACCACACCCCCGATGATGCTTCCGTTACCACCTTTATGACTCCCATCGAGAAGCTGGTCACCGCACCGGAGAATACCTCCCTGCACGACTGCAACAACATCATCTGGGACAACAAGATCAACACGCTGCCGTTGGTGGATGCTGAGGGCAACCTGAAATACTTCGTGTTCCGCAAGGACTACGATTCCCACAAGAAGAACGTCAACGAGCTGCTGGATGCCAACAAGAGCTATGTGGTCGGTGCCGGCATCAACACCCGCGACTATGCCCAGCGCGTTCCCGCACTGGTCGAGGCTGGCGTGGATGTGCTCTGCATCGACTCCTCCGAGGGCTACTCCGAGTGCAGAGCCGTACTATCGCCTGGATCCGTGAGCACTACGGCGACACCGTGAAGGTGGGCGCAGGCAACGTTGTGGATGCCGAGGGCTTCCGTTTCCTGGCAAAGGCCGGTGCAGACTTCGTCAAGATTGGCATTGGCGGCGGTTCCATCTGCATCACCCGTGAGACCAAGGGCATCGGCCGTGGTCAGGCCACCGCAGTCATCGAGGTCGCAAAGGCCCGTGACGAATACTACAAGGAGACCGGCATCTATGTGCCCATCTGCTCCGATGGCGGCATCGTCCACGATTATCACATCACTCTGGCTCTGGCCATGGGCGCTGACTTTGTCATGCTGGGCCGCTACTTCGCACGCTTTGACGAGAGCCCCACGAACAAGGTGCGCATCAATGGCCAGTATATGAAGGAGTACTGGGGCGAGGGCTCCAACCGTGCCCGCAACTGGCAGCGTTACGACCTGGGCGGTTCCACCAAGCTGAGCTTTGAGGAAGGCGTGGACAGCTATGTTCCTTACGCAGGTCCTCTGGCTGATGGTGTCCAGACCACTCTGTATAAGGTCAAGAGCACCATGTGCAACTGCGGCGCACTCTCCATCCCCGAGCTGCAGCAGAAGGCCAAGCTGACTGTGGTTTCCTCCACCTCTATCGTGGAGGGCGGCAGCCATGACGTTGTGCTGAAAAATGCGACCCCCAATATTATAAACGGCTGAGCCTGAACAGGCTTGCAGGGCCGCTCCCGGAGCTTTCGGGGGCGGCCCTTTTGGCAGTACCGAAAAAAGATTTTTCTTTCTGCACGCAGGAAATTTACAAAAGCCCTTGCACCCGGGCGGCAAAGATGCTATCATGGTACAAACGTCCTGTCAAGACAGGGTGCAGGCCCACGCACTGCCGGAACAAAGGCAGGGGGAGAAGGGGCTGTTTTTTTCAGCAGCGGCAAGGCTTTTTCGCTGCTGCGAAGTACAAGGAGAGGAAACTTTTCATGGACGAGATCAAAGTTGTTCCGTACATTCCGGACGAAGATTATGATAACCCTGCCATGGTGGTGGATTTCTACGAATTCACGATGGCAAACTGCCTGTTCCTGCACGGCTTTAAGAACACCACCCTTGTGTTCGATATGTTCTTCCGTAAGAACCCGGACAACATGGGTTACTCCATCAGCGCAGGCCAACGCAAGCTGACCCGGTTCCTGCTGAATTATCACTTCAACGAGCAGGATATCCGCTGGCTGCGCACCAAGGGTATGAGTGAGGAATTCTGCGAGTATCTGCGCACCTACAAGTGGAAGGGTGATATGTACGCTCTGCCCGAGGGCACGGTTTGCTACCCCCATGTGCAGATGGTCCGCATTGAGTGCGACCTGGTGGGTGCGATCCTGATCGAGACCTACCTGCTGCAGACGATGAACTTCCACAGCCTGATCACCACCAAGGCAACCCGTGTGACCGGCCTGAACACCCATACGCCCCGCAGCGTTATGGAGTTTGGCACCCGCCGCGCACAGGGCGAGAGCGCAGGCAATGATGGCGCGTATGCCGCTGTTCTGGGCGGCTGCATCGGCACTGCCAACTGCTTGGCTGAGATGAAGTATGGCTCTGAGGTCAAGGCGGTTGGCACCGTGGCACACAGCTTCATCGAGTTCTTCCCGACGGAGTTTGATGCCTTCAAGGCCTTTGCGGATACCTACCCGGATTCCGTCAGCCTGCTGCTGGATACCTACAACATCATGGAGAGCGGCCTGCCCAACCTCATCAAGCTGGACGACTACCTGATCGAGAAGTACCCCAATGACCCCAACCGCCGCGTCAAGAGTGCCCGTATCGATTCCGGCGATCTGGCCCGTGGCTCCAAGCGCCTGCGCAAGGCACTGGATGCCGCAGGCAAGCCCTATATCAAGCTGGTGGCCTCCAATGGCCTGGACGAGCGGAAGATCGCCAACATGGAGCTCTATGAGCACGCTCATTTTGATTCCTACGGCGTGGGCGAAAATCTCATCACCTCCGCTTCTGACCCTGTGTTCGGCGGCGTGTATAAACTGGTGGCGGTCAAGCTGCCGGATGGCACCTATCAGCCAAGATGAAGTGCTCGGATTCTGCCAGCAAGGCCATCATCCCGGGCAAGAAAATGCCTTGGCGGCTCTACGATGAAAATGGTCAGGCCCAGTGCGATCTGATCGCCATGGATGGCGAGGTCATCGAAGCGGGCAAACCGGTAAAGATGGTCAATCTTGACCCGGATGCCATCGAGCGCACCATCACCATCACCCCCACCAAGGTCAAGCGGCTGCTGGTGCCCCATATCCTGAACGGTGAACTGGCCATCGAACTGCCCGGGATTGCCGAGAAAAAGGCCTATATCGCAAGGCAGCTGACCGAAGAGACCTGGGAGACCGAGCTGCGCATCGAGATGCCGCATAAGCACTATGTCAATATGACCCCCGCTGTGGCCGAGTGCCGTGCCAAGATGTATTCGGAACTGCATGGCGGAAAGGTGTAACTTGACAAAGCAGGGTTTCTATTGTATTATAATAGCCGTTGTGTGAATCTTACATGTTTTGATACATGTTTGCAACTCCGTAACGACGGACTTGTGATAAATGTTTACCTCATCACCTGTTATTCCCGGCTCTCTGTGAATGTCCAGAGCAGCAGGGCTTTGTAAGCCGGGTTTCTATGCGCACTGTGGTGAAATTGGCAGACACGAGGGACTTAAAATCCCTTTCTGGAGACAGAGTGCGGGTTCAAGCCCCGCCGGTGGCATAAAAAATCCCCTTCAGCGTAAGCTGAGGGGGATTTTTTACTGTTGTATCGCGTACAAAGCGTGATTCGGCGCAGGCAGAAATGCGGATGCAGCTCAGTGGTTTTCCATTGCGTTGAATCGTTCCAGGAAGCTGTGATCTACACCCTCAGATCGATAGCCCGGCATGGTATCAATGGCAACGTTGTGGATGCTGCGGAAGATGCTGTTTTCGATATTGGGATTGTCGCGCTTCAGGCGGCGAAGCAGGATCTTGATCTCCTGCCGCTTGGAACCACCGCCGCCGTTGTCGCACATGGTGCAGTTCTCAGTAAAGCGGCAGGCGCACTGGATGAATTCCAGATCATTGTAGCGCTTCCAGGCCAGGATATCTTCTTCCCGGATGCAGTACATGGGGCGGATCAGGGTCATGCCGGGGAAGCTGGTGCTGTGGAGCTTGGGCGGCATGGCCTGCATCTGGGAGCCGTAGAACATGCTCATCACGGTCGTCTCAATCACATCGTTGAAGTGGTGGCCCAGCGCGATCTTGTTGCATCCCAGCTCCTTGGCCTTGCTGTACAGGTGACCGCGCCGCATCCGGGCACAGAGATAGCAGGGATTCTTTTCGGTATTGTTGGCAACGGAAAAGATATTGCTCTCGAAGATGGTCACCGGGATGTGCAGCAGCTCTGCATTGGACTCGATCTTCTGGCGGTTGATCTCATTGTAGCCGGGGTCCATCACCAGAAAGACCAGCTCAAAGGGAACATCGCTGTGCTTCTGCAGTTCCTGCATCAGCTTTGCCATCAGCATGGAGTCTTTGCCGCCCGAGATGCAGACGGCGATCTTGTCTCCCTCCTGTACCAGCTCGTAGCGCTTTACCGCCACGATAAAGGGGGTCCACAGCTCCTTGCGGTATTTCTTGATGATGCTGCGTTCGATCATCTGATAAGGTTCAAGCTCACGTTTCATGTTGGTTCCTCTTTTTATTTAATGTACGGCGGTCAGCTCACGGTAGCAGACATCGAACGCCTGCAAAAAGGCTTTGATCTCGTCCTCGGTAGTCAGATGGCTCAGGCTGATGCGCCAGGAGGACAGTGCGTTGCGGCGGTCGCGGCTGACCGCAAACACCGCACGCGAAGGCAGACCATCCGACGAGCAGGCTGACTTGACCGAGACGCAGACCCCTTTGGCATCCAGCTCCCGCTGGAACACGGTGCCCTTGACATTACGGACGCTCAGATTCAGCACATGAGGGATGGCGTGTTCCGGGCTGTTGATGCGCACCAGCGGATATGTGCTGAGGGCGGCGCGGAGCTCTGCATTCAGTTTTGCCACATGGCCAACGCGTCCGGGCAGGTCAGTGACGGCGAGATCAAGCGCACAGGCCAGCGAGGAGGCCAGCGCCACAGTGGGGGTGCCGCTGCGATAGATGGTGGTACTCTCGCCGCCATGGATGAGAGGCTCCAGCGCCAGATTCCGCCGCTTGATCAGCAGGCCGATGCCGTTCAGCCCATAGAATTTGTGGGCCGTCAGGCTCATGGTGTCCACGCCCTCAAAAGAAACGGGGATCTTGCCCACAGCCTGGGTCGCATCCACATGCAGGTGACAGTGAGGGTATGCTTTCAGGATGGCGGCGATCTCCTGTACAGGCTGCACCACACCCAGCTCACTGTCCACCAGCGTTACGGCAACGCAGATGGTATCCGGGCGAAGCAGATCCGTCAGGTGCTCAAGATCTACAGTACCGTCCTGCTTCACGTCCAGCAGGTCGATCTCATACCCCTGCTCCTGTAATGCCGTCAGGGTGCCGCTGACCGAAGAATGCTCCAGCGGAGTGGAGATGATGTGCCTGCCCGCATGGCGGGAGAGACGGGCCAGCCCCTTTAAAGCAAAGTTGTTGGCCTCGCTGGCACCGGAGGTATAGATGATCTCTGCTGGCTGAACGCCCAGCAGGGAGGCGATTTTGATGGTGGCGGCATCGATCTCTGCCTTGGCGGCAGAGCCTGCCTGGTGGTGAGAGTTGGCGTTGCCGATGCAGCGGCGCTCCACGGCACAGAACTGCTCCAACACCCGCGCATCCACCGGGGTGTTTGCAGAATAATCCAGATAGATCATAACATTCCTCTTGAAATACAAATCAATTCAATAGGTTATATTATAGTGCGGACAGGGGCATATTTCAAGATGTCCGGCCAAAAAGCTGAGGGAAACTGCGGCAAACGGATTGCATCCGGGCAGGGTTTCTGGTATACTTTATAAAGTCAGACAGGGAAGGGGAGAGCAAAATGTTTCGTTCGACTTTGCGGAGCGCGTGTTTTGCCTTCCGGTCCCGTTTTTTTGAATCTGCTCCAGAAGATTGAGGCACTGCCGTTGCTGCGGCAATGCCTCTTTTTTTGGGCAGCGATGAAAGGAGAACTTCTCTATGAGTGAAAAGATCGATTACTCCAAGGGCATTTACGATGCCCGGCAGCTCGGTACCGGACGGATGCTGATTCTGGGCTTGCAGCACATGTTTGCCATGTTCGGCGCAACTGTGCTGGTGCCCCTGCTCACCGGCCTGAGCGTTTCCACCACTCTGCTCTGTGCCGGTCTGGGCACCCTGCTGTTCCACCTTGTCACCAAGGGCAAGGTCCCGGCCTTCCTTGGCTCCTCGTTTGCTTACCTGGGCGGTTTTTCCATTGTAGCCCCCATGCTGGCTGACGCAGACGGCAACCTGACCGTTGTCAATACCAAAATGCTGCCCTACGCCTGCGCGGGCGTGGCACTGTCCGGCATTCTGTACCTGCTGGTCAGCCTGCTCATCTCCACCTTTGGCATCCGCCGCATTATGAAATTCTTCCCGCCGGTGGTCACAGGCCCCATCATCATCTCTATTGGTCTGATCCTGGCCCCCTCCGCCATCACCAACTGCGAGTCCAACTGGCTGCTGGCTTTTGTGGCCTGGGCACCGTTATTGTCTGCAACATCTGGGGCAAGGGCATGGTCAAGATCCTGCCCATCCTGATCGGTGTGCTGGTCTCCTATGCTGTGGCTCTGGTCACCGGTGCTGTCAACTTTGAGGCCATTGCTGCAGCCGACTGGTTCGGCATCCCCCTGCACAAGAGCGCCATGGGCCTGTTTGCCATCGACGGCAGCCCTGAGTTCATCAGCGCAATGTTCACCATCATTCCCATTGCGCTGGCAACCATGATGGAGCATGTGGGCGATATCGCTGCCATCAGCGCTACGGTCGGCCACAACTATATCAACGACCCCGGCCTGAACCGCACCCTGATGGGCGACGGCCTTGCCACTGCCATGGCCGGTCTGCTGGGCGGCCCCGCTAACACCACCTATGGTGAGACACCGGTGTTCTGGCCCTGCTGACGAAGATTTACGATCCCCTCGTCATCCGCATTGCCGCTGTGATGGCTGTGATCCTGAGCTTCAGCCCCAAGTTTGAGGCTGTCATCAACACCATCCCCACCGGCATCATCGGCGGCATCAGCTTTGTGCTGTACGGCATGATCTCCGCAATCGGTGTCCGCAATGTGGTCGAGAACCGTGTGGACTTTACCAACAGCCGCAACCTGATCGTTGCCGCTGTCATCCTGGTCTGCGCGCTGGGCTTCAACTCTGTGGGCGGTCTGACCTTCGCTGTGGGCGGTGTCGCCATCAACCTGTCCGGCCTGGCCATTGCTGCTATCGTGGGCATCCTGCTCAACGCCATCCTCCCCGGCAATGATTACGAGTTTGATGCTGCCAACGGTTCCGATGCTCCGAGCAGCGGCAACCTGCAGGTCTGAAAAATAAATAGGAATAATTCTTAAAATTAGCCTTGACTAATCTGGGAATCGTTGCTATAATAGGCTCAGAAGCAAGGCCCCCTGTACCAGAGGAGAGGCCAAGATCATAATAAAAAACAATGGAGGATATTCCTATGAAAAAGTATGTCTGCACCGTCTGTGGTTATATCGCTGAAGGCTCTATCCCTGAGCAGTGCCCCGTCTGCAAGGCTCCTGCATCCGCATTTGTCGAAAAGACCGGCAACACCTATGTGACTGAGCATGTGGTCGGCATCGGCAAGGCTGAGGGTGTGCCTCAGGAGATCGTTGACGGTCTGCGCGCAAACTTTGAGGGTGAGTGCAGCGAAGTCGGCATGTACCTGGCCATGGCCCGTGTGGCAGAGCGCGAGGGCTACCCCGAGATCGCTGAGGCTTACAAGCGCTATGCCTACGAGGAGGCTGACCACGCATCCCGTTTCGCCGAGCTGCTGGGTGAGGTCGTGACCGACAGCACCAAGAAGAACCTGATGATGCGTGCTGAGGCTGAGTGCGGCGCATGCTCCGGCAAGATGGACCTGGCCAAGAAGGCAAAGGCCCTGAACCTGGATGCAATCCACGATACCGTCCACGAGATGGCAAAGGACGAGGCTCGCCATGGCCGCGGCTTTGAGGGCCTGCTGAAGCGCTACTTCAACGTGGAGCTGTAATTCCTGCATTTTTCTGAACCTGTTATCATAAAGCTGCCGTGCGGTTCCAAAGCTGCACGGCAGCTTTTTTTGCTTGACGGGATCCATGGCAAGGCGTACAATGGAAAAAACATTCCGAAAAGGGGAAGTCTTATGAAATCAACTTCCACACGCTGTGCGCTGCTGGACGAGCTGCGCGGGCTGGACCTGATCAGCATGATGCTTTACCATGGCATGTGGGATCTGGTTTATCTGTTTGGTGTGCGTGCACGTGGTATGGCAGCTGGCAGGGAGAACTGTGGCAGCAATCCATCTGCTGGGTGTTCCTCCTGCTGTCCGGCTTCTGCCTGCCGCTGGGCCGCCACCCGGTCAAACGAGGCATGATGGTGTTTGGGTGCGGCGCACTTGTCACGGCGGTCACGCTGATCTTCATGCCTGCGGATGCAGTCTGGTTCGGTGTGTTGACCCTGCTGGGCTCGGCTATGATCATCACAGGACTGCTGGAAAAGTGGATGGAAAAGGTGCCGCCGGTGGTCGGCCTTGCAGGGAGCATGTTTCTGTTTTACTTCACCCGCCATGCAGCCGATGGCTATTTGCAGCTGGGCCATTGGCTCATCACACCGCCGGGCTTTCTCTACGCCAACTACTTCACGGCTTATCTGGGCTTTTACCCCTTTGGCTTCTTCTCTGCCGATTACTTCCCGCTGATCCCGTGGCTCTTCCTGTTCTGGGCAGGTTTCTATCTGTACCATCTGGTCGGGAAGGAACGGCTGGAACCGCTTCATCGTTCTGTCTGCCCGCCGCTGGGATGGATGGGCCGCCATTCGCTGCTGTTGTATCTGCTCCACCAGCCGGTGATCGTACGGCGTTATTGACGGTAGTGTTCCTGCTGCTGCGCCAGGGTGGAGGAGCGCTCTGAAAAATCCTGCAAAAGGTTCTTGACAAGGAGTCTGCCCTGTGGTATTCTTTTGATGGTTAGAAAAGTCTAACCAAGAACGCTCTGTCCCATGTCAGGCAGAGCGGTTTCTTAAAAGCAAAAGTTAGAAATAGCTAACCAATATTGAAAGAGAGGTTCTTCCTTATGAGCAAAGTAGCAATCGTTTTCTGGAGCGCAACTGGCAACACCGAGACCATGGCAAACTGCATCGCTGAGGGTGCAGGTGCAGCAGCCACCATCGTTCCCTGTGCAGAGATGACCCCCGCCAAGCTGAACGAGTTTGATGTTGTTGCATTCGGCTGCCCTGCAATGGGTGCCGAGCAGCTGGAGGAGAGCGAGTTTGAGCCGATGTTCTCCGGACTGGAGGGTTCTCTGAACGGCAAGAAAATTGCTCTGTTCGGCTCTTATGGCTGGGGCGACGGCCAGTGGATGCGTGACTGGGCAGAGCGTGCCAAGGACGACGGCGCACAGCTGTTCAATGAGGAGGGCCTGATCTGCAACGAAACGCCCGACGACGATGTGCAGGCTGCCTGCCGCAAGCTGGGTGCTGATCTGGCTGCGTGGTAAAGCGGAAACTTGACAAAAGAAGTTTGTTCTGATAAACTGACCGGCAGAGTGTAAGGATTCCGGCGCTCTGCCGGTTTTTGTTTTGTCAGGAGGAAAAGAATGTCAAAGACCACCCCGAAAGACCTTGCCAAAAAGAAAAACGATGAAAAACTGCTGGTCAGTGAGATGATCGCACTTTACTGCCGCAGACAGCATCACAGCCCGAAGGGAAACCTCTGCCCGGAGTGCCAGCAGCTCCATGATTATGCGCTGGCCCGGATCGAGCATTGCCCCTTTATGGAGACCAAGACCTTTTGCTCGGCCTGCAAGGTGCATTGCTATCAGCCGGAGATGCGGGAAAAGATCCGCACTGTCATGCGCTGGGCCGGGCCCAGAATGCTGCCGGTGCATCCCGTTCTCTCCATCAAGCATGTGATCGTGACAATGAAGGCAAGGCGTGAAGCAAACGCAGAAAAATAAGCACCCATGTATAATCGCCTGAAGCCGGGGCAACCTAGAGCCAAGGAGGCGATAGAAATGGAAAACACAGGTGTGACCTGCGATGTCTGCGAGTGCCGCCACAATGTGCAGAACTGCAAGTGTGATCTGCCCCAGATCAAGGTGACAGAGCACTGCTCCTGCACCACCCAGCAGGTGGAGACCCCGCACTACTGCCAGAATTACGAAAAGAAATAATCTGTAATGGCAGAAAACTCCCCGCCCAGCGCCCCAGACAGGGCATTGAGCGGGGAGTTTTTGTGTGTTGTTCAGTGGATTGCCACACTGCAGGTAGCAAGGCTGCGCACCAGTGTGCCGACGCTGTCCTTCATCTGGATGCCGGCAAAGCCCAGACGGAAAGCGGCCTGTACATTCTCCAGCCGGTCGTCAATGAAAATACTTTCCCCGGCCTTGAGCTGGTATTTGTCCAGCAGGGCCTTATAGATGCGCGGGTCAGGCTTGTTGATGTGCACCTCGCAGGAGGCCACGCCGCCGTCGAACAAGCCCTTGAGGTCGCGCTCGGTCAGAAAATCCAGCACATCCTCGGGGATATTGCTCAGGTAATAGACGCAGTAGCCACGGCTCTTGAGTTTCCGCACCAGCTCCTGCATCCGGCGGCGGGGGCGGAGGATATGCATCCAATCGTCCAGCACGCCCTGCACCTCAAACGCGCGGCCATATTCCTTTGCGCGGGCCAGCATCCGCAGGTTGGCCTCGGAGCGGGTGATAAGCCCTGCATCCAGCAGCTTCCACTCCTCGCTTTCAAAAGTCAGCTGGGAGACCTGCTCCTCTATCTCGGCATTGCAGAAGCGGTCTACCAGGTAGGTCTTGGGGTCGAAATCCACCATGACACCGCCCAGATCAAAGATGATATTTTTATACATCGCTGTTTCCTCAATTCTGTATGGATGTTTCTGCCAGAAAGATTCTGCCCACAGTATAGCACAACTGCCCGCCCTGCATCAAGCACTGTGCCGCCGCATAGGATGAAACAGGCAAACTGCGGGGAGGGGAGCACGATGAAATTCCGGGAGCTGTGCACAAAGGAGATCGTTCAGCTGAGCAACGGGGCCTGCCTTGGCCGCGCCGATGATCTGGAGCTCGATCCGGCAACGGCGCAGGTCAAAAGCCTGCTGCTGCTCGGGCAGCCTCATCTGTTTGGGCTGCTGGGCCGGGACGAGACTCTGGTCATCCCCTGGACGGACATCGAAACACTGGGAGTGGACGCGATCCTGGTCCGCACGGAGCTGCCGGAGCCGGAAGCCAAAAAGCAGGGTTTCTGGCAAAAACTGCGGCACTGGCTGGACGGCTGAAATTTTTCGTGAATTTTTCCTGCATCAGGGTTTGATTTTACAAAAAATCGGATTATAATAGAGAACCGTGAGCGGCAGAGCCTTGCCGCTCCGGCATGAAATCTGATTTCCGGAAGTGAAAGGAACTTCTCTCTATGAACGCAAAAAAACATACGCCGCTTTCCCTGCATGGGCTGCGGCTGCTCTTCCCGCCACTGGCAACGCTGGGCATCTTGTTTCTGACAGAGTGGATCGCCCGCGGCAGCCTGACAGGGGAGACCTTTATCCAATACATCTTTCCCCATGCCGAAGCCTATCTGCTGGCGTGGGCCATGCTGTTTCTCAGCTGGCTGGCAGTGGACTGGCTGACCCGGTTTGCACCGTTGGCGACCCTGCTGGCGGCGGTGCTGGGCTGTGCCCCGGCGGCAGTCAATTTCTACACACTGCAGCTGCGCGGCGAGCCCTTCCTGCCCTGGGATCTGATGCAGGTGTCAGAGGCTGCGGGCGTGGCAGCTGCGGCCGGTATCCACATCCAGACCAGCATGGTGGTATCCATTGTTATTATCGTGCTGCTGGTCGTGGTGTCTTTCTTCCTTTATAGAGGGCGGCAGAAGCTGAACTGGAAGCCCCGGGTGGCAGGCTTTCTTGCCAGTGCGGCAGCTACCTGCGGCCTGCTCTTTGGCGTGTTCCTGCAGCCTGCCGTGACACAGGCCATTGGCATTGTGCCGGATGCCTGGATGCAGGATCGCTACTACCGCTATTATGGTGTCATCACCAGCTTTCTGACCAATCTGACCAATCTGGAGATCTCCAAGCCGGAGGGGTATTCAGAGGAGGCTGTCAACGAGATCCTGGATGATACGGAAGCTGCACAGAAATATTCCACTGCTTCGCTCTACCCGGGATCTTACGGTGCCACCACCTCTGCGGACGAGACTGTGAAAAAGCCCACCATCATCTACGTGATGGACGAGTCCTACTGGGACGTGTCGGAGCTGGAACAGTACGGTTTCCAGTTTGATACCGATGTCTCCGCCAACCTCCACGCCCTGCAGCAGACCAGTGCTTCTGGCCGGGCGTACAGCCCCAGTTTCGGCGGCGGAACCTGCGATGTGGAGTTTGAAGCGCTGACAGGCTATTCGGCTTCCTTTCTGCCCAACGGCAGCAAGCCCTACCAGCAGCATGTGACCAAGCCCATGTTCTCGCTGCCCAATTACCTCAAGCTGACGCAGGGATATCAGACGGCGGCAGTCCATTGCTTCTGGGCCAAATATTGGAGCCGGGACACGGCATACCCCAATCTGGGCTTTGACACCTTCCTGAGCCTGGAACAGATGACCCATGTCAACAAGGTGCGCAGGCACTACTGGACCAGCGGTCTGGTCACGGATGACTCCATGGCGGACCAGATCATCCAGCAGTATGAGAAGATGAAGACATCCTCGGATGCACCGGTTTTTCTGCACGCGGTCACAATGCAGAACCATACCAATTATAATAAAGACAACTACCCGGACGATGTGCGGGTGAAGGTGACAGAGCACTCGGCGGGCCTCAAGGCCAGCACCATCGGCGCACTGGAAGATTTTGCGACCGGCATCCGGGATGCCGATGCCATGCTGGGCAAGCTGACCCAATACTTCTCGCAGGTGGACGAGCCGGTGATCCTGGTGTTCTGGGGTGACCATTACAACCCCATTGATTCCAATTATGATGTATTCACCAGCAGCGGCTATGCCAGCGATTCCAGTGCGGACCCGCGCCTGCACCAGACAACCCTGCTGATGTGGTCAAACTACACCGACAAGCCCGTGGATCTGGGCACCATTGCCGCTTATGATATCTCGCCGGTGATGATGAACCTCTACGGTCTGGAGCAACCGCTTTATTTCCAGCTGCTGAACCGCCAGCTGCAGGTGGCAGACCGCGCCAATACCCGGGGCACGGTGATGAATCTGGACGGTACCACCACCCAGACCCCGAGCTCTCTGCAGGAAAGCTGGAGCCAGAAGCACTGGCTGCTGCAATATGACCTGATGTTCGGCAAGGGCTATGCCCTCAGCCGGATGGGCATGGAGAGCCTGAACAGCACTCAGACGGACGAATAAACGAAAAACACGCGATTTTCTTGTAGAAAACAGAGAAAACCCCTTGCAACGCACGCCTGTTTGTGTTATTATTATTCAGCATTACACACGCATCACTATGCCTTTTGTGCTCTTTCGGGAGTGGAGGGCAGTCCAAGGCCATCCGGATATGGCCGCGGATCACG
>ENA-OQCG01000062-OQCG01000062.1-human-gut-metagenome-genome-assembly--contig:-NODE-62-length-18602-cov-1.817321_pt1 | contig 18602 bp, 17 predicted proteins | sample MGYA00242758_ERZ504577 | MGnify/ENA primary metagenome ERZ504577 (study PRJEB26092, sample SAMD00036248) | human gut metagenome | host: Homo sapiens | study: EMG produced TPA metagenomics assembly of...
GCCGGGCCGGAGGCCATCCCCTGCCGCAGGGCGGCGCTCAGCCGCTTCTGGAGCCGGGCCGTCCGGGCGCTGAAGGAGGTGCTCTGCCCCAGCAGCGCAAAGCCTTTCTCATAAGCAGCGTTCAGGCAATGCCATCGGCCAGGGCATTCAGGCGGGCGGTGTCATCGGGCGTTTCCAACGCAAAGCGGCCCTTGACCCGGTCGCCGGGGCTGCAGGCGGGCAGGCTGATGCACTCCACCCGGAAGGAGGCCGCCTCCCGGTCCACCGTTTCCACCCGCAGGACCGCCCGCACCCTGCCGGGGGAATAGGAAGAGGTTGTGCTCTCCACCTCCGCCTCCAGCAGGACACTGCGGCCATCGTAGGCGGTCTGGATCGCATCCCATTTTGCCTGCGTGGAGCCGGTCAGCACAAGGCCCAGCACTGCCCCCAGGATCAGGCAGATGCCATAGCCCCAGGCCGGGCTTTGCGCAAACGGCCCGCCAGTGCCCACAGCAGACCGGCAATAAAATACCGCAAACGGCACAAAACGTCCCGTTTGCGGCAAAAAGGCGCACACCAACTCCAGCCCCAGCGTTCCTGCGCAGAAAACACAGAGCGGGCGGCGCATCTTACTTAGTGGAAGAACAGGGGCAGCGGCTCAAGGAAGATGATATCCTTGCGCTCGGCTGCATCGCCCTCGGCCAGAACAGCGGCCTGGCCCACGATGGTGCACTGGGTCTGTTCTGCCAGTGCGTCCAGTGCCTTCAGGGAGCCGCCGGTGGAGATGACATCATCCACCACAAGCACACGCTTGCCGCTCATCTTGTCCAGCTCCTTGCGGTCGATGACCAGCTTCTGCTTGCCTGCGGTGGTGATGGACTGATCCTCCACCACGACAGGGTCGGCCATATAGAGCTTTTCGCCCTTGCGTGCGCAGATGTAGGGCTTGCCACTCTGGCGGCTCATCTCGTGTGCCAGAGGGATGCCCTTGGCCTCAGCGGTCAGCAGGATATCAAACTCGGGGCACTTTTTCAGCAGCTCGGCGGCAGCAGCCACGGTCAGCTCTGCATCGCCCAGCATGATGAAGGCCGCAATGTCCATGTGGTCGTTCACTTTGCAGATGGTCAGTTCACGGGTCAGGCCCGCAACATTCAGGGTATAGGTCTTTGCCATAACAATTCCCTTCCTTTTGTTCGATCCGTTATTTTTATGCGCGGCTCAGACAGGCAGTTTCTCGCCGCCCAGCACATGGAAATGCAGGTGCTTCACGGTCTGGCCGGCATCCTCGCCGACATTGGAGATCACGCGGTAGCCGTTGTCCAGGCCGACCTCTTTGGCCAGCTTGGCGATCACGGCAAAGATATGGCCCAGCAGGGCACCGTCCTCCTCCGTCAGGGCAGCGGCACTCTGGATGTGCTTTTTGGGCACAACAAGAAAGTGCACCTTGGCCTGCGGGTTGATATCGTAAAACGCCACGACCTGATCGTCCTCGTAGAGCTTTTTGGAGGGGATCTTGCCCTCGGCGATCATGCAAAACAGACAATCTTCCATGGGAATTGCTCCTTTCGATTTCTTTTCTCGCCCTCTCAGTCGAGCTTTGCTCGACAGCTCTCCCAAAGGGAGAGCCTATGCATCTGACAGGACAACAACTGCAAACTTGCAGAACCATTGCCTAAGGCCGCTCTTGCCTCTTCCTTTGGGAGAGGTGGCAGCGCTTCTGCGCTGCCGGAGAGGGTGAGCCCGCTTCCAATCAGCCCAGTTGCTTCTCAACGATGCCCTTGACAGCGGCCAGAGCCTCGTCGATCTTGGTCTCGTCCTTCAGGCCGGCCATTGCAAAGTCGGGCTTGCCGCCGCCCTTGCCGCCTGCGATAGCGCTGATCTCCTTGACCAGCACGCCAGCCTTGAGGCCCTTTTCCTGTGCCAGCTTGTTCACGGTGACAGCCATAGTGACCTTATCCTCAGCCTTGCCCACCAGAACAGCGACCACAGGGTTGACAGCCTTCTCGCGGATGCTGTCGCACATGCCGCGCAGGGTTTCGCCAGTGGTGCCGGTGAAGTAGGCGGAAGCGATCTTCACGCCGCTCACTTCCTCGGCATTGTCGAACAGGCTGTTGACCTTGGAAGCGGCGACCTTGGCCTTGATCTCCTCCAGCTCGCGGCTCATGGCCTTGTTCTCGGCCATGACGGCCTCGGCACGGATGGGCAGAGAGGTGATGTTGTTGGCCTTCAGGGTGTTGGCCACGGTGTGCAGCATTGCCTCCTGCAGATTTGCACGGACGAGCAGGTTGCGGCCGGTGACAGCCTCGATGCGGCGGATACCGGCGGCAACAGAGGATTCGCTCACGATCTTGAAGCAGCCGATCTGGGCGGTGTTCTTGACGTGGGTGCCGCCGCAGAACTCAGTGGACCAGCCCTCGATGTCAACCACGCGGACGACCTTGCCGTACTTCTCGCCGAAGAGGGCCATTGCGCCCAGCTTCTTGGCCTCCTCGATGGGCATCTCCTTGACGGTGACGTTCATCGACTCGTAGATCTTATCGTTGACGATCTTCTGCACCCGGGCCAGCTCCTCAGGCGTGACGGCGCTGAAGTGGGTGAAGTCGAAGTGGGTGATTTCCGCATCCTGATAGGAGCCTGCCTGATGGACATGGTCGCCCAGCACCTCACGCAGGGCAGCCTGCAGCAGGTGGGTCGCGGTGTGGTTGCGGCAGACGGACATCCGGTATTCCTTGTCCACCTGAGCGTTCAGGTGGTCGCCCACCTTGACGATGCCGCTCTCCAGCACGCAGGTGTGGACATAGTAGCCCTTAGGGGTCTTTTTCACGTCCAGCACACGCAGGCTGCACTCGGGGCCGGTCAACAGGCCGTTGTCCGCCACCTGACCGCCCATCTCAGCGTAGAACGGGGTCTTGTCCAGAACCACCAGCACGCCGTCCTTTGCCTCCTCATCGGTGGCAATGGCATCGGTCAGGGTCTCCTCGTCGCTCAGGGCAACCACAACGCCGGTGTCGTTCAGGGTCTCATAGCCGGTAAAGACAGTGGGCTCAACGGTCAGGCCGCCGAACAGATCCTCGCTCCAGCCGGAGATGTTCTTCTTCAGGCGCTCGGCACGGGCGCGCTCCTTCTGCTTCTTCATCTCAGCATGGAAGCCGTCCTCGTCGATCTCAATGCCCTGCTCGGCAGCGATCTCCTTGGTCAGGTCGAGGGGGAAGCCGAAGGTATCGTTCAGCTTGAACACGTCCAGACCCTTGAGCAGGTGCTGGTGTGCCTTTTCCAGGCCGTCGATCATGTTGTTCAGGATGTTCATACCGGCATCGATGGTGCGGGCAAAGTTTGCCTCCTCGGTGCCGATGACCTTCTTGATATAGGCATCGTGCTCACGCAGCTCGGGGTAAGCGCTCTCGCTGGACTGGATGACCGTCTCCACCAGCTCCACCAGGAAGGGGCGGGAGATGCCCAGCATCCGGCCATGGCGGGCAGCGCGGCGGAGCAGACGGCGCAGAACATAGCCGCGGCCCTCGTTGGAGGGCAGGATGCCGTCAGACACCATGAAGGTGCAGCTGCGGATGTGGTCGGTGATGACACGGATGGAGATGTCATCCTTGGCGTTCTCACCGTAGGTCTTACCGGCAATGTGCTCCACATGGTGCAGCACGCTCTGAACGGTATCCACCTCAAACAGGTTGCCCACGCCCTGCATCACGCAGGCCAGACGCTCCAGGCCCATGCCGGTATCGATGTTGGGGCGTGCCAGACGCTCGTAGTGGCCCTTGCCGTCGGCATCGAACTGGCTGAACACCAGGTTCCAGATCTCCATATAGCGGTCGCAGTCACAGCCCACGCCGCAGGTCGGCTTGCCGCAGCCGTACTCGGGGCCGCGGTCAAAGTAGATCTCGGAACAGGGGCCGCAGGGGCCGGAGCCGTGCTCCCAGAAGTTGTCCTCCTTGCCCAGACGCACCATGTGGTCCGGAGCAATGCCCACCTTCTTGGTCCAGATATCGTAAGCCTCGTCGTCCTCCTCGTAGACGGAGATGTGCAGCTTATCCTTGGGGATGGCCATCCACTCGTCGCTGGTCAGGAACTCCCATGCCCAGGGAATGACCTCTTCCTTGAAGTAGTCCTGGAAGGAGAAGTTGCCCAGCATCTCAAAGAAGGTGCCGTGGCGGGCGGTGATGCCCACGCGCTCGATATCCGGGGTGCGGATGCACTTCTGGCAGGTGGTCACACGATGGCGGGGCGGCTCTTCCTGAGCCAGGAACCACTTTTTCATGGGGGCCATGCCGCTGTTGATCAGCAGCAGGCTGGGGTCGTTCTTCGGCACCAGCGGGAAGCTGTCCAGACGCAGGTGGCCCTTGCTCTCAAAGAAGCTCAGGTACTTTTCACGCAGTTCATTCAAACCGGTCCATTGCATAGGTTTTCTCTCCTCAATTGTCCTTGGCGTTTGCACGTCAGTTTTTATGATGTTATGGCAGAGGGGCGGGCAGGCGCAAAAACAAAAACAGCCCCATCCCAAAAGGGACGAGGCTGTGTAAAACTGCTCCGTGGTACCACCCAAATTGCAAAGGATAAAACTGCTTGTCCCCTGCCGCTTTCGGCGCGGTAACGCTGCGCTGCGTCCGACTTGTTTCGCCGGAAGCTCCGGGGCGGCACGAAACGAGACCTGCCGGAGCGCCTTGCAGCTGGGAGCGCTCTCTCTGGGCGGCGGTGTGCATTTCTGACCCCATCATTGCCATCTGTCATAATTCACGTTTTGCCGCAAGGGCGCATATCCGCCCCTTGCGTACACTTAAATTATAGCATGGGCTCTGCGTTTGTCAACTCTTTTCCGGCAAAAACCTTTCCTCATAGACAAGGCAGGCCAGCGGCAGCGCCTGAGAGGTCACGGCACCCAGATGCGGCGCACTTCCTGCACCTTGCCGCCCTGCACCACCAGCGTGGTATTATACACCGTCCAGTTGTCCGGGTTCGCATTGATGGCAGCCGCCACGGCAGAAGCGCCGGTGGTCTCCACCGCTTCGGCCTGCGGGTCAGCAGAGCTGTCCTTCAGCACCACGTCCTCTGCCAGCGGCAGCGTCTTTTCGCCCATCTCATAGTAGACAGGGTAGTCGTCAAAGGTCATCGTGCGGTAGGTGTCATCGTCCAGCAGCAGGTCAAGACCGTTCTGCTCCTCCATGCCGCCGTTGATGCTTACAAGATGGTACTGATCGTTTTTCTCGATGCTCTTCACTGCAACGGTCACAAACTGGTTCCATGCAGCCCCCTCTTCGTGGAGGGTGATCTGATCCCCAACGGCAAGGTTTTCAACATCCTCTTTTTTATAGAGGTCATAGCTGAAGATCTTTGCGGCCAGGCTGCCGCCCTGCACACCGGAGGTGATCTCCGCCGGAATAAAGGTGACCGTATCCTCCCTGTCGAGGTCATCCAGCGTCCACGTCAGCATGTTGATGGGCTCCGTGACCCCTTCCTCTGCCACATGGGAGGAGGCCGGCACTGCACTGGATGCGGGGGTGCTGGCGGGGGCACCGGAGCTGCCGCAGGCCGTCAGCGCGATCCCCACCGCAAGAAGCACAGTCAGGGGCAGAATTTTATATTTCAGGTTCATAAAAATACCTTCTTTCTTGACGCGGTAGATTTATTCCGCTACAATAAAAACGATTCAAAGACACATTCTATTTCAAGATAGAGAGGAAAATTTCCGTGAAAATCTTAAAAGTAAAATGTCTGGCCCCCACCCGGCTGGACAACTATCTGATGCAGCAGTTCCCGGCGCTGAACCCGGGCCGCCTGAACAAGGCTCTGCGGGAGAACAAGATCAAGCTGAACGGCAAAAAACAGCCTCTTTCCACCCGCGTGATGGCGGGCGACGAGATCAAGCTGTTCATCCTGGACGAGGTGCTGGATGCCGACAAGCGGGTGGAAGGCCCGGCGTGGAAGAACGCCCGCGGCCCGGCACAGGTCATCTACGACTGCCCGCAGATCCTGGTGGTGAACAAGCCCGCTGGCCTTGCCGTGGACGGCCCCGAGGACGACACCCTGCTCAACCGTGCTCTGCTCTACCTCAACCAGCAGGGTGAGTACAAGGAAAACGATCTGTACACCCCGGCCCTCTGCCACCGGCTGGACACCGGCACCAGCGGCTTGGTCCTCATTGCCAAGACCCCCGAGGCTGAGCAGCTGTTCCTTGAGGTCATCAAGAACCGCGAGGTCAAAAAGACCTACCTCTGCGTCACCTTTGGCCGCCCCACCCCGCCAGACGGCACCCTGGGCGGCTACCTGCTCAAGGATGCAGACCGGGGCATCGTGAAGATCGTGCCCGACAAGCAGCCCGGTGCCAAGGACGTGGAGACCCAATATGAGACCGTTGCCGTCTCCGGCCGTCTGGCCCTGCTCAAGGTCCGGCTCATCACCGGCCGCACCCATCAGATCCGCGCCCACATGGCAAGCATCGGCTGCCCCATCCTTGGCGACAGCAAATACGGCAACAACACCGCCAACCGGGAGCTCAAGCTGAAATATCAGGCCCTCTGCGCCTGGGAGCTGGTCCTCCCCCGCTTCACCTCCCCCGACTTCGCCGACCTTTCCGGCAAGACTTTCCGTGCACCGAAGCCTGGTATTACCAGCAGGTGCTGGATGGAACGTTGAAGTAACGCTCATACTCAATTAAACAGCGGCATCTCTCCGTAAACACGGAAAGATGCCGCTTTTCTTATGCTAGTTCATCAGATCCTCACCATATCCCGGGTGATCTCGGCCAGGGAGTGCGCACCGCACATCTGCATGGTATCGGCCAGCTCGGCGGCGATCTTGTCGATGTAGCACTTCACGCCTTCCTCGCCGCCGCCGTAGACTGCGGTGACAAAGGGGCGGCAGATGAGCACAGCGTCAGCGCCCAAAGCCAGCGCTTTGAACACATCCACGCCGGAGCGGATGCCGCCATCCACCAGAATCTTCACACCGCTGCCCTTGAGGGCCTCTGCGATCTCCGGCAGGACCTCGGCGGTGGCGGGGCACTGATCCAGCACACGGCCGCCGTGGTTGGAGACCACGATGGCAGCAGCACCGGCTTCCTTGGCCTTGAGGGCCCCCTTGACGGTCATCACACCCTTGACGATGAAGGGGCGCTCGGCCAGCTTGACGATCTCGGCCAGCTCGGCAACGCTCTTGCTGCCGGCGGGCGGGGTCATATTCTTCAGGAAGGGCAGACCGGCGGCATCCACGTCCATGGCAACGGCAAAGCAGCCGCTGGCCTTGGCCTGCTCCATCTTGGCCTTGACCGTGTCAATGTTCCAGGGCTTGATGGTGGGCACGCCGCAGCCGCCTGCCGCGCCAATGGCTTTGGTGGCCATGGTCATCACATCGGGATTGGTGCCGTCACCGGTAAAGGCGGCAATGCCGTTTTCGGCGCAGGCGCGCACCAGCACGTCATTGTAGGTCATGTCGGTGTAGGTGTCGGAATAGTGGAGGTTCACCGCACCCACAGGGCCTGCAAAGAAGGGATACTTGAAGGTTTTGCCAAACAGCTCCACACCGGTGTCGGGGGTGCCGTTCTCGCACAGGGTGTCCATGTTCACCCGGATCTCCGCCCACTTATTATAATTGCGGATGGCCGTATCGCCCACGCCCTTGGCACCGGGGCCGGGGATCTGGTTTTTGCAGGCCACACCGTTGCACACGGGGCAGGCCTTGCAGTACTGCCCGATGCACTGGCGGGCATTGTTCAAAACATCAGCGTAATTCATATTGCATCCTCCTGTTCAGGTTCTCTTTTTCGAGCGGAACCTGCAAATTCCAACCGTTCTCTGCCCACATCATAGTCCGTTTTTATGGGTTCGTCAAGGGGATTATCATGTTCTGCTTTTTTAAACGAAAAAATGTATGGCGCAGAAACGTTGATTTTTAGATTTTTCAAATTTTTTCAAAAAAATCCTTGACAAAAGTCATCCTTTCAGGTATTATAGTGGAGCGCTGAGGGCCACGGCCCGAAACGCTGAAAACTGAAGATGTGGAAAGATGGCTGAGTTGGTCTAAGGCGCACGACTGGAAATCGTGTAACGTGTCAAAAGCGTTCTGGGGTTCGAATCCCCATCTTTCCGCCAAAATGCCCGGAACCGATGGTTCCGGGTTTTTGTTTTATAAAAGCGAGGCAGTTAAAATGAGTGTTACGATCGCAATGCCAAGAATGAGCACTGACCCGGAGCTGACGGCGGCTCAGGCCAAATATCCCGAAGCCTTGCCCGGGCCGGGGCAGAAATGCGCTGGATCGAGCTGGACGACCCCGAAAAGGCCGTGCAGGATGCGCTGGCCTGTGACGGCCTGCTGCTGCCGGGCGGCGGCGATATCGACCCCAAATTCTATGGGCAGGAGCGCATCCCCGCCTGCGGTGAGCCCAACGTTCTGCGGGATACCGCCGAGCCGCTGCTGCTGCGCGCCTTCCTTGCCGCCAACAAGCCGGTGCTGGCCATCTGCCGAGGCATCCAGCTGATGAATGTTGCGCTGGGCGGCGATCTGTATCAGGACATCAAACCCTTTGAGCACGTCCCCCACAACGACCATTGGGGCAAGATCCACACCGTCACCGTGCGGCGGGACACCCTGCTCTCCCGCATTCTGGGGCAGGATACCGTACTGGTCAACAGCCAGCACCATCAGGCGGTGGACAAGGTCGCCCCCGGCCTTGTGCTGTCGGCCCTGAGCGAGGACGGCATCGTGGAGGGCATTGAGAAGCCGGACGCAAAGTTCTGTCTGGGCGTGCAGTGGCACCCCGAGTGGCTCAGCGCTGCCGACCCCGCCATGCAGGGGATCTTTGATGCCTTTGTGGCGGCCTGCCGGTAACGCCCTATGAAGATTGCGATTTTAGGCACCAGCGGCAGCGGAAAATCCACCCTTGCCCAAACACTGGGGGCCGCTTATCATGCTCCGGTGCTGCATCTGGACACGGTGCATTTCCTGCCCGGATGGGTAGAGCGCCCGCTGGATGAGGAAAACGCCATTGTCCGCCGCTTTCTGGACACGCACGAAAGCTGGATCATCGATGGCAACTATACAAAGACCTGTTATGACCGGCGGCTGGAAGAAGCAGACCAGATCATCGTGCTCTGCTTTGGCCGTTTCACCTGCCTGAGCCGGGTACTGAAACGCTGGTGGAAAAACCGGGGAAAGGTGCGCTACTCCTCCGCGCCGGGCTGTGAGGAAAAAATAGATGCGGAGTTCCTATGGTGGGTCCTGCATCAGGGCCGGACCCCCGCCAAACTGGCCGGATACCGGCGCATTGGTCAGCAATATCCGGAAAAGTTTGTTTTTCTCAAAAATCAAAGCCAGCTTGAACGATTTTTAAGCTCTGGATCGTATTCCTTATAAAGAGAACAGGAGGTTCTGCCATGAAATCTTCCAAAAAGCGTTCCCGCGCCGTGGTCACGGTGGCTGCCTGCATTCTGGCGGTGTGTCTGGTGGCTGCGCTGGTCCTTTTCAGTCTGGTCAACAGCAAAGTCCGTGCCTTACAAAAGGGTGCGACCTTTGAGTTCAGCTATAACATCACCGCACAGGACAGTGCCAGTACCCCGGCCCTGTACAATATTCTGAAACAGGTGGGTGCAACTTCCGGCGATGTGGCCGGGCTGTATTCGCCGGGGCAGCTGCAATTGTACCTGTACCCCTCCGGCGGGCTTGCCCGCACTGAGACCGGCGGCACCGACTTTTTCACCGACCTCTATATTGATGCCAACGGCACCTACTTCGATGCCGGGCGGCTCTACCGCACCCTGCGGGATTCCATCGCGGACAGCGCGCCGCTGGTGGGTGCGTTCCTGCCGGAGTGGTCTCTGCCTAACTACATCACGCAGGCCCAGCTGGCAAAGATCCTCGGCGTGCCCAACACGCAGGTGGCCATGCAGGAGATGTCCGGCTACACCCTGACCCTCAGCCGCCAGTGCGTCGTCCACCCCGATTATGCCAAGAAGGACTACACCTACTATCAGTTCCCGTCTGAGGGGGAGGACGCGGCTGTCCTTGTGGTGGGCCTGCCGCTGAAGTCCCTGCTCTTCGATGACACCATCCCCGTGGATGTCCATGTGGAGATCCCCGCCCACGGTGTCAACGCAGCCCTGAGCGGCACACTGAAAGCCGGTGTCAACAGCCTTTCGGCTCCCGTCAGTGTCATTTCCGACAGCGACATCGATTCCATCGTCCAGCTCCGGGAACGTCTGGAGCAGTTTGCCGATCTCATCAACACAGCATTGAAGCGTGTGCAGTAACAAAAAAGCAGAGCCGTGCAGCGTTTGAACTGCACGGCTCTTATCTGTTTCAGCGCTTATGCTCAATGTGTTCCTGGATCCATTTGCCGCCATCGCCGCTGCCCACCGCACTGTTATAGACAATGCCGGTCAGCTCACTGGTCAGGTCGGACTTCATCTTTTTGTACTCCTGCTCGGCCTGATCCGCAACGCTCTGATCGCGGCCATTGTCCCGCAGGTACTGGCGCAGCTCTTTCAGGATAGCGTTGAACTCCTTGTCACACTCGCTCTGAACACTGGTCAGCTTGGCGGTTTTGGACACCACGATGGAGACCTTCATCCCCAGATTGCGCTCCTCCACCGGGTGGGAGATATACTCATCGTAGCTTCGTAGATCACGCCGTAGAGCTTGGACTCCGTCTGCTTCTTCAGGTTCTGCAGCTGGCGGATGTAGCCGTTGATTTTGGCATCCACCTCATTCTCCGAAGCAGCGGAGCTGCTGGAGGCATGGCTGCTGCCGGGGGCCTGACTGCTGGCCGCATGGCTGCCGGAAGCCGCAGAGGACGCGGGCACCGAGTGTGCGGCACTGGAACCGGACACTGCGGAGCTCACGCTGTCCGCCTTGCCTGCGCTGGCGGCAGAGGAGACCTCACTGGACGAAGCTGTCTCCGAAGAGGAAATGCCAAGTTCCTCTTCCAGCTGTTCCAAAAAGGACGAAACCGGGGATTCTTCCGTCACCTCACTGCTGACGGCGCTCTCGCTGGAGGCGGCGGCGCTGGAGGGCCCCTCAGCTTCCCCGCCGGACAGAGCGGAGGACGGCACAGAGCTGGCCTGCGCCTCGGACACAGGGGTGCTTTTCCGCATCCCTGTCAGGATCAAAGCAGCTGCCACGGCCACCACAAGAACGATGGCCGCAGCCAGCTGATAAAGCTTCTTTTTCTGCATCTGGTACAAAATTCTCCCAATTCAGATTTCGTTCCCGGCCTTTTGCCGCACAGGAACAAATCTATCATATCATTCCCGGGGGAGAATTTCAATGGATAATTCGTGAAAAATGTCGCCTAACTGCCTTTTTATGACCGGATTTCGTTCCATTTCACAGCCTGCCGGAGACTCGGTCAGGCCCTGCTGCAGGGACAGAAAAAAGGCATCCCCGCACTTCACAGACGAGGATGCCTTTCTCAAACGGTTTTCTGCCCCAAAGCGCCCGCTCCGGCGTGGAGCCGGGCCGGGTCTCCGGCGCAGAGGCTTACATTGCAAACTGGACGGCGCAGAAGGCTGCGTAGATGCAGAGCAGCAGCACGCCCTGCCAGCGGGAGAGCTTGCCCTTGAGCAGAGCGGGCACGGTCAGAAGGAGCATGACCGCGAACATCACGGGCAGATCCATGACCAGAGAGGAATTGATGCCCATGATGGTGGAGTTCTGCGGAATGCTGAAGGGCGACACCGTGATGGACATGCCGCTGACCAGCACCAGATTGAACACGTTGGCACCGATAACATTACCCAGCGAGAGGGAGCCGTGGCCCTTTGCCAGCGAGGTGATCGCCGTGACCAGCTCGGGCAGAGAAGTGCCCAGCGCCACAAAGGTCAGGGCAATGACGGATTCCGGCACGCCCAGCGCCTGCGCGATCAGGGTACCGTTGTCCACCAGCAGGTTTGCGCCCACAGCGATCAGGGCCGCGCCGAGGATGAGCAGGCCGATCTCCTTGGCAAAGGACATTTCCTTTTCCGGCTCGTCCTCATCGCCTTCCGGGGCGGGGGCGTTTTTCATGGCCAGCACATTACAGACCATGTACGCCACGAACATTGCCAGCAGCACAATGCCGATGGGGCGGCTGAAGTAGCCGGTGGTGTAGGCCACGCCCGCATACAGGGCCGCTGCCACAAAGAAGAACAGCACCGGCACCCGCAGGCTCTTGGGGTCCACCTTGCCCGGGCGGACCGCAATGGTGATGGCCGCGATCAGTGCCGCGTTGCAGATGACCGAGCCAATGGCGTTGCCATAGGCGATCTCGCCGTGGCCGGTCATGGCCGAGGTGGTGGAGACCATGACCTCAGGCAGGGTGGTGCCGATGGACACCACCGTGGCACCGATGAGCAGCTCCGGCACCTTGAAGCGGCGGGCGATGCCGGTTGCACCGTCCACGAACCAGTCACCGCCCTTGATCAGGCACAGCAGACCCACGATGAATAACAGAACAGGGATCAGCATAATATCTCTCCTTTTTTTGAATGATAGCGGCAGAAACGCAATAAAAAAGACCTTTATCACATCCTGCCCAAAACGGGAAAATGTGATAAAAGTCTCAAGCATCCGGTACTGCATCGGGCATTTCTGCCGGGTCTGTCGCTGCAGCACAGCGCACCGTTTTTTACAAAGGTGCACCCCTTACTCCCTTTTATCCGAATAGGATTATAACCGTTTTTGGGCAAAAGCGCAAGAGGGAAAACAAAATTTATTCTGCCTTGGTCACTTTTTTGGCGTTTGGATAGATGCGCTCCATGCGGGCATTGTCAAAATGCTCGTCCAGCAGCACATCCACCGCATTGGCCGGAGCCGCGCCGCTGGTGCGGGCATCGTAGCGGGCCAGCGCCAACGCACTGGTCACAAGGTTCACGGCCATGAACACGGCCAGCAGAGCGGTCATCCAGGGGCGGATCCTGCGCTTGACCGCCTCCATCCCCTTTGCCACCAGCGGGTAGCCATAGCGGATCCAGGTCACGGCCGCAATGCCCCAGAAGAAGCAGTACAGCAGGTTGATGCGCCCGCCCAGATTGAACTTGAAGCCGCTGTAATCCCAGAACACGGTGCCGAACAGCAGCTCTGTTACAGCGCTGCACACATACTCATACGCACCGCCCAGGATCACACCGAACCAGAAGATGCGGCTCTCGCTTTTCTGTTCGCCGCCCCGCAGCAGGATGGAGGCCAGCACAAGCGCCAGCCCCCACACCACGCTGAACGGGCCCCAGACCAGGCTGGAACGGCTCATCCAGACCCCGGCAGTGATGCGGCAGAAGATGGTCTCCACCACATCTCCGAGGAAAGCCCCGATGACAAAGAGCCAGAGCAGGTCGGCAAGGGAGAGCTGCTTTTCGGCACTGGTGGTGGGCTCCGGACGGGCCGCAGCAGGGTATGCCCGCTGGATCCGCTTTTCCACGCTGGCGGTAATTTTCTGCCGCAGCCTCTCCGAGCCCCTGCCCAGCTCCCGATTCAGCTGCTCAAGCCGTGGGTGGCGGTTCGCATACCGGCTGACTACCACCATGGCAGAGATCTGGTCAAGGACGGCCAGCGCCATGCCGCCCCACACCACAGCGTGGAACAGCAGCGGCGGCAGGTGGGCGCAGAGCCGGAACAGCAGGTCGTTGCCCCAGCGGACTGCCGCCATGCCCAGCAGACCCCACAGCAGGGAGTATTGCAGGCAGACATAGCCGTCCAGATTGAACTTTTTATCGGAGTAGTCCCACCAGCGGCGGTGGTGGATCCGTTCCAGCAGCTTGGCGGTCAGCCACTCCACCACCGTGGCATAGATCATGCTGCCGAAGAACAGTGCCGCCAGGCTGGTGCGCTGGTCGTTCAGGCCGATGGTGATGAGCACCCCTGCCGTGCCGTACACAAAGCAGAAGGGGCCGGAGGCCACGCCGCGGTTGGTGAACCGGCGGCCCTTTGCGGTTGCAACAACGGTCTCGCCTACCCAGCCTAAAAAAAGAATATACCAGATAAATTACACAAAGAGTATAGAGATTCAGGTTCATAGCGCTCCTTTCCCGGAACAAAAAGGGGCCGGGAAGCGGTGTTCCCGACCCTCTTTGTTCCGTTTACGAATTACAGCTGGCTCTTATACAGTGCCTCGATCTCCTCCACGCTGGTATCGCGGGGGTTGCCGGGGCGGCAGGCATCTGCAAAAGCAGACTCGGCCAGGAAGTGGATGTCCTCTTCCTTCAGGATGCCCTGCAGGTTTGCGGGGATGCCCACATCCGCGCTCAGCTGCTTGACGGCGGCGATGGTGGCATCGGCTGCCTCCACATCGTTCATCTCGTCAATGCCCTTCACGCCCATGGCCTTGCCGACCGCGCGGTAGCGCTCGCCGGCAACGGTCTTGTTGTACTCCAGACCCACCGGCAGCAGGATGGCGCAGGCCACGCCGTGGGGGGTATCATACAGAGCGGACAGACCGTGTGCCATGGAGTGGACGATGCCCAGACCCACATTGGAGAAGCCCATACCGGCGATGTACTGGCCCAGAGCCATGCCCTCGCGGCCCTCCGGGGTGTTCTGCACGGCACCGCGCAGGTTCTCGCTGATGAGCTTGATGGCCTCCAGATGGAACATATCGGAGATGGTGCAGTGGCCCTTGGTGATATAGCCCTCGATGGCGTGGGTCAGAGCATCCATACCGGTAGCGGCGGTCAGGCCCTTGGGCATGGAGGACATCATATCGGGATCGACCACAGCGATCTCGGGGATATCGTTGGTGTCCACACAGACGAACTTGCGCTTCTTCTCCACATCGGTGATGACGTAGTTGATGGTGACCTCAGCCGCAGTACCGGCGGTGGTGGGCACGGCAATGGTGAACACAGCGTGCTTCTTGGTGGGAGCCACACCTTCCAGAGAGCGCACATCCGCGAACTCGGGGTTGTTGATGATGATGCCGATGGCCTTTGCGGTATCCATGGAGGAGCCGCCGCCGATGGTCACGATGCAGTCTGCCTCAGCAGCCTTGAAGGCTACCACGCCGTCCTGCACGTTGGCGATGGTGGGGTTGGGCTTGATCTCGCTGTAAACAGCGTAGGCGAAGTTTGCAGCATCCAGCAGGTCGGTGACTTTCTTGGTCACGCCAAACTTGATCAGGTCGGGGTCAGAGCAGACAAAAGCCTTCTTGTAGCCGCGGGCGGTCAGCTCGGGAACGATGTTCTCAATGGCACCGTGGCCATGGTAGGAAATGGTGTTCAGAACAATGCGGTCAGCCATAATTATTTTCCTCCAAATCATTCTGCCCGCCTGCCAGCGGGCTCTCTCTGTTGTTAAGGATAACACATTGTTAAACAATATTCAATGCACTTTTCTTGTGATTTCTATGAATTTTTTACACTTTCCAGCAAAAGAAAACGCTGTACCACTCCCTCAGTCTCGCATTCGCTCGACAACCCCCTCTCAGAGGGAGCCTTAACGCGGCGGCCAACGCAAAAGCCTCCCTCTGAGAGGGAGGTGGCATCGCATCAGCGATGCCGGAAGGAGTGATACAGCGTTTTTATCGTTTCATTTACCACAGCCGGATGACCTTGATGACTCCCTCGGCCTTATCGCGGGCCAGCTCAAGGTGATGCTGCAGCGCATCGGCGGCGGTGTTCCAGTTGTCGCTCAGGGCGGCATTCAGAATTTCCAGATGCTCCTCACAGGTCTGATCCTGATTGATCATGCTCACCTTGCCGGTCATAATACGGAAACGGGTGTTCAGGCCGGTGATGCGGTCATAGCCAGAGCGCAGGTATTTGTTGGGCAGAGTGCTCATCAGCAGCTCGTGGAAATCATCATCGGATTTGCAGAAGTCATCGATCCGCTCGGGGTGATGCATCAGCTCGGTGTAGGCCTCCAGCTGCTCCCGGGGGATCAGGTTGCCGTAGGTGCGCAGGGCGTAAGGCTCCACCAGCAGGCGCATCTCGAACATGCTGTGCACGTCCTCTTCGGTAATGCCGGAGACCATCAGCCCCTTTTTGGGCAGGATGGTGATCAGCCCCTCCTGCTCCAGGCGGCCCAGCGCGTCACGCATGGGGGTGCGGCTGATGTTGCCCATCTCGGCACAAAGCTTCTGCTCGTTCAGAAATTCGTTGGGGCGGTACTCACAGTTCAGAATCTTGGTTTTCAGGTACTGGTAAGCCTGCAGCTTCAGGCTGGGCTTTGACTGGGAATCCATCTCTTTCATTGTTCTATCTCCTAGTTCGCAAGCAGGACCATTCAGGCAGCAATCAGTCGCCCGCCGGACAGCTTGTATCCCTTAAATAATCCAAATAATCATTGACATTATTATCACATATCTGGACAATGTTTACAAGACTTTTTTGAAAACTTTGGGAGCTTTTCCGTTTTGAACAGATGTCATGCATTATTTTGCTATAAATTGAACAGTTTTTTTGTGCTTGTCGCCAGTGTTTCGCTCTTGTTTTGCATCGAAGGATAAATTGTGGTACACTTGACCCAGAAAGGAAGGCTGATACCATGGCAGGTCGCGGGGGGTACAACACCAAAACCCGGCAATTGATCCTGGATTATCTCATCAACAACCGCCAGCACGCGGTCAGTGCATCCAACATTCTGGAACATCTGGAGGCAGAGGGGGCCAGCCCCAATCCCACCACGGTGTACCGGTATCTGGACAAACTGGCAGGCGAGCAGCGCATTATGAAATATGTGGCCGATAAGGGCGAAAAGGCCGTGTTCCAGTATGTGGACGAGGGCCGCCACTGCCGCGAGCACCTGCACCTGAAGTGCGTGCAGTGCGGGCGCATCTATCACCTGGACTGCCACTTTATGGATGAGGTGCGTGCCCATCTGATGGCGGAGCACGGCTTCACCCTGCAGTGCGAGGGCAGCGTTTTGTACGGATTGTGCCGCAGCTGCGCACAAAACAGCCCCCATCCGGGGCAGACCGCACAAAAATGCGAACACTGTGTTGACACGGACAAAGAGCCGTGATACAATGCAGGCAGGAAAAGCGTTGATCGGGAAAAGTAGGTGCTCAAGGTTCTTTTGCAGCGAGTGCGGGCCGGTGGAAGCCGCACAGAGAATGAGCCCCGAACGAACCCCCGTGAGCTTCCCCCTGAACCTGCTTCGGGCAGTTAGTAGGGGCCGACGGCAGCCGCTCGTTATCGCGGCAGTGCTTTCAACGGGGAGAGTACACAAAAGTGACTGGTGTGTTCGCGCACCGGTAATTTAGGTGGCACCACGGATACGGCAGCATTCGTCCTAGCAATGGGATGAAGGCTGCCGTATTTTTTATTTGCAAAAACCTCTCCGCTGCCTGCGGCAGCGCCCCTGACCGGGGAGCCGGAACCGCAGCATACCGGAGAGGTTGAGAGAGGGGTAAGAAATATGTGTTGTGTTATGGGTTACACGGGGCACGACCTGAGTGCCGCCAAATTCAAGGAGTATCTGCTGCGCACCGTGATGCGCGGGCCGGACGACCAGCGTGTGGTGGAAGGGCCTTTTGGTCTGATGGGCTTTGGCCGCCTTGCCATCATGGGCCTGACCCCGGAGGGGATGCAGCCCTTCTACGCGGTGCCGACTGCGTGGTCTGCAACGGTGAGCTCTACGGCTTCCGCTTTGAGAAGGAGATCCTGAAGCGCCGGGGCTACAAGTTTGCCTCCGACTGCGACTGCGAGATCCTGCTGCCGCTGTATTACGAGTACGGTCTGGATATGTTCCGCCACATGGACTCCGAGTTTGCGCTTATTCTGTATGATTCCCGCAAGGATCGGCTGATCGCAGCCCGCGATCCCATCGGCATCCGTCCGCTGTTCTACGGCTATTCCAAGTCCAGCCACCAGATCGCCTTTGCCTCCGAGATGCAGAACCTGATCGGCTGGTGCGACGACATCCGCCCCTTCCCCATCGGCAGCTACTACTGCGATGGCCGCTTTGTCCGCTATGAGGACATTGCCGACGTGCCCGCCCCCATGGAGGATGACATGGAGACCACCCTGCGGAACATCCGCGAAAAGCTGATCGCAGGCGTGGAAAAGCGTCTGGATGCCGATGCCCCTGTGGGCTTCCTGCTCTCGGGCGGTCTGGATTCCTCGCTGGTCTGCTCCATTGCAGCCAAGAAGCTGGGCAAGCCCATCCGCACCTTTGCCATCGGCATGGACACCGATGCCATCGACCTGAAATATGCCCGCCAGACCGCCGATTATCTGGGCAGCGAACACCATGAGATCATCATCAACCGGGACAAGGTCATCCAGAGCCTGGAGGAGGTCATCCGACTGCTGGGCACCTGGGATATCACCACCATCCGCGCCAGCATGGGCATGTACCTGCTCTGCAAGGCCATCCACGAGCAAACTGATGTGCGCGTGCTGCTGACCGGCGAGATCTCCGATGAGTTGTTCGGCTACAAGTACACCGACTACGCCCCCACCGCCGATGCCTTCCAGCAGGAGAGCCAGAAGCGCATCCGGGAGCTGTACATGTACGATGTCCTCCGGGCCGACCGCTGCATCTCCGCCAACAGCATCGAGGCCCGCGTGCCCTTTGGCGATCTGGATTTTGTGCGCTACGTCATGGCCATTGACCCTGAAAAGAAGCTGAACAGCTACGGCAAGGGCAAGTACCTGCTGCGCAAGGCCTTTTGAGGGCGACTGGCTGCCCCCGGAGATCCTTCTGGCGCGAAA
>ENA-OQCG01000064-OQCG01000064.1-human-gut-metagenome-genome-assembly--contig:-NODE-64-length-18422-cov-1.857447_pt1 | contig 18422 bp, 27 predicted proteins | sample MGYA00242758_ERZ504577 | MGnify/ENA primary metagenome ERZ504577 (study PRJEB26092, sample SAMD00036248) | human gut metagenome | host: Homo sapiens | study: EMG produced TPA metagenomics assembly of...
CGGAGCCCATCAGTTCCGTGCAGTATGCGGGGGACAGCCCTGACTTTCCGGCTAAACTCGCTGAGGGTCATCCCCCGGAGCTTGCGAATCTCATTCAGCGTCATCATCGGCCCTCCTAAGCGCCACGCTTTCTTCTTTCAGCCAGTCCTTGATGCAGTGGAAGCAATGTTCCCTGCTCTTGCATCGGTTCGTCTGCTTCCGCTGGACGAACGCACAAATCATCTGGGTGAAGTTTTCCCGGATGTCTGCATCCGACATTGATCGGATAAAGTCACCGTTGGTCATTTCTGCGGTTCCTCCATCAGTTCCATCAGCCGTTTTTTTGCGCGGGTCAGCACATCGATCTGCCGCCGGGCTTTCCTCTGCGCTGCCGGCATGGCCGCTTTCAGCGCCGGGGAGATTGCATTGAACACAGCCCCCGCATACCCCGGCATATTGGCGGTGCGCTCTGCATCGGAAATCAGCTCCTGCAAATCAGTGAGGAGCTGGACATCTTTTTGAAAATTTGACATCAGGCATCCCCCTTTATACATTCTGAAAGCGGTTGAAGCACTGGACGTTGTTGCAGAAGCGCTCTGTCCCAATAATTTTTAGCGGCTTACCACAGTACGCGCAAAAGGTCGGACTCAGCTTCACGCTTATCGACCGCGGCGTTTCGGGTTCACTTTTCGTCCCACCATGCTGCATCAGGTTGATGCCGCACATGATGGATCCGGGTTCAACTGCTTCCCAGCAGTACGCCCTCGCCTTGCATATAGAACAATCTCTCATATTGCCATCACCCCACTTAAATCAGGAATGCAGGGATGAGAAGAAACCAGAGGTATCTTCCATCCCTTGTCACATAAACAGAAATGGAGATTGCAACGCACACAGCAATCCACTTTATGACATCGGTGATCTGAATCCACTTCATTCCGAATCTCTCCTTTCCTCCACATAGCACCAGCTCTGCGGCGCTTCATACAGGATGCAGCCATTGACTGCACAGGTGGGCGGCTCCATATAGTTGCCAGACGGTTGATAGTTCTCGCAGTCTGCATTGCCGCAAACGCCAGTCCCGTTCATGCCACAGAAACCGTGCCGGGAGAAATCCTCCAGCTTGAGCGGCTCCTCGTAGAGCTTCAGCTGAGAGATCTGCCAGCCATATACCGGCTCACCCTGCGCATACTTTACGATTTCATCAAGGGTCAGGCAGCTTTCGTACAGCGCCGGGAAACGCTTGATGCTGATGCCCTTGCCGATCGGCTGAACACATCAAAGCCGTTGCAGACGAACTCGCCGAAAACAAGGCCGCTACCACGACCGCCATCCATGGTCTCATAGATATAAACCTTGAACGGCACTTCCAGCTTCGGGCAGGTCTTGCGGACCTCAACCGTCTTGCGCCCCCGCCGGATCAGGTCACACCACTTGGGCTTGATGCTGATAAGGACTGCTTTCATGTGCACACCTCTTCTTCCAAATATTTTTTATCGTAAAACATTCCGTCCTCGGAAATGTCAAACTCCTCATGCTCCCAGTATGCGCCGCAAAAACTGCCGCATGATGCTGTCATCGAATTTATGGGACCGGCATCGGTGACGATGTACCGTTTGGACAGTTTCCCGTTCATCAGAACTTTGTAATCTCGTGATGTCTGATAATACTCGGAAACTATAATTTCCCCGCCGCACAAAGGGCATCGAGCACGGATTTCTTCTTTCACTTCCTGTCCACCTCCGCGCACGCCTTGCGGCACATCTCGCACTTTTTGTACGGTTCATCAAGCCAGCAGTTGAATAACAGGCACTTAGGTTTTCTATATTCCGGCGGTGCCTTATTTCCGTGTGTCTGGGTACGAAGTGCATGGTACTTGCACACTTCTTTTCCCCAAAAGTCCCCACCGAAACTACATTTTCCATATTCCGGTGACACTTCATGCGAAACCGTGATGGTTTTTTCTTTCATTGCTTTTCTTCCTCCGGCGGCTCTAACAGCGGCACCCACAAGTGTCATTGCTTCCGCCCTCATTCATGGTACATACGCTTGTTGCGGTCCCACTTCATCGTGACCGGGTTGCCACACTTGCAGGGCACCGTGATTTCGGGGTCTTCCAGATTGGTGCGGCCGCGGGCTTCAAAGTCACAGCAGGGGCAGGTGAACTCATACCGTGTCAGGTTGTCCAGCTGAACTTCCCCACCGCAACGGCAGGTCACACTGGCGCTGGGCTCCCGCAGGAACCGGCCAAACACATCCCCGCATTTCGGGCAGCGCAGGCGCAGGACACCGTAGGCCGTACCTTTGGGGATTTCTTTCCGCTGAACACGCTTAGGCTCTGCCCCCGCAGGGGGGCTTGCCTTTGCCTTTTCCGGGATGCCGCCGGTCAGCGCGCAGGCAGCAGCATTGGCGCTGACCTCCCGCAATGCCCGGCTCAGGTCAGACTTGATGCTGTGGATCTCTGCCGCATCAGGTGTAGCCTTGAGTTCCTCATGGCGCAGACAAAAAGTAATCAGGCTCAACTTCACAGCGCTCTGCTCCAAACGCTCCAGTGCAGAAACGGAGATAGCCACCATAGTTTTCTCAGTCATTATTTTCCATCCTTTCTTCGTCTTTCTTGCAAGCCTGAGCGGCATTGCAAGGTTCATCACAGGCTTTGCAGCACTTATCGCAGTTCGGGTGTGCCGCCTTGCAGTAGTCACAATTCGACCATTTCTTTTCATCGGGGCCGTACTCCCGGAAAATCTTGTGGGTGCCGTCCCTCAGCGCCTGCTCATCGTCGCTGATCTCATACCCCAGCGCCATCAGCATTTCATAGGTGGCATCCAGTGTCGGATTTTCACGATAAGCGTACACATATTTCTGGCTCTCAACATTCCAGTCCTTACTCCAGTAACCGCAATAGCTGCTATCCATCGAAGAATAGGCAAGCGCCAGCAGCACCTTTTCCGGCATCGTACCGTAGACCCCATCCTCATCCAGAATCTTGTACCAGTCTTTGCCGGAGCTATCCACAAACTCCGGCGACAGCTCCACACCGAGGATGCTTCCAATCAGGTTCAGGTCTAAATCAAAATCATCGTCTGCGGCACAGGCCATGTAGCGGGCAATGGCCGGAAAGCCCTTTTTACAGTCGGTAGGAGCAAGTTCAACCACGAATTCACGGCGGAGGTTAAACATAAGTTCCGTGATGTTATGGAAACTTTCCCCAATCATGCGCTCTTCCTCGCGGACAGCGTCCCGCTTTGCCTTTTCGGCATCCTCTGCGGCCACATCACGGGTCTTGTACAAATCAATCTGCCCACTACTCACCTTGTAGAAATACTGGACACGATCTGCATCTTCAGGCGCAACAACATCTTTTGTGATGTTCCACTTGCTGTACCCTGTAACATGCTCGTGGGTCTGATAAGTAACACTCGGATCCTCGACCGCAAATTTCTTGAGTTCTGCAATCCATTCAGCCTTGCGGTGTTCCCACTTCTGGTCTTCCAGAATTTCCTGCATCACCCGGCGGAAGTTTTGAGTTCCAAGAGCTTCCAGCGCCTTATTTTTGCCCTCGGCGCTCTCAATCTTATCCAGCTCTGCATAGTCCGAAAGCGTGGCACCGCGAAGTTCTGCCCGGCGGAACGCATCCCGGTCAAGAGAAAGGAGCTTCACCCGGTGGCGGATGGTTGACTGGGAAAAGCCGGACTTGGATGCCACCTGCTCCACCGTGTCGCCCAGATCCAGCATCAGCTGGAAGCCCTGCGCCTGCTCATAGGTAGTCAGGTCGGTACGCTGCATATTCTCAATCATCATGGTTTGCAGCTGTTCCCTTTCGTCCATTTCCACGACCACGCAGGGCACTTCAAACAATCCTGCCTGTTGTGCGGCCGCAGCCCGGCGATGCCCGATGATGATGGTGTAGTCATCCGAAGACCACATGATTTTGGGATTCCAGACAGCCATCGCACTCTGCCGGGAGCCGCCATCAGCAGCAACGCTGTCTGCGTACTCCTCTGCGGTCATGTAGTGGCCGGGGATAACGGTCAGGTTCTGGAAGATACCGTTCTCCCTGATGCTGGCGGCAAGTTCCGTCAAATCCCCCAGTTCCTTGCGGGGGTTATCAGGGTGCGGATGCAGTCTCCTGCACGCAATGTTCGTGATCTCTGCCATGATTTATTTTCCTCCATGGTTTTAGAAAAATGTGAGCTGCCCGGTCTTGGTCTCGCACAGCGGCGGTGCAGCATCATCCTTTTGGGGTTCCGGCCCTGCCTGCTCGGTCTGGCGGCAGACAGGCTTCATCAGAAGCTCTATCTGCGCCCACTGGCGGCGCAGATACCAAATATCCGTAGAAAAGAACGGTGTGTACCAAATCCTGCTTTGCGGCCCTGCCGGGAGCAGCCCACGGCGATCATACGCGGTGCTTGGTTCTGTAATGGTGTTCCCGATGACTACATATCCAGCACAGCCTAAAAAAACTGAGCTGGATGTAGCACATCAGTCCTGCAATCAGGTCAATATCCTGCGCCACAAAAAGCACCTTGTCGTGGTAGCAGATATTTTTTCTCCTGCACAGGTTGGCAAAAGCAATCAGCAGTGCGCCCGCACCGCAGGCCGGGTCCGAAACCGAAAAGAATCCGGCATTCTCTGCCGCCGGGTCGCTTCCCCCGGAGATTTCCACCATGCACCTACAAACGTCATACGGGGTGAAGAATTGCCCGGATGCATCGTTGCCCAGCTCACAGAGCATGTACAGCTCTCCCAAAAAATCTTGGTCGGGGTTCTGCTCCATTCCCATGATGACCTCGGCCAGCAATTCAGCAAATTTATTTTGCTCGGCATCGCTGTACTTGGAAATGATGGTCTGATAGGTTTTGGTGCGCTCTGGAGCATTCTGTTTGTCGGTGGCATTGGAAATCTCAATGGCGGTCACCATCACGAAGTCCTGCCAGACCTGCCACCGATTGAACCGGCCGCACAGACTGTTGAAGATTTTCAGGAATGCTTTTTGGTGGTCGTCCCGGATGTTTCGCACTGCCGTTGCCTTTGCCATCGGTTATTCCTCCGTATCGTCCTCAGCGGAGTCCTCGGCCGGTTCATCGTCGGTGTCGTCCTGCGGGGTCTCCTGCTTGGTGTCCTGCTTGGAATCCCTCTGAGAATTGGAATCCGGCACATCAGGCACCGGCACGCCGAAATTGCGGAGTTTGCCGCTCTCCATCAGGTCACGGAAGAAGTACTGCTGCCAGAAAGAGATCATCTTCAGCAGGATGTTCTCAATCTTGGTGCGGAGAACCTTGTCGATGCTGAACGTACCCTTGACCTTGGTCTTCAGCTCGCTGTTCTCAAAGTACCAGCACATAGAAGAATCCTGACTGCAATAGCCGGTTTCTTCCACATTGCCCAGCATATCCATCTGGGTGGCAACGTCATTGATGGGGGTGATCACCAGCGTGATGGGATAGCGATCCTTGAAGAAGCGGAACGTGAAGTTGTGCTCATCGCACAGGCCCTGCAGCTTTTTCTTCTGGGCCTCGTAGTTGGAAATTTCACTCATGGTATGTACTCCTTTCAGCAATCAGATGAAATTTTGTAATCGTTATTGTGATTTTCAATGGCAGTCAGCCCGACGGCGTATGCCGCCCAGATGTCCGCTTTGAAACCGTAGAAAAAATCCGGGTTCTTGCTGGTACCTTTTCCGTTTTTCAAATCGTGGGTTGCGAAACGGTCAATCAGCGCCCGCCGGATGGCCGGGTCATTTGCCCGGCTGTCATGGCAGATGTGCCGCTTTTCTTCGATGCGGCAGAGAAGCCGCGGCTTCTGCGCCATCTGGATGGACAGTGCTTCATAGAAACGCCCAATCCAGAGGACGGTATCAAACACTTCCCTGCCTACGGCCATGCCGTAGGAAGCCACCATTTCAATGGCCGCCCACTGCCAGTCCTGTTCATTGGCGAAAACCAGCTTGTTGCGCAATTCTTCGTTGTCGACCTTGCCGAACTCCAGCGGCCTCAATGTGTTGCAGTCGATAACGCAGTAGGCGCTCTGCCTGTTGCCCGGATCAATGGCAATAATCGGGCATTTTTCACTCATAAATACGACCTCCCAAATTCCTGAATAAACCGGGCTTCCGGCCAGCCGTAGTGTCCATAGACTTTTTCTGCGCCCAGCGCTTCAGCCGGAGATCAGCATCACGATTGTTGTGGATGGCGGTCGGGCCGTTCTGATGGCACCACGGGCAAAGTGTCACCCACAGGCCCAGACGCTTGCTCTTTGCCCGGTAGGCACTCCCAAAGTACACCTCATGCCGTGCTGTACCATACCGCCCGCAGATCAGGCAGACCGGCTTATCATGCAGGATGCTGGGTGCATAGCCGTTGGAATCCAGCTTTTCGCCGTACTCATTCAGCGGCATCCGTCTCACCTCCCGTCACAATCCAGACCTTGTGAGAACCCCAGCCAGACCACGAAATCGCTTCCGCATGGGTGCCAACGGCCACATCTAAGGTATTTTCCTTGATAAGCGAGCCGGTATCCTGAACCACCCTCATCCCTACGCCCTCAATCAGAATGACCGTGCCATAGGGAAAGATGCTGGTGTCTGCGGCCACCGTCACGCCCGGCTGAACCTTGGCACCGCTGGATGTGATGCCCTGCCCCTCCCCGCAGATATGCGGGTATTCCTCGGAGCAGTAGGCCGTGCAATGAAACTCTCCTGCGTATGTAAGGGCAATGCTCTGATCTGCGGCAAGCGTGTCCGTGAGCTGCTCAACCTCGGTCTGCATCTGCTCAATGGTTTCCTTGCGCTCCACGGCCTTGTTCATCCAGTTTTCTTTCTGGCTGGCGTAAATGTCCCGCTCCATGGTGAGTTCGTCTACCCGGCGGGTATAGACCGCGCTGGCAAGGGCGCTGCCGGTAAAAAGGCTGACCGCGCAGGCCAGCGACACGATAGAACGAAGCTGCATTTCAACCTCCAATCTGTGCCTTTGCCCCGCCGGGCAGTGCGGGGGCTTCAAATTCTCAACCGGGGCATCCTGTACAGCCCGAATGAAGCCCGGCTTCACGAACTGGAGCAGGTCTGCGCTGTCACGGCCAAAGGTCGTGCTCAGCTCTGCCGGAGAGCCAGCCCAGCGCTGCACCGCCACCGGCAGGGTGGCGAAAATCTCAGCATTGCGGGTCTTGAAGTCCTCCCCGGTGAGCTTCCCGGTAGGAGTTACCAGCCCGCCGTGAGTCATGTAGTACAAGTTTGCCGTAATCTGCCGGGCGGCGGTCGCCGCCTGCGCCCAGAGATCGTTTGCCGAGGGCTTCACAGTAGCCTGCAACTTTTTAATTTCCTCACACCAATCAATAATGATCTGATTCGGAAACCGGCACTTTGCAAATGCAGCATATAGTGCCTTTTCTACAATTTCGTCAGGAACCATACCGAATGCCTGAACGCAAGTTTTGAAATCGATTATACGATCTTCTTTACTGCGAACACGGCCATAGCGATTATCAATCACTATCAGCAGTTCTTTCAGCTTTTTGTCTGTCACGCTGAGCCTCCTAAGAATTCTCTAAAGATTTCATCGTAGTCCTCGGCCGCAGAGCGTTTCGGCTGTTGCCCAGTTGAGGGCTTTCGCTGTGCTTCCCACGCTTCAAAGTCACCGGGAGTTTTGATGTTGTCTTTTTTCCATCGCCTTAATATAGATTCAATATAGCTCCACTTATGGGCGCCGTTCTTTGCACCCTCGGAAATCGCCAAAAGCAACATTTCTGTGCTGAACTGTTCTCTCCAACGCTGTAGGTCGTCCGTCAAGATACGCGGCCAGGTTCCAATATTGGCCTGATACGCATTGATTATCTTGCTCAGGTCTGCATCCAGTCGTGGGTCTTTTTCGCGGGTGCTGCCGCCGTCCTCTATAACTAGAATATCCTCTATATTATCTTCTATATTATTGGGGCTAAAATTTGGTACCCCCGGTACTAAATTTTGGTATACCCCTGTGCTGTTTTTTGGTACACCCCCTACTAAATTTTGGTATACCCTCCCAACAGCAGAAAAGAAGTTCCGGGTCACGCCTTTTTCAACTACGGTTCGTTTCTTGATAAGCCCTCTTGCCATCAGTTTTTCAAGCGTGTTCTGGACGGTCGCCTTACTGTTGACTCCGAGCCATTCTTGCATATACCGCAGACTTCCCGAAACTCCGTTTCTCCATCTTGGGAAAATCCATAGATAATTGCATATAAGAAAAGCTCATTTCCTTTTAGTCCCAGTTCAGTAACCATCCAGCCATAGACTAAGATGTAGTTGTCTGGCTTTACCATCCAACCACCCCCTTCCCTCGGTTAGAACGGCAAATCATCGGCATCGTCCAGAACCGAGAAATCATCGTCGCTGCCCTGAGAAAAGCTCTGGCTGACCTGAACATTGCCGGGATGATCGGCCGCTCCCTGCCACTGCTGGCGCTGGCTCTGGGTGGCAAAGCCCATCTGCTGGGGCTGCTGGTTCCGATAGGTGGCCGGTGGCGGGTTCGTCCCGCCATCATCCACGGCCCCCTGCTGGTTGTCCTGCTTCGGCCCCGCAAAATAGATGTTGTCCACCACGAACTCAATCGCCGTGCGGTTGTTGCCGTTCTTATCCTCATACTGCCGCGTCTGGCAGCGGGAATGAACCACAGCGGCGCTCCCCTTGCGGAAGTACTTGCTGACAAACTCCGCCGTCTTGCCCCACGCGGTAAAGGTGAGCCAGTCCGTAGGGCGGTGACCATTGGCATCCACCATGTCCCGGTCAACTGCCATGCGGAAACTTGCCACCTGCTTTCCCGTCTGGGTGGTCCGCAGCTCAGGATCAGCAGCAAGCCGCCCCTGAAAATCACAGCTGTTCAGCATCGGGCATCACCTCAGGCACTTTCAGCGGCACCGCCTGGCACTGCTCATGGCGGTCAGGAAAAATATCGGCGTGCAGAATCCGCTTCAGGTCTGCAACATAGGTGCCGGTATCATAAGCCGTCTCCTCGCTGCTCTTGGTGTAGATCAGGTGCAGTTCCAGCCGCATCTGAAGAAATTCCTGATACTGTTCCAGAGGAATAGTAACCATTTCCATCGTGATTGTCCTTTCCGGTCATTTCGACCATTCTTCTTTGTAACGAGCCAGCTGTTCCGGGGGTATCCGTCTGGATGCCCAGTTCCTTGGCTTCTTCGATTGCACCGTCCACAAGATGAGCAAATTCCTTTGAATCCATCTTGTGGCTTTCCTTGTAGACAAAATAGCAGGAGTAATCTTTTCCGTTTTCCTGCCGGGTTTCATAGAGCCGGACATAAGGGTAAAAGTCGCTGGGATCTACGGTCGGCGGGAGTTTCAGGCCAACAGGCTTGCCGTCCTTGTCGCGGGCAAGCGCTCCATACGAAACCACGAGCCGCCGCTTCACGGCATCCTCGCTCTCGCCGGTCTCCGCAGAAATCTTGTTGCACAGAACGTGGAAATACGCATTTGCCGACAGGCTGCGCTTTTCCCTGTGCTTTTTGATTTCCACGTCAAGAACCGGCTCCTGATGGAGCCTGTCCCAGATTTCCCGGAAGTCGCCGTTGATTTCCAGCGTGACCCGCTGTTTCCCGTTGAGGGTAAAAGCCATGTCCACCAGCCGCCCGGTCATGTGGTATCCTCCTTGTCCTGATGGCAGTGCATATAGATATAGGCGCTGTTCTGCCCCATGTTGGCGTATAACCAGTCATTGATTTTGGCAAGGCTCATGTGGTTGTGCAGCACGCCCAGCTCGTAAATGTACTCGCCGTTCAGCTTCTTCTCTGCAATTTTGGCTTGGATTTCCTCATCAGCATAGTTGGCTTCTACCATGTACAGGTCATAGTTTGGAGCCGTGATGCCGTTCAAATTGTTCATGTCTGTGCAGTAAAACAGCTTCCCGGAGTGGAGCCAGACTTTCCACCCGCAGTTCGGAACATTGTGCTTGACCATATCGGGCCTGACATTGCAGATTCCGTATCCGTACATGTGCCCCGGCTCCAGAACATCAATCTGCGAAACCGGCACCCCTGCATCCACCAGCGGCTTGCACAGCCATGCACAGCACGCAAAGCGGAGTGTGGGGCGGTTTTCTGCCAAAAGCCGGAGCGTTGTCGGCTGGAAGTGGTCACTGTGAATGTGAGTGAGCAGAACCAGCTTCAACGCCCGGTATACTTTTGACAGTGCCTTGAAAGACACGCCACAGTCAATCAGGATTTTTTGGTCAATCACCACCGCATTGCCTTTACTGCCAGTTGCGATGATGTTGTAGTCGATCATAACGAGCTGAGGTCAACCACCGGCTCGGCGGTCGTGGGTTCACTCTGAGCAATGTCCACATGGGGCAATGCCTGCCCATCGCCCACCTCAGGCTTCCCGGTATGCAGTTCCGGCTGTTCGGATGCACCGGGCATCGGTTCCGGCTCGGTGATGATCTCGTTGTTGTCGGACACTGTTGCCACGGCGTTGTCGCTCTCCATGGCTTTCGTCATTTCGATGCTCATAACGCCCCAGCGGGAAATAAGCTGACGAAGCAGGGTCTTCTTTGCCATGTCATCAAAGTTTTTGTACCAAAACGAGGAGTACTTCCACATCTCGCTTTCCGGGACTTTACCAGCCATCAGATCTTCATAGCTCTTGCGGCTGAAAGCCTTGGAATAGGTATCGGCATGGGTCATCATCTTCTCTTTCGACCAATACAGCGCCTTGCGGAAGCCATTGAGGTACTCGAAGTAGGCCATATAGCCTACCGTGGGCAGTGCATCCCGCTGATCGTCATCCTCGACGAACTGGAATTTGGCTTTTCCGGTTTCCGGGTCTTTGCCGAGGTACTCGCCCTGCTTGATGACCATAACATCCAGATCCTTGTACTGGCCACTGCGCAAGGCCAGCTGGATGTAGCCCTTATAGCCCAGAACAAACTGTGCCGTGACACTCTCCGGGCGGATCAGCCTGTTGTTGCGGTCATACTTGGCTTTCTGCTTGAAAGGCACGAGGTAGTACTGCCCCAGCTGAGGGGACGGGCTGAGGTTCAGGCTTTCGCCCAGCAGGGCACCAGCCAGAATCGTGCCGGCATCGCATTCCTGCAGGGCGGGGTTGACGGCCACCGCCGAGGTAATGCTGGCCGTGAACCGGCGGGCGCGGGCCGGGTCGCGCAGAGTGTTGGAAATCAAGGACTGATAGCCCTTGGTGGTGATTGCAACAGAAAACTTGGGCTGTTGCTTAACCTGCATCTGATTATAAGTTGCCATATTCAATACCTTCCTTTTCCAGATAATGCTTCAAACCGATCAGCTGAGCCTTGGTGCCTTTCGCATAAAAGCGGGTCATCAGGATAGGCTCAGCCGCCGGGGGTGGGCTGAAGTTCAGGCTGGGGTTCCGGCTGAGTGCCGGCTTCCTGCAATTCGGGCGGCTCCTGCACCGGGGCGGGCAGGTCAACCGCTGAAGCCATCGCAACTGCGGCTCGGGCTTTTTCGGCAGCGGCTTCCCGCTCTGCCTGCCGGGCGCGGCGCTCTTCTTCCCGCCGACGCTGTTCCTCCAGCGCCTTGTGCCGGTCACCCACAGTCTTGATGGCGTTGGGCAAATCCAAATTGCTACGGTACTCCACCATGATCTCGGCGGCGTTGTCCATGCCCTCGATTGCGGCCACGTCGGCCACAATGCCGTCCACGAATTCCTTTGCCTGCTTTTTCAAAGAGGTCAGGCTGTCGCTCATGTTGACTTTCGGACGGTAGGTCAGATCATCCAGCCAATCAATGTCGGCGGCTTCCACCAGCTCACCGTAGTAGTCCATGAGTGCTTCCGTTTTCTGAGCCACAATTCCAGAGGTCACATCCGTGATTTTCTGCTTCAACTCGGCATCTGCCTGCTGGAACGGTTCCGTCACGCACTCCCGATAGATCTGCTCAAAGGCATTGTAGGGTTCAAGGATTTTGCTCTTGATGGCCGTGCGCTGGGCTTCGTACTCCTTGAATTCCTTGTTGAGCTGGGCGCGGGCATCCTTGACGCTCTTATAGGTTTCTTCGGTGCAGATCAGCGAAGTGGCTTCGGCAGTGCGCCGCTCAATGTCTGCCTTTACGCTGTGAAGCCGCTCGACAATGATAGGCAACTGCTGAAGTTTAATGACCTGCAATGCGGTATCCTGTGCCATATCGCACTCTCCTTTCAATTTTTGAATATTACATAATGGCCGGTGGTCTTGTTCATCAGAACCCAGCCGCCGGCATCCGGGCTGTCCTGAATGAAAAGGTACTGCCGGGAATCCCATCCCTGTGCAGAAAGGGCTTCTTTCTGCTTGCGGGTCAGCCTTTTGGGCCGGGCATTCATGTGTCTGCCGCTCATACGATACTCACCTCCTCATTCCAGCGCTTCAACAGCGAGGGCTGCATGGTGATGATCTTGTAGCCGGTGGCTTCCAGTTCAGTGCTGCGGTCGTAGCTCTGCACGTCCTGCGCGTGCCGTGTGACAGCGTTTGCCAGACCATAGAGGGAAAGGTCACCGCCCGCGATAAGATGCCCCAGAATGCCCTCGCTCTCGTTCTGGCGGATGTTGAACTCCTTGGCCGCAAGCTCAACCACCTTGGGAGCCGCCGCCGGGAGAATGGGCGCTTCCTTGGCATCCCGGAGTTTCTGCACCAGTGCATTGAACCGGGCTTCATCGACCGCCGCCCGAACGGTGTCCTCAATCTTCATCAGGAACGCCCGGTCATCGGCTTCGATGGTTTCATCCCGGAAAATCCCGAAATCGCCATCCACGCTTTCATTGATGCGGCCAACATGGCGCTTGCCAACACCCACATCCGCCACCATGCCATTGGTACAGACAAGACGGTAAATCAGCGGCTTCACGGAAACGCTGCCCATGCCGACCTCAGAATTGGAAATCAGGATGCCGGCCTGAACGATGTCCCCCGGCACTACTTCGGTCTGGATGCGCTCATTGACAACCTTGATGTACATGCGGGTATCGGTCAGTTCACAGCTTTCAATGCGGGCTCCCTGCATTTCAGAGATAATCGGCAGGACCGTCTGTGCAACCTCGTAGTTGTCGATACGGCGGTAGCGGTCGGAGAGGATGGCGCGAGCGGTACCATCAAGGGTGCGAACCATGCGGCGGGTGTCCGGGGACTGCTGGAACCAGCCATTGACGTTTGCCATCAGCAGGCCGGGGTTCTCTGCCCGCATCCGCTCGTAGTAGGGAGCCGGGATCTTCAACTGCAATCCCAGCTGACGGTGGGCATTTTCGTTCAGCTGGAACGGGGTGTTGCCGATCACGAGGTCAAAGTTCTCGTTGACGGCGGTCATCTGCATAGCGCCCGCCGTGGCAACGTAGTCCTTTTTGACCTTGGCCTGCCGGTCAAGTTCAATCGCCAGCTCCTGCAAACTTCTTCCGTACTTCATTGAAATCTCCTTTTCTTTCAGAAAAATAACCGGGACAAGCCCGAAATCACATAAACTTGCGGATCAGGTCACCTACCGCAGTATCACGGAGAACACGGCCGAGCCATGCTCCAAAAACATCGAACACGCCCTTGCTATCCAACCAGATCAGCAGCGCCGCCCCAAAAGCGGTCAGCCAGAACTGGAACAACGGGACACGAGCCGCCGCCTGATCGGGGGTGAGGTGGTACATGAACATCAGCAATTCCTGCATCTTTACTCCTCCCCGCCGCAATAGATCTTCTCGGCCTGTTCAACGCTGGTGTCATCGAATGCCCAGTGCAGTTCATGCAGCACCTTTTCGATGGTCTTTTCGTCAAGCCCGGCTCTCTGCATAGCCAGCAGGCAGTATCCGGTACAGGCCGCGTTGCTCCATGCACCATTCAGCGCAAGTGCTTCAAACAAAGAAATCTGTTCCTCATGGGTCATGAGCGGGTCTCCTTTCTCAGGTGTTCAGCTTTCCATGCGTCCAGCCGTTCACGCCCGCCGGGCTGGCTGACGATGGAAAAGTAAAATTCCAAACATCCCTTTGCCAGTTGGTACTGGGCTTCCGGCGTGATGCTGGAAACATCAACTTTTATGTCGGACATCTTGGATTTCTTTCTCTTGTATAGTCCACTTGATTTCCGACGGGAAATCAGTTAAACTAAAAAACGATGATGCAGCCTTTCTCAGACGTTCCTCCGGGAACGTGGACAGATAACCTTGGTCGGTATGGCGCATCGCTTCCGGCATCGCCCTGTTCCAGCAGGACGGTGCCTTTTTGGTTGCCCCCTCTCCCCTGTCATGCTATACTTGTGCAAAATCAGAAAGGAGAAGCGTATGAATAGAAAATCGGACTGTGAAGCAATAATTTTAAGTCCCGATGAGAAGCGCTTGCTTCGTAAGATCAGCCATCACCCTCATACAAAATGTGACCGGTCTGAGGTAGCTGGGCTTTCTTCGATGGGCTTAATCAAAGCAGATCGCGACGAATCAGTTGATATTACTTACCAGCCCATGCACATGCTGGACACCTACTGTGTCACGGACTTCTACCGCATTTATGAAGAATATCTACGGCAGTCAAGAAAATCAGAACTCTTTAAGAGCCTGTGGCTCCCAATCATCGTGAGCCTTGTCACCACCCTAACAGTAAACGCACTGCAATGGTTGTGGCCGCTGCTATCACGATGGTTTTCCAATTCTCTTGTATGAAGTCCACCATCTGAGCCATTGGCCCATCCGCTCCCTTTCCGCTGCGGCGGTTCGGGAGTTTTTTATTTGCGGTCAATTTAGTTCACCTCCACGATGTAACTTATCAAGTTACTCATTCGCCGAAAAAAACAGCCTTGGGATCGTCAATGCTCAAAAGCTCAAACGATCTTTGCGGCTTCGTCCGTGCCGAACACACGCTTCTTCAGCTTGCGGGTCAACGTCTGCTCAGAGATTCCGAGCGATTTTGCCAGCTCTTTCTGCGTATATCCGGCCTTTACCATGTAGGATTTCAACAGGTTCACATTTACCGTAGTCGCCACCTCCTTTCGCTCCGCAAGTAACTTGCTGGGTCACGAGCATAATACCATCTTTGCAGTAACTTGTCAAGTCATTTTTGATAATTCAATTAAAAATATTGTAAACCGAAAGTTTATCTGTTATAATATAGTTCAAATAGGAGGTAACCGCCATGACCGTAGGTGATCGCATCCGTCAGGTTCGCATAGAGAAAGACATCACCCAACAGGAGCTTGCAGACTGTGCGGGTGTTTCCAAACAGGCCGTTTACAAATATGAAAACAATATCGTTACGAACATCCCGATGGACAAGCTCAGTCTTATCGCTTCCAAACTCGGCGTAACTCCTTGTTTTCTGATGGGATGGGAAGACAACAATTCTGTCCCGGAAGTCCCGGACACAATAAAAGCCGCCCTCCAGCAGGAGGACGGCAAAGTGGCTGAGATTATGGAGCTGTTTGTGAATCTTCCGGCCGACAAGCAGCAGGAGGCCTTGAGCTACCTGCGCTACCTGTCAGCGAGCGCAGATAAGTGAGCAGCGCTTCCCGGTCGGCATCCGACAGGGCTTTTACCTGCTCAACGATTTTGGAATAATCTTCCGATTTCATGCGCTGGCATCCCCTTTCCTGTAAGATTGCTCCCGGAAGCAGCTCAAATATAACAGCTTCTTCCCTGCTTTGTCAGCGTTTCGGTAAATTTTTCCGATTTACGGTAAACCATCCCTAAATTTTCAGCAAAATAAAAACGCCCACGGTGTTACCAGCACCGCAGGCGTTTCAGATCAGCTTACTCAGAGATGGTACAGGATAAAACCTGTCCAGAGCAATAACAGACCTCGCAGATGTTATTGTACCACCTCCGGGCAGGCTTGTCAAAGTGTACCCGGAGGTATTTTTATGGGCAAAAAACAAAAGACAAACGGCGGCGATGCGGTCATCTACGCCCGCTATTCTTCCCACAATCAAAGGGACGTTTCCATCGAACAGCAGGTTGAAGCCTGCCGAAAGCACGCCGCAGAACTGGGGCTGACCGTCACCGCCACCTATGAAGACCGCGCGATCAGCGGCAAAACGGACAAGCGTCCCTCTTTCCAGCGTATGATGCGGGATGCCGAGCAGCACAAGTTCGCCTATGTGCTGGCATGGAAAAGCAACAGAATAGGCCGCAACATGATGCAGGCGCTGGTAAATGAGAGCCGCTTGGTGGATTGCGGTGTCAAGGTCTTTTATGCCGAAGAAGATTTTGACGACAATGCCGCCGGGCGCTTCGCTTTGAGATCGATGATGAATGTCAACCAGTTCTACATCGAAAACATGGCCGAGGATGTGAAGCGCGGCCTGTACGATAATGCCAAAAAGGGACTTGTCAATGGCAGTCTCCCGCTTGGCTATAAGCGCGGTGCCGACGGCAAGCCCGAAATTGATGAGCCGAAAGCCGCCATTGTCAGAGAGATTTATACGCGAGTCGCCGCTGGGGAGCTTTTTGCCAGCATAGCCGATGACCTCAATGCCCGTGGAATCAAGACCGCCAGAGGGCGCGAATGGAACAAAGGCAGCTTCCATGTCCTCTGCCACAACGATAGATACCGCGGCATTTACATGTACGGCGACATCCGCATCCCCGGTGGAATGCCGCGCATCATCAGTGATGAGCTTTTCTACGATGCACAGGAGGCCTACGGCATGAAAAAGGATAATCGCTATGGACGCGCCCGCCACGGGGCAGAAAACTATCTTCTGACCGGCAAACTGTACTGTGGGCATTGCGGGGGCTATATGGTCGGGATCTCTGGCACCAGCAAGACCGGCGAAATGCATTATTACTACGCCTGTCAAAAGCACCGGCTGGAACACACCTGTGAAAAGAAAGCCATCCGCCGGGATGTGATTGAAAATGCTGTGGCGCGGGCCATTATGATGTACTGCTTGGACGATGAAACCATAGACTTCATCGTAGACAGCACCATTGCTTACTTCAAGCAAAAAGACCATGAGCTTCACATTGAAGCCATGGAAAACGAACTTGCGGCTGTTCAGCAGGCCATATCCAACTTGATGAAAGCAATCGAAGCTGGTATTATCACCCCGACCACCAGAACTCGGCTTCTTGACCTTGAGGAGCAGCAAGCAAAGCTCTCAGCCAAAATCAACACGGCCAAAGCAGAGCGGGTCGAAATTGACCGGGATGACCTCATCGCTGGGCTTCAGCTTTTCCGTACCGGGGATATAAAAAATAAAAAGTTCCTGGCAAAGCTGTTCAACACGTTCCTGATCGCGGTGTATCTTTACGATGACAACCGGCTCAAAATCGTATTCAGCTTTACCGGGAACCATAACAGCGTGGAAATCCCGCTGGAGCTGGACAATGATTGTCCAGACAGCGAGATTGTCTCAGACGAAACCGAAGTTCGTATGAGCCACTTAGAGTGCCGAAAAAATTTAGGGTCGCCGCCCTCATCGGGGGAAGCCGAAAAGGACGATGATTGTTCAGACGGGAGATTTGTTCGTACAGCCCCACTTCTGCCGCGGCCTTGCTGTTGTACTCCTCAAACAGCTTGGTCAGGAAGTCGTTCGGGCTGCCGGGGCCGAGGGCGGGAATCTTATAGACACCGTGGATGCCGCGGGTGCCCTTGGCAAAATACTTCTCACAGTTGGAGAAACCAATGGTGCGGTCGTTGCCGTACATTTCCACGAAGCCGCCCAGATCCATAGGCTCCCACACATTGTTCTTGGTCTGGCCCTCAACCTTGATGCGGAGACGGGTGTTATCGCCGTCCTTTTCCTCGGTGGCGTGGAAGACCACCACGATGTTCTTCTTCAGCTCGTAGAAGCAGTAGTCCATCAGCCGGACGAACTCGCGGCCAACAAAGCCATAGCCCTTGAGGGACAGACTGCCGTCCCGCTGACCATACTTGGGGTTCTGCTTGATAGCCCACAGGCCCATCAGGGTGATAAGCTTGCCGGCAGTATCGAACACCAGCGTCTCGAAGTCCTTGAGGTTCTCCGGCTTCAGGTCATTCAGAATCTCGTCATAGCTGCGGGGCTGGATGTACGGCATACGGTAGCGAGGCTCGATACGGTCAATGCCAAAGTCGCAGTCGATGTGCAGCGGGCGGGGTGAGGACAGGGCCAGCGTGGACTTGCCGATGCCGGGGTAGCCAGCAATGAGCATCCGAATCTTCTTTGCGCCGTCCTGAATGTCGTTGGGATTGCGAATCATAATGTTTACTCCTTTTCAGCTGATAGGTTTACTTGCGAAACATGACGTACTTGCCGGTGGTGCGGTTGACCAGCTCCATGAAGTCCGGGCCATCCCGGACACAGAGGTACAGACGGAAGTCCCAGCCCTGTGCCGGAAAGGGCTTCTTTCTGCTTGCGGGTCAGCTTTTTGCCTCTTACTTTCAAAAAAATCACCCCCTCCTCGGCCTTGTTGACAGCGATGTTCAGAGTGATGGTCTCCCGGCAGCGGAGGCCGAAGTTGCCGCCCGGGCTGAACATCTTGGTTTCTACGAACGTTCCCTTGCG
>ENA-OQCG01000065-OQCG01000065.1-human-gut-metagenome-genome-assembly--contig:-NODE-65-length-18404-cov-1.477868_pt1 | contig 18404 bp, 21 predicted proteins | sample MGYA00242758_ERZ504577 | MGnify/ENA primary metagenome ERZ504577 (study PRJEB26092, sample SAMD00036248) | human gut metagenome | host: Homo sapiens | study: EMG produced TPA metagenomics assembly of...
CGTCCCCGATCCTCTGACCCTCTTTTCTGAATGCGGCAAAGCCTGCACCCTTTCCATGGGATGCGGGGCTTTGCCCTTTTTCTCGGAATTTTCAAACGTTTTACCAAAACAGTATGACTGTTGTGGGATTTCTTGACACGAATTTTACAAAAATCCCTTGCGATAAATGGGGAACTGTGTTAAGCTGTAAATAAGAATGTGCTCACCCCGAGAGCACCCAAGATAAAAAGGAGGTCTTTCCCTGTGAAACAGTTCATTACCCGCCGCAGCTTTATCAAGGCTGCCGGTGCTGCCACGGCACTGACCGCAGTTTCTGTCGGTGCACCCGCCGCCTTTGCGGAGGAGACCAATTGCTTCTTTGGTGACAAAGCGGATGTGACCATCCTCTACACCAACGATGTCCACACCTATATCGACAACAAGTCCCCCAAGCCCACCTATGCTGCCATTGCTGCCCTGAAAAAGAGCATCGAGGACACCGGCCGGGATGTGCTGCTGGTGGATGCAGGTGACCATATCCAGGGCACCGCTTACGGCTCCATGGATGACGGCGCTACCATCATCGAGCTGATGAACGAGGCCGGTTACGATCTGGCTACCCCCGGCAACCATGAGTTCGACTACGGCATGGCCCGTGCCAAGGCTGTGATCCAGGAAGCCGACTTCCCCTATGTCTCCTGCAACTGGGTCGATCTACGCACCGGCTTCAACGTTCTGCCCAGCGTCAAGTTCTTCTTTGTGGGCGGCCGCAAGATCGCCTTTGTGGGCGTGACCACCCCCGAGACCTTCACCAAGTCTACCCCGGCCTACTTTATGAACGATGCCCAGACCAAGTACATCTACGACATTCTGGGCGGCGAGGACGGCCAGAAGCTCTACGATGCCGTTCAGAAGGCCATCGACAAGGCTGAGTTCTGGGGCGCTGACACCATCATCGGTCTGGGCCATCTGGGCGTTGACCCGTCCTCCTCTCCCTGGACCAGTGAGGAAGTCATTGCACACACCCACGGCTTTACCGCTTTCATCGACGGCCACTCCCACACCGTGATGGCCAACAAGCAGGTCACCGATGCTTCCGGCAAGGCAGTTACCCTGACCCAGACCGGTTCTTACTTCAAGAACATCGGCAAGATGACCGTGGGCGCAGACGGTACCATCACCACTGAGCTCATCAACACCTACGAGGGTCTGGACGCTGCCGTGGCCGCCACTGCCTCCAACTGGATCAGCGCAGTGGACGATATGCTGGGCGAGGAGATCGCAGTGGGCGATACCAAATTCTACATCAACGATCCCGCCACCGGCAAGCGCCGCATCCGCTCCGGCGAGACCAACCTCGGCGACTTCGTGGCCGACGGTATCTACACCTACTTCAACGAGATCGAGGAACTCCACTGTGATGTCGCCATTATGAACGGCGGCGGCATCCGCACCGATGTGGAGGCTGGCCCCTGGAGCTTCAAGACCTGCAAGACCGTCAGCCCCTTTGGCAACGTGGCCTGCCTGATGTCCGTGACCGGCCAGCAGATCCAGGACGCTCTGGAGTTTGGTGCCCGCTTTGCCGGTGCTGAGGGCAAGGAGAACGGCGGCTTCCTGCAGGTGGCAGGTGCCAGGTACACGATCCACCCCATGATCCCCAACACCGTTCAGACCAACGACAAGAATGTCTGGACCGGCAGCGCCGCCACCCCCCGTGTCAGCAATGTGGAGATCTACGACAAGACCACCGGCACCTATAAGCCCCTTGACCCGAACGCCACCTACGCTCTGGCCGGCATGAACTACACCCTGCGCAATCTGGGCGATGGCTTTGCCATGTTCGATGGCGCGACCCTCATCAAGGACTATGTCTCTGAGGACTACCTTGTCATGTCCAGCTACGCAGCCATGTTCGGCGGCGTGGATGCCAACGGTCTGCCGCATCTGGCAAGCGCCAACAGCCCGCTGGCCGATTACCCCGGCTACCTGCTCAACTACGAGGATCCGTACGGCGCAGGCCGCATCCAGATGATCTGGTAAATTAAGGATACGACCCTCTCCGTCAACGCCGCAGGCTTGACGGAGAGGGTTATTTTTAAGTGGCATTGTCAGCAGGAAACGCCCTCGGTTTGTGGATCAGGATAGGGGAAAGTTGCACAAATCCGGCAGAACATCCTTGTATACTACGCCAAAGTTTGTAACTTTTTTTTATTTGTTTGCTTGCGAACGATCTACGCTGGAAGTATAATAAACAGGCAAGTAATATATCAGCTGTGCTGTGGCAGGCACAGAGACAAAGGAGAAACATTATGCAGACACGGTATACCAGCGCCGACCAGTGGGCAGAGACCAAGGACGGCGTGATCCCTGCACCCTACGCTCTGGAAGAGGGTGAGCAGATCATTGACCAGTACCTTGAGCCGGTCATCTTCCACAACGTCAACGGCCCCGACATCGGTGTGACCACCTGCGGCGTGATCGTCAAGGACGGCCTGTACTTTAAGGATCTGGACAACAGCGGCGAGCTGGCCCCCTACAAGGATTGGCGGCTGAGCCCTGAGCAGCGCGCTGAGGATATGGTCAAGCATCTGCGGCTGGATCAGCAGGCAGGCCTTGTGTTGAACACCCTGTTCAACACCCCTGTGGTACCCACCCGTGCCGAGGCCACCAACGCCGAAGGCAAGCTGGAGCTGGGCAAGATCTACAAGCACCACAACCCCGGTGAAAAGCCCATGCCCGGCCCTCTGCCCGGCATGACCGTCAGCATTGATGACAGCCACGTTCTGGAAAAGCACATCGCCGCCGGTGTTTACCGCGGTGACATGCGCTGCGAGGCCGGCATGGTGGCCCTGTACCACAACGCCGGCACCCAGATGCTGGAATACGAAGCCTGCAAGGGCGGCGTGGCCATTCCGTACTCTCTCCACACCAACCCCATCAACATTGGCTACCCGGACTCTCTGGGCATCGGCGCGGCTGTCATTGGCGACGGCAACACCGACATGGTCTATGAGATGGCCCAGACCGACCGCAAGATGATGAAGGCTGAGGGCTTGAACATCATGTACGGCCCTCAGGTCGATGTGACCTCTGACCCCCGCTGGCCCCGTACCTCCGGTACTTACGGCGAGCGTCCCGATGTCACCAGCGATATTGCCGAGGCTCTGGTCAAGGGCTATCAGGATGGCGACAACGGCCTGAACGAAGGCTCTGTTGTTCTGACCATCAAGCACTTCCCCGGCGATGCCCCCTCTGAGAATGGCTTTGAGCCTCATGTGCCCATCGGCCAGTGGCGCATCTACCGCACCCCCGGCTCGATGGAAAAGTATCATCTGCCCCCGTTCCAGCGCGCCTTTGACCACAAGGTCTCTTCCATCATGCCGGACTACTCCCGTATTGCCACCGATGGCCGTGCCGTGCCCAGACCTACCGGGGCGAGGTGACCAGCACCGAGGAAGTGCCCAGCGCTTACAGCAAGGAGCTGATCACCGATCTGGCCCGGAACAAGATGGGCTTTGACGGCTATGTCAACTCCGACTCCGGCATCACCACCGTTCAGATCTACGGCGTGGAGAACCTTACCGAGCCCGAGCGCTACGCCAAGGCTATCTCTGCCGGTACCGATGTCATCGGCGGCAACACCGACCCCGAGAACATCGTCAAGGCTGTGGAGGACGGTCTGCTGCCCAAGGCAGATCTGGACCGCGCCAGCTACAACCGTCTGCTGAGCCTGTTCCGCACCAAGCGGGTGGATAACCCCTACCTCGACCCCGACAAGGCCGATCAGGCCCGCGTGGATAACTTCGATGGTGCCAAGAAGAAGGCTTACGAGGCCAACCAGAAGGCTGTTGTTCTGGTCAAGAACCACGAGAAGCTCCTGCCTCTGGCCAAGAGCCAGAAGGTCTGCATCGTCACCTTCAAGGGTGTGGACTCCGGCTTTGCACAGATGGCACAGGCCATGGGTGCCGGTCTGGGCAACACGGACGAGGATGCCGCTCTGCGCAAGACCCTGACGGAAGCCTTTGAGAAGAAGGGCTACACCGTGGTGGCCACCCCGGAGGAAGCCGATGTGCTCTACCTGCACGTCTGGCCCATCAGCAATGGTCTGGTGTTCAACCAGTATGCAATGCCCGTCATCGAGATGGGCGAGATCGTCACCGACGAGCGCGAGCGCAATAAGAGCCAGAAAAAGACCGGCAGCAAGGTCACCATTGTCACCCTGAGGACGTGGAGAAGATCAAGGAACTGGCCGATGCCATCCATGCCCGCGGCGGCAAGGTGGTTGGCACCTGCGTGGTCTGCAACCCCTGGCTGCTGGACAAGCTGGAGCCCTACTGCGATGCACTGACCATCCAGTACACCGTCAGCGCCGTTGCCCTGAACAACGCCCTGAACGCTCAGGTCGATGTCATCAGCGGCGACTTTGCCCCCACCGGCAAGCTGAGCCTGACCATGGTCTCTGACCCCGCCGTCATTGCCATCACCGAGCAGGAGATCGACGGTGTGGTGCGCGAGATCTGCGCCTCTCCCAACGATGTGCCCGGCTACGATAAGGATCAGTACATCGATCCCGCCATCCTCGCCAACGTCAAGGGCGGCAGCTACGCCTACTGCGATGCCGACGGCAACTACTACCGCAGCGGCTTCGGTCTGAATTACTGATTACCGTTAACGTAAAAAGAGCGATACAGCGTTTGCTGTATCGCTCTTTTTGGCTTTCTCTATAAACAAAGCAGAATAAAAAAAGACACCCGAAATGTTCGGATGTCTTTTTGGTTGGGGATGAGAGAATCGAACTCCCACAAGTAGAGTCAGAGTCTACCGCACTACCACTATGCAAATCCCCATCAGCTTGGGTCTGTCTTGCGGGGTGAGCCGCTCAACGTGTGCTATTATACGGAAAAAGCGCCGCTTTGTCAAGCGCTTTTTTGAAATTTTTTGCAGAAATCGGAAAAAAGACGCACTTTCGCAGGAGTTCTTGCGGGCTGCTTGATTCCGTCATCCTTCTCATGCTCTTTGCATATACTGGAAATCAGAAGAAGCAAAGACGCACAAAGAGGAGGAACTGCTATGACCCAGACCACGCAAAAGGAAAAGACCCTGCTTTCGCCCCGCATCCCGCGGGACACCGAACACGAGCGCTACCACCCGGAGCTGGAGGAGGAGCTGAAAGAGTGCCTGTTCTGCCTGCACCGGAACGAGATGATGTTCGACCTTGAGGTGGACACCGACCTCATCGAACAGCATATCTATGAGCGGCAGGCCCTTCTGGCCCGCTACCGGTACTTATTGGGCAAGGCCCGGGAATTAGGACTGCATACGATATTGGAAAAGTATCAGCCGGTGGGGTAAGGCTTCGTCTTTGTACAGCCTACAAAATACTGCCCGCAGAAGATGCGACAAAAATCTTGACAGAATCCCTGAACCGTGCTATCCTATATCAAGATAACAATGCGCAGGTGGTTCTGCGTATCAACTATTTGGAGCTAGAGAGGTTTTTAATTATGGAACGTATTAAGACGATCGCTACTCGTGACCTGACCAAGAGCGTTGTGACCGGTGGCTGCGGCGAGTGCCAGACTTCCTGCCAGTCTGCCTGCAAGACTTCCTGCGGCGTGGCTAACCAGAAGTGCGAGAACAGCAACAAGTAATTTCTGCAAATCGGATGCCGCCTTTGCCGGGCGGCATTTTTTTATGTAACAATGGAATGGAGAATAAAATGGTACATCAGTATCAATTGAACGGCTATAACATCGTGCTGGATACCTGCAGCGGCTCGGTGCATGTGGTGGATGAGGTGGCGTATGATGTCATTGCCATGTACCCCGACCACACCGCCGACGAGATCGTTGCCGCTATGATGGCAAAGTACGGTGACCGTGAGGACGTGACCGAGGCCGACCTGCGCCAGTGCATCGATGATGTGGCAAGCCTGAAGGAATCCGGCAAGCTGTGGAGCCCCGATACCTATGAGAACCTCGCGTTCGATTTCAAGAACCGCAACACCGTGGTCAAGGCCCTCTGCCTGCATGTGGCCCACACCTGCAACCTGAACTGCTCCTACTGCTTCGCCTCGCAGGGCCGCTATCAGGGCGAGCGTGCCCTGATGAGCTTTGAGGTGGGCAAGCGTGCAATGGATTTCCTCATCGAGAATTCCGGCAGCCGCCGCAACCTCGAGGTGGACTTCTTCGGCGGCGAGCCTCTGATGAACTTTGATATGGTCAAGAAGCTGGTGGCCTACTGCCGTGAGCAGGAGAAGATCCACAATAAGAACTTCCGCTTCACCATGACCACCAACGGCATGCTCATTGACGATGATGTCATCGACTTCTGCAACAAGGAGTGCCACAACGTGGTCCTGAGCCTGGACGGCCGCAAGGAGGTCCACGACCGCTTCCGCAAGGACTACGCCGGCCATGGCAGCTATGATACCATCGTGCCCAAGTTCCAGGAGTTCGTGAAGAAGCGCGGCGATAAGGGCTACTACATGCGTGGCACCTATACCCACTACAACACCGACTTCACCAACGATATCTTCCACATGGCAGATCTGGGCTTTACCGAGCTGAGCATGGAGCCCGTGGTCTGCGACCCCAGTGACCCCAGCGCTCTGACCGAGGCAGATCTGCCCATCCTGAAGGAGCAGTATGAGATCCTGGCCAAGGAGATGATCAAGCGGAACCGTGAGGGCCGCGGCTTCACCTTCTACCACTACATGATCGACCTGACCGGCGGCCCCTGCATCTACAAGCGCATTTCGGGCTGCGGTTCCGGCACCGAGTACATGGCTGTGACCCCTTGGGGCGATCTGTATCCCTGCCATCAGTTCGTGGGCGATCCCAAGTACCTGATGGGCGATATCTGGAAGGGTGTCACCAACACGGCAGTCCGGGACGAGTTCAAGCACTGCAACGCCTATGCCCGCAAGGAGTGCCAGGACTGCTGGGCAAAGCTCTACTGCTCCGGCGGCTGTGCGGCCAACTCCTACCACGCAACCGGCAGCATTACCGGCGTGTACGAGTACGGCTGTGAGCTGTTCCGCAAGCGGATGGAGTGCGCCATTATGATCCAGGTGGCACAGAATCAGGAGCTGGCTGCACAGGGCATCGAAGTGCCCATCCAGCTGGGTTCCAGCTGCAATGCCTGCGCCGACGGCGAGGCCTGCGAATAAATGACCACCCCCATCGTCGATTTTGTGCGGCGGTACGCCCAGTCCGGCACTGCCCGGCTCCACATGCCGGGGCATAAGGGGCAGAGCCTGCTGGGCTGTGAGCCGTGGGATATCACCGAGATCCGGGGGGCCGATGAGCTCTACGAGGCCGAGGGCATCATCGCCCCGGAGCGAGGCCAACGCCACCCGGCTGTTCGGCACGGCCCACACCTATTACAGCACCGAGGGTTCTTCCCAGTGCATCCGGGCCATGCTCTGCCTTGCTATGCAGGGTGCGCCCCGCACCGGCAAGCGTCCGGTGCTGCTGGCGGCCCGCAATGCCCACAAAGCCCTGCTCTATGCGGCGGCTCTGCTGGACTTCGACATCCGGTGGCTCTGGCCCGCGCCGGAGGATACCGGCGCGCTGTGCAGCTGCCCGGTAACGGTGCAGGCCCTTTCCACCGCCCTTGAGGAGCTGGCCGGGCAGGGGAGAACACCCTTCGGCGTTTACCTGACCAGCCCGGATTATCTGGGCGGGATGCAGGACATCGCGGCCCTCTCTGCCGTCTGCGATGCCCACGGTGTGCCCCTGCTGGTGGATAACGCCCACGGGGCCTACCTGCGCTTTCTGCCCGGCGGGAGCCGCCACCCCATCGACCTGGGCGCGGCGGCCTGCTGTGACTCCGGCCACAAGACTCTGCCGGTGCTCACCGGGGGCGCCTACCTGCACTCTGGGCCCCAAGGCCCCCGTGCAGGAGGAAAGCACTGTGCGCAGCGCACTGGCGCTGTTCGGCTCCACCAGCCCGTCTTATCTGATCCTGCAGTCTCTCGATGCCTGCAACCGGCTGCTTTCCACCGATTACCCGGCACGCCTGCAGGAATGCTGTGACCGGCTGGCCGCTCTGCGTGCCCGCCTGAACACGCTGGCTGGCCGGGCAGGGCGCGGCCCTGCCGCTGGCACTGGATGGACCCGCCCGGGAACCCATGAAGCTGACGCTGGACGCGGCGGCACTGGGCCTGACCGGGCAGGCACTGGCCGACCATCTGCGGCAAAACGGAATGGAATGCGAATATGCCGACCCCCGCTACCTTGTGCTGATGTTCACCCCGGAAAACCCGGCGGAGGACATGGCCCGGCTGGAAGTGGCTCTGGCAGAACTCTGTGCACGGGGCATCCCCCCGGCAGAACCCCCTGCCGAGCACCGGGAGGCGTTTTGTGCGCTGGCCCGGCAGGCGGAGCCCCGCCTGACCGTGCGGCAGGCTGTGTTTGCCCCGCAGGAGACCATCCCGGCAGGGTCTGCGCTGGGCAGGGTCTGCGCTCTGCCCACTGTGTCCTGCCCGCCCGCCATCCCCATCGTGGTCAGCGGCGAGGTGATCGGCCCGGCGGCGCTGGAGCTTTTCGCAGCCTACGGCGTGGAGACGGTCTCGGTGGTGAAACCGGAAAAATTTTGAAAAATCAGGGCGGATCTGCAAGATTCTGCGGCTCTGAAACGTATTAAAGATAGAACAGAGAACATAACCCCTATTCTATGCGGTAATCTGAGGTGTTCCAATGAAAATTCTTCTTGCATCAGATACATGGTCCCCAATGGTCAACGGTGTGGTGCGCTCGGTGGAGCTGCTGTACCACCAGCTGCTGGCACTGGGCCATGACGTGCGGGTGGTGACCCTTGCCCAGAATGGCCATTCCCATGAGGAAAACGGCATCCTGTATGTGGGCAGCATCAGCGCGGAGCGGGTCTACCCGGGCGTACGGATCAGTGCGGCGGGCGCTCTGCCCATCTCCCACTGGCTGGACGAGCTGGAAGCTTGGGGCCCGGAGGTCATCCATACGCAAAGCGAGTTTTCTACCTTTATGCTGGCACAGCGGGTGGCCCGCCGGTGCCACTGCCCGGTGGTACATACCTACCATACTGTCTACGAGGATTATACCCAGTACCTTTTCTTCAGTGAGCGTCTGGGCCGGATGACCGCCGAAAAGGCCACCCGCATCCTCTCGGGCTATTGCTCCCTCATGCTGGCCCCCACCGAAAAGGTGCGCGCCATGCTCAACCGCTACGGGGTCAGCTGCCCGGTGGTCACAGTGCCCACCGGCATTGACCTGACCGCCTTTGGCCCGGCGAAGGACAACGGCGAGGAAAAGGCCCGGATGCGGGCAGAGCTGGGCATCCCGGAAGGGGATACCGTCCTGCTCTCGCTGGGCCGTCTGGCTGCCGAGAAGAACCACGCCCAGCTGGTGCGCCTGCTGGCCGCGCAGCCGGAGGAAAACCGCCCGTGGCTGGTGTTCGTGGGCGACGGCCCCGCCCGGCCTGACCTGGAAGCACTGACAAAGGAGCTGAAGCTGACCGACCGTGTCCGCTTTGCGGGCATGGTCAAGCCCGATGAGGTACCCCGGTGGTACCGCGTGGGCGATATCTTCGTCAGCGCCTCTCAAAGCGAGACCCAGGGCCTGACCTACTTCGAGGGCATGGCCTGCGGTCTGCCGGTGCTCTGCCGTGCGGACCCCTGCCTGGATGGCGTGGTGGAAAACGGCCTCAACGGCTGGCAGTGGAAGGACGAAGCCGAGTTTGCATCGGCACTGAACACCATCATCTCGGACCCCGCCCTGCGCGTGCGGCTGCACCAGAACGCTCTGGCCACCGCCGCCCGCTACTCGGCAGAGCATTTCGCCCAGCAGGTGCTGGATGCTTACCAGCAGGCCATTGCGCTGAAGCAGTACGAGTCTGAACACAAAAGCATCCTCAGCTGGGTGTGATCCCAATCCCCAAAGAATCCAGAAAAAGCAGCAGCGCCCTGTCTCCCGCAATGGGAAACAGGGCGCTGCTTTTTGCGCATCCGTTATTCGATGCCGGTCACCTTGTAATCCTGATCCTCAACAGCCTTCTTCAGGTCTGCGTCGGAAACTTCGGCGTTCAGGGTGACGATGGCGGTACCGGCCTCGTGGCTGACCACGGCCTCGTCCACGGCGGGCAGGGCTTCCAGCGCCTTTTTCACGCGGGCCTCGCAGTGGCCGCACATCATACCTTCAACATGCAGGGTCTTTTTCATGGCATTGTCCTCCTTGACAACGGGTGCCGAAACGGGTTCGGCAGTATTTTCAGCCGCTGCAGGCTGCACGGGGGCAGCGGGCAGGGCGGCAGACTTGGGTTTGCGGTCGTGTCTGGTGCTGTGCAGGTCGAACAGGTTCAGCCGCAGGGCATTGCTCACGACACAGAAGCTGGAAAGGCTCATGGCCGCAGCCCCGAACATGGGGTTCAGGGTCAGGCCGAAGGGGATGAACACACCGGCGGCCAGCGGGATGCCGATGATGTTGTAGATGAACGCCCAGAACAGGTTTTCGTGGATGTTGCGCAGGGTGGCGCGGCTCAGCCGGATGGCGGCGGGCACATCAGAGAGCCGGGAGTTCATCAGGACCACATCGGCCGCGTCAATGGCAACATCAGTACCGGCACCGATGGCGATACCGGTGTCCGCACGGGTCAGGGCGGGGGCATCGTTGATGCCGTCGCCCACCATGGCCACCTTGCCGTTCTGCTGCAGTCTGCGGATCACGGCCTCCTTGCCGTCGGGCAGAACGCCTGCAATGACCTCGTCCACGCCCGCCTGTCGGCCAATGGCATCGGCGGTGCGCTGGTTGTCGCCGGTCAGCATGACCACCCGGATGCCCATGTTCTGCAGCTCCCGGATGGCGCGGGGGCTGTCCTCCTTGAGGGTGTCCGCCACGGCGATCACGCCCATCAGGCGGCCTGCACCGCCAAAGAAGAGGGGCGTTTTGCCCTCAGCGGCCAGCCGGGCGGCTTCGGCCTGGAGTTCGGCGGGTACGGATGCCTTGGCGGCGATGAATTCCGCATTGCCGCCGTAGATCTCCATGCCGTCCAGCCGGGCGGAAAGGCCATTGCCGGGCAGGGCGGCAAAATCGGTCACATCGGGGCAGGCGATGGTCTCTGTCTCGGCATAGGCCAGCACCGCCTTGGCCAGCGGGTGCTCACTCTTCTGCTCCAGCGAGGCCGCCAGCGTCAGCAGCTCGCTCTCGGAAACGCCCCCCGCAGGCAGGATGTCAGTGACCCGGGGCTCGCCGCTGGTGATGGTGCCGGTCTTGTCCAGCGCCACGATCTGGGTACGGCCTGCAGCTTCCAGCGAGGCGGCGGTCTTGAACAGGATGCCGTTCCTGGCTCCCAGACCGTTGCCCACCATGATGGCCACAGGCGTTGCCAGACCCAGCGCGCAGGGGCAGCTGATGACCAGCACCGAGATGCCCCGGGCCAACGCATAGCCGAATTCCCGGCCCAGCAGCAGCCAGACAAGGGTGGTCAGCACCGAAATAGAGATGACTGCGGGCACAAAAAAAGCCGGAAACGGTATCGGCGATCTTGGCAATGGGGGCCTTGGAGGCGGCGGCATCGCTGACCATCCGGATGATCTGGGCCAGCGTGGTATCCTCGCCCACACGGGTGGCTTCGCACTTCAGGAAACCGGACTGGTTGGTGGTGGCGGCACTGACCTTGTCTCCCGCAGCCTTGTCCACCGGGATGCTCTCGCCGGTCAGGGCGCTCTCATTCACGGCGCTGGAACCTTCCAGCACAAGGCCGTCCACCGGGATATTCTCACCGGGGCGCACCACAAAGAGGTCGCCTTTTTTCACCTGTGCAATGGGCACGGTCACTTCGGCCCCTTCCTGCAGCAGGGTGGCAGTCTGGGGTGCCAGCTTCATCAGGCTTTTGAGCGCGTCGGTGGTCTTGCCCTTGGAGCGGGCCTCCAGCATCTTGCCCACGGTGATCAGGGTCAGGATCATGGCGGCAGATTCAAAGTAGAGCTCCATCATGTAGTGCATGACGAGCGCGTCGTTGCCGTCCACCTGGGCGCGGGTCATGGCGAACAGGGCGTAGGTGCTCCAGAGAAAGCTGGCCGAGGAGCCCAGTGCCACCAGTGTGTCCATGTTGGGGGCGCGGTGGAGCAGGCCCTTGAAGCCGCTGATGAAGAACTTCTGGTTGATGACCATCACGATGCCCGCCAGCAGCAGCTGAGCCAGACCCGTGGCAACGTGGTTGCCGTCGAACCAGTGGGGGAGCGGCCAGCCCCACATCATGTGGCCCATCGAGAAGTACATCAGCACCGCCAGAAAGACCAGCGATGCGATGAGCCGTTTCTTCAGCCTGGGTGTCTCGTGGTCGGCCAGCGCGTCCAGCTCGGCGCTGGGGGTCTCGGCGGCAGCAGCCTTGGGGCTTGCGCCGTAGCCCGCCTCCTGCACTGCCTTGACGATGGCCGAGGCGCTGGCGGTGCCCTCCACTCCCATGGAGTTGGTCAGCAGGCTCACCGAGCAGCTGGTCACGCCGGGCACAGCTTTTACGGCCTTTTCCACCCGGGCAGAGCAGGCCGCGCAGCTCATGCCCGTAACAGTATACTGTTCCATTGTTTCCCTCCGATAAAAAACGCTGCGTGAATGGGATCAAACGAGCTTGTTCAGGATCCACAAAAACTCCTGCAGCTTCTCCTCACCGCCGTTTTTCAGGTCCTCAGCTACGCAGGTGCTCAGGTGCTGGTCGATCAGTTCCCGGGTAAAACCGTTCAGGGCGCTTCTGGCGGCAGCGGCCTGCACCAGAATATCCGTGCAGTACACGTCCTTTTCCACCATGCTCCGGATGCCCCGGATCTGGCCCTCGATGCGGTTCAGCCGGGTGATGAGGTGCTTGTACTCCTCCTCGGTGCGCTGCTTGTGGCGGCAGCCGCAGCCGGTGCTTCCCTCAGCCGGGGCACAGCAGGGTGCTTCTGCCGGGGCGGGGGAGCAGTGGGGGCAGCTTCCCTCCGGGATCTTGTTCACATCGCTCATGTCTATTCTCCTTTCATTACCCCTTGGGGGTATCCTGTTCCATAGCTGCATTATAGCACGGCGGTCCTGTTTCTGCAAGTAGGGCTGGGGGGTATTGTTGTGAATTTTTTATGAACGCAGAAGATAAAACAAAAGGCCCTGCGCCCCAAACGGGGAACAGAGCCTTTGAAGCATCCAAAACGATCAGTAGGCAAATCTGCGCATAAAGGCAAGGTCGCTTGCGGCGCGGGCGGGCACAGCTTCCTCCCGCAGCACGGGCAGGGAAGCCTGCGGCATCTGCCGCAGCATCTCAAAGCCGTCGGCGTAGTCCACGCAGGAATCCTCCAGACTGGTGGAATAGAGCGTTCCATCCGGCTGGAAGTTCTGACCCTTGAAGTGGACCGCCGTGATCTTGTCGCCGTACCAGCTGCCCACTTTGTCCCAGATGCGGCGCTGTGCATCCACAGACGCAGCCTCCGGGCCCACATAGTTGGCAAAATCGCAGATGACGCGCAGGTTGGGGCTTGCCATGGTGTCCAGCACCATCCGTACCGCCTCGGGGGTATTCATGGCATGGTAGTAGACGCACTCCACGGCAAAGAGCACTCCCTGCTCCTCGCAGGCGGGCAGGATCTCGCCCAGACTGCGCAGGAGCGCTTCCTGCGCCTCCTTCCGGGTCACACCGGGCTGCTTGGCCATGTTGGTGGTCTCGCTGCCCATGCAGCCTGCCCCCAGTGCCCTGGCAACAGGGATCTGGCTCAGCACCTTTGCCACCTCGGCACGGCGCTTGTCCTCGTCGGCATAGCTCAGCTCCACATAGGTGCCGTCCACGGCAATGCCCACGCCGGATGCTGCCGCAGCCGCTCTTGACCGCTCCACCAGCGCAGGGGTCACATCGGCATAGCTCTTTACGCCCTCCACTGCCTTGGTAAAGGCCAGCTGGGTGCAGGCAAAGCCTGCCTGCCCGATGGAGGAAAAGAGGGTCTCTGGGTCATGGCGGCCAAAATCGTGGCCGCGCGCACCAAGAATGAATTCAGGCATCCTGCACCTCCATCAGCCGAACACACGGGCGGCAAAGAGATTCAGCTCCTTGCCCCACCAGTACCAGTCGTGGGAGACATCGCTGCCCCACACTTCCAGATGCACGGGCAGACCGCAACCGGTCAGTGCATCGGCCATGGCCTGGGTGTCCACCAGCGCGTCGCCCTCGTAGCTGCCCTGACCGGCACAGAGGAGAAGGGCATTCTCCTCAGCCTTTGCCAGCAGCTTTTTGTCCACAAGGCCCTCCTCTGCCAGACAGGCCAGGGGAGCATTGCGCAGGATCAGGTCATCTGCTGCATTGCCCAGGAAACGGCGCACATCGTACAGGCCGGAAAGGCCGATGGCACCCGCAAACACCTCGGGGCGGCGCAGGCGGCAGTTCACTGCCTGATACGCGCCGGTGTCCACGCCCACCGCCCAGAGCAAAGTGTCCTTTTTGGCACCGTTCAGGGTCAGGATGCGGGGAGCCAGCTCGCTTGTCAGATAATTGAAATACTTTTCCTGCATCTCGGCCCGGCGGCGGGGAGCCGTGTCCCCGGCCAGCAGGCTCTCGGCATCGATGCTGTCGGCGCAGAACAGCTGCACCTTGCCCTCGCTCAGCAGCGGGGCAATGGCATCGGGCATCCCGTTGTTTTCCCAGTCGTAAAAGCGGCCGCCCCGCGCGGGCAGAGCCAGCACCGGCGTACCGGCATGGCCGTAGACCTTGAACTCCATGTCGCGGCCCAGCATCCGGCTCCATTCCTTATAATACGTCCCTTGGATCATGGCAGCATCCTCCTGTTGTCACACAAATTGATTGCGCTGGGGGTCATAGGCGTACCCCACAGCGGAAAGCCTGGCACACAGCGCGGCCTTGTCCTCATCCAGATCCTCGCACAGCGCGTCCAGAGTGGGGTAGAAGTCCCGCAGCTTCAGGTTGATCATGCTCAGCAGCATGATCGGGTCATTTGGCAGAGCCATCGTCGATCCCTCCAGAAGATAACAAAAAAGCCGGCCACTCGACAAAGTGACCGGCAGATGCAGCTACTTAGACAGCGCGGGTAACCTTGCCAGCGCGCAGGCAGCGAGAGCATGCGTAGATATACTTGGGAGAGCCTTCCACGACCGCCTTGACACGACGGACATTCGGCTTCCAGGTACGGTTGGAACGGCGATGAGAGTGGGAAACCTTGATACCAAAGGTAACACCCTTGCCGCAGCATTCACACTTAGCCATGGTACTTGCACCTCCTACAGTGAAGTATGGAATTCAAAATAATCAGCTTGACTATTTTACCAGAGATGCGGAGAAAAAGCAAGAGTAAATTTGATTTTTCCGCAACTTTTTTCTTGCAGGGCCAAACCCTTGCCCCAAAAGCGAAAAAATAGTACAATAGGATAAAATCCAACTGAGGGAGAAACGAATGACCGCACAAGGAATGTATTATCTCATCCGGGCACTGGTGACCCTGATCGCCATCCCATTCCATGAGGCGGGCCACGCGCTGGCCGCCTGGCTGCTGGGCGACCCCACCGCAAAGCGGGAGGGCCGCATCAGCCTGAACCCGTTCCGCCACTTTGACCTCGTGGGCACCCTCTGCATGATCTTTGCGGGGGTGGGCTGGGCAAAGCCTGTTTCCACCGACCCCCGCAATTTCAAAAACCCCAAGTGGGGCATGGCCCTCACCGCGCTGGCAGGCCCGGCGGCCAACCTGCTGCTGGCCTACCTCGGCATGGTGGCGTGGAAGATCCTGTATTATTGGGCCCCTACCACCATGATCACGATTTTCGCAGCCCGCTTCCTCCAATACTTCGTGATGATGGATGTGGGCCTTGCGGTGTTCAACCTCATCCCCATCCCGCCGCTGGACGGCAGCCGCATCCTGCTGGTGGTGCTGCCCCAGCGCATCTACTTTCAGATCATGCGGTACGAGCGCGTCATCTTCGTCATCCTGCTGGCGGCTGTCTGGGCCGGTGTGCTGGATGGCGTGCTGGGCACCTTCAATGATGTGGTCTGGGATCTGCTGGATCTCGGCACCGGCTACATCGACCAGATCGCCTATTCTGCGTACTATGCAGCCATCGGGACGGTGATCTGAGTGGCAGAAGAACTGACCTTCCGTCTGGAGGATTTTGAGGGCCCGCTGGAGCTGCTGCTCACGCTGGTGCAGAAGCACAAGATGGACCTGCACAACATCCCCATTCTGGAGCTCATCGACCAGTATACCCGCGCGGTGGAATCGGCCGAGAGCACCGACCCTGAAATTTCCAGCGCCTTTATCGAGATGGCCGCCCACCTGGTGGAGATGAAGAGCTATTTGCTGCTGCCCCGCAGTGAAGAGGGCGAGCGGATGAAGCAGGAGCTCACCGGCCAGCTCATTGAATATGACCAGTGCCGCCGGATGGCCGCCCGTCTGCGGGAGCGGGGAGAGGAATATACCGTGTTCGTGCGCACCCCGGCCCGGCTGGAATGGGACAACACCTATGATCTCTTCCATTCGCCGCAGGTGCTGGCAGACTGCTGGCAGGCCCTGATGAGGCGCACCACCGTCCGCAAAATGCCCACCCAGCAGCAGTTCGAGCCGCTGGTGTCGGCCCCGCAGGTTTCGGTGAGCAGCCGGGTGGTCTACATCCTGCGTCAGCTCATTGCAGGCGGTGCGAAAAAGCTGGACCAGCTGTTTTCCCGCCGCCAGACCCGGGGGGCCAACGTGGCCACCTTTCTGGCGCTGCTGGAACTGGTGCGCGGCGGCCGTGTGACGCTTGGCCCGGAGGGCGAGCTGAAGATGCACCGGGGCCGCATTGACCGCACAAAGGAGGAGCAATGAATCAGAAACAAATTCGTGCCGCCGTGGAGGCAATGCTCTTTGCCTACGCGGAGCCCATCGGGGCCGACAAGCTGGCTCAGGCGCTGCAGCTGCCCACCGCCAGCGTGGAATCTGCGCTGGAAGCACTGCACGAGCGCTGCCAGAAAGAGGACAGCGGCCTGTGCCTGCTCCACCTGAACACCCATTGGCAGCTGGCCACCAAAACGGAATTTGCGGAGTGCGTCCGCCGTGTGCTGGACACCCGCCGCTCTATCCCGCTGGGCCCGGCGGCCATGGAGACCCTGACCGTCATTGCCTACAACCAGCCGGTCTCCCGCGCCTTTATTGAACAGGTGCGCGGCGTGGATTCCTCTTCCAGTGTGTCGGGCCTGTTGGAAAAGGGACTCATTGAAGAGGCAGGCCGTCTCGACCTGCCCGGCAGACCGGTGGCTTTCCGCACCACGGATGTGTTCCTGCGGTGCTTCGGCCTGTCCAGTCTGGAAGATCTGCCCCCGGTGCGGGGCACGGAAAGTGAGGCGGCCCAATGAACGTCCTGTGGAGTGTTCTCGCTGGTATCGGCACGGTGCTGCTGTTCCTCTTAAAAGGAGTGGGCATCCTGCTGCTGGTGGTTCTGGTGCTGGGTCTGCTGCTCATGTTCTGCCCCTTCTGCGCCGATGTGCAGTGGGCGGAGGGCATCTTTCAGGTAAAGGCCGGTGCGCTGGGCATCACCTTCCCGGTGTTCCAGTACCCGAAGCCGGAGCCGCCGCCCGCACCGGAAAACCCGGAGCCGCCCAGGGGCTTTGGCAAGGTCAAGGCAAAGTTTGCCGCATGGCGGGCCGAGCGCAAGCGGAAAAAGGCAGAGGAGAAGGCCCGCAAAAAGGCCGCCGCCGCTGCCGCCAAGGCAAACAAGCCCGCCCAGCCGCGCAAAAAGGCAAAGATCACGCTGGAGATCCTCTGCACCATGCTCAAAGGTGCGGGCACTTTGACCAAAGCTGTGTTCGGTGCGCTGCGCATCACAAAAATACAGGTGCGCCTTGGTGTGCGCGGGGAGGACCCCGCCGCCCGCTGCCCGCAGCCTACGGCAAGCTGCAGGCGTGGCTGTACCCGGTGCTGGGCGTGCTGGACCGCTTTCTCTGGCTGCAGTTCGATGAGCTGCGCATCCTGCCGGACTTTGGCAGCGGGCAGCCCACCGTGGAGGACCGGGTGTCCTGCCGGGTGAGCGCGCAGGCACTGTTCATCGTCCTTGCGGCGGTGCGGGTGCTGTACGAGTTCTGGCGCAAAAAAGTATTGGACATCTTCCTATAATGTGGTACACTATAAGGGTATCCGGATCTGCAGACAACGGGCCTTTGCCCGAATCAAACCGATAAAGGAGAGCTGTTTTATGGCTGAGCATCCCATTCAGGGCCTGATGAACGTTACCATGGAGAAGATCCACCAGATGGTGGACTCCAACACCATCATTGGCAAGCCCATCATCACCGAGGACGGCACCACCATCCTGCCGGTTTCCAAGGTGAGCTTTGGCTTTGCCTCCGGCGGCACCGACTTTGACGGCAAGAACGCCGCCAACAAGGACCTGTTCGGCGGCGGCTCCGGCGCGGGTGTCAACATCCAGCCGGTGGCTTTTCTGGTGGTGAAGGAC
>ENA-OQCG01000067-OQCG01000067.1-human-gut-metagenome-genome-assembly--contig:-NODE-67-length-18368-cov-2.188531_pt1 | contig 18368 bp, 16 predicted proteins | sample MGYA00242758_ERZ504577 | MGnify/ENA primary metagenome ERZ504577 (study PRJEB26092, sample SAMD00036248) | human gut metagenome | host: Homo sapiens | study: EMG produced TPA metagenomics assembly of...
AGAAAATGACGAGAATTTGATTACCTGTAGGATAGAAATACAAGGAGAGCACAGGGCAATCAAATACACAGGAAAGCATTTCTTGGCTTTGCAAAAGGCCATCGGGTTTTATTCAGATGATGCTAAATGATGTCGCGGAAAACAAATACTCTGGAAAGAGACACACCAGCTGTGATTGGAAGAACTACAAGATGCTTTTGAAGTGTTTGAGAACGCCGCCAATGGTGATTTGTTATCTAAAAACTTAGGAGCAGCATAGAATAACGCAATCTACCGCCTTATCGTGAGATAGGGTGGTATTTTTTTGAAAAAATTGTAGATTTTTCTCCAACTTTTACCTTCCTAAAGCGATATTCATATATAGAGGGACAAAAAATCCCTCATTCCCCCTTTTCTGCACCTTGATAACCGAATATCCGAATCACCGGCTACATACAACTGACCTTGCCGCAACCCAAGGAGCGTTTCGGCAGGTGCGTCCCGACTCTGACGCGATGAGGCTGCCTAACCGCAGCGGAGCGCCCCCAGAGGCGGGAGAGGTGGCGTGGAACACATACCTCAAGCGAAGGGTCAGCAATCATGATACACACCGTGGCGATGCTCTCAAGGCGTCGGCGGTACTGCCAACAATGTGGTACAGGAAGTGGGAGCTGTTTCCAGCAGCCGGGTCGGTGGTTCGCCCTTATATCCGGGGAGTAGTGTCGAATAGGGTATAAAATTTGATTCCAGATTATGGCGGCCACAAGTTTTCAACAAGTGACCGCCATGCTTGTGGAATTAAATCCGCAAATTTTCAAAAAAGAGGTGTTTTGTATAAGCAGCAAAGGATTTAACCAGCGCGATGCCTACCGTGTGATGCTGCGCAAGTATCCCGATGTGATGAACATCGAGCAGATGTGCGATGCCCTGCGAATCAGCACCAAAACGGGGTACAAGCTGCTGCACGAGGGCAAAATCCCGGCGATGAAAATCGGGCGCTCGTATCGCATCCCCAAAGCCCACCTGTTTACCTACCTTCAGATTTGCGGTCAACACTGTCGAGCAGAGAATCGACAGTGTTGATTGTTTTGCGCCGATGCGTTATGCTGTTCTTGTCAACAGCAGATCGGGGGCGACCCAAACCGAAGGAGGTATTTTTTTATGGTCGCAGGGCATCTGCAAGAAAAAAACGGTATCTACTATGTGGTACTGACCTACAAAACTTATGACGGCAAACGCAAAACCAAATGGCAATCCACGGGCTTGCCTATCAAGGGCAACAAGCGGCGCGCCGAGGCGATGATGCGTGAGCTGCAAGACGACTTTGAGCCACCCGTTGACCCCAATGGTCCGCCCAGCAAAGCCATGCTGTTTGCGGATTATCTGGTGCAATGGCTGGAAATCGCAAAGTCAACCGTCAAGCTGACAACCTACGCAAGCTACAAAGAACTGTCGAACAGCAGGATCATTCCTTACTTTAGAAATCTCGGCGTTACGCTGGGCGACCTGAAAGCGGTTCATATCCAAGCATTTTATCAGGAACAGTTGGAGCGTGTGAAGCCCAATACGGTCATTCACTATCATGCGGTTATCCACCGCGCCTTGAAATACGCAGTGAAAACAGACCTGATCGATGTGAACCCTGCCGACAAGGTAGACCGCCCGAAGAAAAATGAATTTACCGGGAACTTTTACAGCAAGGACGAAATGAACGCGCTGTTCGACGCTGTGCGCGGCAGTAAAATTGAGGTGGCAGTTATGTTGACCGCCTTTTATGGTCTGCGTCGCAGCGAGGTTGTAGGGCTGAAATGGGCTGCTGTGGACTTTGAGCAGAACACGATTGAAATCTGCCACACGGTCACAACGGTTCGGCTGGATGGAAAAGAAGTTCTTGTAGAATCCAATGGCACAAAAACCAAATCCAGCAAGCGCACCTTGCCGCTTGTACCGGTTTTCCGGGAACGGCTGCTGGCCTTGCAGGAGGAACAGAAAGAAAACCGCAAGCTGTGCGGTAGGTGTTACAACAAAAAATACGCAGACTACATCTGCGTAGACGCAATGGGCAATCTGCTCAAGCCGGATTATCTCTCCAATTCGTTCCAGATTATCTTGCAAAATTATCATCTGCGGCGCATCCGCTTTCACGATTTGCGCCACTCTTGCGCCAGTTTGCTTTTGGCAAACGGTGTCCCGATGAAGATGATTCAGGAGTGGCTGGGACACAGCGATTTCTCTACCACTGCGAATATTTATTCGCATTTGGACTACGCTTCCAAGGTTTCTTCGGCAGAAGCGATGCTGAACGGGCTTGGAATGGGTTCAAATCCGGGAAATGACACTTAAGAAAGTGTGATTTCTCTCCAAAACGGGGCGTTTTCTCTCCTGTTATGAAATTGTCAAACTCAAAAATTCCGTTTTTTGCATAAAAAAAACGGTACAAAGTGCTAAAAAAGCACGCTGTACCGTTGATTGGCGGAGCATCAGAGATTTGAACTCTGGCGGCGCTACAAACGCCCTATCGCATTTCGAGTTTTTTGGTATATATCGAAACTGACGGTATTTGTCGGAAAAAAGCGGAAGTTGTCGGAAGATGATTCGACCGACCTACGACGAAAAATGTTGAAAAAGAAGTCCTTTTTAACGTCAGAACGTCGCAATTCGAACCCATTTCGAAATGCCGATTTTTCGGGAAAAATGAGAGAAAAACAGGCATTTTTGGCACGTTGGAGAGATGTAGGAGAGAAAAACAGGAGAGAACAAAAAAGCTCGATTTTCCTTATTGTTATGGGCATTTACAGAAGTGCGTTGACTAAATTTTATGCAAATTCCCCTTTGCCTCAAAAATCAAACCGTCCCTGCCTGCTGTTGATGAGTTCGAATAATGGACGGTGATTCTAGTGGATTACAGTTACGACTTTGCAAAAATCAAGGCAAACTACCCTGAAAAAATCGGGCTGGAGCAGATGCGCGTCATCTGCCATATCAGCAAAAAGACGGCGCGTTACCTGCTGACAAGCGGGCTTGTTCCCTGCATAGATACCGGCAAGAAAACCCGCCAGTACATCATCAATACAAAAGATGTTATCACGTATCTTAAAAAGCGTCAATCCCAACCGGAAAAATTCTCGGCACCGACCGGGTATTACTCGGCGAGCTGGAACAAAGGCGGCAAGCCCAAAATGCTGACCTTACGGGAGTGGGCAAATCTGGATACTGCTAAAAGCAGAAAGAAGTTTCAGGACTTTCTTACCCTGAAAATGCAGCCCTACAGCGATGTGCTGAGCGTCGCCGAAGCAAGCCGACTTACCGGCTATCACCATAACACCTTGACGAATTGGTGCCATAACGGTTACATCCGATACTTTGAAATTAGTGGTGGGTATATGATTCCCAAATCTTGTCTGCTGAATTTTCTGCTTAGTCCTCATATTCTGGACAGCTATCGACCTTCTAAAAAGCTGGTTGACCTTGCGAAAGAATTCAGCCGACAGGGTAAATCTACAAAAAAGCCCACCGCCAAATGAGTGCTATAGAGAAAAGCAGCGTCCCCCGAATGTAAAACGGAGGACGCTGTTTTTATAGCCCTATTTCAACTGCTGACAATTTGTCACCAGTTGGCGCATGACTGTCATCGGCATTAGGCAGCGACATATAGCTTCTGTAATTTTTAACTGCCTACAATTTGTAGTCATTTCACAAACCGTATGCTTTGGAGCTATTTCAGATTATGCCCTATTAAATCGAAGCATTTGAATTCGGCCACTAACAGCGGCGGCAATTTTCGCGGCTCGTCCATCATCAAACTGGGCGGCTGTTCGGAAGATTTCTTCTACTTTATTGGAAAATCCATCAAGGCGCTCCAGCGGTAGATCCACATAAGGCGCAATCAGCTTTAGCTGGGATTGCTGCGAGGTTTCAAACGGTTTGGCCGGAACCATCGCCTCTGCGCAGATCGCGCGGGTGAGCGTCATCTGCCAAAGGCTTGTGCCGCTGTCATAGATGGGCGCTGTTCCTTTCCATTCCAGCGTTTCGGAATCACGCAGGAAACCGAAGTTTCCCAAATGGCGATCTGTGTTGGCTAAAATGAAATCGGCAGCCAGCATATTGCAGACCGCTTCACTTGCATCAGGAATTCCGACAGCCCGGCAGCAAGCGTTGAAGTGTTCCCAGTTGGAAACACCCCGCGCTTGCGGCAGCAGCCGCATAAATTGGGCGGCGGTGACAAGCTCGGTGTGGTCATTGGTTAAGCACGCGCAGGCGGACATGACCTGCCCGCCCTGCTCTATAAGCCAGTAGGGAACGTGCGGCATACCAAGCGCATCATACAGAGCCGTGGCAACAATTTCGTTGTAAGGCTCCTGCTTGTAAATGCCCGATCCTGCTTTTAAGAGGATTCGTTTTCCGTCCGCAATGCGCCAGCGCTTTTGTAAAAAGCCGTCTGAGGTATTGCAGGGGGAACACAAATCCGGCTGTGCCGAGAGAACCCCCTCGCCAAACAAAGCGCGTCCCACATCGTCAGAAAAGTCGTTCTCGTAGAAATTTACATCTCGCCAATTCTGTGGGGCATCGCAGGGCGTGACCCAATACTGGTCTGAAAGGCTCAGCCCGCTGCATTTGACAAGCAGAAGTTCGGCGTAAGGGATATGCAGCGTTTCCAAGGCGTGCTCCAGCCCGGAACGGCTTGCCGGGATACCGCGCCCTGCCCACCATTTGCGCAGGGACAGAACATCAAAGCTGCCATCGCTATGCTTTGCGCCAAGGGGAATCCTCTGCGCCGAAAGAACCTCTGCCACATCAATAATGTCGCCGGTCTTTTCAGCTATTTCAATAACAGCCACTTGATGATAGCGCTGCATCAGGAAAAATCGCATTCTGCTCACCTGCCTTACCTTATAGAACGATTATACTCTATTCGGCGGGGCTTTGCAATCTGCGTTTTTGTCGCAGCGTCAATCCTTTTCTGTACACCAAGGGGGAAGTATATCTTTTTTCGGGAAATGGGGTGCCGTCTGTGTTTTCCCCCGCACCCCCTTTCAGCCAGCTGAAGTGACAAAAAGCCTGCTGAAAACAAATAATCGTATCCTTGGCACCTTACCTGTTTTGTAGGCAAGGTGCTTTTTTCATACAGAAACGGAGGTCACCCCCATGGGAAAATACCAAAAGAACATTGAAGCTGCCCGCCGAATTACCGTGATGCAGTATTTGGAAACCTATCACCCCGGCGAACTTGTGCGCAAAACGGATCGCGAGTACTGCACCCGGACGCACGATAGCCTGATTATCACGCCTGCCAATGGATTCTTCCACTGGTTTTCGCGTAATGTAGGCGGCAACAACGCCATTGATTATCTGACCAAGGTGGAGGGCATGGACTTTGTATCAGCGGTTCGTCTGCTGAACGAGATGGCACCGGTCAATGTTTCTTTTCAACCGGCTAAGGCAGCGCCTGTAAAGCCGCACGAGCCTCGTCCATTTACACTTCCTACCCCGGATCGAAACGCCGAAGCCGTTGCCGCTTACCTGATGCACCGTGGCATCAGCCTAAGGTCCTGCGCTACTGCGTGGGCAGCGGCATCCTGTACCAGACCACGCGCGGCAACTACCGCAACTGCGTTTTTGTGGGCAAGGATGAGCATGGCGTGGCGCGCTGCGCGTTCCAGAGAGGCTGTCAGGGCACTTTCCGTGGCGATGTTTCCGGCAGTCAAAAGCAATACGGCTTTTTGATTTCCGCCGAAGACCCGGAGTGCGATACCGTGGAGATTTATGAAGCGCCTATTGATGCCATGTCCGGTGCGACCATCCGGCAATATAAGCACGATAGGCCCTGGCGCAGCGTGCATTATCTGGCGCTGGGTGGGCTGAACCACCAGCCTATTGACTATTTCCTTGCACATCATCCTGCCGTAAAAACGGCAGTACTCTGCTTTGACCGCGATGAGCCGGGGCGGAACTTTGCCAAAGCAGTCGTAAAAAAGCTCACAGAAAAAAATCTCGTGGTGGTAGATATGCCCCCTGCCGTGGGCAAGGACTATAACGAATATCTGGTAGCAGCCAAAAAGCTGATCTCTATGGAAAGATGAGGTTGAACATGAAACAATAGCTGTTGCAAATCAAAAGGGCGGCGTGGGCAAAACGACCACAGCCGTGAACCTTGGCACCTCGCTGGCCGCTATGGGCTACAAGGTGCTGTTGGTGGACGCCGACCCGCAGGGGGACTTGAGCAGTTATCTTGGCTACACCGGAGCTGCCAACAGCGCCACAATCAGCGACCTGATGGAATCCGTTATTTCAGACGAACCGGCACCGGAAGTGGTGATGCACCATGAAGAACAAGTGGATTTTATTCCCTCGGACATTGGACTGTCGGATATGGAAGTTCGGCTGGTCAATGTAATGGCGCATGAGCGCATTATGGCACAGGCACTGGAGCCGTTCAAGGACAAATACGATTACTGCCTGATCGACTGTATGCCCTCGCTGGGTATCCTTACGGTGGCTTCGCTTGTGGCTGCTGACCGGGTGCTGATCCCTGTGCAGGCACAGCATTTTGCCTTGAAAGGCGTGGTGTCGCTGATCAAATCCATCAATCAAATCACGCGCCGCATCAAGCCGGAGCTTGAAATTGACGGCATTGTTCTGACCATGGTGGACCGGCGCACCAATCTGAGCAAAGATGTCTGTGCCGCTTTGCGAAATTCCTACGGATACGCACTAAAAATCTACCGCACGGAAATTCCCATTAGCACACGCACCGCGGAGAGTGCCTCCAGCGCCCACAGTGTGCTGAGCTACGATGCAAGCGGTGCAGCAAGCGTCGCCTATAAAACCTTGGCAAAGGAGGTCGTGGACAATGAGACAGTACGGCAGCAACATCATACTCCCCTCACTCGATAATCTCTTTTCCAGTGAGCAGGAACGGCAGGATGCCAAGTTGGAGAAAATCCAGATCCTGCCGCTGTCTGAGCTGCACCCCTTTGAGGGGCATCCGTTTCAGGTGCGCGATGATGAAGAAATGGACAAGATGGTGGACAGCATCAAGGAATACGGCGTAATGACACCCGCCATCGTTCGTCCGCGCCGGGACGGCGGGTATGAAATTGTAGCCGGGCACCGCCGCTGCCACGCCAGCCAGCGCGCCGGAGTGGACACCATGCCCTGCATTGTGCGGGATATGGACGATGACACCGCCATTATTTTGATGGTGGATTCTAACTGTCAGCGCGAGCATATTCTGCCAAGCGAAAAAGCCAAGGCGTACCAGATGAAGTTGGAGGCAATCAACAGAAAGCTCGGTAGACCGTCAAAAGAAAATGTGCGCCAAGTTGGCGCACATTTTTCTGGAAACCGAAGTACGCAAATTATTGGTGAAACTGCCGGTGACAGCAGCCGCCAAGTAGAGCGTTTTATCCGCTTGAACAAACTCACCCCCGACCTGATGCAGCTTGTGGACGACGGCAGACTCAAAACCACCCCCGCTGTGGAGCTAAGCTACCTGACGCCGGAGGAACAGGAAGAATTTCTCTCTTACATGGAAGAAGAGGGCTGCACGCCGTCTTTGTCACAGGCGCAAAAGCTCAAAGCCGCCAGCAAGGAGAACGTCCTGACAAAAGACAAAATCCACGGGATTATGTCTGCCCGTTCCCCCAGCGTAAAGCCGCGTGAGCCGCAGCTCACGATTGCCGTATCCAAGGTTGAGCGCTATTTCCCGAAGGGCTTTTCCTCCGAACAGATGGAAAGCACCATCCTGAAACTTTTGGAAAACTACTACCGCAAGCGGCAGGATTACGAACGATGAGGTGGCGGTATGACAAGAGTTTTGGTCGTAGAACCGGGCTACTGCCCCTATCAGGCTGCCTTTGACAGTCCGCAGGCGGCGATTTCCGAGGTGATCGAGGGCGACAGTTTGCTGCTGAAACCGTTCGGCACATCGAAAATCGGTGTTGTGTGCAGTAAAAACCAAAGCCGGCTGAAATACAACAGACAGCTGGAAGATGGTTGCACGATACGCGGTCGGTTTCTGGTTTGTGGACTCAGTGAGTCCAAAATGTTGGGGCTTTCCAAAGAACAGGCGGAGCGCTACAATCGGCTGCTGTTCTTCCCGCAGGTGGAAGATATGCGGTCCGGTGATTTGCCGGTTGCCAAGGTCCGCCCACCAGATGAGCGCTTTGGAAATAAGATCTCTTTCTGGGAAAGGTTGAGTCGATGATGAAAACTAATTATAAAGGAGAATCACCGAGATGAACAAACACGATACGGTCATTGGCTATATCGAATATCTTGACAGTGACGGATGCGTTCAGGAGCGTATTCCGTATGTTGATGCAGAGAAATTCAAAACCAGAATTTACGCTTCTTTGTACTGCGGCGAGCCCATCATTCCGGTTGTGTTTCCGGAGAATCTGAGCCAGCCCCTTGCCTTTGAAAAGGGCACCGTTTTTCCGTGGGGGCTGCGAAGTGAAAAGCATGAGCTGCTGCCGTATGAGATCTACCAAACCAACAACCGTGAGATTACGTTTTTTACGGTATGACTACACCAAAGGCCATATAAATGCTGCATCCTATAAGCTGGTGTACCGCGGGCAGATGGAATGCTGGCAGACGCTGGACAGCCTTTACTGCCTGCATAATCAGGAAAACCGCCCCAACGGCAGAAAGATGCGTTCTTTGTCGGTCAGTGATATTATTGTAACGCATGCGGGCGGTGAGGCACATGCCTATTATGTGGAGCCGATTGGATATAAACAGGTGGATGACTTGCTGCCGGGGCTGGAACAAACCAAGAAACGCAGCGTTGTACGCGAAGAACGATAACAAAACCAGCTCAGCAAAGGAAAATACACCCATAAATGAATTGGATTTTCTTTGTTGGTTTTTCTATCATGAAATCATTCACATTTCGTTTGTTGATTTTTTATGGTAATTCGATATAATACCTAAGTTGTTAATGATTGCTGACGAAAGCGCACAGGAGATTTTCAGCACCTATCTTTCATAAAGGAGGAACGCTTATGCAAAAGGATAAAACCGAGCTTGAGGTCACGCGAATGACTAAGGAAAACATTCAGTATCTGGATGTCTTTTTTGCCGTATGCAAACGGTATAAGGTTGATTACTACCACGCCACTGAAAAACAGCGTGCGTTCATCGATGCGGTTGCAGCACACGAATTTTCCATGAAACAAGCGCACGAAAAAGGGCTGAACCGTTCCTCGGTTCCCCCGTTTATGGGCATCAAACGCAGCGAACGCAGTAACAACCGCCCCGCATAAAATTAAATTACTCGAATGGATAAGCTCTGCACAGCCATGTGCAGGGCTTTTTTATTACCGCAAAGGAGATGAAACCGATTGGCGAATTACCAAAATATTTTACGGCAGGCACATCAGGCGATTGCCGATGTAGCAGACAATGCCGACAGCTGGCGGGCGTTTTTGCGTTCAGCCGCGTATACAACGCATTACGCTTTCCCGAATCAGGCGCTTATTTACAGTCAGCGCCCCGGTGCCACCATGCTGGCGGACATCGACACTTGGAACCGTGCTGCCGGGCGCTGGGTCAACCGCGGTGCGCGCGGCGTAGCGTCCCTTGGCACCGGTAATATGGCAGGCAATGTGCGGTATCTGTTTGACATCAAGGACACCCACCCTGCCGGCAAAGCCGCCAAACCATTGGGCTGGCAAATCACCGATGCCAACCGCTATCCGACCCTGCAAGCCTTGCAGGAAAAGCACAATGCCGAGAGCCTGCCGGAAATCTTTGGTCTGCAGGCAGCCTTGTTTGTGGCACAGCACGGCAAACAGCTGGACGCCGATTTACAGAATGCCGTGATCGGCAGTACGCTGGAATGGGCAAAGCCGCAGGAGCAAACGGCGATTTTTGCCAACCTCATCACGCAGAGTGCCGTCTATATGGCGGCAGTGCGCTGCGGTTTGGGCGACAGCGCCGTGCCGCAGGACGCCTTTGCGGACATTGACCGCTTTGATACCGAATCCGCAGTTTTGGCGCTGGGCAATGCCGTCAACCGCGCGGGGCGGCAGATGTTTGCCGAAATCGGCGCTGTCGTCAAGAGCATCGACAGTGTTGCAAAGACCCAGCCGAAACAGTATGATGAGAATGTAAGCAAGACGAACCAACAGGAGGTGCAGGATCATGGATATGACGAATCTGAACGGGTATCTGGTGCCCAAGATGGCAATGAAGGAAACGCACAGACCGCCGGTCGGGAGAATCGGTCTGCAGCGGGAGAAGTTCCTGCAAGAGAACCACTCCCTGCTGTACGACAAGATGCTGCTGGACGGGACGCTGTACAGCGACCTGAAACAGACCGAGCAGCGCTATTGGGAGCAGGTGGAGCAGACCATCACGAAGCTGCTGGTCAGCAACCCGGCACCGGACAAGAACAACGACCCATTGGGCTGGACGGCGCACATGAACAGTCTGCAAGCGCAGGCAGCGGAATTGGCGATGCCCATCGTGACGAGCCTGTAAATACCGAACCCACAACAGCGGAGAGCGAGCTATCGCCCTCCGCTGTTTCTGTTTCCGATGAGATTGAACTGCCGGAAAGCGTGGGGCGCGGCAACCTTGCCGAGGAAACTGCCGCCGCAATCGGTCTGCCCGCACCTGAACAGCAGCAAGAAACCATCCGCCAATTACAGCACCGCGCAAGCTGGCAGCCGCCCATCAAGGATGATGGCACCCATATCGACGAGCAGGACATTGTCGATGTTCTTGTCATGGGCAGCGGTTTTTGTGAGGGGCGTTTTCGCATACAGGAATTTTTCTCTGCACAGTATTGCCTACAGTAAAGGAGCAAGCCGACTGGCTGAAAAAAGAATACGGTATCGGCGGGCGCACTTGGGATTTCCGAGATGGCGAAAGAGGGTTTCTGGATTATGATGCCAAGGGGCTGAGAATCAAGCGCTATGCATCCGATAACGCTCCGGATCATTTCCGCTTGCTGCCGTGGAACGAGGTTGCCCGCCGTTTGCATCTGCTGGTCCACAACGACAAATATCTGGATGAAAACAACAAGCAGGGATATGAAAAATGGGAAGCGGAACAGAAAGCCAAACGCGACGCCCGTCAAGCCGAGATAGACTATGCGGAGAAAACCATCGCGGATTTTTGTGAACGCGAAGGGCTGGGTGCACCGGATTATTCGGACCTTACGCACATCGACCTTGCCTATTCCACCACCGGGGACGGCGAACACGAAATTCAGGTGTACGCCAACTTCTTGCGCAATGAGATTGTGTATCTAGTTGACGGCTCCTTTGTGGACAGTGCGCGCTTCGACAGCACAAGGGCGCTTGCCAAGGAAGGCATTGAGGACGTTGAATTTTCGCAGTTCATTGACGATGCGGAAGCAGCGTATGAAGCATATCAGGAGCGCTACAAGCCTAAGCCCGTGGAAAAGCGCCCGCTGGCTACCGGAGATACCGTTTATCTGGAAAACGACCACCCCTTTACGGTGGAGGAAATCGGCATCTTTGATGTGCATCTGCGCGATGAGGATTTCCCGCTGATCGGGCGCGCCGTCAACCGCGGGGAGTTTGCAAGGCTGCTGGCGGCGAACCCTAAAAACAATGCGCTGGCGGCACCAGAATTACCCAATCTACCGGACGCCGGTGAGGCGGCAGAGGTTGTTGAGGGTGAAGTCTTAGAACCCGCAGAAGAATCATCTGGTGGTTTTGGCGAGCAGGTCTTGCAGGCGGCGGAACTCATTGCTCTCAAGGAAGCCTATGAGCCGAACAACTATATCCCGCCGCAGGACCCTGTACCCCCGCGCACACCACGCGAAAAGTTTGCAGCCAACATCACCGCCATCCGCACCCTGAAATCCATCGAAAAGCGTATGGCGGACGGCGGTCCCCACGCAAACGGTGAGGAGCAGGAAATCTTAGCCCAATACTCCGGCTGGGGCGGTTTGTCCGATGCCTTTGAACCCAACAAAGACAGCTGGCACAGCGAATATACCGAGCTGAAAAGCCTGCTGACAGAGGAGGAATACGCCGCTGCCCGCAGCAGCACCCTGACCGCCTTTTACACCCCGCCCGAAGTCATTGACGCAATGTACACCACCCTGCGCAAAATGGGCGTGGGTGCCGGAACGATTCTGGAACCCAGTATGGGTGCGGGCGCGTTTTTTGGGCAAAGCCACAGCTATTTGTATGAGCCGACCACCAGATTGTTTGGTGTGGAGCTGGACAGTCTGACCGGCAGAATTGCCCGCCAGCTGTACCAGAAAGCAAACATCCAAATCACCGGCTTTGAGAAAGCCGACCTGCCCGACAGCTTTTTCGATGTGGTCATCGGCAATGTGCCGTTTGGGGATTACAGTGTGGTTGACCCGCAGTATAACCGGCTGCACTTCAAGATTCACGATTACTTTTTTGCCAAATCCATCGACAAGCTGCGCACGGGCGGCATCATCGCCTTTATCACCACCAGTGGCACGCTGGACAAAAAGAGCGAGGAAGTGCGCAGGTACATCAACGCCCGATGCGACTTTATCGGTGCCGTGCGCCTGCCGGATTCCACCTTTAAGTCAGCCGGAACCAAGGCGATGGCGGACATCATCTTCCTGCAAAAGCGTGACCGCATTCTGGAGCAGGACGCGAGCTGGCTGCACACCACCCAGACGGAGGACGGGCTTTCCCTCAACAGCTATTTTGCCGAACACCCCGAAATGGTCTGCGGCACACTGAAAACCGTCAGCGGTCCGTATGGCCCGACCCTGACCTGCGAGGCGTTTGCCGATAAGCCCCTTCCCGATGTGCTGCAAGAGGCCATGTCCCACCTGCACGCTGAATTTCACTTTCAGGACATCGAGCTGCAGGAATCCGGCGCTGTGGATGCCAGCATCCCTGCCGAACCCGATGTGCGCAATTTCAGCTTTTGTATCCGTAACGGAAAATTCTATTACCGCGAGAACGCCATTATGCGCGAGGTTTCCCTTGGTGCTACCTCCGCGGCGCGTATGCGGCAGTTGATCGAACTGCGGGACACCACACGGGACTTGATCCAAGCCCAGCTGGAAGATATGCCGGATGAAGTCATCACGGAGCTGCAAGCCAAACTCAACCGCCAGTACGACCACTACCACAGTAAGTTTGGACTCATCAACAGCCGTGGTGCATCGTTGGATATGCGGGATGACAGTGGATATTTTCTGCTGTGCTCCTTGGAAAACCTCGACAGCGAGGGCAATTTCATCGGCAAGTCGGATATGTTTTCAAAGCGCACCATCCGGGCTGCCCGCCCTGCCGAGCGCGTGGAAACCGCCAGCGAGGCGCTGGCGCTGAGTGTCGGTGAGCGCGCGGGCATCGACTTTGGGTATATGCAGCAGCTGACCGGCAAGGACAAAGATACATTGGTGAACGACCTGCAAGGCGTTATCTTTGCCGACCCCTTGGAAAAGAATTCTGATGGTGAACCGCGCTACTATACCGCCGATGAATATCTTTCCGGCGATGTGCGCCACAAATTACAGGTAGCAAAGCTGGCGGCACAAAACAACCCCGCTTTTGCTGTGAATGTGCAGGCACTGGAAACCGTGCAGCCGAAGGACTTGGAAGCCAGCGAAATTGCCGTGCGTCTGGGTGCTACTTGGCTGGCTCCTGAACTCATCAAGCAGTTTGCCGATGAATTGGTGGACGCGCCTTACTATGTGCGGGACCGCGTGAAGGTGTTGTACATCCCACTGACCGGCGTCTGGAATGTGACCAACAAGAGCTTTACGGGCGGCAACATTAAAGCCACCGTGACCTACGGCACACAGCGCGCCAACTTCTACCACATCTTAGAAGAAAGCCTGAACCTGCGGGATGTGCGCGTTTTTGACACCAAGGAGGATATGCAAGGCAACAAAATCCGCGTTCTGAACGCCGCTGCCACGCAGGAAGCCCAGATGAAACAGCAGCAGATCGAGGACGCTTTCAAGGACTGGATCTGGAAAGACCCGACCCGCCGCCAGATGCTGGTAAAGGAATACAACGAACGGTTCAACTCCCTGCGCCCCCGCGAATACGATGGCAGCCATATCCTGTTTCACGGTATGTCACCTGAAATCACGCTGCGCCCCCACCAGAAAAACGCCATTGCGCACATTCTGTATGGCGGCAATACGCTGCTGGCGCACGTGGTGGGCGCCGGAAAAACCTACGAAATGGTCGCTGCGGCGATGGAAAAGAAACGTCTTGGGCTTTGCTCCAAGACCCTGATCTGTGTACCCAACCACCTGACCGAGCAGCTTGCCGGAGAGGCTTTGCAGCTGTACCCCAACGCAAATATTCTTGTAGCCCGCAGGACAGATTTTGAAAAAGCCAACCGCAAACGGTTCTGCGCCAAAATCGCAACCGGCAATTATGACATCATCGTGATCGGGCACAGCCAGTTTGAGCGCATCCCGCTGTCACAGGAACGGCAGGTCGAATACCTGCAAAGCCAGATCCACGATGTGATCAGCCAAGTGGCACAGCTGAAAGAAGAACGCGCCGAGAATTTCACCGTCAAGCAGATGGAGCGTATGCGCAAGCAGCTGGAGAAAAAGCTGGATAAGCTCAACGACCAGTCCCGCAAGGACGATGTGGTGACCTTTGAACAGCTTGGCGTGGACAGCCTGATGGTGGACGAAGCCCACGCTTTCAAGAATCTTGCGGTGCTTTCCAAAATGCGCAACGTGGCTGGCATATCCCAAACCGAGAGCCAGCGCGCCAGCGACCTGTATATGAAATGCCGCTACCTTGACGAAATCACCGGCAGCCGCGGCGTGGTGTTTGCCACAGGTACGCCCATCAGCAACTCTATGGCGGAGCTGTTCACCATGCAGCGGTATTTGCAGCGGGAAACCTTGGAGCAGCACGGGCTTTCCTCCTTTGATGCGTGGGCATCCACCTTTGGGGAAACCGTGACAGCGTGGAGCTTGCGCCGGAAGGTACAGGCTATCGGACAAAAACGAGATTTTCCAAGTTCTATAATCTGCCGGAATTGATGAGTATGTTCAAGCAGGTGGCGGATGTGCAGACGGCGGATATGCTCAACCTGCCGGTGCCTAAACTGGTGGGCGGCAAACCCATCAATGTGGCGCTGCCGCCAAGCCCCCAGCAAAAGCAGATGGTGGCTGACCTTGCCGACCGCGCCGAAGAAATTCGCGCCGGAAATGTAGACCCCACCGAGGACAATATGCTCAAGGTGACCAACGACGGCAGAAAGCTGGCGCTGGATCAGCGGCTGATCGACCCCAATCTGCCCGAAAACCCCAACGATAAAGTTCACGCCTGCGCCGAGAATGTGTACCGCATCTGGAGTGAAACGAAAGACAAGAAATTGACCCAGCTGGTGTTTTGCGACTTGTCCACCCCGAAACCGGACGGATTTAATGTGTACGATGATTTGCGCAATCTGCTGATTTCTATGGGCATCCCCGAAAACGAGGTGCAGTTCATCCACAGCGCCAACACCGAGGTGAAAAAGGCCGAGCTGTTTGCCAAGGTGCGCAGCGGTGATGTGCGCGTGCTGATGGGCAGCACCGGTAAGATGGGCGCAGGCACCAATGTGCAGCGGCTGCTGGTGGCCACGCATCATCTGGACTGCGGGTGGAAACCCTCTGACATTGAGCAGCGCAACGGGCGTATGATTCGCCAAGGCAACACCAATGCCGAAGTATATGAGTATCGTTACGTCACAGAAGCTTCCTTCGACAGCTATATGTGGCAGCTTTTGGAAACCAAACAGAAGTTCATCGGGCAAATTATGACGAGCAAAAGCCCTGCCCGCAGTGCGGATGATTTGGACGATGCAGCGCTGTCTTATGCCGAGGTCAAGGCGCTGGCAGCGGGCAATCCGATGATCAAAGAGAAAATGGATCTGGATATTCAGGTGTCGCGGCTCAAAACCCTGAAAACCGCCTACAACAACGAGCATTACCGGCTGGAAGATGCGATTACACAAGGATTCCCCGCAGAAATGCGTAAGACCGCCCAGCAGTTGGAAAACGCCAAAGCGGACACAGCGCTGCTACAGCAAAATACCAAGCGCGATGCGGACGACAAGGATGTTTTCGCCATCTCATTGATGGACACGGTTTACACCAAGCGCGAGGACGCGGGCAAAGCCCTGCTGGGGCTGCTGGGTATGGCGATGAACCGCACCGAGCCGGTTTCCATCGGGCGATACAAGGGCTTTGATTTGCAGATCGCCTATTTTGCGATGGACAAAATGTATCTGGCGTATCTTGTGGGCAGCGGTATCAACCCGGTGCAGCTGGGCGCGGATGCGGTCGGCAACACGGTACGCCTGGACAACTGCCTGCATAACCTGCCGCAGAGCGTGACCGACCTTGAATCCAAATTGGTGCAGCTGCAAAAGCAGCTGGAAAACGCCAAGGAACAGCTGGCGCAGCCTTTGTCCAGGCGGACGAGCTGGCTGAAAAGAGCAAGCGCCTTGCCGAGTTGGAGGCACTTTTGAACCTGAACGAAAAGGATATCGTGCTGGATACCGTGCCGGACGAAGAGCAACAGTGTCGTTCGGACAATCGACAGCGTGGACAAGAAAGGTAGAAGGTTTTAAGATGAAGGAAAGAAGAAGCAACCGGGTCAGAGATGGCCCCCGCAAGGAGTTTTCAAGATGAAAAAATGGATCGTAATGCTTGCAATGCTGTCCGCATTGACAGCCTGCGCACAGACACCGGAACCGGAATCCGCTGAATTGACGGAGCTGTCGGCAGCGACATCCGAAAGTGCAGACGCCGAAGAAACACCTGCACCGATTTCAACTGCCGAGCCGACAGCAACCCCGGAACCTACCGCCACACCCGCGCCGACACCTTCGGCAACACCTGCCGCTACCCCCGCGCCGACTCCTGCCCCTACGCCGGAACCCACGGCAGCGCCGACGGCAGAACCTGCCCCGGCGCAGGTCAGTATGAGCTATGGTGCTGTGCCCTTTGATTTGGCGTCAGGCACCGATCAGTGGTGGAGCATCGACAGCTCGGATTCCGCTTATTGGGCGGTGCAGGAAAACATCAACGCGATGCGCGCAGCCGGTGGGCTGGCACCGCTGACGATGGACAGCGGTTTGAGCGCCGCTGCCGATGCCCGATGTGAGAGTTTTGTGGCAGGTGCGCCCTTTGATCACAGCGGTATGACCACCCGCAGCGAGATCTGCGCCGCCGGTCCGCTGAGTTCTGCCAGCGCCGTTTGCACAGGCTGGCAGGGCAGCCCCCGCCCATTGTGCCAACATTATGGAGCCGAGTTTTTACCAGCATGGGTGTCGGGCTGCTGGTTTTGCCAGACGGCAGAGGGGCAATATACCTATTGGGTCGTGACCTTTAACTAGTTCCCACGAAAATCTCCCACAAGCCCGTTTACAGTTGTGCTTTATTATGTTATAATTAAAGCACAGTAGTAACTTTTTGAAAGGCGGTGTGTGGAGTGAATGCTACGATAGCTGTATTGAAAACGATAGCTGATGCGAACGGCGGCATTGTTACTACAGAAGAAGCATTGCGAGCAGGCACAAACCGTGTCACATTAAAACGATACGCAGACAAAGGTGTTCTGACGCGCATTGCCCGCGGACAATATACAATGACCGGATTTGTTCCAGACGAGTTTACGCTTTTGCAAAGCGGAAGCGAGAATCTTGTCTACTCTTACGGCAGTGCCATGTACTTTTGGGGACTGTCAGACCGAACGCCACACATTTTTGAATTCAGTGTGCCGCAAGGATATAACACCAGTCGCATCAAAGAACGCGATCCCAATATTCGGTTTCACTATGTTAAAGGAAGTCTTCACGGTATAGGCAAAACCACTTGCAGATCTCCACAAGGCGGAAATGTTATCCTGTATGACCGTGAACGCTGCATTTGCGACTTGGTGCGCGACAGAAATGCAATCGACAAGCAACTGTTTACACATGGACTGAAGATCTACTTTGCGTCAAGACCAAATCCCAGAAAACTTCTAAAGTATGGAAAACAGTTTGGGGTTGACGATAAATTGCGTACCTACATGGAGGTGCTGATGTGAGATCACCAGAACAATTAAAAGGCTGGGCGCGCAATGTTGCTGCCGAAAAGCATCTGCGCGCTCAGGAAATTTTGCAGATGTTTATGTTTGAACGTCTGCTGGAACGACTGGCGGCTTCGCCGTATCAGAAAAATTTCATTCTCAAGGGAGGACTTCTGATTTCCTCAATGGTTGGGCTTGAGGGTCGAACTACGATGGATATGGATACCACCGTGCGCGGTATCCATATGGAAGAAGAGGAAATCGTTTCTGCCCTCAAAACCATTTTGGCAGTTGATGTTGGTGACGGTATCCGCTTTGAATATCGTTCCATTGCACCGATCCGTGAAATTGATGCATACAACAACTTCCGCG
>ENA-OQCG01000068-OQCG01000068.1-human-gut-metagenome-genome-assembly--contig:-NODE-68-length-18255-cov-2.179943_pt1 | contig 18255 bp, 14 predicted proteins | sample MGYA00242758_ERZ504577 | MGnify/ENA primary metagenome ERZ504577 (study PRJEB26092, sample SAMD00036248) | human gut metagenome | host: Homo sapiens | study: EMG produced TPA metagenomics assembly of...
GTTCGCCAAGGCACCGGCCGCGCGTCGTCGCTGCTCATCGGCGCGGCGTGGCTGCCGTGGGTCGCCGTGTTCTGGCCCGGCTCCGTGGACTGGGACTCCTGGGGGCAGATCTCGCAGGTGCTTGGGGTGCAGGAGATGACCGCCCACCATACGGTGCTCTCCACCTGGCTGCACGGCTGGCTGTTCCGGCTGGGCCGTGCGCTGGGCAGCGACAACCTCGGTGTGTTTCTCTACATAGTATTGCAGTTTCTCGTCTGCGCGTGGGTATTCGGGCAGGTAACGGCCTTTGCCGCCAGGCTCGGCTGCTCCCGTGGTGTGCAGTATGCGGTCACAGCGTTCTTTGCGCTCGACCCCGTCTGGGGCGCGTTCATACAGACGCAGGTCAAGGATACGCTCTACACGGGACTGTTCGTCCTGTTCGTGCTGAAAACCGCCGACCTGCTGCTCTTTCCGCAGGAATGGCAGGGGAGCCGCCCGCGCCTGACCGCTTACGCCGTGCTCGGCGTGCTCTGCTGCCTGCTGCGCAAAAACGGCATCTATGCCGTTGTGCCGATGCTGCTGGCGTCGGCCTTCACCGTGAGTGAAAAGCGCCTGCGCCGCCCCGTGCTGGCGGTGCTGCTGGCCGTCTGCATCGGCTCGTTCGGGTTTGACACGTTCACCGAAAAAGTCCTCGACATCCCCGCAGGCAGCGTGGGGGAGGCGCTCTCAGTCCCGATGCAGCAGACCGCCCGCTATATCCGCGACTACGGCAATGAAGTCACCGACGACGAGCGCACCGCCATCGAGAAGGTCCTCGACTACGACGCCATTGCCCAAAGCTACATGCCGGAGCTGTCCGACGGCGTCAAGCAGTACTACAAAAATCCCGGTAAGGGTGACCTGGCCCGCTATATGCTGGTCTGGGCCAAAATGCTGCTCAAGCACCCGGTCTGCTATTTTGAGGCAACGCACGCAAACTCCCACGGGTATTACACCATCACGAAATGCCGCGCCATCAACGATTACTACACGTTCAATAATGACATTTGCATGGAAATGTCTGAAATGAACGTCCACTATCTTGATAAATCCGGCTATCTGCGGTATGCTTTTGTACAGGCGCTCTCGGCATTTGAAAGGCTGCCGCTCGTGGGGCTTACAACGTCCATCGGGTTCATGGCGTGGCTGACTGCCGTGCTCGGTCTCTGGCTGGCGCGCTGCAAAGCAAAACCTGTGCTGCCGGTTTTTATCGGCCTTGGCATCTTCTGGCTGACCTGCATTGCGTCCCCGGTCAATGACTGTATGCGCTATTTCCTGCCTGTGGCGGGGTGTCTGCCGCTGGTTTTCTGTCTGGCGGCGGTGTTTTCCCGTGAAAAATCAGAAATTACCGTCTGATTTGTTAAAAAATTCAAAAAAGACTGGTAATTTCCGCACAGGCATGGTATAATAACTTGTATTTTTATGTACATCTATTTTTGGAGGAATTTATAAATGAAACTGATTTCCTGTGAAAAGCTCGAAAAGAGCATGGTCGAACTGCAGTTCTCCATTGACGCGGAGACCTTCAAATCTGCTGTCAATACCGCTTTCAAGCGCGAGGGCAAGAAGTACGCCATCCCCGGCTTCCGCAAGGGCAAGGCTCCCAAGGCCATGATCGAGAAGATGTATGGCAAGGACCTGTTCCAGTATGACGCCATCAACGACCTGTTCCCCGAGAACTACGAGGCCGCCGTTAAGGAGGCCGGTATCGAGGTCGTTGGCCGTCCTGACCCCGAGGTCGTCTCCATGTCCGAGGACGAGGGCGCTACCCTGAAGGTCAAGGTCGCTGTCAAGCCCGAGGTCGAGCTGGGCGAGTACACCGGTTTAACCGTCAACAAAGATGTCAAGACTGTTGACGAGGCTGATGTTGACGCCGAGATCAAGCGCATGCAGGACCGCAATGGCCGTCTGCTGACCCGTGAGGGTGCTGCCGAGAACGGCGACACCGTTGACATCGACTTCGAGGGCTTCGTTGACGGCGTTGCTTTCGAGGGCGGCAAGGCCGAGCACTACTCTCTGGTGCTGGGCTCCGGCTCCTTCATCCCCGGCTTCGAGGAGCAGGTCGTCGGCCACAAGGCCGGCGAGGAGTTCGACGTTAACGTCAAGTTCCCCGAGGAGTACCAGGCTGAGGAGCTGGCCGGCAAGGACGCCACCTTCAAGATCAAGCTGCATGAGGTCCAGTACAAGGAGCTGCCCGAGCTGGACGACGACTTTGCCAAGGACGTCAGCGAGTACGACACTCTCGACGAGCTGAAGGACTCCATCCGCAAGGGCATCGAGACCAACCACGAGAAGCAGGCTGACCAGAAGGTCGAGAACGACCTGATCGACCAGGTCGTGGGCGGCATGAAGGCCGAGATCCCCGACGCCATGATCGAGAGCCGCATTGAGGAGCTGGTACAGGACTTCCAGTACCGCATCTCCCAGCAGGGCCTCAAGCTCGAGCAGTACCTGCAGTATATGGGCATGACCATGGAGCAGTTCAAGGAGCAGTTCCGTGAGCAGGCCGACAAGCAGGTCAAGATGCGCCTGGCCATGGAGCTATCGTCGCCAAGGAGTCCATCGAGCTACCGAGGAGGAGTTCGAGGCCGAGATCAAGCGCATTGCCGATGCTTACCAGATGGAGGCCGACAAGGTCAAGAGCCTGGTCGATGCTGCCGCCGTCAAGAAGGATCTGGCTGTCAACAAGGCAATCGACTTCGTGAAGTCCAAGGCCAACATCGTCGCCGGTGCTGCCGAGGAGAAGAAGCCCGCCAAAAAGACCACCCGCAAGACCACCAAGAAGGCTGCCGCCAAGCAGGACGAGGAGCCGAAGGAAGAGGAGACCAAGGGCGAGTAATCACCCTGCGGGCATCCGTAAACATTGAGTAAAAGGGCCGGTACGGTTGCGCAGCTATGCCGCCGTATCGGTTCCTTTGTCATCACCCATACTTTATCTAAAGCACCAAGGAGGGAAACCAGAATGAGCCTTGTACCTTATGTTGTCGAACAGACTGCGCGCGGTGAGCGCAGCTATGACATCTTCTCCCGCCTGCTCAATGACCGCATCATTGTGCTGAGCGAGGACGTCAACTCCGCCTCCGCCAGCGTCATCGTGGCACAGCTGCTGTACCTCGAGGGCCAGGACCCGGAGAAGGACATCTACTTCTATATCAACAGCCCCGGCGGCTCGATCTCTGACGGTATGGCCATCCACGACACGATGAACTACATCAAGTGCGATGTCTCCACCATCTGCGTCGGCATGGCGGCCTCGATGGGCTCTTTCCTGCTGGCCAGCGGCACCAAGGGCAAGCGCTTTGCCCTGCCGAACTCCGAGATCCTGATCCACCAGCCGCTTATCGGCGGGCAGGGTATCTCCGGCCAGGCTACCGACATCAAGATCCACGCCGACCACATCGTGCGCATCCGCGAGAAGATGAACACGCTGCTCAGCCAGTACACCGGCCAGCCGCTGGACGTCATCACCCGCGACACCGAGCGCGACAACTATATGACCGCGCAGCAGGCGAAGGAGTACGGCCTGATCGACGACATCCTCTATAAACACTGATTCGGGGGAACAACATGGCAAATCAAACGTCCGGCAAGGACGGAAAAGGACGCGAGCTCGTCTGCAGCTTCTGCGGGCGGACGCAAAATGAGGTAGAGCAGCTGATCATTGGCCCCGGCGTCAATATCTGCAAGGACTGCCTGGATATGTGCAATAATGCCCTGTACAAGGACGGCGAGCGCCCGGCCCCGCCGCGCGCCGGTATGCCGCGGAACCGCCGCCGCACAGCCGCGCAGCCCGGTGCGGACTATGACTATGACCCGCTTGAGAGCATCAATATCCTGACCCCCGCCGAGATCAAGGCGGGGCTGGATCAGTATGTTATCGGGCAGGATGCCGCCAAAAAAGGTGCTGGCTGTCTCTGTCTACAACCACTACAAGCGCATTCTCTCCCGCGAGAGCAGCGACGTGGAGCTGCAGAAGTCCAACGTGCTGATGCTCGGCCCGTCCGGCACCGGCAAGACGCTGCTGGCCCAGACGCTGGCCAGGATGCTCAATGTGCCGTTCGCCATCGCGGACGCCACGACGATCACCGAGGCAGGCTACGTCGGCGAGGATGTCGAGAACATCCTGCTCAAGCTCATTCAGGCGGCGGATTTTGACGTCGCCCGCGCCGAGATCGGCATTATCTACGTCGATGAGATCGACAAGATCACCCGCAAGAGCGAGAACCCCTCCATCACCCGTGACGTCGGCGGTGAGGGTGTACAGCAGGCGCTGCTGAAGATCGTGGAGGGCACGGTCAGCAACGTGCCGCCCAACGGCGGACGCAAGCACCCGCAGCAGGAGTTCATCCAGATCAACACGAAGAATATCCTGTTCATCTGCGGTGGCGCGTTCGATGGGCTGGAGAAGCTCATTCAAAAGCGCACCGACAACGCCTCCCTCGGCTTTGGCAGCCAGCTGCGCACAACGCTGGACAAGGATGAGACGCGCCAGAAGCTGCTGAAGAAGGTCGAGCCTGACGACCTCGTCAAGTTCGGTCTCATCCCCGAGCTGATCGGCCGTCTGCCCGTTGTGACGGTGCTTGACCCGCTGGATGAGGAAGCTCTTGTCCGAGTTCTGACCGAGCCGAAGAACAGCATTGTGCGCCAGTACAAGGAGCTGTTCCACCTCGACAATGCCGAGCTCGTCTTTACCGAGGACGCGCTGCACGCCATCGCCAAGAAAACGGTGGAGCGCAAGAGCGGTGCCCGCGGTCTGCGCAGCGTCGTCGAAGAACTGCTGATTCCGATCATGTACGACATCCCGTCGGACGCCACCATCACAAAGGTGACCATCGATGCGGATACGGTGGCAGGGGGCGAGCCACGCATCGAGCATGGCATGATGCGCCCACGCTACAAAAATATGGCGTCCCAGCAATAATTTGCAAACACACCAGTGCAGGAATGCGCCGGTGTGTTTTTGTTCACAAAAATTTTATATAGAAAACACTTGATTTTTTGCAGTAAAGTGAGTATTATATATTTAGCACTCAGAGAGATTGAGTGCTAAACTAAAAATCAAAAGAGAAATCTTTTATAGGGAGGAACTTCCACTATGAAAATCAAACCTCTTGCAGACCGCGTTGTCATTAAGCTGGTCGAAGAAGAAGAAACCACCAAGGGCGGCCTGATCCTGTCCGGCTCCGCCAAGGAGAAGCCCCAGGTTGCCGAGGTCATCGCAGTCGGCCCCGGCGGCAATGTGGATGGTAAGGACGTTGAGATGATCGTCAAGGTCGGCGACAAGGTCCTGACCAGCAAGTACTCCGGCACCGAGGTCAAGGTCGACGGCGAGGAATGCACCATCGTCCGCCAGAGCGACATCCTCGCAATCGTCGAGTAAATTTGATTTCACCGATTTCTTTCAGATAAAAGGAGAGATTCATTATGGCTAAACAGATTAAGCAGGGCGAGGATGCCCGCAAGGCGCTTTGCGCAGGTATCGACCAGCTGGCCAACACCGTTAAGGTCACCCTGGGCCCCAAGGGCCGCAATGTTGTGCTGAGCAAGAAGTTCGGCAGCCCGCTCATCACCAATGACGGTGTCACCATCGCCAAGGAGATCGAGCTGAAGGACGAGTTCGAGAACATGGGCGCACAGCTCGTTCGCGAGGTCGCCACCAAGACGAACGACGCCGCCGGTGACGGTACGACCACCGCTACTGTTCTGGCACAGGCCTTCGTCAATGAGGGCATGAAGAACGTCACCGCCGGTGCAAACCCGATGGACATCAAGCGCGGCATGCAGAAGGCCGTCGCCGCTGCTGTCGACGCTGTCAAGCAGCACAGCCAGAAGGTCAACGGCAGCAAGGACATTGCCCGTGTCGGCACTGTCTCTGCAGGCGATGCCGAGATCGGTCAGCTGATCGCTGACGCAATGGAGAAGGTCACCGCTGACGGTGTTATCACCATCGAGGAGAACAAGACCACTGCCGAGACCTACACCGAGGTCGTCGAGGGCATGCAGTTTGACCGCGGCTATGTGACCCCCTACATGGTCACCGATACCGAGAAGATGGAGACCGTCTACGACGACTGCTCTGTCCTGATCACCGACAAGAAGATCAGCGTATTCCAGGATGTGGTTCCTCTGCTCGAGCAGGTCATCCAGTCCGGCCGCAAGCTGCTGATCATTGCAGAGGATGTCGAGGGCGACGCTCTGTCCAACCTCATCATCAACCGTCTGCGCGGTGGCCTGAACGTTGTCGCTGTCAAGGCACCCGGCTTTGGTGACCGCCGCAAGGAGATGCTGCAGGATATCGCCACCCTGACCGGCGGCACGGTTATCAGCAGCGACCTGGGCTATGAGCTGAAGGACGCCACCATGCAGCTGCTCGGCAAGGCCCGCCAGGTCAAGGTCACCAAGGAGAACACCACCATCGTCGGCGGTGCCGGTGACAAGCAGGCTATCGCAGACCGTGTTGCCCAGATCCGCAGCCAGATCGCCGTTGCGACCTCTGACTTTGACCGCGAGAAGCTGCAGGAGCGCCTGGCCAAGATGGCCGGCGGCGTTGCCGTCATCAAGGTCGGTGCCGCTACCGAGGTCGAGATGAAGGACAAGAAGCTGCGCATCGAGGATGCCCTGAACGCGACCAAGGCCGCTGTTGAGGAAGGCATCGTCGCTGGCGGCGGCACGGCCACCATCAACGCCATCCCCGCTGTCGACAAGCTGGTCGGCGAGCTGGAGGGCGACGAGCGCACCGGTGCGAAGATCGTCCGCAAAGCGCTGGAGGCTCCTCTGCGCCAGATCGCTGCCAACGCTGGCCTCGAGGGCAGCGTCGTTATCGACAACATCCTGAAGGCCAACAAGCCCAACTACGGCTTTGATGCCCAGAAGGAGGAGTACGTCGAGGATATGATCGAGGCCGGTATCGTCGACCCGACCAAGGTCACTCGTTCCGCTCTGGAGAACGCCGCCAGCGTCGCCGCGATGGTCCTGACCACCGAGAGCCTTGTCGCTGACCTGCCGGAACCCCCGGCTCCGGCTGCTCCGGCCCCTGACATGGGCGGCATGTACTAAGAGACGCCGCAAAGCCTTGAAATTGCTTGATTTTTTGGATGCGCAAAAGCGAATTTACGCCTGATTTACGCCAAAAATTCAAGCGCATTATAGGGTAACAGAAATCGGCACCTGCCTCAAAAGCAGGTGCCGATTTTTATGTTATCCGGCAGCATGGTGATTGCAAAAAGTAGGATCGACGAGACGAAAATCATGTAAAAAGTATTTGAAATTTCCATCCAAATCCGCTATAATAAAGGTACAGCGTGTGGCGTTTCTGCGTAAATCCAGTTGCAGAGCAGCCACGCGCCTTTTTTGCGGAATCGGGTGAGAGATGGCAAGATGAGCGAAAACTTCATAGGCAAATCGTGTAGCAGAAATGCGTAAGTCCGGATGTTCTGGGACTTACGCATTTTTTATTTTTTGAAAGAAAGGTGATTTTTTTTGGAAACCGGAAATCAGTTCTTGGGGACGGAGCGTGTGAGCAAGCTCATGCGGCAGTACGCCATCCCCTGCATTATCTCGCTGCTGGTGGGCGCACTTTACAACATCGTTGACCAAATTTTTATCGCCAATGCCAGCTACCTCGGCTCCTACGGCAACGCCGCCAATACGGTGGTGTTCCCGTTGACGGTGGTGGCGCTGGCTATCGCCGTCATGTTGGGCGACGGCTGCTGCGCCTTCGTCAGCATGGCGCTGGGCAGAAACGAGGTGGATAAGGCCAAGCGAAGCGTGGGCAACGCGGTGGTGTTATCTGTCGCCAGCAGTCTTGTTCTGACGGCGGTATACCTCATTTTCGCAAACACCATCATCGCCATGTTCGGCGGCACGGTGAATGAGGAGACCTTCCGCCACTCGCAGGAATACTTCTTCTATATCACCCTGGGCATCCCATTCTATATGTTCGGGCAGGCCATGAACCCCATCATCCGTGCCGACGGCAACCCCAAGTTCGCCATGATCTCCACATTGGCAGGCGCTGCTATCAACATTATCCTCGACCCCATTTTCATCTTTGTCTTCAAATGGGGTATGATGGGTGCGGCAGTGGCCACGGTCATCGGTCAGGTGGCAACGGCGTTTCTTGCTGTGTGGTATCTGCTGCACATGAAGATCATCAAGCCTGCGTCCGGCGATTATGCACTGCGGGGAACTGTCTGCGGACGAATGCTGACGCTGGGTATCACCAGTTTTCTTTCGCAGATCAGTCTGGTGGCGGCCATGGCGGCCATCAACAATATGCTCCGCAAATACGGCGCTCTGGACGCTGTGTTCGGACAGGAGCAATACGCGCAGATCCCTATGGCTGTGGTCGGCATTGTGATGAAGTTCTTCCAGATCGTCATTTCCATCGTGGTCGGCATGGCGGCAGGCTGCATCCCCATCGTGGGCTATAACATGGGTGCGGAGAAGAAACTGCGTGTTCGGGAGTTGTTCACCAAGCTGCTGATTGCTGAAGCACTGGTGGGTGCGGTGGCGTTGGTGATGGCAGAGGGTTTCCCTCGGCAGCTCATCGCCATTTTCGGTGCAGCCAATGAGAGCAGCTACTATACGGACTTTGCTATTAAGGCGTTCCGCACCTATCTCTGCATGATGGTGCTGGCCTGCGTCAACAAGGCGTGCTTTATCTTCTTGCAGGCAGTCGGCAAGGCGCTGACATCCACGCTGCTGTCCATGTTCCGTGAGGTGGTGTTCGGTGTGGGCTTTGCTCTGTTGCTGCCTGTGTTCTTTGGTTTGGACGGCGTACTGTATTCCATGCCGGTGTCGGATATTCTGACCTTTATCATCTCGGCGATCATCATCGTGAAAACCTATCGGGAATTGAATGTGGAAGGAGTGCAGAAAGTATGAAAAACAGAGTCATTACCATCAGCCGCGAATTTGGCAGCGGCGGACGCACCATCGGCAAAAAGGTGGCGGAAAAGCTGGGTGTTCCGTGCTATGACGCAGAGATCATTCAGGAAATGGCAAAGGAAACAGGTTTTGCGCCGGACTATGTAAAAGAAGCAGGAGAGTACGCACCTGGGAGCTTCCTATCGGCAGCTTTTTCCAACCGAATGTTCGGCCCCACCAACGAGGATATTCTGTGGGAGCATCAGTACAAGGTCATCACGGAGCTGGCGGAAAAGGGTTCCTGCGTCATTGTTGGCCGCTGTGCCGACTATATTCTGCGGGACAAGGCAGACTGCCTGAAAGTCTTTATCCACGCGGATATGAAGTTCCGTGCGGAGCGCATCGTCAAGGTGTACGGCGAACGGGAGCAGTCCCCGGAGGAGCGCCTGCGGGATAAGGATAAACGCCGGGCCGCCTATCACCGCTTCTACACCAACATGAAGTGGGGACACGCTCAAAATTATCACCTGACGCTGGACAGCGGCGTCATCGGTATCGACAAGTGCGTGAACCTCATCGCGGAGCTGTATTGAAAACTTTCCAGAAAAAACGTTTGAAATTCGTTTTGAAAATCGTTAAAATATAAGGCAACACCGCATAATTCCCGCCGGAGCGGTGCTTGAACCGTTAGGCGGGAATTGTGCGGTGTTGCCTTAAGGTCGAAGTCTCCGTAAAAAGAGGCTTCGGCCTTTTTGTATAAACCGGCAAAGTGTGCTATAATAGACAGAAATAACGCAGCGGGGGAGCCGCCATGAAAAAATACGCAAAATATCCGGCACTGGCCGTTACGCTGGCAATTATGGCAGTGATCTTTGTCTTGTCCTCGCAGCCGGCGGAGCTGTCCACCAAGGTCAGCCGCGCCGTTACCGAGACCGTGCAGGCCTGCAGGATAAAAGCCATCACGCCGCTGTGGTTCAGCACCACAAACCTGAACGCCAACGTCCGCAAGTGGGCGCACGTCTATATCTACTGTGCCCTCGGCGTCAGCATGGCCGTGACCGTGCAGCTGTGGCTGCACCGCGTTACGCTGCGGCAAAAGGCACTGCTGGCATCGGCGCTGTGTATGCTGTACGCGGCCGGTGATGAGCTCCACCAGTATTTTGTGCCGGGCCGTGCCGCGCAGTTGAGCGACGTTGCGATTGACGCCATGGGCTTTCTGCCCTGCGTGGCGGCGGTGTATCTGGTGCTTTGGGCTGTCAGGAGGCTGCGCAATTAACAGGACTCAACCCCAAATTATATGGGGAATAGAGGTATTTTAGGTTGACCCGCCGCCCATACTTCCACCGGGGGGATGTGCCTTGTCTCTGCGTCGGTTGTATGGGCTTTGTGCTGTGCTGGTGCTGCTGGCGGGCGTCGTGCTCTGCCGCACCTACTGGGTGGGGCAGCAGACGGCCTATGCCGCCAGTGCGGGCGGGCAGAGTGTTCAGACGCTGGCCCTGCCGCGCGCCCGGGGCGATTTCTATGACCGCACGGGCCGCAGGCTGACCGGCCTTTCCCCGGAGTATTACGCACTCTGCCTGCCCGGAGACGCCGGGTACACGGCGCTGTTTCCGTATGTCCCGTATGCGGAGCAGAGCCTTTTGTATGAGCGCCGCAACCTTGCAAGCCCCTTTTTGATACAGGTGGACCGCGACCTGACCGCGCAGGGCATCACGACCTGCACCGTGCCGCAGCATTTCGGCGGCAGCATCGCCGCGCACCTGCTGGGCTATCTGGACAGCGAGGGCCGCGGCGTGTCCGGTTTGGAAAAAGCCTACGACGATCTGTTGAGCGCCTCCGGAGACGCGCGCACTGTGACCTGCTTTATGACCGCGCAGGGACGCCTGCTGACGGACACAAGCCCGCTTGTGGCGGTGGAAACACCCGGCACGGGGCAGGGCGTGCGGCTGACGCTGGACGCCGACCTGCAGCGCGCCTGTGAGGGGCTGGCCACGCTGTATCTGCCGCGCGGCTGCCTTGTCGTGATGGACACGGCCACCGGCGAGGTGCTTACCTCGGTCAGTATGCCGTCGTTTGACCCGCAGAATGTCGCCGCCAGCATTGCCGCCAACGATACCTCGCTGCTCAACCGGCCTCTCCGCGCATTCAGTGCCGGGTCGGTGTTCAAGGTCGTGCTGGCTGCAGCCGCCTACGAGAGCGGCCTTGACTGGTACACCCACGACTGCACGGGTGAGGTCGAGGTTGCCGGGCAGACCTACCGCTGTGCACTGGGCCGCGCCCACGGCGTGGTCAACCTGCGCGGCGCGCTGGAACAAAGCTGCAACACCTATTTCATCGAGCTGGGCCGCCTGCTGGGGGCACAGCGCATCCGCAAAATGGCAGAGACACTCGGCTTCGGCACGGCCACGCAGCTTGCGCCCGGCCTGCAAGGCGCATCGGGCACACTGCCCGATGCCGCCGCGCTTGAAAACCCAGGCGAGCTGGCGACGTTCAGCTTTGGTCAGGGGGCGCTGACCGTGACGCCGCTGCAAATTACAGCCATGATGAACACCGTCGCAAACGGCGGCGTGTACAGGATACCGGCCTTTGTACAGGGAATTGTTGACGCCGACGGCACGCTGACCGGGCAGACCCGGGCGGCTGACACCCGCACGGTCTTTGATGCGGTCACGGCACGGGTGCTGCGCAGTATGCTGGCCTCCGTCGTGTCGGAGGGTATCGGCAGCGAGGCACAGCCCAAAACCGGCACGGCAGGCGGCAAGACCGGCACAGCGCAGACCGGCCAGTACGACGAGAACGGCGAGGAGCTGCTCAACTACTGGTTCAGCGGCTTTTACCCGGCGGACGACCCGCGGTATACCATTACCGTTTTGCAGGACGGCATTTTAAAGCCCGAAACCTCCAGCGCCGCGATATTTGCAAAGGTTACCGAAATTCTGGCTGTGTGGGAGAACTCCTAAGCCTTCCCCCTCGGGGGAAGCTGGCCCCGCAGGGCCGGATGAGGGCAGACCTTGCCGCCGCAGCACTTTACCGGGCAGCAACGGCATATCTGCCCCTCATCAGTCAGTGGTCGGGGCCACTGACAGCTTCCCCCCGAGGGGGGAAGCCAATCTCTCCGTCAACCAATTTCCTCCAAGGTATTGCACTTTTGCGGCAAAAAAGCTACAATAATTAGTATCTGTAGACCGCAAGCAACCGATGCTGAAAGGGACAAACCGATGCAGCATATTTTTATCATAAACCCAACGGCGGGCAAGGTGGACGCCAGCGTGGCGCTCATCCCGCAGATCCACGCCGCTGCCAGCCGCGCAGGGCTTCATCCTACCATTGAGGTGACCCGCCGCGCCGGGCAGGCCCGCGACCTGGCCGCCCAATACGCCGCCGGCGGGGAAGAAGTATACCTCTACGCCTGCGGCGGCGACGGCACGCTGAACGAAATATTGCAGGGTACCGTCGGCCACCCGAACGCCGCCATTGGCTGCGTGCCCTGCGGCAGCGGCAATGACTATGTGCGCAACTTCGGCACGCAGGCGCAGTTCCTGGACCTTGACGCACAGCTGGCCGCACAGCCGTTCGCAGCGGACGTCATCCGCACGCCCCAGGGCTGCGGCATCGACATCTATGCGGCGGGCATCGACGCCCAGGTCGCCAACGGCATCCCCAAATGGCGGCGCGTGCCCTTCTGCGGCGGCACAACGGCCTACACGCTGTCGATTCTCGAGGCCGTGTGCAGCACCTTCAGGCACCGTCTGCGCATCACTGCCGATGACCGCCAATTGGAGGACACCTTCATGATGCTGGCGGTCTGCAACGGCCAGCAGTACGGCGGCGGCTACTGCGCCGCGCCCCACGCCAGCATGACCGACGGTCTGCTGGATGTGGTGCTGCTGCGGCCCGTGCCGCGTTTAAAGCTGCCGGGGCTGCTGGGCAGCTACAAAAAAGGGGAGCACCTTTCGGAGGGTGACACCGTCACCGAAAAATTCGCCCCGTACATGACGTTTTTCCGTACAGGCAGCATTGACATAGAGGTGCTGGACGGCAACCCGCTCATCACAACGCTGGACGGCGAGTGCTCGCCCCAGCTGCGAATGCACGCGGAGATCGCGCACAGTGCGGCGCGCATCCTGCTGCCGCCGGAGCTTGCCGCAAACGCAAACAAGACGCCTGTTCTGCAGGCTATGGGAGAGTAAGAATGTCTGAAAAAGTAAAGATCAAGATCGCCCGCAATGTGGTGCATCTGCCGGCCATCGCCCTGCGCGGGCTGGTGGTTTTCCCCAACAATGTAGTCCATTTTGAGGTGGGCCGCACCAAGTCCATTGCCGCCATCGAGGCCGCCATGCACGCCAACAGCAGCGTCTTTCTCGTCGCCCAGCGCGAGATGGATGAGGAAGAACCGGCCCTTCACGACCTGTATGCCTACGGTGTCATTGCCGAAATCAAGCAGGTGCTGCGCGTCTCCGACGACCTCGTGAAGGTCCTCGTCGAGGGCAAGACCCGTGCCCGTCTGCTGGAACTGGACGCCGGCGAAAAGTATCTGCAGGCCACGGTACGCCCCGTGGCTGTGCGCGGCATCCCTGCCGACAAGCGCAACCAGGTCGAGGCTCTCGTCCGCAGCCTGAAGGACTGCTTTGAGGAGTACCTGTCCTACAGCCCGCAAATTTCCAAGGATGTCGTCTATAACATCGTTTCCTCCGATTCGCCGCTGTATTTAAGCGAGTATATGCCCGCCAACCTCTTGTTCAAGTATGAGGATAAGCAGGTTATCCTGAACGAATCGACCCTGCTGGGCCGCCTCGAAAAGCTGCTGACCCTGCTGCGGCAGGAATGCCAGATCATGGACATCGAGCGCGACCTGGACGACAAGGTCAACGCCCGCATGGACAAGGGCCAGCGCGAATACTACCTGCGTGAGCAGATGAATGTCATCAGCGAGGAGCTCGGCGACGCCGAGGACACCCGCGCCGAGGCCGATACATACCGCGAAAAGGTCAAGGCACTGAACCTTGATGAAGAATCCACCGAAAAGCTGCTGAAAGAGTGTGACCGTCTGGCCCGTATGCAGGGCAGCAGCGCCGAGAGCGGCGTTATCCGCAGCTATCTGGATGCCTGCCTGGCCCTGCCGTGGCACACCGCCACCGAGGACGACTTGACCAGGCCCACGCCCGCAAGGTGCTGGACCGTGAGCACTACGGCCTGCAGAAGGTCAAGGAGCGCATTCTCGAGCTGCTGGCTGTGCGCAAGCTGAATCAGGACGTCAAGGGGCAGATCATCTGCCTTGTCGGCCCTCCGGGCGTCGGCAAAACGAGCATTGCGCACTCCATTGCCGAGTGCATGGACCGCAAATTTGCCCGCATGAGCTTGGGCGGCGTCCACGATGAAGCGAGATCCGCGGCCACCGCCGCACCTACATCGGTGCGATGCCGGGCCGCATCATCAGCGCCATCACGACGGCCAAGTCCACGAACCCGGTCATCCTGCTCGACGAGATCGACAAGCTGGCGGGCGACTACAAGGGAGACCCGTCCAGCGCACTGCTCGAGGTGCTGGACCCCGAGCAGAACCGTACCTTTAAGGATAACTACCTCGATATTCCGTTTGATTTGAGCGAGGTGCTCTTTATCACGACGGCGAACGATGCCTCCACGATCCCCGGCCCGCTCTATGACCGCATGGATGTCATCGAGCTGCCCAGCTACACCCGCACCGAAAAATTCAACATCGCCAAGCGCCATCTGCTGCCCAAGCAGCTGAAAAACAACGGCCTGGAGGGGCGCGTGACCCTGACGGGCAGCGCATTGTATGCCATCATCGACGGCTACACCCGCGAGGCCGGCGTGCGCAATCTGGAACGCACCATCACGTCGGTGCTGCGCAAATGTGCGCAGAAGATCGCGGCAGGGGAGGCCGAGAAGATCAGCGTTTCCGCAGCGATGGTCAAGGAGTTGCTCGGCCCCGAGAAGATCAAGCCGACGTTTATCTCCCGCAAAGACGCCGTGGGCATTGCCAACGGTCTGGCGTGGACGAGTGTCGGCGGCGAGATGCTGCCTGTTGAGGTCGCCGTCATCCCGAACGGCTCCGGCAAAATCGAGATCACCGGCAGCCTCGGCGATGTCATGAAGGAGAGCGCCCAGCTCGCCGTGACCTACGCCAAGGTCCACGCCGAAGAATACGGCATCACGCCCGACAAGTTCAAGAACACCGACCTGCACATCCATGCCCCCGAGGGCGCTGTGCCGAAGGACGGCCCCTCCGCGGGTGTCACACTGACGACGGCGCTGATTTCGGCGCTGTCCGGTATCCCGGTCAACCACGACCTGGCCATGACCGGAGAGATCACGCTGCACGGCAACGTGCTGCCCATCGGCGGTCTGAAGGAAAAGAGTATGGCGGCCTTCCGCGAGGGCATCTCGACGGTGCTCATCCCCAGGGACAACGCCAGCGACCTGTATGAGGTGGACGCCGAGGTCAAGGAGAAGGTGCGCTTCATCCCCGTGGGCACTCTGTCCGAGGTGCTGAAGCACGCCCTTGTGCGCCCGGGCCGCACCCCCGCCCGCGCTGTCCGTGGTGTGCCGCAGGCAACCTCTCTCATCGCCAACGACAAGCCCGCCGAGGGACATAAGGAACCCGCCGCGGTGATGTAATTCGCCTTGAACGCCGCTCTGCAGGGACGGAGGCCCGCACCCGCCCGCGGGTCGATGACGGGCATCGCCCCCCTACAGCAACCCCCGTAGGGGCGGATTCCATATCCGCCCGCACTACGCCGTGCCGCGCATGCAGGGGGCGGCGTCCTCGACGCCCCGCGATACACAGAACACCCAAAACATAAAGGAACACCCATGAACTACAACAACAGCGAATTTCTCGCGTCCTACGGTCTGTCCCGCCAGCTGCCGGACAGTGACCGCCCTGAAATCGTATTCTCGGGCCGCTCCAACGTTGGCAAGTCGAGCCTCATCAATAAGCTCTGCAACCGCAAGAAGCTGGCCCGCGTCAGCGCCACGCCGGGCAAAACGGCAACCATCAACTTCTACCGCGTTGATACGGCCTACTTTGTTGACCTGCCCGGCTACGGCTACGCCAAGGTCTCCAACGCCGAGCGCGAGCGGTGGGACGATTTGATCAACAGCTATTTTGAGGCGGATCGTGCCGTCTGCCTGCTTGTCCAGCTGCTGGACAGCCGCCACGCGCCCAGCGCTGACGATGTGCAGATGCTTGAGTACCTGCACTACCACCGCATTCCGTTTGTGGCCGCGCTGACCAAGGGCGACAAGCAGAAAAAGAGCGAGATGGCCGCCCGCAAAGAAGAATTTGAAAAGATCTGCGCTCCCTACGGCTGCCAGGGCGTTGTGCTGACCAGCGCCGAGAACGGGCTGGGCATGGACGAGCTGCGCGCGCTGCTTGAGGCCAGCATGACCCCCGAGACAGAGGACTGACCGATGGCCTACAACGAGTTTGCCTATTTCTACGACGAGTTCAACGGCGAGGCTGACTATGACGCGCTTTACGGCTATATTACCGACGAGCTGAAGGCCCACGGCATCACAGACGGCATCCTGGCCGACCTGGGCTGCGGCACCGGCGATCTGACCCTGATGCTGACCCAGGCAGGGTATGATGTCATCGGCATTGACCGCTCCGAGGAGATGCTCAGTGTCCTGCGCGAAAAGGCCGACGAGCTGGGCCTGACGGGCCGCTTGCTGCTGCTGAAGCAGGACCTGCTGGACCTGGACCTGTACGGCACGATCCGCGCCGCGGTGTCCACGTTTGACACCTACAGCCACATTGGCCCGCAGGAAAATTTTGAGAAGGCCATCCGCAAGGCTGCCTACTTTATGGAGCGGGGCGGCGTGTTCATTTTTGACTTGAACACGCCCTATAAGCACCGGCACATTCTGGCAGGCCAGACCTTTGACATCGAGGCCGAGGACGCCGACTGCCACTGGTCGAACCGCTACGACGAGACGGCGCAGCGGGTGGATATTACCATCAACATTGACTACCACGAGACGGGGGAGCACTTCCGCGAGGCATTCAGCGAGTACAGCTACGCGCTGGACACCGTGTGCGCCCTGTTGGAAAAGTACGGCTTCGCCGTGGCCAAAATCGCCGACGGCGAGAGCTTTGGCCCGGTGCGCGGCGACAGCCCGCGCTGGATCATCACGGCTGTCAAGCAATACACACAAGAGGAAAAAGCGAATGGAACAGAATCATAACATGCTGCGCGGTATCTCCGAAAACGGCGGTATCGTGTTTTACGGTGTTGACTCTACGGAAATCGTCCGCGAGATGGAGCGCCTGCACAAGACCAGCGCCGTCACCACCGCTGCCCTGGGTCGCCTGCTGACGGCAGCCTCGATGATGGGTATTATGCTCAAAAGCACCCAGGACTCGGTGACGCTGCAGATCAAGGGCGGCGGCCCCGCAGGCCGCCTGCTGGCCGTTTCCGACGGCACCGGCAACGTCAAGGGCTACGTCGAGCATCCCGTTGTGGAACTTCCCCCGCGGGCTGACGGCCATCTGAATGTCGGCGCCGCCGTCGGCAAGGACGGCACGCTGGACGTCATCCGTGACTTGGGTATGCGCGAGCCGTACATCGGCCAGGTGCCGCTGACCTCCGGTGAGATCGCCGAGGACATCACGACCTATTTTGCTATCAGTGAGCAGGTGCCCACTGTCTGCGCGCTGGGCGTGCTCGTCGATAAGGACCTGAGCGTCCGCTGCGCGGGCGGCTTTGTCGTGCAGCTGCTGCCCGGCGCAACCGAGGAGGAGATCGAGCACCTCGAGAAGAACATCAAGGCAATGCCCAGCGTGACGACAATGCTCGAGGAGGGCAAGAGCGTCCGCGATATGCTGGAGCTGGCTCTGGCCGGCTTTGCACCCGATATTCTCGACAGCTACCATGTGACCTACAAGTGCGACTGCGGCCTTGAGCGCGTTGAAAAGATGATCCGCTCCCTTGGCAAAAAGGAGGTCGAGCGCATGCGCGACGAGGACCCCGTTGCCGAGGTGAACTGCCAGTTCTGCAACAAGAATTATAAGGTGGATCTGAATGAACTGCTCAAAAACTGGCCTTCCACCGCCGAAAATGTGCCGAGCGAAAACGCATAAAAATTTATGCAAAAAAATGTAAAAAACGCTTGACTTTTCCGCTCATATAGTTTATAATAACAAACGTCGCCCGGAGAGAGCGATTGAGCAAAAACTCTCCAACATGCGGCCGTAGCTCATCTGGTAGAGCGCCACCTTGCCAAGGTGGAGGTAGCGAGTTCGAGCCTCGTCGGCCGCTCCATTATGGGGAAGTTTAGCTCAGCTGGGAGAGGCATCTGCCTTACAAGCAGAGGGTCAGCGGTTCGAGCCCGTTAACTTCCA
>ENA-OQCG01000071-OQCG01000071.1-human-gut-metagenome-genome-assembly--contig:-NODE-71-length-17914-cov-1.536909_pt1 | contig 17914 bp, 18 predicted proteins | sample MGYA00242758_ERZ504577 | MGnify/ENA primary metagenome ERZ504577 (study PRJEB26092, sample SAMD00036248) | human gut metagenome | host: Homo sapiens | study: EMG produced TPA metagenomics assembly of...
CGGGACAAATACGACTGTAAAGTCCCCACCACCTTTGAGGAGCTGCTTTCCCTGCCCGGCGTTGGCCGCAAGAGCGCCAACCTTATCATGGGGGATGTCTTCGGCAAGCCCGCCATTGTAACAGACACCCATTGCATCCGGCTGTGCAACAAAATTGGCCTTGTGGATGGCATCAAGGAGCCGCAGAAAGTGGAGATGGCCCTGTGGAAGATCATTCCGCCGGAGGAAGGCAGTGACCTGTGCCACCGCTTTGTGATGCATGGCCGGGCTGTCTGCAATGCCCGCAAACCCGAATGTGAAAAGTGCTGTTTGAACGATATCTGCCGGTACGCGGCAGAAAACGCCGTTCTTACAAAAGAAACCAAGGAGGCTTCTGTATGATTACATTGTCTATCCTGATCGTCCTTGCCCTGATCTGCGCTCTGGTGGGCGTGCTGATGGGCCTGTTCTCTCTGATCGGCCTGCTGGCTTCCCTGCTCGTGGGCGTGCTGGTAGGCGCTCTGGCCGGTCACATCGCCAACCGCTTTATGGGCACCCAGACTTCCACCGGCCGCAACATTGTGCTGGGCATTCTGGGCAGCTTTGTGGGTGAGTTTCTGTTCGGCCTCATCGGCATCCATGCCACCGGCAGCATCAGCTCCTTTGTCATCTCGGTGCTGGGTGCCTGCGTCTGCATCTGGGTGGATAACCGACTGTTCCACGATCGTTGACCGGTTTTCTCTGGTTGTTTGTCTTTGCTCTCCCTCCGGGAGAGCTTTTTTATTTTCAGCCCCTTGACAGTTATATCGTGAAACGATATAATACATCCATGATATATCGCATAGCGATACAAAGCGAGGTGATATAATGGAAAATCCGGCACTGACGGAAACCACCTACTACATCCTGCTTTCCCTCTATCATCCGCGGCATGGCTACGGCATCATGCAGGAGACCCAGCAGCTCTCCGGCGGAAGGGTACGGCTGGCTGCCGGAACCCTGTACGGTGCCCTGAATGCCCTGTGCGAAAAGGGGTGGATCTCTCCCCTGCCCATGGAAAGCGGGAGCCGCAAAAAAGAATACCAATTGACCTCCGCCGGGCTGAAGGTGCTCAAACAGGAGCTGGTCCGGCTGGAGGAGCTTGCTGCCAATGGCCGCGCCATTTTACAGGAGGAACAGGTATGAGTGAAACAAAAACGCTGCATCGGAATTTCTGGGTCTGGGAATTTGAAAAAGAAGAACGCTGGCTCAACGAAATGGCGCAGGAGGGCTGGGCCCTGCAGAATGCCGGGTTCTGCACCTACACCTTTGAAAAGACGGAACCCGGCCAGTACATCATCCGGCTTGCCATGCTGGACAGTTCCCCGGATTTTGAAAGTTTCATGGAAGAGTTGGAAGCACAGAGCGTTGGGCATTGCTTCAGTTGGGGATATTTCCGCCGCAGCGCCCAGCTAGGTCCCTTTGATATGTTTTCGGATGTGGATTCCCGTATCTCCCACCTGAACAAAATTGGACAGATGGTGAGGCTGCTCTGTCTGGCAAACCTTCTCATAGGCGTTACCAACACCTTCAGCGGTGCATCGCTGGCATGGCTAAACCTGCTTTGCGCCACGTTTTTGGCCTACGGGCTGGGACGTATCAGCAGCAAACGAGAGAGTCTGATGGAAGAACGTCAGCTCCACGAGTGATTTTTCTCCTTGATGCGCAGGATCTTCAGAGTTTTCAAAAAGTTCATGTTTGCCCGCTTGCATTCCGATGCAGGCGGGTATATTATTATCATCAGCAAATAGTTATCATGTGTTAAGTATTTGCATCTGTCAAGTGATAAGGAGGATTCGTATGCCGCAGAAGAGCGCGCCGGAACTGTTCGCCGCGATCCATTATCTGCATCGGCTGAGCACGGAAGGCAAACGCGGTGCCAAAATGGCACTGGAAAGCTGCCCCAAGTGTCATTTCATCATGCTGGAAGGCGTGCTGATGACCATTGAAGAGCATGGCCAGAACGGCACCATCTATGTTTCCGATCTGGCTGCCGCCGTCAAACAGCCCCTGCCCGCTGTTTCCCGCGCGCTTCGCCAGCTGGAGCAGGATGGACTCATTGAGCGGATCACAGACCCCAACGACCGCCGCAAAACGCTGGTGCGCCCCACAGAAAAGGGGTTGGATACCAGCCGCCAGGTCGAGGCCGCCATCAGCCGTTACTTTGAGCGGGTCATCCGCCGTATTCCGGAAGAGCAGCGGGAGCAGCTGTTCTCCCTGACCGGTGTACTGCTGGAGGCCGTGGAGGCGGAAAATGCGGAGCAACAAGCAAAATTGAAGGGAGAAAACGAAAATGGGTAAAATTTTCAAGCAGCTGGCCCGCCACTGGGCCGCCTGCCTTGCCGTGGTGGCTCTGCTGTTCGTGCAAGCCTACTGCGACCTTTCCCTGCCGGATTACACGAGCAGGATCGTGGACACCGGCATCCAGCAGGGCGGCATTGAAAGCCCCCTGCCGGAGACTGTGCGCCAAAGCACACTGGATGCCCTCTCGCTTTTGATGGGCGAAGAGGATGCAGACGCACTGCAGAATGCCTACGGATATTATCTTCAGGACGATGGTGTTCTGAAGCTCCGCAGTGACCTGACCGATGCCGAGCGCACCGCTCTGGAGGAGGCCGTTACCACACCGGATATCGTGCTGTATATGGCGGCGGCGCAGAATGCCATCGCCCCTGCCGGGGATGAAGCAGAAGCCATGACCGCTGCTCCTACGGCAGAAGATCTGGATGCCGTTTGTGCCCAGTTCGCAGCCATGGCCCAGATGCCCGGCTTTTCACGGGAAATGATCCAGCAGCAGCTGGCCAGCGCCATGGAACAGGTGGACGAGACGACCCTTTCCAGCATGGCAAGTCAGGCCACTCTGCTGGTCAGCCTGGAATATGAGGCACAGGGCGTTTCCCATGATGTGCAGATGGCCTACCTCTTCCGGGTGGGCGGCCAGATGCTGGCCCTGACTCTGCTGATGGTGGTCGTTGCCATTCTGGTGGGCCTGATCGCCTCCCGCGTTTCGGCTTCCATCGGCAGGGAACTGCGCAGAGAGACCTTCTCCTCGGTCATCCATTTTTCCAACGCAGAGATCGAGAATTTCTCCACTGCTTCCCTGATCACCCGCACCACCAACGATATCCAGCAGGTGCAGTTTACCTGTGTCATCCTGCTGCGCATGGTGGCCTACGCCCCCATTCTGGGCATCGGCGGCGTGATGCACGTCACCCAGGGCAATACCGGCCTTGCCTGGATCATTGTGCTGGATGTAGCCGCTCTGCTTCTGCTCATCACAGTTCTGATGAGCATCGCCATGCCCAAGTTCAAGATCATGCAGACGCTGGTGGACAAGCTGAACCTCGTCAGCCGCGAGATCCTGACCGGCGTGATGCCGGTGCGTGCATTCAGCCGCGAATCCTTTGAGGAAAAGCGCTTTGATGCTGCCAGCCGGGAGCTGATGGGCACCCAGTTGTTCACCAACCGCGCCATGGTGGCCATGATGCCCTTTATGACCCTGATCATGAACGGCACCAGCCTGCTCATCGTCTGGTTCGGCGGCAAGGCCATGGATGCCGGAAATATGCAGGTGGGCGAGATGATCGCATTCATTACCTACACCATGCAGATCGTCATGTCTTTCCTGATGCTGGCCATGGTGGCCGTGATGCTTCCCCGTGCCGGTGTGGCTGCTGACCGTATCGACGAGGTCTGCCGCACCAAGGCTTCCATCCATGATCCGGACGCTGCCACCGCAAAGCCCGCCCTTGAAAAGAAGGACTGGGATGGCGTGGTCCGGTTCGAGGATGTCAGCTTCCGCTTCCCCGGTGCCGACAGCGACGCGCTGGAGCACATCAGCTTTACCGCAAACCCCGGCGAGACCACAGCCATCATCGGCTCCACCGGCTGCGGCAAATCCAGCCTGCTCAACCTCATCCCCCGCTTTTATGATGTCACCGGCGGCCGCGTGACCATCGACGGCATCGATGTGCGGGAGATGCCGCAGGAGCAGCTCCACAGCCTTTTGGGCTATGTTCCCCAGAAGGGCGTTCTGTTCAGCGGCACCATCGAGAGCAACCTGAAATTCGGCGGTGCGCAGATCACCGATGCGGGCATGAAGAAGGCGGCTTCCATCGCACAGGCCACCGAGTTCATCGACGCAAAGCCCGAGGCTATGCAAGCCCCATCGCACAGGGCGGCTCCAACGTGTCCGGCGGTCAGAAGCAGCGGCTCTCCATCGCCCGCGCCATTGCCAAGGAGCCGAAGATCTATCTGTTCGACGACAGCTTTTCTGCCCTTGACTACAAGACGGATGTCACCCTGCGCCGTGCGCTGAAGGAAGAGACCGACAACGCCACCGTGATCATCGTGGCACAGCGCATTTCCACCGTCCTTCACGCCAACCAGATCCTGGTGCTGGACGACGGCAGACTGGTGGGCAAGGGTACTCACGCGCAGCTCATGGCCACCTGCCCTGAATATCAGGAGATCGCCAGGAGCCAGCTGAGCCAGAAGGAGCTCAACCTGCAGGACCTGAACACCGGAAAGGAGGATGAGTGATATGCCGAGACCCGGAAAACAGACCACCGAGCGCGCCAAGGATTTCAATGGCACTCTGCGGCAGCTCCTCAGCGCATTGAGCCAGTATAAGCTTTCCCTCATCGTTGTGATGGTCTTTGCCATCCTTTCCACCATCTTCAATATCGCAGGCCCCAAAATTCTGGCCAAGGCCACCACGGCCCTTGCCACCGGCTGGATCGCCAAGCTTCGGGGGATCGGCAGCATCGACTTTGCTTACATCGGCAAGATCCTGCTCACCCTGCTGGCCATGTACCTCTGCTCCGCGGCATTCAGCTTCATTCAGGGCTGGCTGATGACCGGCCTTTCCCAGAAGGTCTGCTATGATTTCCGCCGCCAGATCAGCGAGAAGATCAACCGCCTGCCGCTGGCCTACTTTGAAAAGCGGACGGTCGGCGAGGTGCTCTCCCGCATCACCAACGATGTGGACACCCTGGGCCAGAGCCTGAACCAGAGCGTGACCCAGCTCATCACCAGCATTACCACCATGATCGGCGTGCTGATCATGATGCTGTCCATCAGCCCCAAAATGACCCTGATCGCACTGCTCATCCTGCCCGTCTCTCTGGTACTGGTGATGCTGGTGGTCAGGTTCAGCCAGAAATACTTCAAGGCCCAGCAGGCCACCCTGGGTGTTGTGAACGGTCAGGTGGAGGAGGTCTACTCCGGCCACAATGTCATCAAGGCCTTCAACCGTGAGGCCGCCGTGCTGGAGGACTTCAACGCCGCCAACGACAAGCTGTTTGAATCTGCCTGGAAGAGCCAGTTCCTCTCCGGCCTGATGCAGCCCATTATGAACTTTGTGGGCAACCTGGGCTATGTGGCTGTTGCCATCGTTGGCAGCATCTTTGCCGCCAACGGCATCATCACCATCGGCGATATCCAGGCTTTTATCCAGTATGTCCGCAATTTCACCCAGCCCATCCAGCAGCTGGCACAGGTGTCCAACATGCTGCAGAGCATGGCCGCCGCTGCTGAGCGCGTGTTCGAGTTCCTGAACGAACCCGAAGAGGATCAGCTGGCCGACCCTGCCCGCCGGGCAGACCCTGCCTGCATCGATGGTCAGGTCACCTTTGACCATGTCCGGTTCGGTTATGTGCCCGAAAAGACCATCATCCACGATTTCAGCTGTAAGGTGCAGCCCGGCCAGAAGGTCGCCATCGTTGGCCCCACCGGTGCCGGCAAGACCACCATGGTCAAGCTGCTCATGCGGTTCTACGATGTAGATTCCGGCTCCATCACCCTGAATGGCCACGACATCCGCGACTTTGATCGCAGTGCCCTGCGCGAGGGCTTCGGCATGGTGCTGCAGGACACCTGGCTGTTCAAGGGCACTATCATGGAAAATATCCGCTATGGCCGTCTGGATGCCACCGATGAAGAGGTCATTGCCGCCGCCAAGGCCGCCAATGCCGACCACTTCATCCGTACCCTGCCCGGCGGCTACCAGATGGAGCTGAACGAGGATGCTTCCAACGTCAGTCAGGGCCAGAAGCAGCTGCTGACGATCGCCCGGGCCATTCTGGCCGACAACCGCATCCTGATTCTGGACGAGGCCACCAGCAGCGTGGACACCCGCACCGAACAGCGCATCCAGACTGCTATGGACAACCTGATGCGGGGCCGTACCAGTTTCGTCATTGCCCACCGCCTGTCCACCATCAGGGATGCCGACCTGATCCTGGTCATGCGGGACGGCGACATTGTGGAGCAGGGCACCCACGACCAGCTCATTGAGGCCGGCGGCTTCTACGCTGACCTGTACAACAGCCAGTTTGAGGATGTTGTGGATTAAGCCACGCTCCCCTCTTTGAAAAAGGCTCAGGTTTTTGATCGAAAACTGAGCCTTTTTCTTTTGTCAATTCCTACCGGATGTGCTATACTTATTTTTGTGTCTTGAAGTAGGAAAGGAGTAACCACTCATGGAAACCACTCAAAAGCCCTACGCATTCAGCCGCAAGGTATTCTGCGAGGGGATGCGGGATGGCGTGCCCATTGCGCTGGGCTATTTTGCTGTCTCGTTCTCATTGGGCATTGCAGCCCGCAATGCGGGGCTGACCCCCATTCAGGGCCTTTTTGCAAGCCTGTTCAACAATGCTTCTGCCGGTGAGTATGCAGCCTTTTCGCTGATCGCTGCCGGTGCCACCTATCTGGAAGTTGCCATCATCACCCTGATTGCCAACGCGCGCTACCTGCTGATGAGCTGCGCTCTGGCCCAGAAATTTGCCCCCGGCACGCCGTTCTTCCACCGGCTCATCATCGGCTACGATGTCACCGACGAGCTGTTTGGCATCACGATCGCACGGCCCGGCTATCTGAACCCGTTCTACACCTACGGTGCCATTGCGCTGGCAGCCCCCGCCTGGGCCATGGGCACAGCGCTGGGCATCATTGCGGGCAACCTGCTGCCGGTGCGTGTGGTCAGCGCCCTGAGCGTGGCCCTGTACGGCATGTTCCTGGCCATCATCATTCCCCCCGCCCGGAAGAACAGGGTCGTTGCCGTGCTGGTGATGCTGAGCTTTGCCCTGAGCTTTGCCTGCGGCTGCCTGCCCGGCATCGCTTCCCTTTCGGACGGCACCCGCACCATCCTGCTGACGGTGCTGATCTCCTGCGGGGCAGCCGTTCTGTTCCCTGTTACACCCGAAGCACCGGAAACTGCCGGAACTGAGGAGGTGCAGGCATGACCTACAATAATTGGGTCTATATCGCCGTGATGGCCGCCGTTTCTTACGCCATCCGTGTGCTGCCGCTGACCCTTATCCGCAAACCATCAAAAACCAGTTCATCCAGTCCTTCCTCTACTATGTGCCCTATGTAACGCTGGCCGTGATGACCTTCCCGGCCATCATCAACGCCACCCAGAGCCCCATTGCCGGTGCCGCTGCGCTGGTAGTAGGCATCGCCGCCGCATGGTTCGGAGCCAGTCTGTTTCAGGTATCCGTCTCCTGCTGTGCCGTGGTGCTTGTGCTGGAACTGTTTTTGGTGCACTGAGCATGAAGATCTTAATTTCCGGCTCCTCCGGCTTTGTGGGTTCCCGGGTACTGCACCAGTGGCAGGGCCGTGCAGAGCTTTTCACCTTCCCGCGCGGATCTCTGGCTGCTGCCGATGAATCCGACATTCGCCGTTTTGTGGAAACCGTGCAGCCGGATGTCATCCTGCATCTGGCCGCATTGTCCGATACCGGCTACTGCCAGCAGCACCCGGAGGAATCCCAGCGTGCCAACGTCGAACTGCCCATCTGGATGGCAAAGGCCGCACAGGACACCGGGGCTAAGCTGATCTCATTCAGCTCGGATCAGGTGTACGCAGGTGTGACCCAGCCCGGTCCCCTGCCCGAAACGCTGCCGCTCTCCCCCGCCAACACCTATGGTCAGCACAAGCTGAAGGCCGAGGAGCGGGTCCTTGCGCTCTGCCCGGATGCGGTGCTTCTGCGGGCCCCGTGGATGTACGATCTGCCCGGTGATGGCCTGCCCCTCCGGGGCAATCTGCCGCTGAACCTGCTGCAGGCCGCACAAAACAGTACTCCCGTTCGCTTTTCGCCACACGACCACCGGGGTGTCAGCTGGGTACGGGAGGTGGTGGAACATCTCTTCCCCGCCTTTCAGCTGCCCGGCGGTGTATACAATTTTGGCAGCGGGAACGATGCCGACATGGTCACAACGGCCCGGCAGTTTGCCGAAGCGCTGGGCGTGCAGGTGCAGATCGAGCCTGCTGATTTCTCCCGCAACCTTGTGATGGACAGCTCAAAGCTGGCCGCACAGGGGATCCGATTCCATGATACGTTGAGCAGTTTTGAAGGCTGTTTGAGGTTTTATCAAAAATAAGAACGACCCTCTCCGCCAATGCTCCGCATTGCCACCTCTCCCAAAGGGAGAGGCAATTGCAGCTTCGAGGTAAGATTCTGCAAATCAGCAGTTTTCTTCCCGTCAGATGCGTTGGCTCCCCCTTCGGGGGAGCTGGTACGCGTCAGCGTGACTGAGAGGGTCGTTTTATGTTACAGCAAAATACAGATCAATCCGGTGCATCCATCGTTGATGACCTGTTCCAGCGTTTCCTGCAGGCGGGTGCGGGCTTCCTGCGGCATGTGGAGGAGCTTATTCTGCAGCCCCTCATTCACCAGTTCATGCAGGCTCTTGCCAAAGATGTTCGATTCCCACAGCCTCTCCGGGTCTGCTTCAAAATCGCCCAGCAAACTCTGCACCAGATCCTCGCTCTGCTTCTCGGTGCCCACAATGGGGCTGATTTCGGTGTGGATGACGGCTTTCATCATATGGATGGAGGGTGCGCTGGCTTCCAGCCGGACACCGTACCGTCCGCCCTGCCGGACGATCTCCGGTTCCTCCAGCGAGAGCTCCTCAATGCTGGGCATCACGATGCCGTAGCCGGTGGCTTCCACCTGTTCCAGTGCACTGCGGATCTTCTCGTACTCCCGCTTTGCCCGGGAAAGCTCAATGATGCAGGGCATCAGGCCTGCTTCGTCGCCAATTTCCAGCCCCGTCTGCTCACTGAGGACGCGGTAGAACACCTCTGGCTTCAGCAGAACGGTCACCCGCACCACGCCGTCGGAAAGGTTCATGCCGCTCAGGGCGGACTCCTGCACCGAATCCCCCGGCCAGCGCTCCGGCACTGTTCTGGGCCGGAACATCCTTCATCCGGCTGATCTTCTCTGAAAACTGGAGCGCCGCCGTGTAGATCTCGTTCTGGAGCCAGTGGCCCTTTTCCAGCATCGTCACCCAGCGGGGAATGGCAAAATCCAGCTCCCGCACCGGAAATTCGTAGAGGACACGCTGCAGGATGGACAGCAGGTCATCTTTCTGCAGATCCAGACAGCTCACCGGCAGGACAGTGCGTCCGTAGGCCTGTTCCAGCTCTGTGGCCAGTGACTTTGTCTCCGGAGCATCCGGGCGGGTGCTGTTGAGCAGGATGACAAAGGGTTTGCCCAGCGCTTCCAGCTCCTCCACCACCCGCTTTTCGGCGGGCAGGTAGTTTTCCCGGGGGATCTCGCTGATGGAGCCATCGGTGGTGACCACGATGCCAATGGTGGAGTGATCCCGGATGACCTTGCGGGTGCCGGTCTCAGCGGCAAGGTCAAAGGGGATCTCTTCCTCGAACCAGGGGCTTTTGACCATGCGGGGCTTCTCGTTCTCCTCGTGGCCCATGGCTCCCTCCACCATATAGCCCACACAGTCGATAAGCCGGATGCGGCACTCCCCGCCGCCCTCCAGTTGGAGCGGCACGGCCTGCTCCGGGATGAACTTCGGCTCTGTGGTCATGATCGTTCGCCCTGCCGCCGACTGCGGCAGCTCATCCCGGGCCCGGCGCTTTGCGTCCGCCGGGCCGATGGCAGGCAGCACCAGCTGCTCCATAAACTGCTTGATGAGGGTGCTCTTGCCGGCCGCGCACCGGCCCCACCACGCCAATCAGGATCTCCCCGCCGGTGCGTGCCCCGATCTCCCGGCAGACAGTGGCTTCCAAACACTCCTGTTTTTCCAAATTGCTCTCTCCTCTCTCCCGTCCGCACCGGGCGGCAAGGCCGCACCTTCTGCGTCTGCTTCTCGGAAACAGTCTATTCGGACAGGCGGCAGGATATGAGCGGCACCTAGCGAAAAAGCGTCGGTTGACGGAAAAATCCCTCTGCGCTACAATAGAGAAAAATTGAGCAGAAAGGTGGAACGCAGATGGAGTGGAAGGTTTATTTTGAGGACAATCCGGGCTGTCACCGCCCGCATCGGGGCCGCCCCGGGCAGGAAGTGTCCTGCGGGGCACACTCGGTGTGGGGCGGGCAGCATTTCATCATCCCGGCGATTTACCTTTGTGGAAAAGGGCTGGTTGTAGACATCTGCCGCCGGGTGGAGCGTGAGGCGATCGAAGCACATTACCAGAAGTTGGCCGCTTATGAAGGGATGGATATTGACGAATGCCCGCCGGAAGTTGTCGAACTGGCCGAAGCCGAGGACCCGTTTGGTTCTTTTGACTATCTGCCAAGTGCAGCCATCAACGGCAAAACCGTGGAGTACAGCCGCGGTGCCGGGGAATATTACAACCCCCTCCGCTCCGAAGAGGAGATTGTTTGCAGCGGTGAACAGGCCGCGCGGGACATCGTCAAGCACTACGGGCTTGACCCGGAACAAGGCTGGGATCTCCGGCAGTGGAGCTTTCCCTGGGCGACAAAGCGCAGGCCGACCCACATCACCAGCCTGACACTGACCCTCACCCAGCGGGAACAGCCTGCCGAAGCGGTACAGTTCACGGCAGCGCCCGGGAAGACCGTGGAGTTTGCCCACCCCGTCACCGGTGTGCCCTGCGTGCTGACGGTCAAAGACCTGAAACCGGCCCGGCTACCGGAGAATGACCTCCCCCACATGGGGCCGCCCATGGGATGGCCCCGGGAATTTGTGGAAATGACTTACACCCTGACCCCCGCCGTGACCACCGGCTGGGTGCAGGTGAACGACTGCGCCTCTAGTGATAAGCCCATCCGGAAAAGCAACGCACCCACGGAAGATGGAGCCATTGGCATCATCGGCGGGGCAGACGGCCCGACCGCAATCTTTGTGAGCGGAAAGCAGCAGGGTGATACCCGCACCGCCTGTTCCTCGCTCCACTTTGCGCCGGTGGAACCGGAAAATATCCGGTGGAAGGTGACCTACTACCAGAAGCAGTTCCCGGATGAAACTATAGCGCTGTTATAACGAAAAGACAGGCGGCTCCAACCGAAGTTGGATGCCGCCTGTTTTACTGTTCAGATCAGCTTGATGGCCACTGCCTCGCTGGTGCGGTCCTGGGCTTCGTTGGTATGCTCGGGGTCATCCAGCATATAGCGGAGCAGAAGCACCTCGCCCACATAAAGCACCGCCACCTTGATGGGGATGCTGCCGGAATCCAGCGGGCTCTCCTGCGCACCGCACCGCAGCACCACATCTGCCATGGCTGCGCCGGGCGAATCCTCATAATGGGTGAGCAGAATGATCTTTGCGCCGGATGCCTTGGCCGTGCGCAGCGTTTCCAGCATATCGCGGGTCGCGCCGGAATAGGAGATGAAGAGCACCACATCCTCCGGGCCCATCAGGCTGGCGGCCAGGATCTGCAGATGACTGTCCCCTGCGGTGCGGAACTTGTTGGACAGGCTGGAAAAGCGGGCGCAGATATCGTTTGCCAGCAGCATGCTGCCGCCCTGACCCAGGCAGAACACCTGCCGCGCCGCACGCATCAGATCCACGGCCTGTTCCACAGCTTCGGGCGAAAGAGAATTCTGGGTGCCGTTGATGGCCGTGAGAAACAGGCCGCTGGCGTGCTCACACAGGCTGGCGGTGGTAGCGCCCGGCTCCGGCTCATGCTGGTTGACCAGCGCACCGGTGGCGTTGGCCTGCGCCAGCGAAATGCGCATCTCATGGTAGCCCTCAAAACCCAATGCCCGGCAGAAGCGGAACACCGTTGCCTCTGCTACCTTGCATTCCCGCGCAAGGGAGGAAATGGAAAGGTACTGTGCCTCGTCGGCATGGTGGACAAGGTAATCTGCCACAGCACGGCCGGATTTTGTCAGTTCGTCCTGCCTTTGCTGCAACAGCTCCCAGAAGTTTGTGGTCGTAGACATGATGGTCTCCTTTTTCCTGCTCCATTTCCCGCCGGAAGGGCCGGCCACACACGCCAACACCATTGTCGGGAAGTTTTCCTTTAAGGAAAGTATAAAAGAATCCCCGCCGCTTGGCAAGAGGGGCTTTGACTACAAATTCGCGATCGTTTCTGTGCAGAGCGCCCAAATCTGCCGCATTAGTATGACTTATTTGTGAAAATCATTTTCAATTTACCGGATTTTCCCCTCTTTTTTGAGTGAAAACTATTTTCACCGGCAAAAAGTGTGGTTTTTCTATAATGGTTACAAAATAGCTACAACTTTCAAAATTTCCGTGAATCCTGCCCAGAAGTCCAGTCTTTTCGCTAAAATTGTGCGACATCCACAAGAAAATCCTTTCATTATTGGGCAGACAGCCGATAGACAAAATGAAAATATTTTTCTATAATAAGGCCAATAGAAGCGGTTCCCACACGAGGGCCGCAGAGCAGAATCGCACTACATCAATGAGTAAGGAGAAGTTTCTTATGAAAAACAGTATCTCTCGCCGCTCTTTCCTGAAGGCCGTGGGTGCCCTGAGTGCAGCCGGTGCACTGGCCGCATGCGGCGGCAGCTCCTCCAGCAGCACTGCTGCTTCCTCCACTGCAGCTTCTGCAGCGGCAAGCACCGCAGCCGGCGCTAACATCAAGCTGTGGACATACCCCATCGGCGGCTGGGGCAAGGACGAGACTGTGCAGGAGCTGATCTCCAGCTTCAACGCAAAATATCCCGACATCAAGGTCACCGTTGAGTACCTGGATTACACCAATGGTGATGACCAGGTCAACACCGCCATTGAGGGCGGCAGCGCACCCGACCTGATCATGGAAGGTCCCGAGCGTCTGGTTGCCAACTGGGGCAAGAAGGGCGTTATGGCTCCCCTGAACGACCTGTGGACCGACGATGCCAAGAAGGACATCTACGCTTCCGTTGAGTCTGCCTGCAGGAACGAAGCCGGCGACTACTATGAGTATCCCCTGTGCATGACCGCACACTGCATGGCCGTGAACATGACCAAGGTCAAGGAAGTGGGCGCAGACCAGTACATTGATACTGATAAGCACACCTGGAGCACCGACGGCTTCCTCAAGACCGTTGACGCACTGTACAATGGCGGTTATGAGAATGTTGCAGCCATCTACTGCAGCGGCCAGGGCGGCGACCAGGGCACCCGTGCGATCATCAACAACATGTACGGCGGCACCTTCACCGATGCTGAGCACACCAAGTACACCGCTGACTCCCCCGAGAATATCAAGGCCATCCAGGCTCTGTACGATGCCAAGGGCGTGAACTTTGATGCTTCCATCAACGGCGGCGAGGAGATCACCCTGTTCCGCAACGGCACTCTGCAGATGGCATTCTGCTGGAACATTGCACAGCAGCTGAACTCCGACAACAACGATGCCGGCCTGACCAACAGCGGCGATGAGATCTTCCCCATGGCCTTCCCCACCGAGAGCGGCGATCCCAAGCTGTGCGGCGGCATCTGGGGCTTTGGCATCTTCGACAACGGCGACGAGGCCAAGATCGAAGCCGCCAAGACCTTTATCGACTTCATCGCTGCTGACCCCGATCAGGTTGGCGCAAGCGTTCTGGCTTCCACCTACTTCCCCGTTCGCGAGAGCGTTGGCGACATCTATGCCGGCAACGACATTATGAGCGAGTACACCAAGTTCATGGGCTTCCTGGGCGATTACTACCAGATCACCCCGGGCTGGGCAACTGCTCGTACCGAGTGGTGGAACATGCTGCAGCGCGTTGGCACCGGCGAGCCCGTTGAGCAGGCCGTTGCTACCTTTGTTGAGAACGCAAATGCTGCCGCTGCTGCCGAGGCATAAGCGCACCTCCTGAGTTTTTCATCGTAACGTTATAAACCTTGCCCCTTCCTCGATAATCCCGGCGAGGGAGGGGCATTCTTTTTGCAAGTTCCGTCGGGAGCCGGTCATTTTACCGGAGCTAAACGAAAGGTTTGGTGATTTTCTTGGCTGCTACCACCGTAAAAGTCAAAGAGCCAAAGCGCAGCCGCGCACTGGTCCGGCAGGAGACCATCGCATCCTATCTCTTCCTTCTGCCCAGCCTGATCTTCTTTCTGGGGTTCGTCATCTATCCCATGATCCTCTGCGTGGTCACGAGCTTCTTTGATTCCACCATGAACCGCGCCGATGTCTTTGTCGGCCTTGCAAACTACAAAGAGCTGTTCGCCGATAAGATCTTCCTGGGCGCTCTGAAGAACACATTCATCATTGTCATCGTATCGGTGCCCGTGACCTGCGCCTTCTCGCTGTGGGTCAGCTCCGCCATCGTGGATCTGCCCGAGTGGGCCACCAGCCTTTTCCGCTGCGTGTTCTACCTGCCCGTTGTCACCGGTTCCGTTGCCGTTACCGTTGTCTGGAAGTGGATGTACAACAATTACTACGGCATCTTCAACTATCTGGGCAAGACGCTGGGGCTGATCGACAAGAACATCAACTGGCTGGGCGACGAGCGGTTCGCTCTGGGCTGCATCATCCTCATCCTGCTGACCACCTCTGTGGGCCAGCCCATCGTTCTGTATGTTTCCGCCCTGGGCAACGTGGACCAGTCCATCGTAGAGGCTGCCGAAGTGGACGGCGCGACCGATTTCCAGTGCTTCTGGAAGATCAAGTGGCCCGCCATCATGCCCACCACCCTGTACATCCTGGTCATCACCACCATCAACTCCTTCCAGTGCTTTGCGCTGATCCAGCTGCTGACTTCCGGCGGCCCCAACCACAGCACCGATACCATCATGTACTACATCTACTACACCGCGTTCAAGCTGTACCGCTACGGCTACGGCAACGCCATGGGTGTTGTGCTTGCCATCATCATTGCCATCCTGTCTGCTATCCAGTTCAAGGTTGGCAACCAGAATAATTGAGGAGGTGCGTAACAATGAGTGCAACTGCTGCAACCGCAAAAAAGCAAAAGCCCTTGAAGCGTCACCCCAGCAAGCTCAAGCAGGCCAGCGCCTATACCATCCTGACCCTGATCCTGATCAGCATCGTGGCCGTGACCTTTGCGTTCCCGCTGTACTGGATCATCACCGGTTCCTTCAAAACCGGTGCAGCCATCAACTCCACCACCCCCGAGTGGTGGCCCCATGAGTGGGTGCTGACCAACTACCAGAAGCTGTTTGCCGGAAAGAGCGCTCCGCTGTGGCAGCTGGCCATCCCCTTCAGTGCACGCTTCAGTGCCGACGGCGATCCCATCTACTTCTCGGTCGGACCCACCGCTCCTGCTGCCCTGCGCTGGATGATCAACACTGTGTTCATGGCTGTTGTCTCCATGATCCTGACCTGCATCACCGCCGCCATGGCCGGTTATGCACTGGCCAAGAAGCGCTTTGTGGGCCGTCAGCTCCTGTTCACCCTGATCGTGTGCGCAATGGCTCTGCCCAAGCAGGTCATTCTGATTCCCCTGCTGCGTGAGATGAGTGCCCTGAACCTCTACAACACCATCTGGGCCGTCATCTTCCCCATTGTCGGCTGGCCATTCGGTGTGTTCCTGATGAAACAGTTCAGCGAGGGCATCCCCACAGAAATGCTGGAAGCCGCCCGCATTGACGGCGCAAGTGAAGCCAAGACCTTTATCAGCATCGTGCTGCCCATGGTCAAGCCGGGCATCGGTGCTCTGGCCATCTTCACTTTTATCAACAGCTGGAACGATTACTTCATGCAGTTGATCATGCTGTCCAGCACCAGCAACCTGACCATTTCTCTGGGCATTGCAAAGCTGCAGGCGGAGAACAGCACCGACTTCGGTCTGATCATGGCAGGTGCTGCACTGGCTGCTGTGCCTATCATCATCATCTTCCTCATCTTCCAGAAGTACTTCACCAAAGGCATCGCAATGGGTGCTGTTAAGGGCTAAAATTGCGACCGCCGCCTGCGGCGGAAACAGGGAGCAATTTTTGGCGCAGCGGTCTGCAAGACGCGAGACCCGCCCAAGGGTCGAAGCGGATGCAGGGCACCTCAAGAGGGCGCTGATGCAGTGAACAGAACAAATAAGCATATAGGAGCTTAAGGAGACAAACCATGAAAGATATCACTAAGTACCAGGGCGTTATCCCCGCTTTCTACGCCTGCTATGACGCAGAGGGCAATATTTCCACTGAGGGTGTCAAGGCCCTCACCCGCCACCTGATCGCCAAGGGCGTTAAGGGCGTGTATGTCGGCGGTTCCTCCGGTGAGTGCATCTACCAGCATGTGGACGAGCGCAAGGCCGTGCTGGAGGCAGTGATGAGCGAAGCCAAAGGCAAGCTGACCGTCATTGCACATGTTGGCTGCAACAACACCGCCGACAGTGTGGAGCTGGCCCGCCATGCCGAGAGCGTGGGTGTGGATGCCATCGCCTCCATCCCCCCCATCTACTTCCACCTGCCCGAGTATGCCATTGCAAAATACTGGAATGACATGTCCGCTGCTGCTCCCAATACCGAATTCGTCATCTACAACATTCCCCAGCTGGCTGGCACCGGCCTGACCATGAGCCTGCTGAAGGAGATGCTCAAGAACCCCAACGTGGTGGCTGTCAAGAACAGCTCCATGCCCACCCAGGACATCCAGATGTTCAAGGATGCCGGCATCGCTGCCCGCGGCGAAGGCAACTTTGTGGTCTTTAACGGCCCCGATGAGCAGTTCGTCTCCGGCCGCGTCATCGGCGCAGACGGCGGCATCGGCGGCACCTACGCCGTGATGCCTGAGCTGTATCTGGCCATGAACGAGCATATCAACAAGGGCGAGGTCAAGGAAGCACAGGCCCTCCAGTACGAGGCCGACCGCATCATCTACAAGATGTGTGAGGCCCACGGCAACCTGTACGCCGTGCAGAAAGAGATCCTGCGCCGGATGTACGGTCTGGAGCTGGGCGGCGTGCGTGAACCCATGCCCAGCCTGATTCCCGAGGATGAGGCCATCGTGGCCGAAGCACAGGCCATGATCGAGGCCGCCATCGCAAAACTGTAAGCTGAACAAGCGCCCCCTCTCCGTCTCTTTTCAGAGGGGAGGCGGGCGCTTCTTTTTTGGAGGGAAAGCGTATGATCTGCGATACCCTGGATCAACTGCATCTGTACAAGGGGTTCCACAAAAACCTCGACACGGCCATTGAGTTTCTGGCCGCACACCCGCTGGATACCCTGCCGCTGGGCCGTACCGAAGTGGACGGCGACGAGGTGTTCATCAATGTGATGGATGCCGATCTCAAACCCCACACCGGTTCCCACGCCGAATATCACCGGCTCTACGCCGATCTGCAGATCGACCTGACCGGCGGCGAGGGCTGGGGCTACGAGACCGCCCCCGGTACCGAGGTGGAGCCCTACCAGCCGGATATCGGCAAAAAGGACAGCGAGGATGCCGTTTTCGGCACTCTGGGCGAGGGGCGGTTCGTCCTCTTCTTCCCCGGTGAGCTGCACCGCCCCGGCGTGGAAATGCCCGGCTGCGATCGTGTCCGCAAAGCTGTTGTCAAGATCAAGATGGAGGATAAGTATCATGGATAAGGAAAAACTGTTTGCTCAGATCAAGGGCGGGCTGATCGTCTCCTGCCAGGCATTGGAGCACGAGCCCCTGTACACCAAGGAGGGCGGCGTGATGCCGCTGATGGCCAAGGCTGCCGCCATGAGCGGCGCGGTGGGCATCCGTGCCAACACCGTGCGGGACATCACCCAGATCAAGGAGGTCGTGGATCTTCCCGTGATCGGCA
>ENA-OQCG01000072-OQCG01000072.1-human-gut-metagenome-genome-assembly--contig:-NODE-72-length-17895-cov-1.700698_pt1 | contig 17895 bp, 18 predicted proteins | sample MGYA00242758_ERZ504577 | MGnify/ENA primary metagenome ERZ504577 (study PRJEB26092, sample SAMD00036248) | human gut metagenome | host: Homo sapiens | study: EMG produced TPA metagenomics assembly of...
GGTGGAGGCACCCCCCCCCCCTCACCAGATCGATGCAGCCCCAAGGGGTGTAACCCATCAGTCTACGCCGTCCCTTTACAGCCTCAGCCATCTGCTCGATGTGGGCCCGCAGGTAGTCGATGCGGTAGCTGTCGTGGATCTTTCCGTCGGCATCCTTCTTGTCGTAAGCGCCCAGGCCGTTTTCCACCACCATCAGGGGAATGCGGTAGCGGTCGTAGATCTCGTTGAGGGTGTAGCGCAGACCAATGGGATCGATCTGCCAGCCCCAGTCAGAGGCTTTCAGGTAAGGATTCTTCTTACCAGCAATGATGTTGCCGCCCACATCATCGGCATCCTTGTGGGTGGTGATGCAGTTGGACATATAGTAGCTGAAGGTGTAGAAATCGACAGTACCGGCCTTCAGGATGGCAGCATCCTCCGGCTCCTGCCGGATGGTGATGTTATTCTCGGCAAAATAGCGCTTCATGTAAGAAGGATACTCGCCGCGGACATGCATATCAGAGCAGAACCAGTTGCTGATCTGCATGGCCTTCTGGTTGGCAATCTCGTCGGCCGGGTCGCAGGTCAGTGCGTAGCTGGTGATAAAGCAGATCATGCAGCCCATCTTGAACTGAGGGTAGTGGTCGTGGGCATACCGAACAGCCTCTGCACTGGCCACAAACTGGTGATGCAGCGCCTGAAAACGCTCCTGCTTGTTGTCCGGCACCTTGTCGGTAGGGCCTTCAAAGCCCCGGATGGTGCCTGTTTCCAGGATCGCGCCCATGGGCATGGTACCGCAGTTGATCTCGTTGAAGGTCAGCCAGTACTTGACCTTATCCTTGTACCGCTCAAAAATGGCCTTGCAGTAATTCATATAGAACTCGATGAGGTCCCGGCTGGCCCAGCCGTTGTATTTTCCACAGCGCATAGGGCAGCTCATAGTGCTGATGGTGACCAACGGCTCGATGCCGTGCTTCTTGCAGCAGTCAAAGACCTTGTCATAGAATTCAAGGCCCTTCTCGTTTGGCTCGGTCTCCATACCGGTGGGGAAAATGCGGGTCCAGTTGATGGAGGTGCGGAAGGTCTTGAAGCCCATCTCGGCGAAGAGAGCAATGTCCTCCTCGTAGTGGTGGTAGAAGTCGATGGCCTCATGGCTGGGATACAGCCGGTCGGAGCGGACAGCAGTCGTCACCCATTTCGGGCTGGTGTGAGAGCCATTGGTGCACAGGTCAGGGACACTGGGGCCTTTGCCATCCACGTCCCATGCGCCCTCGAACTGGTTGGCTGCACAGGCACCGCCCCACAGGAAATCATCACGGAAAACGCTCATAAGTTTCTACTCCTATCCTATTTTGTTCTGGTTCAGGCGGGGTTCTGTTCAAAGAACAGCTTCAGGGCACCGATCAGGTTGGCATCGTTTCCATAGCGGCAGCGCACCAGCTCCGGCTTGACCGTCGGCATGACTGTGCAGCGCTCAAACAGCCGGTCCAGCTCGGTCTGGATCGCAGGCAGCAGAGCCTCCGCTGCGCTGATACCGCCGCCGATGGCCACCTTTTCCACGTCCAGTACATTCTGCAGGCTCAGGATCCCGATGGCCACCCGCCGGGCAAAGAGCTTCAGGGCCTGCTGTGCTTCCGGTTCCCCGGCGTTATAAGCTGCAAAGATTTCTTCGCCGTTGGGCATGGGGCTGCCCTCCGGCAGATGCTTCTGCCGGGCATATTCCAGGATCAGTCCGGTGGCGGAGGCCAGGCCTGCCCAAAGCGGAGCCTCTGCGAATTTTTCCACTCTCGTCAGGTTGAAATCATCAGGTTCCATCCTTGCCACATCCGTTACAAGACCGCTGACCTCGCCTGCGGCGGCGTGAGCACCCATCAGCACCTTCCCGTTCAGGAGGATGCCGCCGCCGATGCCGGTGCCCAGCACCAACACCAGACCGTTTTCTACCCCGGCCAGTGCGCCCGTCCAGCCCTCGGCAGCGGCGGCACACTTGCCATCGTTGGTAATGGTCACGGGAACCCCGAGAAGCTCCTCCATCTGTGCGGCAAAGGCTGCTCCCACATAAAGGAGCTGAGCACTCCGCCCGTGTGAGCAATGCCATGTTTCGTATCAATGCGGCCCGGCATCGAGATGGCGCAGCCCACGAACTGTCCCTGAAGGGGAGCGGCAAAGCCCTTGATGACCGCCAGAAGGTCATCCATATTCGTCAGCGGTGTCGGAACCTTGCCGCCGGAGATTTTCCGGGCCTGTTCATCGGCCAGACTGTACTTGATAAACGTACCGCCGATGTCGATCAGAAGATACTGTTTCATCCTTTTCCTTCTTTCTTTTTCAGACAAAGCCAAACACGGCAGCCAGGCTGAGCATCACCGGCAGCGTGATCAACGACAGCAGGGTGCTCAGACACACCATCTGCACAGCGTAGGAAGAATCCAGCTCCAGACGCTGAGCATATACCGCGATGTTGCTGCCGATGGGAGCCGCATTCACAATGATGAGCACCGTGCCGATCTGCCGCCATCCGGCTGGAAGAAGCATCAGACAGACGATCGTCAGCAGTGGGATCACCACCAGCCGTACTGCCGAAAGGGCGTAGAGCCGGGGGCGGGTGAAGATGGCCTTGAGGTCGGTTCTGGCCAGATAGACACCTAGCACGATCATGGCAAGCGGAGCGTTCATGCCCGCAATGGCCCCATGGGGGTGCGAAGAAACTGCGGCACCGGGATGCGGCAGAAGTAGAGCACCACACCGCCCAGCAGGGAGAGCACCAGCGGATTTTTGAGCACTGCCCCCAGTTGGATGTACTTTTTGTCCCCGGAAAGCTTTGCCTGGCCGTAGGTCCACTGCAAAGCATTCAGCAGAGCCACAAAGCCTGCTGCGTAGAACACAGCTTCGCCGCCCAGCACTGCTGTGACCAGCGGAAGTCCCATGAACCCGGCGTTGGAAAAAGCCACACCGATCTGCGCCATGGGGTCTTTGCGGAAAAAGAGCCACGACACCGCCATGGAGAGCAGCAGCACCCCGGCACCTGCCGCAATGCTGACAGCCAATTCCACAGCTCTCTTTGCCGAATACTCAATACAAAATGATTTTAGCACAACACAGGGCAGCACGCAATATAACAGCAGGTGAGCCAATGCCTTGCTGCCCTCCTGGGTGATCAGTCCGGTACGGTAAAGCACATAGCCAATGATGAGATAGAGGAACATCAGAAGGATCTGACCCAGAACAACACCAAAGACTCCGGTCATTGCTTTCCTCCCTGTTCTTCTCCGATTTTGCGCAGCAGCGGCAGCAGAGCATCCATCACAGGGCGGTAACCGTTGGCATACAGGTGCATTCCCTCAATGGTGTACTCCGCTTTCAGATTTCCGGCAGCATCGTACAGGTCCTTGTTCAGGTCGAGGAATTCCGCTCCGTATTTCCGGGCCAATGCCTGCACGCCCTCGCTTGCCTCCCGGATGCGCTCATTGGTGCGCCAGCGGAAGCATTCGATCAGGCCCGGATCTTCGGCCACGGTGGGGTTTACCGGATAATAGGCCAGCAGGTAGAGCTTTGTTTCGGGCAGTTTTTTCCGGATCTGCTGCACGATCTCCTCATACCGGCCCAGCATGGCGGCGCGGTCGTAGTCCGGGCCGTTCAGGTCATTGGTGCCGATGTTCAGGAACAGGTGCGCAGGCTGCAGTTCAAGGATGCACTCGTCCATGGCCTCCAGCAGCTCGGTGGTGGTAAAGCCGCCGATGCCCCGGTTGTACAGGGTACAGTGCAGATCATCGTCCTGCAAAAACTCATACAGCGGAAACTGTTCCATCAGGCTGGAACCGGCAAACACCACCGCCCCTTTCTTTGCATAAGGATTCAGACGACGGAACCGCTCCCGCTTGATCTGCTTTTCCCTCTGGCTCTCCTGCTGCCGCAGTTCGTTCAGAAGGACATTTCGTTCCTGTTCCGTCATGGTCTTGGTTCCTTTCTCTCAGTTCTCGTGCAGGGGCAGTTCTACAAAGCTGCCCTCCCCCAGCAAGATCTTCTGGTGGGCGATGCGGGTCTTTCCCTGTTCAGACCAGACTCCTGCGTAATTGCTGTGAACGGCGTACTGCGGGAAGTCGGAAGAAGAGACATCCAGCCGCAGGCAGCTGCCCGGCTGCACTGTCCAGTTCATATCCCACATCTCCACACAGACCTTTGCTGTCTGGCCGGGAGTATAAGTCTGCCCCTCCGGCAAATCTGCTGCAATGGTGGTGATGCCGCCCCGGATGTTATAGGCCCTGCCGTCCGGGAACACTTCCATCAGCTTGGCAGTGAAGGCAGTATCATCCACATCGGTCGAGACATTCAGGTGCACCTTGATTTGCCCACAAATGGGCAGTGCTTTTTCCAGCGGAGCGCTGACGAAGCTGACCACATCGGGCCGATAGTCCGGCTCCGGCTGCAGCAGACTGCCTGCCTCGGCAATGGTGGTCAGAACGCTTTCTGCGCCATGGCTGGGCACGGGGGTCTCCGGGTCATACACAAAGGTGCGCTTCCCTTCTGCCGGCTCGGCATTCAGAGTTGTTTCACCCAGATAAAGCTTTTCAGTCCGGCTCACAGGGGCGGGCCATGCCTCCAGCGTTTTCCAGCGGTCCTCCCGCATCACATAGGTGCGCACCCGCTTTTCCGGCTGTTTTTTCTGCTTCAGCAGCAGATCGAACCATTCCAGCATCCGGTGGATGTCGCCGTTTTCCAGATTGTGCTGTTCGCCCCACGCAATGCAGGGCTGGGACATATGATTCCAGCAGCCGATATCCAGCCAGCTGTGCTCTTTGGTCTCAGGGGCCAGAGAGGCATAAGTGTTGATGGCACTGCCAAAATGGTGATCGTACCATGCATCGATGATATACACCGGAACCTTGGTATTTCCGGGCACATCGGCTAACAGCTTCCACCAGCCCTGCTGCCAGTAGGCATCTGTGCGGCGGGTGGCGTGGATCCAGTCCTGATACCAGTCTAACTTTCCACCCCATAGCGCTTCATCCACCTTGTCGTGGGGACGGAAGCGGCAGCTTTCCAGATAGTCCGCTGTGACCGGATGACCTGCATTCTGCATTGCCCAGCCAGTCAGCACATCGTGGCGGAACAGCCCCTTTTCATAAGCCGATTTGAAACGGTCGGTGCCATAGACCGTCAGCATCATTCCCTTGACCTTGGGTGGAACGATATCTGCAATGGCCCAGCCGGTCAGGGCCAGATAGCTGGCTCCGAAATAGCCGATGCTCTCTGCCCAGGGCTGGTCGTTGAGCCACTGCAGGGTATCGCGGCCATCCGGGCGCTCATTGACGTTGGGTTCCCAATGTCCCTCGCTCTTGCCGGTGCCGCGGCAGGTCTGGACCACATAGCCGTAGCCCCGGCGGGTCAGTTCTACACCGTTGATCTCATACAGCGGCTGCTGATTGGGATAGCAGCTGCGCTGGATCAGCACAGGGAACTGTGCAAGCCCCTCCGGTTTGAAGATCTCGGTATAGAGCTTCACTCCGTCCTGCATGGGCAGCATCAGCTCCTCCCGGCGGCAGCCATAGACCGGGCCGTTGTAGGGTATACTGGCATATTCCTGCCGGTAGCTCTCCTGCGCCTGCCGCATCATCTCTTCCATCTCACGCTGCTTCTGCTCGGCAGCGGCCTTTTTTTCTTTCTCTGTCATCGATTTTCCCGCCTTTCCGTGTTCTCAAAAGCGTGTGCAGCTGACAAAGTGGCCGGGTTCCACTTCCTTCAAGGGGATATCCCTGCGCGGCAGGCATCTGTTGCATAGGGGCAGCGGGCCGCAAAACGGCAGCCGGGAGCCGGGTCCACAGGGCTTGTCAGTTCGCCGCGCATGACCTCGGTGGAAAGCTTTTTGGCCTTCAGGCTGGGGATGGGCACAGCATCCAGCAGACCCTTGGTATAGGGGTGGAGCGGATTCTTGAACAGATCCTCGGTCTTGGCATATTCCACACACTGGCCCAGATACATGACCATGATCTCGTGGCTGATGTGTTTGACCACGCTCAGATCGTGGGTGATAAAGACATAGGTCAGCTTTTTCTCATCCTGCAGATCCATCAGCAGATTCAGGATCTGTGCCTGAATGGAAACGTCCAGTGCAGAGACCGGCTCGTCGCAGATGATGAACTCCGGATCCATGGCCAATGCGCGGCCAATGCCGATGCGCTGGCGGCGGCCGCCGTCCAGCTCGTGGCTGAAACTCTCTGCATAACGCTCATCCAGACCAACGGTCTCCATGATCTCGGCGATGCGGGCATCGTATTCGTCACGGTTTTTGCAGGCTTTATAGATCTTCAGCGGTTCCCCGATCAGCTCCTTCACACTTTTGCGAGGGTCCAGCGAACCGGACGGGTCCTGAAAGATCATCTGCATCCGGGAACGGATGGGCTTCAGTTCCTTGGCATTCAGTTTGGTGATGTCGGTGCCGTCGTAGAGGATCTGACCATCGGTAACATCATAGAGCCGCAGCAGCAGGCGGCCCAGCGTGGACTTGCCGCAGCCGGACTCGCCCACAACGCCCAGTGTGGTGCCGCGCCTGATCTTGAAGTTCACGCCGTCCACCGCGTGGAGCTGGCTGTTTGCGCCGACTTTGAAGTATTTTTTGAGGTTCTTTGCCTCGATCAAAATCTTTTCTTCCATTGTCATTTCCTCCCGGCTCAGGTGTTGGACTGCGGCGGATCGAACCGGCAGCAGCGGATGAAGTGGCCCGGTGTGACCTCCCGCATCTTCTGGGCCTTTTTGCAGGCTGCAGTGGCATATTTGCAGCGGTCAGCAAAGCGGCAGCCCTCGATCTTCTGGGTGGGGTCAGCCATCATCCCCTCAATGGCCTCCAGACGCTTGGTGTTCTCATCCAGCTTGGGAATGGCATTGAACAGCCCCTGGGTGTAAGGGTGGCGCTGGGTGGTCTCAAAGATATCCTCTGCTGTGCCGTACTCGATGGCCTCGCCGGCGTACATGACCATGACCTTCTCACAGGTCTGGGCCACAACACCCAGATCGTGGGTGATGAGGATCATGGCGGTGTTCAGCCGCTTCTGCAGCTCATTGATCAGGCCCAGCATCTGGGCCTGAATGGTCACATCCAGTGCGGTGGTGGGTTCGTCGGCAAGGATCAGCTTCGGTTCGCAGGCCAGCGCAATGGCAATGACGATGCGCTGCTTCATGCCGCCGGAAAACTGATGGGGATACTCCACTTTGCGCTTTGCAGGGATGCCCACCAGCTCCATCATTTCGTCCACACGGGCTTCCAGTTGAGCAGTGCTCTGCTCCGGATGGTGGATCTTCAGCACCTCCATGATCTGAGCCCCCACGGTCATCACCGGGTTCAGGGCAGACATGGGATCCTGGAAGATCATGGATACCACACTGCCGCGCATGGCACGGATCTTTTCCTCGGGAGCATTCAGCATATCCACACCGTCCAGCTTGATGGAGCCGTCGGTCACAAAACCGATTCCCTCGGGCAGAAGCTGGATGACGCTCAGGGCTGTGGTGGTCTTACCGGCACCGGTCTCACCCACCAGCCCCAGCGTCTCGCCGTAGTTCAGATCCAAGTCCAGACCATTGACAGCATAGACGGTGGAAATTTCGGTATCATATTCAACGCTCAGGTTTTTGACTTCCAGCAGCTTGTCGCTCATTTCAGGCCACCTCTTTCACTTTCTTGGTGCGCTTTGCGCGCTTGGTCTTTTTGCCGCTGCCCAATGTGCCGCGCAGCTTCGGGTCGAGGGCATCGCGCAAAGCGTCGCCGCACATATTGAAGCAGAGCACCACAATGATGATTGCAATGCCGGGAGCAATGGCAATGATGGGCTGGGTGGACAGGTACTTATAGCCGCCGCTGACCATTGCGCCCCAGCTGGGAGTCGGGGGCGTGATGCCCATGCCCAGGAAGCTCAGGTTCGCTTCGGCCAGAATGGCACCGCCCAGGCTGGCGGTCATGCTGACGATGTTGACGGACAGGCAGTTGGGGAACACATGCACCAGCGTGTTGCGGATCCGGGATGCACCGCACAGGGTACCGGCGGTGACATAATCGGCATTGCGGACGCTCAGCACCTGACCGCGGGTGACACGGGCGTAGCCGGGCACCATCGAGATGCCGATGGCCAGGCAGACATTGCCCAGGCCCTGACCCAGGATCGCGCCCAGAAACATAGCCAGGATCAGCATGGGCACAGCCATCATAGCATCCATGACACGCATGATGAAGGCATCCACCACACCGCCTGCCATGCCGGCGATCAGGCCCAGTGCCATGCCGATAACGCTGGAAATGACCACGGCCACGATACCGACCGTAAAGGAGATGCGGGCACCATAGATGATGCGGCTCAGAACATCACGACCATTGGAGTCGGTGCCCAGCCAGTGCTCGGCAGAGCAGCCCTTCAGAACATTGTAAAGATCATCCTTGTTGGGACTATAGGGAGCAATCACCGGTGCGAAGATGGCGATAAGCACCATAATGAGAAGCAAAATCGCGCAGACCACGATGATCTTGCGGCTGAACATGACCCGGAACACGCGGGAGGACGTGATACGGTCCAGCAGACCCTTCTTTTTTGTCTTGTTTTCCACAGTTCATTCCTCCTTTTAGCGGGTGCGGGGATCGATGATGCCGTACAGGATATCGACCACGAGGTTGCAGATGGCAACAAAGATGGAGATGATGAGCACGCCGTTCGCCACCAGCATGAAGTCACGGTTGCTGATGCCGTTCATCATCACGCTGCCAAGGCCGGGGATGACGAACAGGCTCTCGATCAGGACGGTGGAGCCCACCATGGAACCCAGGCGCATTCCCATGGTGGTGACGATGGGGATCATGGAATTGCGCAACTGATGCCTGAAGGTAACATCCTTCTTGGAAACGCCCTTGGCACGGGCGGTGGTCACATAATCCTGCCGCATGACCTCCAGCATGGAGGAGCGGGTCAGACGGACAAAACCAGCGTTGACACCCAGACTCAGCACAATGATGGGCATGATCATATGGCTGAGCCAGCCGCCAAAATCACGGGTGATGGGCACATAGCCGGAACTGGGCAGGACCCGCAGTTTGAGGGCAAACACCAGCATTCCCATCATGCCCAGCCAGAACATGGGCATCGAAACGCCGATGTTCGCAAAGAAGGAGATCACACTGTCAATGACCTTGCCGCGGTTCTTGGCAGCAATGATGCCGAACAGGATACCGGTGATCGTTCCGATGATGAAAGCCGGGATCACCATGGTCAGGGTGGTGCCCAAACGGGGCAGGATGATGTCAGCGATCTCAGACTGATAGCTGATGGACTGGCCCATGGTGCCCGGAACAGACCGCCGATCCAGCTGAGATACTGGACGATGACCGGACGATCGAAACCATAAAGGTGGCGGTAATAGGTGATCTGCTCTTCGGTAGCGGTTGCACCCAGATAGTTGGCTACGGGATCGCCCGGAACCATCTGAATGAGGGCAAAGACGAACAGAGTGACAAGCAGAATGGTGATGCAGGATTGCACCACACGCTTGCCGATCATTTTGGCAAGATTGTTCGATTTCATAGTTCGCTCCATTTCCTGCGGAACCTTTCTGCCCTTCAAAAACAAATTCCGGCGCAGTTGCCCGCGCCGGAATCTGCCGAAATAAGGAGAAACGTATTCCGGTCGTGATACACTAAGGTTGGTCGCTTACTTGTTCAGCCAGCAGGCGGACAGATCCCATGCGGAGGTAAATGCCTCGGTAGCGTGGTCGTCGATGACGTAATCATACTTGTACATCGTAGAACCGTTGACCATCAGCGGACGGCCAAACAGGCAGGAACCGGTCTCAGCATCGTAAATTGCTGCCTGCATTTCCTTTTCCAGCTTGTGCTTCTCGTCGGGATCCATGCAGCGGCGGATCTCCTCCAGCAGCTGCATTTCCTTGTCGGGATGCTGGATGCCCTTGGCGTAGTAAGCGCCGTTGTAATCCAGATGACGGCCCATGTACAGGCCCAGATCGGGAGAAACGGTCGTCCAATGGGGCATCAGGCCTTCCCAGGTGCCATCCATGTACAGCTGGTTCTGGGTAGCACCATCGACCTGCTGGATGTTGCAGTGGATGCCCACCTCGTCCAGCATGTTGGCAATGGCCGTGAACATATCAGAAATAGTACTCACCGTTACGATGTTGGTGTTGAAGCCATCTGCATAACCAGCTTCGGCCAGCAGTTCTTTTGCACGGTCGGGATCGAACTTGTAGTGGTTGATATCATCATTGTAGGTAACTGCACCGGGAACTGCCCACTGATCAGTCATCTGTGCCGTACCCATCAGGAAAGCAGCATTCAGTGCATCCACATCAATGGCGTAGCACATTGCACGACGGACGCGAGCATCGGCCCAGGGGCCGTCAATGGCACTGTTGGGGATCAGACCCAGTGTACCAACGCCCATACCGTTTTCATTACGTTCAGCCACATAGATGCCATCATTGTCCAGATCCTGTTTGACTAGCGGAGACATATCAAGTACCTGAAGCATATCGTACTCATTGGCACGGAATGCGGTCTCAGCAGTGCTGGACTCGGTGACCACGGTGATCTCGACGGAATCCAGATAGGGCAGGCCTTCCTTCCAGTAATTCTCGTTCTTGGTATAGATAGCGTAGGCGTTGTTCTCGAACTCGCTCAACTGGAAGGGGCCGGTGCCGCAGGTAGCGGCATCCAGGCTGCTGGGGTTCTCAAGTGCCTTGGGGCTCATGTAGTAAACGAAGAAGCCAACGGATTCCAGCGTAGAGGAGTTGGGCTCTGCCATCATCATCTTGATGTGGGTGTCGTCAATGATCTGGCACTCGGCAATGTTTGCGGTCTCGGTACGGTTATTGGCCTGATACTCTTCAATATTGCGCTTGACTGCCTCGGCATTGAACGGCTCACCGTCGGCAAATTTGACGTTCTCCCTCAGGGTCCAGGTGATGCTGTTTTCATCATTGTTCACGTCCCACTCGGTAGCCAACTTGGGAACCATATTGCCGTCATTGTCATAGGTCAGCAGGTTCTCATAAGCCAGATTCAGATAGAACAGCAGTGCATTACCGGTTGCACGGGGGGTATAGCCAGGAGTTGCAATGGGGTTGCCGTAGCACAGGCGAAGGGTTCCGCCTGCCTTGGGTTCCCCGGTTGCTGCTGCGCTGGCAGCGGAAGAACCGGCGGTGCCGGCTGCGGTGGAGCTGGAAGATCCGCCGCAGGCAGCCAGTGCCAGAGCAGTGGTAGAGATGCCCATCGCCTTGAGGAAGTTCCGACGAGAGATTCGTTTCATAGTGGTTTCTCCTTCTTGTCCTTCTTATTCTTGCGTTCGTCTGCACGGTTCTGTGTCTGCCGTGCTTTTGTTGTATTTAGTTTAGCGCACCGGGAGCTTTTCCAGCTACCAAAAAACCGAAACTAATTTTTCATTTTCCGTGTTCCTGTTCCGAGAGCTGCCGCATTTTTTTCAAGTTTCCGACCTCTGTTTTTCATTTTCAGAGGTTTCTTCTGTCCGAAAAAAGAAAACAGGGCCGGTCTCCCCAGCCCTGCCTGTTTCAGTACGATGCGTTCAGCCAGTTATCCAATGCGCTTTGTTTTGCCTGAAGGATCTCCTGTATTCCGGCCTGTTCCAGTTTTTCCAAAAACTCCGGGAGTGCCTCTTCCGAATCCAGATAGCCGCACATCAGCCCATTGTGATAGCTGTTCTTCAGTGCCCGGCAGGCATCCAGCTTTGCGGCAACTGCACTGTTGTTGAAGCTGAACCCATAGGCCGGAGAGACCCATTGCGGCTGCTCGTCTGTTTCCGGCAGCAGTCCGCTGGCGTTGAGATACAGATTCTGCCACGGATGGAACTGCTCCTCTTTCCCATCTCCGTTCGCAAAGAGATCGTAGCAGGATGCATCCGTGTACAGCAGTTCAAGAAGAGCCAGTGCCTCCCTGCGGTGGCTGTTGGTCACAGGCAGGCACCAGCTCTCCGCCGGGATAGAGCCGTTCTGAATGGTCGGCCCCAGCGGGATGGCAGTCAGCTCTGTGCCACAGGCCCGGGTGCAGCAGTCCAGTGAATCCCGGTTGAGCCGTGCAAAAAAGCCGAAGCTGTTGCACAGCCGCATCCGATCGGTGGCCGGTTCGTCCCGCAGGCTGGCATTCCGCAGGATCAATCCTTCCTGATACCACTGATGCATAGTTCTGCAAAGCCTGCTGTAAGCATCCGCGGCATACCAGTTGACAACGGTGGTGCCGCTTTCTTCGGTCAGAACACCAAAGGTATCTCCCAGAGGATCCAGTTCCGGAAAAGGAAAAACCTGTCCATTATCCGGCAGGACCCCCTCTGCATTGGGCCGACGCTGCCTGACCTGCATCAGCAGGTCGTGCAGAGCGTCCAGATCCGTGATCTTCTCCGGCCTGGCACCCAGCTCCCGCATCCAGTCGGCCCGGGCCAGAAAGCCGACCTGATACATCGAGACTGCCCGTGCCGGGATTGCATAGACGCGGCGGTAATAGGTTCTGCTCGCCCACTGCTGCTCTGAGAACAGAGCTTTCAGCCCGGGATATTCTTCCAAAAGCGCACTCAGGGGCAGGATGCAGTTCTGATTCAGGTAAACATCCAGTGGCTGATTCTCTGTGAGGAAAAACAGATCCGGCATAGTCTGGCAGACCATCCGTTTCCACAGCTCTGCCGAGTAATTGGTGGGTGCCACCTGCTCGATGGAAACGCCGAAGCCCAGCTTCTGCTTTGTGACTTCGCTCAGCGCCGCTGAAATGCGGACACAGGCAGTTTCATCCGATTGGCCCGGCATCAGCACTGTGACCATGGGCCCTGTTCCACTTTCTGCCGTCGATGCCGCCCGCTCCCCGCAGCCAGCAAGCAGAGCCGCCCCAGTTGCAGCACCGGTCAGCTGTAAAAATGTCCTGCGAGCCATCCTTGTTTCTCTCATAATGCTGCGCTGCGCTCCTCCTGTGGGGTCTTGTGATAGAACTTCTTATAAGAAGTGGAGAAATGCCCGAAATTCGTATACCCGACCTTTGCCGCGATCAGGCTGATGGGCAGATTGGTGGTGCAGAGCAGGCTCTGGGCCTCCTGCATTTTCTGCTGAATGATATAATCCTTCAGGTTCAAGCCGGTCTCTTTCTTAAAAAGCCGGGCCATGTAATCCGGATTCAGGTGGACAGCCTCGGCCAGTTCTTCCCGGCGCAGCTCGTTTTCCAGATGCTCGGCAATGTAAGCCATAATGATCTCCACGGTACTCTGACTATTTTCTTCCGTTTCATTATCCCAGACCGAGGCCACATAATGGACCAACGCCTTCATATCCGGCACGGTCTTCATGCCGTTGCGGTAAAGTTCCAAAGCTTCCGGCTCCCGGAACATATCGCCCTGCCGTTTCTTTTCCGGAAAAGAGAAAAGCATCTGCATAAAATCCTGATAAAAATACCGCAAAGTCTGGCTGTTCAGCTGATTGTTGACCGTCAGCTTGTCCAGCAGCTGGCAGGCTTCCTGCTCCATTGCCTGCGCACATCCCGTCTGTAGCAGCTTCTGCCATGCACCGATCTGCGGGATACGGAACACTTCCCGCGTCTTTTCCGCTGGGCGGCCCAGCAGAACACCGCTTTTCAGGGCCACGTTCTCGCTCCGTTGCTGCAGCAGCTCCTGGTAGATCTCCGGTGCCTGTTCAAAGGGCTGCGGCCCCTCCGGATAAAAAGCCGCCTCGCAGTGGATATATTGCGCACACGCACTTTGCAGATAATTCAGCTGCCGGGTGATATAGTCTGCCTCCAGCGGCTCCCCCACCCGGCTTTGCAGCACCAGAACGAGACACTGCTCCGCAGGGATCGCCACCGTCACGCTGAGCACCTGCAGCGGCGTGAACACCTCGCTGCTCATATTTCCTACTGCCGTGCTCAGCAGGCTCAGCTCCCACGGCTCCTCGCCTTGCTTCCAGCGCAGTGGCTGCATCAGGGCAACCCAGCATTCCCGCTCCTGCCGGGGCACAAGGCTCAGTTCTTCAAACGCGGTCAGGCTGCTTCCCGGGGCGTTGCCCAACAGGAAGCCCCGCAGCATAGTCTCCACGATCTCCTTTTTCTGGTCGTCAAAAACAGCTCCCCTGCTCTGCAATTCCAACGCCGCCCGTTCCTCTTTTACATTTTCCAGCGCACGACTCACTGCATCCGCCACCTGCTCGTAAGGGGCGGGCTGCATGATATAGTCAAAACCGCCCAGCCGCAGTGCCTCCTGTGCATATCGGAACTCAGCATGGGCTGTCAGGAAGATACAGCGGGTGGTCATCCCTCGCTGCCGGAGCCAGTCCAACAGATCCAGCCCGCTTTCCATGGGCATTTCAATATCGCAGAGCATGACCTCGGCCTCCTGCCGCAGCAGGCTGGCCTTGGCATCCACAGCGTTCAGAGCCGTATCCACCACAGTAAATCCCATTGCTGCCCAGTTGGTGCAGTGCAAAAGCCCCTGCACCACGGTGCTTTGATCATCTACGATCAGCAGTTTCATGCTGTTTCTCCTTCCTTCTTCTGTAAGACCGGATCTATCGGCAGGAACAGCTCCACCCTGGCACCGCCGCCCCGGCGGTTATTGGTAAAGGCGATGGCTGCCTGCTCCCCATAGAGCAGCTGCAGCCGCCGTACCACATTGAACAGCCCGACGTGCTGTCCATTCTCCTCCTGCGGGGCTGCACAGTTCAGCTGCTTCAGATCCCCTGCCGTAAAGCCTGTGCCATTGTCCGCCACCGAAAGATCCGCCATGCAGCCCTCTTCCGTTTCGAGGAGCTTTGCAGTGATCGTGATCTTCAGCGTTTTGCCGATCATCTTGCCGTGCTTGACGCTGTTCTCCACCAGCGTCAGCAGCGAGACCGGCGGCAAGGGCAATTCGCTGAGTTCCGGGTCGATCTCGCATACCACCTCCACGGGATCGTTCTGCCCCACGCTGGAAAGTTCCGCGTAGTTGCAGCACTGCTCGATCTCGGTGTGCAGAGGCGTTGTGGTCGCTGTAAAGGAGAGGATATAGCGCAGATACCGGCTCAGCAGCAGGATCAGCTGCTGGGCATCCTCGCGGCTGCCGGTCTGCACCATGGCATAGACACTTTTCAGGCAGTTGAGCACAAAGTGGGGCCGGATCTGCAAGCTTAAGGGCAGTCATCTCGTTGCGGCGGGCTTCCAGCTCCTTTTCGTAACCGTCGATCTTCAGCTGGGTGATCTGGTCGATCATCCGGTTGAAGGTCTCGTTCACCTGCGTAAACTCAGCGTTGCGATAATCCACACTGGAGCGCACCGAAAGTTCACCACGGCCGATTCTGTCCATGGTGCTCACCAACGCCGTCATAGGGGCAAAGATCTCGTGCTTCATATAGAACAGGAGAAACGGGATCGCCAGCAGAACAAAAACAGCGCCCATCACCAGCAGGATCTGATACGGCGCAAAGTCCACTCCGAAATGCTGGTAGGGAACCAGATACAATACCGTCAGCGCTTTGACCTGTTTGCGCACCACCAGTCGGCTGTCCCTGCCCACCTTTGTCAAACAGTAACCCTCACTGTTCCACTCCATTTTTGTGGGGAGAAGGTTGGCATCCCCCACCAGCACATTGCCGCTGTCGTTCATCACAATGACCTGACCATCCAGCCCATAGTCCTCCACCAGTTCTTCAAACACCAGCCGCAGATCCACCGCTGCGGTCAGGCTGGCTTTCTGGTAGAAAACACTGCGCAGCAGGTATAGCCGCTGGCCGATGGTGCGCAGATACCATCCCTTTGTCATCATTTTATTGGTCTGGCCCGGCTGGCCGAGATACGCTTCCAGATTCAGTTTCTGCTTGAGCTGCTGGGCAGCTGCACCGTAGCGCCCCACATACAGGTTGCCCGAACCGCTGCGCAGTACCACACCCATCAGGCATCGTTGGCAGCCAATACCGCCGGGAACCCCTGTGCGATCTCATAGGCATCCAGGTAGGCGCGGGTGCGGTCGGTCTGTTCGCTCAGGCTGCGAAAGGTCGCATCGTTCAACGACAGATTGAGCAGGTAGTTTTCCACCGAATCCAGCTGATTCTCAAAATTTGTGGTAAACATATCAAGGCCGCCGGATGCCGCAGCTGCCAGCCGGTTGCGGCTATAAAGCCCTGAAAAAAAAGAGCAGCAGCCCCAGCAGAATCCCAATGGGAATGGCGATCCCCAGAAAGATCATTACAAGCTGCCTGCGTAATGATGGCCGTTTCATTTATTTTCAAACCTCCTGCTGCTTGCATCCTGCGGAAAATGCGATTATAATAAAAAACGTCCAAGTCATTCCGTACAACGTTGTACTACAATCAAAAAGAAGAGGCTCCTTATGCAGGAACAGAACATTGCACAAATGCTTGAAAATCCATTCATGCAGTACAATCACATCGAGATCGTATCGGTAACGTCGGACAGCGCTGTCATGTCACTGGACATCCGGCGGGACACCACCAACATCTACGGTTATGTGCACGGCGGCGCATTTTTTACCATGGCCGACTGCTGTGCCGGGCTGACTGCCCGCTCTGACGGGCGGCAGTATGTCACCCAGAATGCTTCGGTCAATTTCATCCACAACGTCAAAGCCGGTCACCTGACAGCCCGCGGCCGGACGGTCAGCCGCCGCCGACACATCTGTGTGGTGGCTGTGGAGATCACAGACGAGACCGACACCCTGTTATTTTCCAGCACCTTTTCCATGTACTGTATCAGCGCCGAGGGCTGACTGCTCTTTCTTCCCCGCACTGCGCACGTTTTGCGTGCCGGTGCGGGGCTTTTTTATTGTGCAGCGTATTCCGTCAGCGGCCCGCAGCTCTCCCTGGGAACATACTTGATCGGCAGCAGCCGGCTTTCCGCCGTGGCGATCCGGCCGTCCAGCTGCCCCAGCACCAGCTGGATGCACTCCCGCGCCATATCCTCCATGGGCAGATAGACCACGCTCAGGCTCGGGATCGAAAACGCATCGGATTCCTCCGGGCCGTTGCCTACAGCGATCAGCCGGGGCAGCTTTTCACCGATATATCCAGCCTCACAAAAAGCCCGCAGCGCACCGTGCGCAATGGCCGAGGAACCGCAGAATACTGCATCCGGCACCTGCTGCTTCCACTCATGCCGCAGCCGATGCGAAACTGCCTCGTAACCGCCTCGTATACTGTTTTCACAATACCGGTTGGCCAGGATCGTCAGCCCGTGTTGCTCCCCTTCCAGCCGGAACCCATGCATCCGGTTTTCCATCCCCTCAAAGACCGGGCTGCTCGTCAGAACTGCCGCCGTCCTGCATCCCTGATCGGCAAAAGCCCGCGCCGCCAGAGCCCCCATCTTCAGATCATCCACATTGACGCTGCAATACCCATTGCAAACACGGTTGTACAGCACCACCGGGATCGGCAGCTGCGTGTCCTCCAAAAACTGCAGATCCGCATAGGACGCATTGCAGATGATGGCCGCATGGCAGTTTGCGCCACTGGTCAGTGCCTCGCTTTCCTTCAGGTGGTCGTTGACATACGGGTAGATGACCAGCCGCACCGGACGTGCCGTTTTTTCGATCTCGGCCCGCAGACCATCCCAGAAGCGGAACATCATGCTGGCCCGGAAATCCTGTGCCCAGAACATGGCCACCACCAGCTCATTGGCACCGCTGCCGCCCCGCAGACTCCGGGCAGCCATATTGGCTGGTAGCCAAGCCGTGCCGCCGCCGCAAAAATTTTTCCTGCGTGGCCGTGCTGATCTTCCGCTCTGCCGCCTTGCCGCCCAAAACAATGCTGACCGTACTGGACGAGATTCCGACCTCCTGCGCGATCTGCTTGATCGTAACCATGCTCTTCCCCACCTTTTTCTGATATCAGGTTTATTGTACCCGTTTCCCCGTATCTTGACAAGCCAAAAAAGCTCTCCCATCTCAAACAAGCCGT
>ENA-OQCG01000075-OQCG01000075.1-human-gut-metagenome-genome-assembly--contig:-NODE-75-length-17566-cov-2.246344_pt1 | contig 17566 bp, 17 predicted proteins | sample MGYA00242758_ERZ504577 | MGnify/ENA primary metagenome ERZ504577 (study PRJEB26092, sample SAMD00036248) | human gut metagenome | host: Homo sapiens | study: EMG produced TPA metagenomics assembly of...
ATATTTCGTTGTTGTACCGTAGGGGTCGATGCTTGCATCCGCCCCTACAAATACGGCAGGGCTTGTGTTGTCGCTTTTTTTCACTTCGCCGCCGCATGCACGGCGTCCGCGCCGGCGAAGTCATAGATGACGAACCGTCCGTCGTTGTAGACCTCGGTGCATTCGCCGTTCTGCACAAGGCCCGCGCTCTCCGCCGGGCCGTCGGTCTCGGTGTCGATGAGCAGGAACGGGTGCTGCGGGTCGGTGGTCAGGTGGTCCTTGCGCTGCAGCCAGTTGGGGACGTAGTCCTCATCCAGCGATTGCAGCGTCCAGACGTCCAATTTTCCGTTCGTCAGCTCCGTCATGGCGTTGCCGTTCCAGAACGTGGCGTAGCCTTCGGTGTAGCCGTTGTCCACCAGCCAGTCGGCGGCGGCGTCCAGCCCCTTGTGGGCGAGATACGGGTTTTCGATCTCCTGCCGGACGGTGTTGACGGCGCAGACCGTGAAGCAGCCTGCCAGCAACACACCCAGCAGCTGCCGCGCGCCGGGCAGGCGGAAGTCCTCGGTCTTCAGCTCCACCGCCATGACCGCAATGGCCACCGGCATGTTCATGAGCCAGAAGTAGAGGTAATACTCGTGGAAGTAGGCGTAGGAGATGCCGCAGACCGCCAGCATGGCGACGAGCAGCAGCACAAGCAGCTGGTCGTTCGTCTCCAGCTTTTTCAGCCGCAGCAGCAGCCGCACGATGCAGAAGAACATCCACCCGCCCAGCAGCAGACCGATGCCCGCCGCAATGCCGCCGAAGTGGAAGATGCCGGAGCCGTTCTGGTAGCCGAACTCATGGAAGAAGTCCATCAGAATGCGGTCCAGCGTGAACCAGTTCTCGTCGCGGTCCCAGACGATGAAGCTGTAGGACTTGAAATCATACAGCCGCGACATGACGCTGTTGCTGATGAAATACCCCGCCGCGCCGGCCACCGCCGTGACAAGCGACGCCGCAAACAGCCGCACCTGACGGCGGCAGTGCTGCAGGGCCGTTTTCCAGTCGGACGTGCCGCTGTCGTGCAGTGCAAGCACCAGCAGGATCGCCGCGGCAATGCAGAGCGGCGCGTGGAACACCATGAGCTGCTTGACGCCGTTCATGCCCGCGATGGCCGTAACGATGCAGGCCGCGAGCCATTGCAGTGCGCAGTGCTTTTTGTCGGCGTCGAGGCTGCGCAGCACAAGCGCCAGCACAAGCATATAAAAGGAGGTATAGACGAGGTAGTACCCGCCGTAGATGGCGTAGACCAGATAGTGCTGGCCGAACGGCCACAGCAGCGTGCCCACCATCCAGAGGCCAGGCCGCCCGAGCCTGGCGCATTTGACAAAGAACAGCATACACGCCGCGTACAGTGCCAGCGTGACGGCCATGCCGAACGTGCGCGCCAGATGCCAGTCATCCGGGAAAAGCAGCATCCCCAGCCGGTAGAACCATTGCAGGTTTACGACCTTCAATTCCGTGGAGTAGAACCAGTTGTGGCTGATGATGCTGCCCTCTTTGTTGAGCAGGTCGGAGAGGATCATCTCCGACGCAAGGTCGGAATCGACGATCCATTTGCCGGGCACAAGCTGGTACCACAGGTCAAACAGATACGCCGCCGCCATCCAGAGCCACGGCAGCGCCTGCCAAAGCCTGTGCAAAGCCCCGCCCTTTGTTTGTTGTTTCATTCGGTTTCTCCTGATTCAGGTTTCTAGTTATTTAAACTATACCGCATTTGGGCGCAAAGCGCAAGGTATGCAGGGCAAAAAAGCGCCTTGACGCTGTGCGGCATTCATGCTATAGTGGGGGTAACGACCCGTTTTTCCGCGGGACTGTGCGGGCTTTTCCAGCAATCGGAGGGCCCGCTGCTTTTATATTTGCTTATCGGAGGGCGGCCATGCAGCAGCTACGCAGCGCCATACACAATGCCATTGCCAGATTTTTGAAAAATCAGCCCCCGGCGCGCATCATTGCCGTGGGCTTTGCGCTGCTGATTTTGCTGGGCGCGGCGCTGCTGATGCTGCCGTTTGCCGTACACCCCGGCGCACACGTCGGCCCGCTGGACGCGCTGTTTACCGCAACGAGCGCCGTCTGTGTGACCGGGCTGGTCGTGGTGGACACCGGCGACACGTTCAGCCTGTTCGGGCAGGCTGTCATTGCGATTTTGATACAGATCGGCGGTCTGGGCGTCGCGTCCATCGGCATGGGGCTGGCGCTGGTCGCCGGGCGGCGCATCAGCTTAAAGGGCCGCTCCCTCGTGCGGGAGGCGCTGAACGTCGAGAGCCTGGAGGGCATGGTGCGCCTTGTGCGGGCCATCCTGCTGGTGACCCTGATCTGCGAGGTCGCCGGTGCGGCGCTCAGCTTTCCCTCGTTTGCCCGCGATCACATGCCGCTGCAGGCGGTGTGGCTGAGCATTTTCCACTCGATCGCCGCCTTCAACAACGCGGGCTTTGACGCACTGGGCGGCGGGCAGAGCCTGATCCCCTATCAGAACGATCTGCTGCTGAACCTCGTCACCGATGCGCTCGTCATTGTGGGCGGCATCGGCTTCATGGTCATTCTGGACGTGGGGCGCTGCCGCGGGCAGTTCCGCAGAATGGCGTTCCACACCAAGGTCGTGCTCTCCACCACGGCGGTGCTGCTGGTGGGCGGCGCGGTGCTTTTGCAGCTGACCGACCACATGGGCTGGCTGGCGGCGCTTTTCCAGAGCATGACGGCCCGCACGGCAGGCTTTTCCAGCGTGGATGTCGGCAGCATAAGCAACGCGGGTCTGCTGGTCATCATGATCTTAATGTTCATCGGCGCATCGCCGGGCTCGACGGGCGGCGGCATCAAGACCACAACATTTTTTGTGCTGATGCAGCAGGTGCGGTCCATCTTCTCCAAGCGGCGGCTCGGCGGGTTCCACCGGCGTCTACCGGACGGCTCGCTGTCCAAGGCCGCGACCATCATGCTGATGGGGCTGATGGTCGTGGGCTGCGGCACGTTTGCGCTCTGCGTGCTGGAGCCGCAGCTCGATTTTGGCCGCCTGCTGTTTGAGCAGATCTCGGCCTACAGCACAGCGGGGCTTTCCACCGGCATCACGGCGGCGTTATGCCCTGCCAGCCGGGTGGTTCTGATCCTGACAATGTTCATTGGCCGCGTGGGCGCGGTGACGCTGCTCTCCCTCTGGGTGGAGCGCCCCGAGCCCACCGCCCGCTATACCGAAGAAGCCATTACGATTGGGTAAATGCGAAGCCGCAAGGCAACCACCGTAGGGGCGGATTCCATATCCGCCCGTGCCCGCCTGCCACAGGCACGGCTCCGCGGGCGCATATAGAATGCGCCCCTACATACTCTGCCGCCCGGCGCGGCGCAGAAAGGGTACACATATGTTTGATAAAATGAAAAGTTCCGCCGAGAGCTACGGCGTAATCGGGTTAGGCCGGTTCGGCACGGCGCTGGTCAAGACGCTGGCCGCCGCCGGCAAGGAGGTCATTGCCGTGGACAAGGACGAGGCAAAGGTCAAGGCCGTGCGCGGCTACACCGACTATGCGTTTGTCATCGACGAGCTGAACGAGACCTCTTTGAAGGAGACCGGCATGCAGAACTGCGGCACGGTCACGATCTGCATCGGTGAGCAGATCGACATCAGTATCCTGACGACGATGCTCGTCACAAAGCTGGGCGTGCCGCACGTCATCTCCAAGGCCGCCAGTGAGGTGCACGGCGAAGTGCTCAAGCGTCTCGGGGCCGAGGTCGTCTACCCGGAGGCCGACATGGCCGTGCGCATCGGCAAGCGGCTGATCTCGGGCAATCTGCTAGACTACATCGCCCTCGGCGACGGCGTCGAGGTGCGGCGCATCACGGTGGGCGGCAGGATGCTGGGCAAGAGTGTGCGGACGCTGGATCTGCGCAAGGCCTACGGCATCAACATCATCGCCGTCGAGCACGGCCAGCAGACGAACGTGGAGTTCTCCGCCGATTATACCTTTAAAGAGGGGGATACCGTCGCGGTCATCGGCAAGGTCGGGAAGATTGATAAGTTTGAGAAAGAAATGTAATTTCCGGCAGATGCCGGGTTCCGGGTGGCCCTGCTTTAAATCACTGCCCTGTAGGGGCCGGGCATGCCCGGCCCGCGACTTTGCTATACTGCCCGTCAATGGGCTGAACCCTTCCGGCGGGCTTCGCCCGCGCAAAAAAAGGCCCCCTTGTCAAAGGGTGACTCCCCACAGTGTGGGGAGATGTCGCGGAGCGACAGAGGGCCGGGCCCGAAGGGCTGGCCGCGTCAGCGGACTGGGGGATTCCGACGGCCTTGCCTGATTGCCCGTTACACCCGCAGACGGCCAGGAATCCCTCCGCCTCGCTTGCGCTCGGCACCTCCCTTTGACAAGGGAGGCTTTCTTCGCGGGGCGTCGGGGACGCCACCTACATTCCTCGTTAAAAAACTAACCGCACAAATTTTGCGCTTTTCGGCTTGCAAATCTGCCCCTTATGTCGTACAATATAAACTAACGAAATACGGCAAAAACAGGAGGAATTCCAAATGGAACACAGCAATCCGATCCTGATGGGCAACGACAGCCCGCAGAAATTCATCACCATCGGCGAGGTGATGCTGCGTCTGACCCCGCCGAACTATGAGAAGATCCGTATGGCCTCCTCCTTTGAGGCCAGCTACGGCGGCAGCGAGGCCAACATCGCGCTGGCGCTGGCGAACCTCGGCGTGGATTCCACCTTCTTCAGCGTCGTGCCCAACAACTCTCTGGGCAAAAGCGCTGTGCGCTGGCTGCGCTGCAACGACGTACACTGCACACCGATGATCCTCTCCACCAAAGAGGAGACCCCCAGCCACCGTTTGGGCACCTACTATCTGGAGACCGGCTACGGCATCCGCCCCAGCAAGGTCATTTATGACCGTATGCACAGCGCCCTGACCGAGTACGACCTGACGAAGGTCGATCTGGACGAGCTGTTCGACGGCTTTGACTGGCTGCACCTGTCCGGCATCACCCCGGCGCTGAACAAAAATTGTGCGGATTTCATCCTGCGCTGCCTGCGCGCCGCCAAGGAGAAGGGCCTGACCGTCAGCTTTGACGGCAACTTCCGCTCCACGCTCTGGAGCTGGGAGGAGGCCCGCGACTACTGCACCCAGTGCCTGCCCTATGTCGATGTGCTGTTCGGCATTGAGCCGTACCACCTGTGGAAGGACGACGAGGATCATTCCAAAGGCGACTGGAAGGACGGCGTGCCCCTGCAGCCCAGCTATGAGCAGCAGGACGAGATCTTCCAGCATTTCATTGACCGCTACCCGAATTTGAAGTGCATTGCCCGCCATGTGCGCTACGTCCATTCCGGCAGCGAGAACAGCCTGAAGGCATTCATGTGGTACGAGGGGCACACCTTCGAGTCCAAGCTCTACACCTTCAACATTCTGGACCGTGTCGGCGGCGGCGACGCTTTTGCCAGCGGCCTGATCTACGCGATGATGCACAACTACAAGCCGATGGACATGGTCAACTTTGCTGTGGCGTCCAGCGCCATCAAGCACACCATCCACGGCGACGCCAACATTACCGACGACGTCGAGAGCATCCGCAACCTGATGAACATGAATTACGATATTAAGCGGTAATTTGCCCTAAGTAAAATCTGCCGACCCGATGTTGGGTCGGCAGATTTTGTTTATGGATGCGGAGCCTTCCCCTTCGGGGGAAGGTGTCTGCGGCCCCGCCCGCAGACGGATGAGCGCGTGTGCGGAGATTGCCTGTTTACGGCAGGCAGCGGAAAACTGCGGTGGGGTGAAGGCACCCCGCCCTACATCTGACGATACGGTGCGCTGTAGGGCGGCATGCCCTCATGCCGCCGCGGTCATTGCTCCGCTTTTCCGTTCATCTCCGCGTTGATCCCGGCCCCAATGAACAGCAGATTGATAATCACATACAGCCACAAAATAATCAGAATGACCGCCGTCAGCGAGCCGTAGATATACGACAGGCGCCAGAAATGCAGGATGTAAAACGAGAACACACGGGAGAAGATCAGCCACCCCGCCGTTGCAAAGATCGTGCCCGGCAGCTGGCTGCGCGGCGTGCGCCGCCCGCCGGGGACGTAGGTGTAAATCAGCAAAAGCAGCCCGAACAGCAGCGGGACCGAGACGATCCGGCCAATGCTGGCCACCCGCTGCAGCGAGGCCACAATGGCCGCGTAATGGCGAAAAAACGGCAATGTATCGGCAAAGCGCGCAAACAGGGAGTGCATACCCTGCAGCGCCAGCATGACCAAAAGCAGCAGCTCAAACACGAAGGTGTAGCCAATCGCCAGCAGGCGGTTCAAAAACGTCCGGTGCGAGCCGGGCGTCAGCCTTTGCAGGCCGATCTGCAGTGCGTTCATACCGCCCGACGCCGAGACGATGGTCGTCAGCACAGCCAGCGACGCCACAAACTGTGCAGACTGGCCGCTTAAATTTTGCAAAAGTCCGAGGATGGCAGTCTGTATCTCGGGGATCTGCGGCAGGAAGTCCGCCAGCAGCTCGGCGACGCCTTCTACCGAGAAGCCGGGCACCAGGTTGACAAGCATCAGCACCCACATCAGCAGCGGGAAGGACGCCGTCAGCAGAAACAGCGTGGCGGATCCGGCGTAGACCGTCATGTCCAGCGCCAGGTAGCGGCGCAGTACGGCGGCGGTGATCTGTACCCAACGGGGCGGTTTTTGTTTCATGGCGGCTCCTTGTGGGGGGTGTGTATGGCGGCGTGGTTGCGGCAAAGCTCCCGGGTCGATGACGAGCATCGACCCCTACATTATAGTATAAATGCCCCGCGTGCGCAACCTTTGCCCCGACGCAGAGCATCGCGCCCGGCGCAAAGCGGCCGTCACCTGGCGGGAGCTTGGCGGCCAATAAGGCCATACACAAAAAATTTACAGGCACAGCCGCCCAAAGTGGTTAAAAATATATCAAAAACACTTGCGCATTTTCGGTTTTATGCGTATAATAAAGATAAACCCCTTGGGGCGCGGTGCGCCCCGCCAAAAATGTGAAACATACCGAGAGGAGCTTTTACTATGGGTTTGGGTAAAAAGACCATTGACGATGAGAACTACGCCGGCAAGCGCGTACTGGTTCGCTGCGACTTCAACGTCCCGATGAAGGACGGCGTTATCACCAACGATAACCGCATCAACGCCGCACTGCCGACCATCAAGAAGCTGATTGCCGACGGCGCTAAGGTCATCCTGTGCAGCCATCTGGGCAAGCCGAAGAACGGCCCCGAGGCCAAGTTCAGCCTGGCCCCCGTTGCTGTCCGCCTGAGCGAGAAGCTGGGCCAGCCTGTTACCTTTGCGGACGATGACAATGTCGTCGGCGAGAATGCCAAGGCTGCTGTTGCCACCATGGGCAACGGCGAGGTCGTTCTGCTGCAGAACACCCGTTTCCGCAAGGAGGAGACCAAGAACGAGCCCGCTTTCAGCGAGGAGCTGGCCAGCCTGGCCGACGCTTACGTTGACGACGCCTTCGGCTCCTGCCACCGCGCTCACTGCTCCACCGCCGGTGTGACCGACTATGTCAAGGATACCGCTGTCGGCTACCTGATGGAGAAGGAGATCAAGTATCTCGGCAACGCGTGAACGATCCCGAGCGTCCCTTCACCGCTATTCTGGGCGGCGCCAAGGTTGCGGACAAGCTGAACGTCATCTCCAACCTGCTGGAGAAGGTCGACACGCTGATCATCGGCGGCGGCATGGCCTACACCTTCCTGAAGGCCCAGGGCTACGAGATCGGCAAGAGCCTGTGCGACGACAGCAAGCTCGACTACTGCAAGGACATGATGGCCAAGGCCAAGGAGAAGGGCGTTAAGCTGCTGCTGCCCGTCGATGCCGCCTGCATCAAGAACTTCCCCGATCCCATCGACGCTCCCGTCGATACCGTGATCGTTCCCGTCACCGCGATCCCGGCTGACATGGAGGGCTGCGACATCGGCCCCGAGACCATGAAGCTGTTTGCTGACGCCGTCAAGGCCAGCAAGACCGTTGTCTGGAACGGCCCCATGGGCGTGTTTGAGAACCCGACCCTGGCTGCCGGCACCCTGGCTGTTGCCAAGGCTATGGCCGAAAGCGACGCTACCACCGTTATCGGCGGCGGCGACTCCGCTGCAGCTGTCCAGCAGATGGGCCTGGGCGACAAGATGACCCACATCTCCACCGGCGGCGGCGCTTCTCTCGAGTACCTCGAGGGCAAGGAGCTGCCCGGCATCGCCGTCATCCAGAAGGCATAATTTGTAAGGATACCCGCAGGAGCGCGGCGGCAGAGCCGCCGCGCCCTTTTTGTAAAAAGGCTTCCCCTGCGGGGGAAGCTGTCACCGAAGGTGACTGATGAGGGGCAGACTTGCCGTTATTGCCCGTTCACGGGCGGCCGCGGGAACGCCGCCCCTCATCCGGCGCTTCGCACCACCTTCCCCCGCGGGGGAAGGCTTATTATGGAAGGAGTAATCACCATGGATAAACAGAATCGTAAAGCTATCATCGCTGGCAACTGGAAAATGAACAAGACCGCTACCGAGGCCAAGGCCCTCATCAGCGAGCTGATCCCCGCTGTCAAGGACGCCGGCTGCGAGGTCGTCATCTGCGTTCCCTTCACCGATCTCGTCACCGCTGTCGAGATGACCAAGGGCACCAACATCCACGTCGGCGCCGAGAACGTCCACTTTGAGAAGTCCGGTGCCTTCACCGGCGAGATCAGCGCTGACATGCTGACCGACCTCGGCGTTGAGTACGTCGTCATCGGCCACAGCGAGCGCCGCCAGTACTTTGCCGAGACCAACGAGACTGTCAACAAGCGCACCAAGCTGCTCTGGCCGGCGGCCTGAAGCCCATCATCTGCGTCGGCGAGAGCCTCGACCAGCGTGAGCAGGGCGTGACCGAGGAGCTGGTCCGTATGCAGGTCAAGATCGCGCTGAACGGCGTGACCGCTGACGAGCTGAAGAACGTCGTCATCGCCTACGAGCCCATCTGGGCCATCGGCACCGGCAAGACCGCTACCGCTGACCAGGCCGAGGAGGTCTGCGCCGCCATCCGCAAGGTCGTCGGCGAGCTGTACGGCGAGGACGCCGCCAAGGCCCTGACCGTCCAGTACGGCGGCAGCATGAACCCGAAGAACGCCGAGGAGCTGCTGAGCAAGCCCGACGTTGACGGCGGCCTGATCGGCGGTGCTTCCCTGAAGGCCGACCAGTTTGCGGTCATCGTTGACGCTGCCACGAAGGGCTAAATCCCCTTTTGTAGGGGCGGCATGTATGCCGCTCCTACAACCCTATCATTAAGGAGTCTACAAATTTATGTCTAAAAAACCTGTTATGCTCTGCATCATGGACGGCTTCGGCTGGACGCCGGACGAGACCTACGGCAACGCCGTGGCTGCCGCGAACAAGCCGAATCTGGACAAGATCTTTGCCAATTACCCCATGACCACCATCCAGGCCAGCGGCATGGCTGTCGGTCTGCCCGACGGCCAGATGGGCAACTCTGAGGTCGGCCACACCAACATGGGCGCGGGCCGTATCGTCTACCAGCAGCTGACCCTCATCACCAAGTCCATCAAGGACGGCGAGATGTTCAAGAACCCCGTGCTGGTCAAGAACATGAAGGCTGCCATGACGCGGGCAAGGCCATCCACCTGATGGGTCTGGTCGGCACCGGCGGCGTCCACAGCCACGCTGACCACTGGTTCGGCGTGCTGGAGATGGCCAAGCACATGGGTGCGAAGGACGTCTACCTGCACTGCATCATGGATGGCCGTGACACCGACCCGCACAGCGGCAAGGGCTTCCTGGCCGACCTGCAGGCCAAGCTGGACGAGTTGGGGCTGGGCAAGATCGCCTCTGTCTCCGGACGTTACTACGCCATGGACCGCGACAACAACTGGGACCGTGAGGAGAAGGCCTACGCCGCGTTCGTCTACGGCGAGGGCAACCACGCCGCCAACGCTGCCGAGGCCATCGAGGCCAGCTATGCCGCCGATGTGACCGACGAGTTCGTCATCCCCGTTGTCACCTGCGAGGGTGGCCGCGTGCAGGACGGCGACACCGTCATCTTCATGAACTTCCGCCCGGATCGTGCCCGTCAGATGACCCGCATCTTCTGCGACGACAACTTTACCGGCTTTGAGCGCCGCGGCGGCCGCAAGCAGGTCCACTATGTCTGCATGGCCGAGTACGACGCCACGATGCCCAACTGCGAGGTCGCGTACCCGCCGGTGGAGCTGAAGAACACGCTGGGCGAGTATCTGGCCGCCCACGGCAAGACCCAGCTGCGCATTGCCGAGACCGAGAAGTACGCCCATGTGACCTTCTTCTTCAACGGCGGTGTTGAGCAGCCCTGCGAGGGCGAGGACCGCAAGGTCATCCCCAGCCCGAAGGTTGCCACCTACGACCTCAAGCCCGAAATGAGCGCCTACGAGGTTGCCGACGAGTGCAAGGCCCGCATTGAGAGCGGCAAGTACGACGTCATCATCCTGAACTTCGCCAACTGCGACATGGTCGGCCACACCGGCGTGTTTGACGCAGCTGTCAAGGCTGTCGAGGCTGTTGACAAGTGCGTGGGCGAGGTCACCGACGCGGTGCTGAACGCGGGCGGCGTCGTTTTCCTGACTGCCGACCACGGCAACGCCGAGAAGATGAAGAACCCCGACGGTTCCCCGTTCACGGCCCACACCACCAACGTCGTGCCCTTCGCGGTCATCGGCGCGGGCGACGTAAAGCTGCGCGAGGGCGGCTGCCTGGCGGACATCGCCCCGACGATGCTGCCCTATATCGGTCTGCCCGTCCCCGAGGAAATGACTGGCAAGAGCATTATTGCGGAGTAACAAGCCTTTTCGAGAAAAGGCTTGGCGAAAAGCTTTAAAATTATGACCCTTAAAGCGGCAGGCTTCGGCCTGCCGCTTTCTTTATGCCCCAATCCCTTGCGCTGGGACGCGAAATCGTGTATAATAAGAAATTACTGATGATTATAAAGGGGAGGTGCGGCCATGAGCCTGCAAAGTTTTGGATTTTTCGGCTTTCTGCTGGTCGTGGCCGCCGTCTACCTGCATCTGCCGCAGCGCTGGCAGAGCGCGTTTCTGCTGGCGGCCAGCTGGGTATTTTACGCGCTGGCGATGCCGTCGATGCTGCCGGTCACGATTGCCATTGCCGTGTTCACCTACCTGTGCGGACGCGGCATGACCGCGCGGGAAGGCGCCCGCAAAACGGCGTTCCTGCGCATTGGCGTTGCAGGGCTGCTGGCGATCCTGGCGTTCTTTAAGTATAACGGTGCGTTCGCGTCGGACGGCGGCTGGCAGGCCGTCGCCATGCCGCTGGGCATCAGCTTTTACAGCTTTGCGGCGATCTCTTACTTAATTGATGCCGCGCGCGGCGACTGCGAGGTCGAGAAGAATTTCATTGACTGTGCGCTGTTTTTGAACTTTTTTGCCACCGTCACGCAGGGCCCCATCTGCCGCGCCGGGGCGCTGCTGCCCCAGTTTAAAGAGGAGCACCGCTTTGACGCCGCCCGCACGGTGCGCGCGCTGCGGCTGATGGCACTGGGCCTGTTTAAGTTAGTGGCCGTCAGCGACGTGCTGGGGCTGCTGGTGGATGAGGTGTTCCCAAACTACCGCAGCTACGGCGGGCCTATGCTGGTGCTGGCCGCGGTGTTTTACACGTTCCAGCTGTATTTTAACTTCTCCGGCTACTCCGAGGTCGCGCGGGCCGTGGGTCTGCTGCTGGGGCTGGAGCTGCCCGAGAACTTCAAGACGCCGTTCTTTGCCACGAATTTTTCGGGCTTCTGGAGCCGGTGGCACATCAGCTTTTCGTCGTGGCTGCAGGATTATCTGTTCATGCCGCTGGCGTGGGCGGATGTCTCCGAGCTGACGGGCGGCAAAATCAGCCGTCTGCCCGCGGAATTTTGCGTGTTCACGGTGTTTTTTGTCTCCGGCTTCTGGCACGGCAACACGCTGCCCTTTGTGGTGTGGGGCCTTTTGCAGGCCAGCTACCGCCTGGGCGAGGAGCTGCTGCACCGCCGTTTGGGCAAGCCGAAAAAGAAAGCCCCGGCCCGCGTGCTGTGGGCCAAGCGCGCCGGTGTGTTTGTGCTGTGGTGCGTGAGCATGGTGTTCTTCCGTGTGGGGTCGTCCCCCGCCGCCGCACCGCTGACCGTCGGGGATGCGTTCGCGTATCTGGGCCGCTGCTTTATGGGCTGGGGCCCGCGCGGTTTGCGTCGGAGCTGTACACCGCCGCGTCCGACGGATTTACGCCAACGCCATCATGGTCGCGGCGTACTACGGCTTTGTGGCGCTGGTGCTGGCGCTGGCGTTTTACCTTGACACCCGCCGGGCGTTTGCGTTTAAAAACAAGCCGTCCGAAATCTGCCTGGCCAATGAAAAGCACCGCTGGGCCGTGTATTATGCCCTTGTCATCGCCCTGCTGGCAGGCTATATCATGCAGAGCGGCGGGTTTGGGAGCAGCGGATTTGGTATGTACGCGGGGTTCTGACAGCTGCGCTGCAGGGGCGAGGTATGCCTCGCCCGCAGCTTTCCCATCAGATGTCATTTACCGTCAGGTGGCGGGCCGGGCATGCCCGGCCCCTACGTTCTACAAAAATTACGGAAGGAGGTTTCCGGTCCGTGAAAAGCATTTTCAAAAAGCTGGCGTTGCTGGCGATTCCCGTGCTGCTTTGGCTCGCATTCTTCATTGCGTTTGAGCCGAACAACTACTTCGGGCTGAAGGCCTCCGCGACGTCCAGCCAGCCGGTGGCGCGGGTGCGGGCGTACCAGCAGGATCCCGGCACAAATTTGATTTTGGGTGACAGCCGTCTGGCCCACTTTGACATGGACCTTGTGGACAGCCTGTCCGGGCAGCCGTGGCAGAACCTCGCATTCGGCGGTGCATCGTTACAAGAAACGCTTGATCTGGCCGACTATGTGCTGGATTCCGGGCACGGCGCAGACACGCTGCTCGTCGAGGTCTCGTTCTACACGCTGAACGCGGGCTACAACACGGACCGCTTCGCCACGCTGGAGGAAACGCTGAACAATCCGCTGGCCTACTGCTTCAACCTCGAGTACAACGTCAACGCGCTGACCGTTGCCATGGACACACTGCGCGGCACACCCGATACGATTGAATCCGGCGACTGGGTCAAGGCGGATTATCTGGCCGATGACGGCACAGTTTTGCCGCTGCACCGCAAATTATACGACTACACCGCGACCATCACGCCGCGCTGCAAAAGCTGGGCGCTGAATGACGAGCAGTTCAACCGCCTGCACACGCTGGCCCGGCGCTGCCAAAGCGAGGGCGTGCGGCTCATCGTAGTTTTGCCGCCGATGGCCGACAACGTGCGGACCGAGGTCTGCGATGTGTTCGGCATCACCGAGACCATGCAGGGCACGGTGCTGCCGACGCTGGCCGCCTGGGCTGACGAATGCGGCTTTACCCTGCTGGATTACGAGTGGGGCGGCAGCGTTATTACCGACGATGACAAGCAGTTTTTTGACGGATTCCATCTGGATGAAAAATATGGTCTGCCGATGTGGACGGAAGAACTGGTTGGGGATATAGCAGCATAAAGGCTTCCCCTTTGGGGGAAGGCTTTTTTAGGAGGTACACATGGCTTTAGACTTTCTGATTTTGTATGAGCACACCGTCCGCGAGTATGAGAGCGACCTTTTGCTGAAGCTCGAGCTCGAGCGGCGCGGCTACACGGCGGAGATCCGCCAGCTGCTGGACCCCAAGCATCTGCGGCTGTTCGGCAAAGACAAGCCCGAGGTGCTCGTCGCCAGCTGCATGTATGACAACGAGGCCATCAACAGCCATGTGTACAACAATATTGGCCGCTGCAACAAAATCGTCAACCTGCACTGGGAGCAGATGCTCTCGACACGCAGGAGGAGGGCGACTGGTTCAACATGAACGGCAACGCCAAGCGCTGCGTGCAGACCTGCTGGGGCAAGCGCACCGCCGCCCGCCTGCAGGCCCACGGCATGGACGCCAAAAACACGCCCGTGACCGGCGCGGTCATGATGGACTTTCTGCGCCCGGAGTTTGACGGCTACTTTAAGGACAAGGAAACGCTCTGCAGGGAGTTCGGCCTTGACCCGGCCAAGCAGCTGCACCTGTACATTTCCAGCTTCGGCTATGCCAGCATGAACGACGACGAGGTCGCCGAGCTTTCCAAATGGCGGGCACCGATTTTACGGGCTTTGCCAAAACCAACCGCGTTTCGATGCAGGAAACGCTGCGTTGGTTCGATGAATATCTGGGCGCACACCCGGAGGTGGAGCTTGTCTACCGCCGCCATCCCAGCGAGTGGAACAGCCCCGCGCTGGAGGAGCTGGCGAAGAAGCGCCCCAACTTCCACGTGATCTTTGCGGACTCGGTCAAGCAGTGGATCGTCGCGGCGGACTCGATCTCGATCTGGATGAGCACCGCCATTGCCGAGGTCTACATGGCCGGTAAGAGCTGCCACATCCTGCGCCCCGTCCCCATTGAACACGAGTACGACCCGGTCATTTACAAGGACGCCCATTACGTGACGCGCTACGACGAGTTCGCCGCCGCCATGGCCGAGCCGGAGCCGCCGTTCCCGATTGCGAAGGACGTCATCGAGGGCTATTTTGACCCCGGCGAGACGCCCGCCTACAAGCGGATGGCCGACCTGCTGGAGGACGTGTACAAGAACCCCCCGCGGGACGAGCCGATGGGCGACGGCTTTACGCCGCACTTCAACAAGCTGAAATTCTGCGCGCTGGCGGGGGTACACTTCCTCTACCGCCGCGGCTGGGAGCCGAAGAAGCTCTTTGCCTTCTGCCCGCCGCTGGCCAATTTTGCCCAACGCATCTACGGCTACGTGGACAAGGCGCATGTGACGCCGGAGCAGGTCGCGGCGATGGAAGCAAGGATCAAGCCGTTTGTGAAATAACGACCACCGCGTAGGGGCCGGGCATGCCCGGCCCTGCACTGTACGGCAAACGCGCGGCAAAGGCAAGGCCGCGGGCCGGGTATGCCCGGCCCCTACAACGCTATGATGGGACACACATATGTCAGAAAACAAAAAATCCTCCGGTGAATCCTTCGCCGGGAATGTGATGAAATATTCGGTGGCGACCTATCTGGGCTTTGCCATCACGGGGCTGGCGCTCATCGTCAAGGGACTGCTGCCCGCTGAGGTGCTGGGCGCACCGGTCACCTTCATGACCTACACGGCCACGATCATGAACATCGGCATTCTGGGGCTGGATCAGGCGCTGCTGCGCTTTTACCATGAGCCGCCCGCCGGGGCCGAGCCGCGGCAGCTGTTCGCGGCCTGCACGCGGATTTCGGCGGCGTTTATGATGCTGCTGGGCGTAGCGGGCAGCGTGTTCTTTGCGCAGCCGCTGGCAGCGGCGTTCGGTCTGGGCAGTGCCGGGCCGGGCATTGTGCCGCTGCTGTTCCTCAACGCGGCGCTGTATATGCTGGTGCGCTACTTAAACGTGCTGCTGCGCTTGGAAAACGACCTGCGCGCCTACACGGCGGAGACGCTCTGGATGCAGGGCTGCTACAACCTGTTTTACCTGCTGCCGGGCTTTTTTACATCCAACGTCTTTGTTCTGGCGGTTGCGGCGATTCTAAGTTTTGGTGTTGTAGCGATTGCGTTTGGGTATAAATACCGCGCCGCCGTGTTTGCGCCGCTGCCCGGCGCACAGCTGGGCGGCATCGCGCGCCAGACCGTGCCCTACGGCGTGGCGCTGGCCCCGGCACAGATTTTGTTCAGCCTGTCCAGCGGCATCTGCCTTTCGTTCGTCGGCAATGCCAGCGGCGAGAACGCCCAGGGCCTGTTTGCCTTCGGCTACAGCCTGGCGCAGCTCGTCACGGCCATTCAGGCGGGCTTTTCCACCTACTGGGGGCCCTACGTCTACAGCCACTACCGCGACGAGCAGGAGCGCATCTGCCGCGTGCATGACGTGCTGAATTTGCTGATCTTCGGCTTCTTCTGCGTACTGGTCATGTTCGAGGACATCGTCTTTGTCATCTTCCCGGACAAGCACGGCTGCCTTGCCATTTTCCCGCTGCTGATGCTGGCCGTTGTGTTCAACATTCTGTGCGAGGGCACGGTCTACGGCAACTCGATTGCCCGCAAGCCGTGGCATGACACGATTGGCATCGGGCTGGGGGCGCTGTCCAACTTTGGGCTCTGCGCCCTGCTTGTGCCCGCGTTCGGGCTGACCGGCGCGGCGCTGGCGCTGGCCGCCAGCAACGGCCTTGCGTTTTTGTACCGCAGCATCACGGGGCAGATGTACTACCGCACGGTGGCCAGCTACCCCAAGACGATCTCCGGCTTTCTGCTGGCGTTCGCGGTCACGGCCATCGGCACGCTGCTGTGGCAGCACTTCTTTATAAAATTTGCGCTGGTAGGCGTGATTTTGTTTATCTACTGCACCCTCTACCGCGCACAGCTCGCCAGGCTCTGGAGCATGGGCCTTGGCATCCTGCGCGGCATCTTCCATAGAAAGTAAGGCGACAACATGAAGCATTGCGGCACACAAGAGCTGGAAACGGAGCGGCTGGTCCTGCGGCGGCTCTCCATCGACGACAGCGAAATGATGTTCAACAACTGGGCCAGCGACAGGCAGGTGACCCAATACCTGCGCTGGAACGCCCACCGCAGCTGGGGCGAGACCGCCGAGACGCTGAACGAGTGGGAAAAGCACTACGATGACCCGGCCTTTTACCAGTGGGGCATCACCGACAAGCACACCGAGGTGCTGTTTGGCACGATCAGCCTCTTCCCCGCCCCGGCGCTGAAGATGGGCTGGCACCTGAACACCGAACGCCTTGGCCCCGCCTGGGAGGTCGGCTATGCGCTGGGCCGCAAGTGGTGGAATAAAGGCTACGCTACCGAGGCACTCTGTACCGTGCGGGACTACTGGTTTGACACCGTGGGCGCAGACTGGCTGGCCGCCGTCCACGCCAATGAGAACATTGCCAGCAGCGCAGTTTTGCAGAAGGCAGGCTTTGTCTACGACCATGACGTGACGGACCGCAAGTTTGACGGCACGCCGGTCCCCTGCCGCGCCTACCATCTTTTGAAAGAGGAATTATGACCGATAATACGACAGAATTAGACTTTGGCACCACTGCCCAGAAAGCCACCGACGCCGAGAAGCTGCCCGTGGTGCTGCTGGCGCTGGATCAGGCAGGTACGATATGGCCCGCAGCCTGGACGAGCTGCGGGCGCTGGCCGACGCCAACGGCATGGACGCCGTGGCCGAGGTCGTGCAGAAGCGTGCGACGCCCGAGGCCGCAACGCTGCTGGGTGAGGGCAAGGTCGCCGAGGCGCGGCTTGTCTGCCAGAATGTGAACGCGGCAGCCGCCATCTTTGACGGCGAGCTGACTGGCAGCCAGATCCGCAACCTGTCGGCGGCACTGCAAGTCGAGGTGCTGGACCGCACCATGCTGATTTTGGAGATTTTCCGCGCACGCGCCACGACGAACGAGGGCAAATTGCAGACCGAGCTTGCCACGCTGCGCTACCAGCTGCCGCGCCTGCAGGGGCTGGGCGAAGCCTGAGCCGCCAGGGCGGCGGCGGCGGG
>ENA-OQCG01000076-OQCG01000076.1-human-gut-metagenome-genome-assembly--contig:-NODE-76-length-17278-cov-1.570287_pt1 | contig 17278 bp, 14 predicted proteins | sample MGYA00242758_ERZ504577 | MGnify/ENA primary metagenome ERZ504577 (study PRJEB26092, sample SAMD00036248) | human gut metagenome | host: Homo sapiens | study: EMG produced TPA metagenomics assembly of...
GGTAATGCTTTTTACAAAAGGCATTAAACTCAATCTACGCGAAAACGCTCTGCACGGGAAGCAAATCATCAAAAACCGTTCTTCTGGTTATTATTAACAAGCCTGTAATTGTCTTTTTAAGCGGCGAATGATACAATAGTGTCAAACGATTTCAAAACCACAAAGGAGAAAACGAAATGGAACGATTTCCCGGTTATACCCTCGTGCGTACCGAGGACTGCCCTGAACAGCACGGAACCCTGACCGTGCTTACCCACGATGTGAGCGGTGCCACGGTGCTGCTGGTGGAAAATGAGGATACCAACAAGGCGTTTGGCATCGGCTTTGGCACCTTCCCGTCCGATGACACCGGCGTGTTCCACATTCTGGAGCACTCGGTGCTGGCAGGCAGCGAAAAATACCCGGTGACCTCGCCGTTCTTGCAGCTGCTCAAAAGCAGCATGGCATCTTTCCTGAATGCGATGACCTTCCCGGATAAGACGGTCTACCCGTTCGCTACGCCCAATGAGACCGACTTCAAAAACCTGATGGATGTCTACCTGAACGCGGTGTTCTGCCCGCTGGCTATGGTGGACAAGAGCGTGTTTGAGCAGGAGGGCTGGCACCGCAGTGCCGACGGCACCGTGAGCGGAGTGGTGTACAACGAGATGCAGGGCGCTCTGGCTGCACCGGATGCTCAGTTGGAAAATGCACTGGAACGGGCCATGTTCCCGGATACGGCCTACGGCTTTGTTTCCGGCGGCGACCCGGCCAGCATCCCGGCGCTGACCTATGAAAAGTATAAGCGGGTATATCACCGCCACTACAGCGCCGACAACTGCTGCATTACCCTCTATGGCAAAATGGATATGGCTGAAAAGCTGGAACTGCTGGACAGGGATTATCTTTCAAGAATGCCCAAGGGCACCAGCCGCCCGCAGCTGACCGTGCAGCACGAGCAGGCGGGTGCCTGCGTGGAACTGCCCTACTATACCGAAAACCCGGAGCCGGACGAGGTGCAGTGTGCTCTGGCATGGTACACCGGTGCCTTTGCAGACCGGGAGCGGCAGCTGGGCGTGGAGATCCTGCTGGATGCCCTGCTTGGCACCAATAACTCTCCGCTGAAGGCGGCGCTGCTGGCCGAAAAGCTGGGCGCAGATATTGACATTGGCTTTGACGACAGCACCCTGCAGCCGGTGCTGGAACTGGTGCTGCGCGGTGCCACCGAGGAGAGCGCCCGCAAGTTTGCTGCCGCTGTGCGCAAGGCGGTGGACGGCATTCTGGCCGAGGGCATCCCGCAGGAACTGCTGTTGGCTTCGCTGAACGCAGCAGAGTTTGCATCGCTGGAGCGCCCGGGCACCCTGCCAGACGGCGTGCTGGATGCCATCAACGCTTCCACCGGTTGGCTGCACACCGGCGATCCCACTCTGCTGCTGCACACGGACAGGCTGTTTGCTTCCCTGCGGGAAAAGATGGCCGATGGCTGGTTCAATGAGCTGCTGCGTGAGCTGTTTGCACCGGCTCCGGTGCAGGTGGTGCAGGTGCCCACCCTGCCTAAAAAGGAGGAGGGCGAACCCATCCGCACCGACGGCAAGCTTGTGCTGGAGCACCCGCTGACCGTTGCCGACCTTGGCGACGGAGCAAGGACGGCCCCAGGCGAGCGGGAACTTCTGGCTGGCGCGCAGCTGGTGCATCACCCTTCGGCAGGCAGCCTGTACCTGAACTTCTACTATGACCTCGGTAATGTGAAGCCTGAGGACATGCCGTATCTGGACCTGCTGACCGATGTGCTGGACGAGCTGGACAGCACCGAACACACCGCTCAGCAACTGAACACTCTGCGCAGCACATGGCTGGGCGACAGCCGCACCCAGCTGGACATCTGGACTGGGCGGCAGGAGGTGCACCCTGCCATGCCAAGCTGAGCCTGTGCCTGAGCCTGCTGGAACGCAGTCTGGAAAAGGCTGTGGAGCTGGGCGGCGAATGGCTGTATGATACCATCCTTACCGGCCCGGCGGCAGAAGCTGCTTTTGCACGGGTGCTGAGCCAGCAGAAGTTGAACATGGAACAGCAGTTCATCCAGCAGGGCAATGTATACGCAGCCACCCCGCGCCAGTGCCCACTACACGGTGGACGGTGCGGTGAGTGAACGCTGCAGCGGTGTGAGCTATTACAAGTTCTTGTGCGGCGTGCAGGAGCGCGGCAATTGGGCAGCACTGGGTGAAAAGCTGGATGCCCTGCGCACAGAGGTGCTGCAGCACGCGGAGCTGACGGTCAGCCTGTACGGCAGCGAGGATGCCCTTGCAAAGCTGCGCACTCTGCTGCCGGACAGCCGCTTTGCTGCCGAGGGCCGCGCTGCGGCAAAGCCCTATGTGGAGCCGCTGACACCGCCGGTGAACGAAGCGTTTATCATTGACGGCGGTGTGAACTACGATGTACAGGTATGGCCCATGGAGCGCCGCAGCGACCGCAAGGCGCTGGCCCGCGTGATGAGCTACGAATACCTGTGGCACAACATCCGCGAGGTGGGCGGCGCTTACGGCACCGGAATGCTCTCCTCGGACGGCGTGGAATACCTGTACACCTACCGCGACCCCCATGTAAAGGAAAGCTACGACACCTTTGCAAAAGGTCCGGCAGAACTGGCAGCACGGGAGTACACCGAAAAAGACCTGAACGATTTTATTGTGGGTACTGTGGCCAAGCTGGACACCCCTCGCAAGCCGCGTGCTGAGGCCCGCGAGACGGACCGTCGGTATTTCTGCGGCATCACTGATGAAATGATGGCGGCAGACCGCAAGGCCCTGTGTGCGGTGGATGCCGCACTGCTGAAGGAGCAGGCCGCAGAGCTGGGTGCCGCCATGGCAAACGGCGTGCGGGTGGTGTTTGGCAGCAAGGATGCTGTGGAAGCCGCAAAAGACCTGTTTGATACGGTAGAGACACTGTAAGCAAAGAGTCTTCCATCCCGCCCGGGACATGCTCTGACAGGATAAAAGTGCCTGATGATACGAAAAATGTCATCGGGCACTTTTACTTTTTGTAAAGAAACGGAAAAATTTAAAAAGCAGGGTTGACGCAGCAAAAAAGCAGTGGTAAAGTAATGGGCGGAAAAGGCAAAAAGTGTCTTTTTACAACAGGAAAACGAGGTGGTTGTCATGGAACCTGCTGGCAGTAGCAGCAGTCTTTCTCCCCGATTACTTTATATGATGGCAGCCGCCGTTTCTGCTTTGCGCAGACCCTGCTGTGTGTGAATGCACACGGTGCGTGTTTGCGTTCCCTGAAAAGAAGAAACGAGAGCTGCCACTGAAAAGGAGGCAGCTTTTTTATGTCTGAAATCTCGATCGATACCCTCAAGACCATGCTGGCAAATCTGGACGATGCCAAGAAATACCAGAGCCTGCGGGATGTGATGGAAACTCTGCCCGCGCCCGACCTTGCGGCGGTATTTGAGGATCTGCCTGCAGAAAAGCTCCCGGTGCTGTTCCGTCTGTGCCCGAAGGATCTGGCCGCAGATGTGTTCACCGAACTGACCCCTGAGACCCAGCAGAAGCTGATCGACGGCCTGACCGATACCGAGCTGAAGGCTGTTGTGGACGAACTGTTCGTGGACGATGCCACCGACCTTGTGGAGGAAATGCCTGCCAACGTGGTCAAGCGCATTCTGGGTCAGGCCGACCCCACCACCCGCCGCATGATCAACGAGCTGCTCAAGTACCCGGAGGACTCGGCCGGCGGCGTGATGACCACCGAGCTGATGGAGCTGCGGCCGGACATGACCGTGGCACAGGCCATGGAGGCCATCCGCAGGAATGGCTTTGACAAGGAGACCATCAACAACTGCTATGTGACTGATGACAGCCGCAGGCTGATCGGCGTGGTGTCCCTGCGGGTGCTGGTGCTGGCAAAGAACACAGAAGAGCCTATCAAGGACCTGATGGATTCCAATGTGGTCAGCGTGAGCACCACCACCGATCAGGAGGATGTTTCCAACCTGTTCGAGAAATACGGCTTTCTGGCCATCCCGGTGGTGGACGCCGAGAACCGGTTGGTGGGCATCGTGACCATTGACGATGCTATCAGCATCCTGCAGGACGAGGCCAGCGAAGATATTGCAAAGATGAACGCAATCGGCCCCTCCGACAAGCCCTACTTCAAGCAGAGCATGTGGGATCTGTATAAGAGCCGTGCGCCGTGGCTGCTGTTCCTGATGATCAGCGCCACCTTCTCCAGTCTGGTCATTCGCGGATACGAGGATGCACTGGCCGCTGTGACCGTGCTGACTGCATATATCCCCATGCTGACCGACGCAGGCGGCAACGCGGGCAGCCAGAGCACCTCCACCATCATCCGCGGCATGGCGGTGGGCGATATCCAGCCCCACGATCTGCCCCGCATCCTGTGGCGCGAGAGCCGCGTGGCCTTGCTGTGCGGCGGCACGCTGGCCGTATGCAACTTTGTAAAGCTGCTGGTGTTTGACCGCATCGCGGCTCCGGTGGCGCTGGTGGTGTGCCTGACTTTGATCTGCACCATCCTGCTCTCGCAGATCATCGGCGGCATTCTGCCGGTGGCGGCAGAAAAGCTGCATGTGGATCCGGCCGTGATGGCTTCACCCCTGATCACCACCATTGTGGATACCACCACGCTGCTGATCTACTTCAACATTGCAAAGATGCTGCTGCATCTGTAAAAGATACTCGGATCGGAATGCCCGGAGGCTCAGGAAAGCTTCTGGGCATTTTCTTTGCAAAAGGCGGGCGGCAGGAACCGGGAATGACAGGCGATTTTCAGAAAAATTTCAGAAATGAAGCGAAAAAATGCGGAAGAACAGGGATGAACTATTCCTGAAAATATTTTTCAAGATATACAAGAAATAAAAAAGCTGCAAAAACCGGACGATGCAACATTTTGTAATCTTTTTGAGAGAAAAATGACATAATTTTTTTGCTTTTGTAGGGAGGTGCAAATGTATGAAAAATTGTGATGTTTCGAGAAAAGAAATTGGCGAGCCCAAAAAGCATTTGTTGAAATAGCACAAAAGAACTCCTTCAATCTTGTGAACTTGTTCTCTTGAACAGTGGGGTGCTGCAAGGGTATAATACGAACAGGAATTACAGGTGCATGCAAGATTGCTCCTGTGAAAATGCTGAGATACGAATTGAAGGAGAACATTATTATGAAAATGATTTCGCGTCGTGACTTCCTGAAGGCATCTGCTGTTGTTGGTGCAACTGCTGCTATGACCGCCTGCGGCGGCTCTTCCAGCACCTCTACTGCTGCATCTTCTGTTGCTGCATCTTCTGCTGCTGCTTCCAGCGCTGCTGCAACCAACGGTTCCGCAAACATCGGCGTGTGCATCTATCAGTTTGCTGATAACTTCATGACCCTGTACCGCTCCGATCTGGAAGAGTACCTGAAGGACATGGGCTACTCCGTCACCATCATGGACGGCAAGAACGACCAGAACACCCAGACCGAGCAGATCAACACCTTCCTGCAGCAGGGCGTGGACGTGCTGGTCATCAACCCCGTGCAGACCACTTCCGCACAGACCATCGTTGATACCGTCAAGCCTCTGAGACTCCTATCGTCTTCATCAACCGTGAGCCCGACAAGAGCGTTCTGGACTCCTACGCAGACAAGTGCTGCTACGTTGGCGCTGACGCACGTCAGTCCGGTACTTACCAGGGCGAGCTGATCCTGGAGACCGAGACCCAGGGCGATATCAACGGCGACGGCAAGATCACCTACATCATGTGCAAGGGCGACCCCGAGAACATCGATGCTCAGTACCGCACCGAGTACTCCATCAAGCTCTGACCGATGCCGACAAGGAAGTTGAGTGCCTGTACGAGTACCTGGACAACTGGGATCAGACCACCGCACAGCAGGACGTTGCAAACGCTCTGCACAGTATGGCGAGAAGATCGAAGTTGTGTTCTGCAACAACGACGCAATGGCTCTGGGCGCTCTGCAGTCCATCGAGCAGGCTGGCCGTACCGTTGGCAAGGACATCTACCTGGTCGGTGTTGACGCACTGAAAGAGGCTGTCCAGAATGTTGTTGACGGCAAGATGACCGGTACCGTTCTGAACGACGACGTGGGCCAGGCTACCAAGGCTGCCGAGGCTACTCAGCTGTTTGTTGAGGGCAAGGACGTTGAGGAGTACTACTGGGTCGACTACGTCAAGGTCACTACCGAGAACGCAGCACAGTACCTCTAATTCCTGTAGCACAAAACTCACGTTTGCAAGGTACGCAGTGAGTCCTATGGCTTGGTAAAAGCTTAAAAGCGCGTGCGTGCGAGATTTCTCTCGGGCGCACGCGCCTTCTTTTAGAAAGGACGCACCGCGCGGCCTGCAAATTGCAAGATAAGGAGGCTCTGCGGAATGTCAGAATACCGTCTGGTAATGAAAGGCGTGGTCAAGACCTTCCCCGGCGTAAAAGCGCTGGACCACGCGCAGTTGGAGCTCCGCCCCGGTAAAGTTATGGCCCTGATGGGCGAAAACGGTGCCGGTAAGTCCACCCTGATGAAGTGCATGTTCGGCATTTACAAGATGGACGAGGGCGAGATCGAATACGAGGGAGAAAAGGTCGTTGTTGCGAACCCGTTGGATGCACTGGACCGCGGCATTGCCATGGTGCATCAGGAGCTGCAGCCCATCCCGGCCCGTACCGTGGCTGAGAATATCTGGCTGGGCCGCTACCCCACCAAGAAGTATGGCCCGGTGACCACAGTGGACCATGCTAAAATGTACAAGGATACCGATGCACTGCTGAAGAAGCTGAAGCTGCAGATCAATTCCCACGCAAAGCTGGGCAGCCTGAGCATTGCCCAGATGCAGATGGTGGAAATTGCAAAGGCTGTTTCCGCAAACTGCAAGGTGCTGATCCTGGACGAGCCCACCTCGTCCCTGACCGCCAACGAAGTGGAATCGCTGTTCCGCATCATGCGTGAGCTGAAGGAGCAGGGCGTTGCACTGGTCTACATCAGCCACAAGATGGACGAGATCAAGGTCATTGCCGATGAAGTGACCATCATGCGTGACGGCCATTACATCGGCAAGTGGAATGTGGCCGAGATGACCAAGGAGCAGATCATCGCCAAGATGGTCGGCCGCGAACTGTCCAATCTGTTCCCGCCGCTGGAGAACCACCCCTCCGAGGAAGTGATGATGAAGGTGGAGGATTTCACCTCCATCCATCCGCGCTCCTTCCGCCATTGCAGCTTTGAGCTGAAAAAGGGCGAGATCCTGGGCGTGGCCGGTCTGGTGGGCGCACAGCGCACCGAGCTGATGGAAGGCATCTTCGGCCTGCGCGCACACACCTCCGGTAAGGTGTGGATCAAGGGTGAAGAGGTCAACATCAAGCAGCCCCGCGATGCCATCCGGAAGAGCGTGGCTCTGCTGACCGAGGACCGCCGCGCAACCGGCATCATGGGTGTGCTGAGCGTGGCCGACAACATCTCCATTGCATCGCTGGACGCTCTGCGCAAGGGCCCCATCATGCTGGATGACAAGAAGATTTTGGATCTGGTGGCGACCAATAAGGAAAAGATGGCCATCAAGGTGCCCAGCCCCAAGACCCAGATCAAGAGCCTGTCCGGCGGCAACCAGCAGAAGGTGCTGATCGCCCGCTGGCTGGCAAATAACCCCGATGTCCTGATCCTGGACGAGCCCACCCGCGGCATCGACGTTGGTGCAAAGTACGAGATCTACTGCATCATTGCCGATCTGGCCAAGCAGGGCAAGAGCATCATTATGATCTCCTCTGAAATGAGCGAGATCATTGGCATGTCCAACCGCGTCATGGTCATGTGCGATGGCCGCATCACCGGCTTCATCGACGGCAAGGACGCGACCCAGGAGAACATCATGGAGCTGGCTACCCAGTTTGAGACCGCGCCCGAAACGGCAGCGGCCAATCAGTAAACAAGGAGGCTGTCTATTGTGGAAGCTACCAAGAAATTAACGGGTAAATCCGTAAAGAAATGGCTGGGCAACAACGCCATTATCGTTCTGATGCTGCTCGTCTCTCTGTTCGTCGGCATCATCCATCCGAACTTTTTTGCACCTGCAAACCTGATCAACCTGTTCAAGAACGTGTCCATCCGCTACATCATCGCGCTGGGCATCTCCGGCTGTCTGATCACCACCGGCAACGACCTGTCCGCAGGCCGTCTGGCTGGTTTTGCCGCCTGCCTGGCCTGCATCTTTGCGCAGACCGAGGCGCTGCCGGTAAGTTCTACCCCAACATGCCCACTCTGCCCACCCCTGTGGTGTTCATTCTGGTCATTGCCATCTGCGCCATCGTGGGTCTGTGCAACGGTCTGGTCGTTTCTTACCTGAAGGTCCAGCCCTTTATCGCTACTCTGGGTATGCAGCAGGTGGTCTACGGTATCTGCCTGGTCTACACCGGCGGTACCCCCATCGGCTCCCTGAACAAGGACTTCACCTCTCTGGCCTCCAACACCATCCTGAAGGTCCCCGTGCTGATCTGGATCGCCCTGATCGTGGCTGTGTGCTTCTGGTTCCTGTACAACAAGACCCGTCACGGCAAGTACATGTACGCCATCGGCGGCAACGAGGCTGCTGCTGAGGTGGCCGGTGTCAACGTTTACGCCACCAAGATCCGCATCTACATCCTGGCCTCCTGCATGTTCGGTCTGGCAGGCTGCCTGCTGGCTGCAAAGTCCGGCGGCGCATCCGTCAACACTGCACAGGGCTACGAGCTGGATGCCATTGCGGCTTCTACCATCGGCGGCGTTTCCACCACCGGCGGTGTCGGCACCGTGCCCGGCATCCTGGTCGGCGTTCTGGTCTTTGAGCTGATGAAGGTCGCTCTGCAGTTTATGAACGTCAACTCCTCTTACACCTATATCGTCCAGGGCCTTGTCATCATCGTGGCTGTGGCCATCGATATCCGTAAGTACCTGGCAAAGAAGTAACTCCCCATTCGCATACAGAGAAGCCCCCCGCCGGGAGAATCGGCGGGGGGCTTCTGCTGTTATTTCCCCAGCTGCCGCTGCTGCAGGCGGTACTGGCGGGGTGTCAGCCCTTCCTGCTCTCCGCGTTTTCTCGCCCACTCTCCGAAAAAAGTTGGAGAACTTTTTCTTTTTCGTTGAATTGCACAAGAACTTGCCTCCTTGTTTGGCGGTTACGTTGAATTTGTGAACGTTCTTTGAATTTTGATATTTTCCTTCGATTTATTATTACACAGCTTCCGGGGAAGTGGTATACTACAAGCCAGAAACAGTGCTGTTAAGTTCGGAAAACAAAGATCGTTGAATGAGGTGTGTCTTATGAGCGTTTACGAAAAAATTTCCGGTTTTGCGGATGAGATCAGCCAGAACTTTGACCAGCAGCTCAAAACTGTGACGGATCTGGGGATGAAGTATATCTGCATCCGCAGCGCCGAGCACAAGGGCATTGCCGATTACACCCCCGAGGAAGTGCGCACCGTTCTTCTGCCAAAGCTGCGGGCCGCAGGCGTGGGCGTTTCCAGCCTGGGTACGGCCATCGGCAAGGTGGAAGTGGACGATGAAGAGGCTTTGCCAAGCAGCTGGAGCAGCTGGAAACACTCTGCGAAACGGCCAAGCTGCTGGACTGCTCCTTCATCCGGATGTTCAGCTTCCTCATCCCCAAGGATGCCGATGCAGACAGCTATACCGATGTGGTGCTGGATAAGCTGCGTCAGTTTATCCGGATCGCGGAAAAGCATGACATTGTCCTGCTCCATGAAAATGAGAAGGGCATCTACGGAGACACCGGTGCCCGCTGCAAATTGCTGTTCGACCGGCTGGCCTGCCCCCACTTCAAGGCGGCGTTCGATTTTGCCAACTTTGTTCAGTGTGAGCAGGACACCGCGGAGTGCTGGGAATTGCTCCATGACCAGATCGCTTATATCCACATCAAGGATGCTCTGCCCGGCTGCCTGCTGAATGTGCCCGCAGGCACCGGCCTTGGCAAGATCCCTGAGCTGCTTCGCCGGGCTTTCTGCGAGGAGGGCTACCACGGCTTCCTGACGTTGGAGCCCCACCTGGCAATGTTTGATTTCTTTGCACCAGGAGCAAAAGGCGGTGAGAGCCAGAAGCTCCAGTTTGAGAATAACCCGATCGTCGAGAAGATGAAGTCCGAGATGGCCGAGCCGGGCCGCCCCAAGGACGGCGCAGAAGCCTACGCCACCCAGTATCATGCACTGGTCGAGATCCTGAATCCCATTCTCAATTGATATCCACTCTCTGTTTACCCATAAACTGCCACAGCAGAAGCCCCCTGCCGGGAGAACCGGCGGGGGGCTTCTGCTGTTTGCGGCAAAAAAGCCGGGCCAGATGCAGCCAGCAGCTTTTTATCTGGAATATGGCAATATTTTGCGGCTTGTCAGTCACTGGCAGGCCGCTTTTTTCTTTTTCAAAGGCAGTTTCGTGGAAATGACCGAAAGAGGATACCTGATTTGTGAATATTGACAAAAGTTTTCAAAGTACTTGATTTTAATTTAGGGGGGTATAATGAAATGACAAGAAATTCCTTTGAGAACAAAGCACTCAGCAGCCTTGCTGAGACCTGCAATGCGGAAAATGGAACCTACAGGGGAGGTGACAGTGCGGTAGGAATCTGGAGGGTTCCTTGCGGGGAATCCGTTGCAAAAATGCAAATAGCGATGAAAGGAATGAAGAAAGTTGAAACAGAAAAGTCAGAACCGGTTTTTGGCGGCCCTGCTGGCAGTGGCAATGATGCTTCAGATGCTTCCCATGCTGGCTTTTGCGGAGGACGCACCCGGCACCGGAGAAGTACGGAACAAAAGAACGGGTAAGACATATACGTCTTTGGTAACTGCTGTGACAGAGGCAGGGAGCGGTGATACCATCGAGCTTGGCGAGGGCAATTATACACTGTTTGAGAAGAAGAATAATCATGCCAAGGCAGGGAATAAAGACCTGACCTTTGTGGGGCAGGGGCCTGACAAAACGGCCTGGAATATCGGTGATGAGGTGCCGGACCCGAGCAAGTACGGCACAGAGTATAACGGCGATTACAGCTTTGATGGTGCTGGAAAAATTACCTTCAAAAATATGACGCTTCGCTCCGGCAAGGTAGATTATCTGGGCTTCATCCGCGCGGATCATACTGTGGTGGAAAACTGCGTTATCAACGGCAAGACAGACTATTGGGGCTATACCAGTGCAGTGTTCACTGATACGACCTTCAATGCTCCAGAAGGACAATATGCGCTCTGGACGTATTGCTCCCCGACCATGATATTTGATAACTGCACCTTTAATGCGAAGGGAAAAGTAGTCAATGTTTACACGGAGGGAACAACACAGGACATTAGGGTTTACTTTAACAACTGCACTGTGAATGCTTCCTCCAAGTTGGGTAAGCAGGCGCTGACTATCAATGACTGCTTCATGCGTCCCTATAAGTTCATCGTCTACATCAACAATCCGCACATTAATGCAGACGCAACCCTGGATAAAACGACCTGCTCGAAGCTGTTCGGTTTTGACAATGAAACAGCTAAAAACAATGGCTATACGGATGTGTATCTGAACGGCGATCTGGTCTGGACAAACGGCAAGATGAAGACGCACTCCTATACCGATGGTGAGCATGACAAGGCCTTTACCCCCAGCTATTCGGAGTGGACATCGAGCGGCGCTGATCGTATTGATAAGTGTGAAGTGACAAAAACCTGCGATTACTGCGGCTGGACGAAAAAAGAATGGGAATATGCCAGCGTGTACCGTCTCCAGTACAACCTGAATGAAGGCATTGGCGACGCAACTGCCGACTACAGCGATGCTAATTACCGTGAAAATGAGAGCGTGACACTTGCAGCGGCTCCCACACGAGAAGGCTACCAGTTTGCTGGATGGCTGAGCCTTAAGGGTAAGCTCTATAACGCCGGGAGTGAGCTTGTCCTGACGGGTGATGAGGTGTTTACGGCACAGTGGAAGAAGGATGAGCCTGTCGTCAATCATACCCTGACCGTGACCGGCGGCACCTTTGCTGTGAAAAACGGCGACATTGATGTGACCGATACACTGGAAACCAGCACCGATGAGACCAGCGGCAAGCAGACCTGCCTTGTGCCGGATGGTGCAGAAGTCACCGTGACGCTGGACCAGACGAAGGTTCCCGAGGGTATGGTGTTTGATCTTTGGTCTACCGGCAATTTTGACCTGCCGCTGGGTCAGGATTGCAAGGCTGAGTCCATTACCTTTACCATGAATGGTGATGTGGATGTGGATGCACAGTACCGCAGCGCTGACATTGAGGATGGTTCTGATGTTGTTGGCCCCATCATTGTCGGTACGGCTGTTGTGGCTGGCGGCGCACTGGTCGGCTACACGCTGGGCACCGATCTTGTGGGCAAGATGTGGGGTCTGCCTTACTTCCCCAGCAACCGCAGTGCTCTTGCAATGATGCTGTGGGAGGATGCAGGCAAGCCTATGCCGGAATCTGAGATCCTCTACCCCGATGTTGGCCAGGAAGAACAGGATATGGATCTGCAGCATGCTGCCCGCTGGGCCATGGAGCACGACCTCCTGCCTGACCTGAACGATCAGGATACAGAGCTGCCCCCTGAACAGGTGAAGTTCTATCCGGACAATATGGTTACCAAGATCAGCGTGCTGCGTGCTTGGAAGAAGGCACAGGACCTCAAGCAGAATGCACAGTAAAATTTGACATTCTCTGATATATCCCAAACACAGCAGGAGCGCCCCACCGGGTTATACCGGCAGAGCGCTCCTGCTGTGTTTTGTTAAGCTTCAGGAAAGGGGAACACACTCCACTCAGCGGCCCACGATGAGGTCGCGGCGGCAGCGCAGGCCGACCGTCAGGAAAGCGCTGTTGCCCAGCTGCCGGAGCACCACCCGCTGGGTGTCGGTCTGGCCCTCGCACAGCAGGGAAAGGTTCAGGGTGGTGGAGCCCTTCTCGGTGGTGAGCACCAGCGTGGACACGCCCTGCTCCATCAGGGTCTTCATGTCCTGAATGGTGGTGCGGAAGGTGGCGGCACAGTCCGGCACGTCCAGCGTCAGGACCCGGCCCTCCTGCCGGGCAGTGTAAAGGACCTGACGGCCCAGCAGGCCCTTGACGGTGTACCGGGCTTCGGTGGTCTTTGCCTCGTCAGCGGAGATCAGCATGATGTCGCCCTGAATGGGGTCACCCTCCGGTGCGCCATAGCCGCCGTAGGCGGGGGCGGTTTCGCCCACGGCAACGTCGCCGCTGTGCAGCGCGATCTCGCCCTGAAGCATCACGCTTTCGTCCTGCGGGGGCAGGTAGCCTGCAACAACGGTGTCATCGGCGGCAGCGGCAGGCTCCTCGGCAAATGCGCCGACGCTCATGGGGATGGCAAGGGACAGCACCAGGGCTGCGGCAATGGCCTGACGGCCCAGCATGGTATTCAGAATCTTCATAAGAAATATACCTCCTGTACTATGGACGAAAAACCGCCCGTTCTGTAATGAATACGGAACGGGCGGCTTGTTTATTGCAGGGGGGTAAAAATTATTCCTCCCGGTTCAGGATCTCCATGAATTCGTCGCCGGTGATGGTCTCCTTCTGGTACAGATACTGGGCCAGCTCATCCAGCTTTGCGCGGTTGTCGGTCAGGATCTGCACAGCCTTGGCGTGCTGGGCCTTGACCAGCTCCACCACCTTCTGGTCGATCTCACACTGGGTCTGGGCAGAGCAGGCAAGGGAAGTGTCGCCGCCCAGATACTGGTTGTTGACGGTCTCCAGTGCCACCATGTCAAATTCATCGCTCATGCCGTAGCGGGTCAGCATGGCGCGGGCCAGCTTGGTGGCCTGCTCGATATCATTGGAAGCGCCGGTGGTGATGGAGTGGAACACCACTTCCTCGGCGGCACGTCCGCCGGTGAGGGTGGCGATCTTGTTTTCCAGCTCCTCCTTGTTCATCAGGTAGTGGTTGCCCTCGTCCACCTGCATGGTGTAACCCAGAGCACCCGAGGTGCGGGGGATGATGGTGATCTTCTGCACGGGGGCGGAGTGGGTCTGCTTGGCGGCGACCAGAGCGTGGCCGATCTCATGGTAGGCTACGATGCACTTTTCGTGATCGGTCAGGATGGAGTTCTTCTTCTGGTAGCCTGCAATGACCACCTCGATGCTCTCCTCCAGGTCAGACTGGGTCACGCTCTTGCGGCCCGCGCGGACGGCCCGCAGCGCGGCCTCGTTGACGATGTTGGCCAGCTCGGCACCGGACGCGCCCGAGGCCATCCGGGCCACGGTGGTAAAGTCGATGCCCGGGGCCAGCGCGACCTTTTGTCGTGCCTGACGGAGTCTCCTCGCGGCCCTTGAGGTCGGGCAGCTCCACGGGCACCCTGCGGTCAAAGCGGCCGGGGCGGGTCAGGGCAGGGTCAAGGGATTCGGGGCGGTTGGTGGCGGCCAGAATGATGACACCGGTGTTGCCCTCAAAGCCATCCATCTCGGTCAGCAGCTGGTTCAGGGTCTGCTCGCGCTCATCGTTGCCGCCGTACTGGCCGCCGCTGCGTTTTTGACCAATGGCATCGATCTCATCAATAAACACGATGCAGGGCGCTTTCTCCTTGGCCTGCTTGAACAGGTCGCGTACCTTGGAGGCACCCATGCCCACGAACATCTCCACGAACTCGGAGCCGGAAATGGAGAAGAAGGGCACGTTGGACTCACCGGCCACAGCCTTGGCCAGCATGGTCTTGCCGGTGCCCGGAGGGCCCACCAGCAGGATGCCCTTGGGCATCTTGGCACCAATGCTCTCATACTTGCTGGGGTCGTGCAGATAGTTGACAACTTCCTGTAAGTTTTCCTTGGCCTCGTCCTCACCGGCCACATCCGCAAAGCGGATGCCTGCCGTGGACTGCACATAGACCTTGGCGTTGGATTTGCCCATGCCGCCAAACATCATGGAGCCCGGGCCGCCGCCGGCCTTTTCCATCAGCTTTTTGTTCATCTGGTTGCCGATGGCCGAGAACAGGATGATGGGCAGGACGAACCAGATCAAAAAGCTCAGCACCGGCGAGGACTGTTCCACGATCTCGCTGGAGAAGGTGGCTCCGGCATCGTACAGCCGCTCGGTCAGGCCGGTGTCGTTCATCAGGCCGGTCTTGTAGACCTGCGTCTCGTCCTTATCGGTAAAGATGATCTGGTTGGATTCAATGTCTACCCGGCCGATGTTCTTCTCCTCGGTCATGGTCATAAAGGTGCCGTAGTCCACCTCTTTGATCTGGCGCTCCTCCATCCACGGCAGCAGCACAAAGTTGAGGAGCAGCAGCATCAGCAGCACGATGGCATAGTAGATCGCCAACGGCTTGCGCGGTGTCTTGACTTCTTTCATAGGATTTCCTCCTTAGTAGGCTTTGTCTCTACCCCAAAGCATAGCACGACTGATTTTAAGAAACCAGCCTTTTGAGGGCTTGTTTCCAAAAACTTCCCAGATTCTTAACAAACCTAGCATCAGGGCCAGCGGGTAGTACCCACGCAAGTGAAACGGGCCATTCCATCGCCCGCCCTATTGCCTACGGCAACAGGGTCCCACCCCAGCGGACACTTGCTTAGGGTACCACCCGCCGCCCCTGACCATACGCTTGGCGCAAAATTTGGAAAATTGTGCCGCTCCTGATGTGAAATTGTTTCATTCTTGATGTGAACTGAACTTCTTGACAGCAAATCCGGTGTTTGGTACAATAAGCTCACTTTGAAACACAAAGACCAAATGCGTTGACGGGGAAAAAACGATCTTCTTCTGCTTCAGAGAGCTGCCGGGCGGTGCAAGGCAGTGCGGAGGGTTTCGGCTACTGGCCCCTGAGCGGCAGAGCTGAACGGAGAGTAGGCTCTGACGGATGCCCACCGTTACCGGGGCAGCGATTCGCCGCCAAAAGCTGATCGTGTGAGTGGCTGGTTTTCCAGCAAAGAGAGTGGTACCACGGGTGCTCTGTTAGAAAAAATGACAGGCCCTCGTCTCTCAAGGCTTATCGCCTTGGAGACGAGGGCCTTTTACTTTAATTAAGTGTAGGATCTGGAGGAAACGAGAATGATGGACGCAACCAAGTATGCACCGGGATATTACCCTGTTCCTGCCGGTTATGACAGCTGGGTGAAGAAGGATCACATTGAAAAGGCCCCGGCCTGGTGCAGTGTGGATCTGCGCGACGGCAATCAGGCTCTGATCGTGCCCATGAGCCTGGAGGAAAAACTGGAGTTCTTCCAGATGCTGGTAAAGATCGGCTTCAAGGAGATCGAGGTGGGTTTCCCCGCCGCCAGCGATACCGAGTACGAGTTTCTGCGTACCCTGATCGAGAAAAACATGATCCCGGAGGACGTGACCGTGCAGGTGCTGACCCAGTGCCGCGACCACATCATCCGCAAGACCTTTGAGGCCGTCAAGGGCGCTCCCCGCGCAGTCATCCACTTCTATAATTCCACCTCTGTGGCCCAGCGCGAGCAGGTGTTCCACAAGAGCAGGGAAGAGATCAAGAAGATCGCCACCGACGGTGCAAAGCTGGTCAAACAGCTGAGCCAGGAATACGAGGGCAACTTCCTGTTTGAGTACAGCCCCGAGAGCTTTACCGGCACCGAGGTGGACTATGCCGTGGAGGTCTGCAACGCAGTGCTGGACATCATGCAGCCCACCCCTGACCGCCCCATGATCATCAACCTGCCTGTCACGGTGGAAATGAGTATGCCTCATGTTTACGCCAACCAGATCGAGTACTGCGACAGGCACCTCAAGTACCGTGACAGCGTGATCATCTCCACCCATCCCCACAACGACCGCGGCACCGGTGTTGCCTGTGCCGAAATGGCCGTTCTGGCCGGTGCTCAGCGCGTGGAGTGCTGCCTGTTCGGCAACGGTGAGCGCACCGGCAATGTGGATGCCGTGACTCTGGCTATGAATCTATACAGCCACGGCGTAGACCCCAGGCTGGACTTTTCCGATATGCCCGAGATCTGCGCTACCTACGAGCGCGTGACCCGGATGCACATCTACGAGCGCACCCCCTACGCCGGTCAGCTGGTGTTTGCAGCCTTCTCGGGCAGTCATCAGGATGCCATTGCAAAGGGCATGGCCTACCGCAAGGAGCGGGGAGAGCACCGCTGGACCTGCCCCTACATCCCCATCGACCCCCACGATATCGGCCGCACCTATGATGCCGATGTCATCCGCATCAACAGCCAGAGCGGCAAGGGCGGTATCGGGCTTTGTGCTGGAACAGAACTACGGCTATAACCTGCCCCCAAGATGCGGCGAGGTGCCTGGGCTACAAGGTCAAGAGCGTGTCCGACCACAGCCACAAGGAG
>ENA-OQCG01000078-OQCG01000078.1-human-gut-metagenome-genome-assembly--contig:-NODE-78-length-17033-cov-2.022300_pt1 | contig 17033 bp, 20 predicted proteins | sample MGYA00242758_ERZ504577 | MGnify/ENA primary metagenome ERZ504577 (study PRJEB26092, sample SAMD00036248) | human gut metagenome | host: Homo sapiens | study: EMG produced TPA metagenomics assembly of...
CCCGGTTCTTGGGGTTGGAGGCCCGGGCCACGGTGCGGTCCACGCCGAACTCCCGCTTGGCGATCTGGCAGGCCACGAGGTTGTCCTCGTCTGAGCCTGTCACGGCCACAAAGGCGTTGCAGCTGCCAACATCGGCGGTGCGCAGGGTGTCCACGCTGATGGAATCGCCGCAGATCACGGGGATGTCCAGCGAATCTGCCAGCATCCGGCACTGGGCCTCGATGGGTTCAATGATGACCACCGAATGGTGGTTCGTCAGCAGGCTCTGGGCCAGATACCGCCCAACACGCCCGCCGCCTGCAATACAAACTTTCATATAAAAACCTCATAATACTTAAAGTATATAGAAACTTTGCCTGAACCAGCTCTTGGCTCCCCCTTTGGGGGAGCTGGCAAAGCCGTCAGGCTTTGACTGAGAGGGTGAGCCAGTTTCCATTATTTCGCCAGCGCACGGAACACTGCCTGCTCTGTCAGGATGGTGGGGCAGATCGTGTCCAGCTCGTAGGTCTTGTGGTAGAGCACCTGCAAATGCGGGTCAGAGACGCGGCAGATGACCTTTTCGCGCCGGAAGATGTTCTTTGCGATCTGTGCGGCCATCAGGTTCACGGAGTCATCCTCGCTCACGGCGGCCACAGCGTCGCAGTTCTCCACGCCGCCCTGCTTGAGGATGTCGGGGTCGGTGGGGTCGCCCACAAGGGCCGTGCCGCCAAAGGAATAATCATCAAAGCTGTCCAGCCGCTTGAGCTGCTCGGGGGCCTTTTCGATCAGGGAAATATCATGGCCGATGCGTTCCAGATCCCGCACCAGTGCCGCGCCCACCTGGTCGCAGCCGATCACCAGAATATTCATGGATGTCACCTCATTGTTCAAAATCTGTTGTTGTCTGGCCCGGCAGTCCGTGTCAGAAGGAAACACAGGGAAAAACGTTGTGTCCAGTATAGCATATTTCCGGCGGCAGATAAATACAGAAAAAGCAGACAGTGCTCCTGTATAAAATTTGTGATTTTTCGTGCGCAGGCTCTTAGAATATGATATACTGGAAAGCGAACCCAATCTGAATGTGTGCAGAGCGCCTGTGCCGCTTTGCAGGGAGGAGAACCCATGTTTCTTGAAATACTGAAAGCCATCCTGATGGGCATTGTGGAGGGCATTACCGAGTGGCTGCCCGTCTCGTCCACCGGCCACATGATCCTGGTGGAGCAGGTGGTCAAGTTCAACGCCAGCGAGGAATTCATGTCCATGTTCCGCGTGGTCATCCAGCTGGGTGCCATTCTGGCTGTGGTGGTGTTGTTCTGGAATAAGCTCTGGCCCTTCGGCCTGCGCCATGGCCGCGTCTGCTCCAAGCCTGCCGTCTGGCAGCTCTGGTTCAAGGTGGTGGCCGCCACCATCCCGGTGCTCATCATCAGCCCGCTGGACGACTGGTTTGAGACCCGCTTCTACAATTACATTACAGTCGCCGCCATGCTGATCCTGTATGGTGTCCTCTTCATCCTTGTGGAGAACCGCCGCACCGCCCCGCATGTCAACCGGCTGGAACAGATCACCTACCGCGAAGCCTTCATCGTCGGCGTGTGGCAGATGCTGGCCATCATCCCCGGCACCTCCCGCTCCGGTGCCACCATCGTGGGCGGCCTGCTGCTGGGTCTGTCCCGTGCCTGTGTGGCTGAGTTTACCTTCTTCCTCGCCATCCCCGTTATGGCGGGCGCGTCCCTGCTCAAGGTGGTCAAGTTCGTCCTCTCCGGCGCTGCGATGACCGGCACCGAGATCGCTGTCCTCGTTGTGGGCTGCGTGGTCGCCTTTGTGGTCAGCCTTGCCGCCATCCGCTTCCTGATGGATTACGTCAAGCGCCATAACTTCAAGTTCTTCGGTCTTTACCGCATCGTGCTGGGCCTGATCGTCCTGGCCGTGGCCGCCATCACCGCCATTGCGTAAATCGCTCCCCAAACACCCCAGCCGCCCGCCCGGGCGGCTTTTTTGCGCCCTGGGGCAATTGCACCGGCCCCGGCCTTGTGCTATACTGGAGCCATAAAGAGAGAACCCGGCGGCGGGAAAGTGCCGCGCCTGAAATTGTCAAAAACGGAGGAGATCCCTATGGAAGCATCGACTGTATATTACACCGACTTCCGGTGTCCTGTGGGCACCAGCCTGACCGAAAAGCTGCGCCGCCTGTGCATTGCGGCGGGCATCAAGAGCATTGATATGGACGGCAAGTTCGTGGCCATCAAGATGCACTTTGGCGAGCTGGGCAACCTGGCTTTCCTGCGCCCGAACTACGCCAAGGTGGTGGCAGACCTGTGCAAGGAGCAGGGGGGCCAGCCCTTCCTGACCGACTGCAACACGCTGTACCCGGGCAGCCGTAAGAACGCGCTGGAGCACCTGAGCTGCGCGCAGGAAAACGGCTTCTGGCCCATGACCACCGGCTGCCAGATCATCATTGGCGATGGCCTGCGCGGCACCGATGAGCTTGAGGTGCCCGTGCCCAACGGCGAATACTGCAAGACCGCCAAGATCGGCCGCGCCATTATGGATGCCGACATCTTCATCAGCCTGACCCACTTCAAGGGCCACGAAGCGACCGGCTTCGGCGGAGCCATCAAGAACATCGGCATGGGCTGCGGTTCCCGTGCGGGCAAGATGGAGCAGCACTCCTCCGGTAAGCCCGCCGTGCAGGAGGAGCTCTGCCGCGGCTGCCACCGCTGCGCCAAGGAGTGCGGCTCCGATGCCATCCGCTACAACGAGAACAACAAAGCGGTCATTGATTACGAAAAGTGCAAGGGCTGCGGCCGCTGCATCGGTGCCTGCAACTTCGATGCCATCTATTCCATCGACAGCAGCGCCAACGAGGAGCTGGACCGCAAGATGGCAGAGTACGCCGCCGCCGTCTGTGCAGACCGCCCCTGCTTCCACATCAGCCTGGTGCAGGATATCAGCCCCAACTGTGACTGCCACGGCGAGAACGATGCCCCCATCCTGCCGGATATCGGCATGTTCGCCTCCTTTGACCCCGTGGCGCTGGATCAGGCCTGTGCCGATGCCTGCCTGAACGCACAGCCCCTGCCCAACAGTCAGCTGGGCCAGAACCTTGCAAAGCCCGGCTGGAACTGCCACCACGACAACTTCAAGGATTCCAACCCCAATGTCGAGTGGAAGGCAACGCTGGAGCAGGCCGAAAAGATCGGCATGGGCACCCGCCAGTACACCCTGAAGAAGATCTGAACATAAAAATAAGCCCGACAACGTCGGGCTTATTTTTATGTCTCTTGCATTCAGTGGCAGACAGGACGATCAATACTCGCTGGAAGCCGGGACCAGTACGTCAATGACATCGGCCAGGGCTTTCCAGTTTTCCTCGGAACAGCCGGGCAGCTCTTTGGCATCCAGACCGGCATCCTCAATGCGGCCGGTCATGCTGTCCTTGTCGGTCAGCAGGGTCTCGGCATCAGCCTTGATGAGCGGCCAGGCATCGGCAAAGCTCTGCTGGTCATCGGCGCTCAGGCTGTCGAACCACTGGGTATAGGCAGCTTTGATGTCGCTGACCGGCTGGATGCTCATGTTGCAGCCATCGGCCCATTTCAGCAGGGAAGCCGCCGCGATGACGGATTTCAGCGAGCAGCCGGACACGCCGGGGCCCCAACCGAGGCAGGGGGCAAAGGCATCGTCCGGGTCAGAGAGGGAGAACAGGGAGTTCTCGCCTGCGTCCAGCGGGCCCACCTTGCCGGTATCGGCGGTCACGGTGGAAGAGGGGATGCTCTCGCTTGCAGAAGCGGAAGAGCTGGAAGCGGCAGTGCTGCCGGAAGAGGTGCTGCAGCCTGCCAGCACGCCGCACAGCAGGGCGGCGCAGACCAGCAGGGAAAGAATACGCTTGCGAATCATAGGAAAGCCTCCTTTTATCGTGTTCCGGCCCATCTGCCGGAGAAACTGCTCTGGTACATTTCTAGTATACTGTTCTGCCGGGCTGTTGTCAATCGGCGTGCGCAGGACGATTTTTCACCCCGGCTGTGCAAACTATACAAACTTTTGTCCTTTTTTTCTCAGTCGGGCGGGATTGACATTTTTTGCGCTGGCGCGTATAATCCGGCCATGGTCAAACTGGGAGAAACGGGTGAAGAACCGGAAAAAGGGGGAGAAACGGATGCAGAAATTTCTGCGGCGGCTGGAACGCTTTTCACAGTCGCTGCTGTCGCCGCTGTCTTATCTTTCGGCGGCGGGCCTGCTGCTGGTGCTGGGGGCGCTGCTCACCAGCAAGCCCTTGTGTCAGGCGCTGCCGGTGCTGCAGTGGGCTCCACTGCAGCTGGTGGGTCAGCTGCTTTACAACGGGATGATGGTGCTCATCAACAACCTCAGCGTCATTCTCTGCGTGGGGGTGGCTGCCGTGCGCGCCAAAACCGAAAAGCAGGATGCCGCCCTGCTGGCGCTGATGGCTTACCTTGTGTTCCTCACAGCCAACCACACCGCGCTGGAAGCGCTGGGACTGCTTGCCCAGCCCAACGGGATGACCGGCCTTGCGGGCACGGGCCAGACCACCATTCTGGGCATTCAGGTGGTGGACACCGGCGTGGCAAGCGGCATCGTGCTGGGCTTTGCGGCGGCGTGGCTTTTCAACCGCACCTGCGAAAAGCAGTTTTATGGCATGATCACCCAGCTCTATTCGGGCCTGCGGTGGTCGTTTTTGTGGCTGTCGGCGCTGGCGGTGGCACTGGGGCTGGGGTTCTGCTTTGTCTGCCCGCCGCTGCAGCGGGCGGTCAGCGCCCTCACGGGCTGGATCGCGGCTTCAGGGAACGCGGGTGTGTTCCTTTACGGCTTTCTGGAACGGCTGCTCATCCCCGCCGGCCTGCATCACCTCATCTATATGCCCTTCCAGTTCTCCTCGCTGGGCGGCAGCCTGACCGTAGGCTCTGTGACCTACACAGGCGCTTACGCCGTCTGCATGACCGAGTACACCATGGGTCTGCCCCTCTCGGACGGCATCGTCTGGATGTACACCGGCTTCACCAAGACCTTTGGCTATCTGGGCATTGCGGCGGCCTTCATCTTCACGGCCCGCAGGGAGAATCGTGCCCGTACCGCCGCCGCTATGATCCCGCTGGCGGTCACGGCCTCGGTGGCCTCCATCACCGAACCCATTGATTTTCTGTTCTGCTTCGTTTCGCCCCTGCTCTGGGTGGCCCATGCGGTCATTACGGGCGGCTTTATGGTGCTGCTCCATGTCCTGCATGTCCGGGCTTTTACCTCCAACCTGCTGGGGTCGCTGGTGTTCAACCTGAGCGCCGGGGAGCAGCTGCAGAACCTGCCGCTGCTCTATCTGCTGGGCCTTGCGGAGATCCTGACCTACTTTGCCGTGTTCAGCATCCTCATCAAAGCAAAGGATCTGCCCACCCCGGGCCGGGAAGCAGCCCCTTCCACAGACCAGTCCCCGTACGCCGACCCGCAGGAGGTGTGCCGGTTCATCGCCGCGCTGGGTGGGCCGGAGAACATCGCCCAGCTGGGAAACTGCTTCACCCGCCTCCGGCTCACGGTGCGGGATGCCTCGCTGCTGGATATGGGGGGCTCTGCTCTCCCTGCCCCATAAAGGTCTTGTGGTGCAGGGCACCCGGGTCCAGCTGGTCTGCGGCCTGCACGCCGCCCAGCTCCGCCATGCGCTTGAACAGCAGCTTGCCGAGATGGCCCCGGTGTGATTGCATTTTGAGAAGAGAAACGGTATAATTGTGGCGAAACCTCTCAGTCGCCTGCGGCGACAGCTCCTCTAACAGGGGAGCCAAGAAAGGCCCCTGCCTCTCCTATTAGGCAACAACAACCGCCGCCAGTGGCGGATGAAGGGAGTTGTTGTTGGGGCAGCGGCCAACAAGGCACAAGTGCAATACTTTGCACGAAGTGAATGTTGGGAGCCGCAACCAGGACAAGTGGCATTGCGAAGCAATGACGGAGAGGTTTAGCAGCGGATAACCTGAAAATAAAGGAGAACATAAAAATGCAGAATAACACCTTTTCCGTCGAAGGTCTCTTCGATTTCCTGAACGCCGGTGTCAGCGCCTTCCACTCCACGGCTGCGGCTGTGAAGCTCCTGGAAGAGAACGGCTACCAGAACTGCCCCGAGAGCGCAGCCTGGGAGCTGGTGCCCGGCGGCAGATATTACACCACCCGCAACGGCTCTGCCGTGCTGGCATGGCGGATGCCCAAGGGTGAGCTGACCGGCTGGCATGTCACCGCCAGCCACAGCGATTCTCCACCTGGCGCATCAAGCAGCTGGACGGCGGCAAGGACACGGTCTTTGCCAAGGCGGAGACCGAGGGCTACGGCGCATGATCATGCCCACCTGGCTGGACCGTCCCCTGAGCGTGGCGGGCCGCATTCTGGTCCGCACGGAGAACGGCATCCGGAGCCTGCTGGTCCACCCCGACCGGGCGCTGGCTGTCATCCCCAACCTCTGCATCCACTTCAACCATGACCTGAACAACGGCATGAAGTACAACCCTCAGGTGGATCTGCAGCCCATCTTTGGTGAGGCAGGCTCCACCCTGCGGGACGCTCTGGCTGAGGAAGCCGGGGTCAAGGCTGAGGACATCGTGGATGCTGACCTGGTGCTCTGCACCCGTGAAAAGGCCGAGCGTGTGGGCCTGAAGGGCGAATACTTCATGTCCGGCCGCATCGATGACCTGGAATGCGCCTACACCACTCTGTGGGGCTTCCTGCAGGGCCGCGGCGAGGAGGAAGGCCGGGGTGATATGTGGGTCATGTTCGACAACGAGGAGGTGGGCTCCTCCAGTCGGCAGGGCGCACAGGGCACCCTGATGGCCAACGTGCTGGCCCGCATTGAGGAAAAGCTGGGGATCACCCGGGAGCAGAGCATCCGTGCCTGCACCAACAGCCTGCTGCTGAGCGCCGACAATGGCCACGCCACCCACCCCAACCACCCCGAAAAGAGCGATCCCGCCAATGTGGCAGTCATGGGCGGCGGTGTGCTGCTGAAGTACAATGCCCGCCAGACCTACACCACCAGCGGCTTTACCGGCGCTGCCTTTGCCGAGATCTGCAAAAAAGCCGGTGTGCCGGTGCAGGTGGCCGCAAACCGCGCGGATGTTCCCGGCGGCTCCACGCTGGGCAACCTGCTGGGCCACCAGATCCTGATCCCCATGGTGGATATCGGTCTGGCACAGCTGGCCATGCATTCCGCAATGGAGACCGCCAGCTGCAAGGATGCCGAGTACATGGCAAAGGCCGTGGCCGAGTTCTATAACACGCCCATCTCCCAGCCCGTGGATGGCGAGTGGAAGCTGGGCCTGTGAGCGCTGTGACCGGGCGCTTTGCCCCAGCCCCAGCGGGCGGCTGCATCTGGCAATCTGGCCTGCAGCCTGCTGGCCTGGCTCAGCGCCAGAAGTCAGGGCGGGCGCATCGTTCTGCGCATTGAGGATCTGGATGCCGAGCGCTGCCCCCGCAAATATGCAGACGCACTGGAAGAGGACCTGCGCTGGCTGGGCCTTGTCTGGGACGAGGGCGGCAGCAGCGGCGGCCCCAACGGCCCCTATTACCAGAGCGAGTGCGCCGCCATCTACACCGAGAGCTATAACAAACTGGAAGCACAGGGCCTTGTTTACCCCTGTTTCTGCTCCCGTGCCCAGCTCCATGCCGCCAGTGCGCCCCATACGTCGGATGGCAACGTCATCTATCCCGGCACCTGCCGGGGGCTGACGGCGGAGCAGATCGCCGAGAAGCGCAAAAAGAAAGCCCCGGCCTACCGTCTCATGGTGCCCGATGAGGACATCACCTTCACCGATGGCTGTATGGGCCCCCACACCGAGAACCTGCTCCGCGACTGCGGGGATTTTTACCTCCGCCGCGCCGATGGCGTGTTTGCCTACCAGCTGGCTGTGGTGGTGGACGATGCCCGCATGGGCGTGACGGAGGTGGTGCGGGGCGCAGACCTGCTCTCTTCCACCGCCCGGCAGCTTTATCTTTACCGTCTGCTGGGCCTGCCCGCCCCAAAGTTTGCCCATTGCCCGCTCCTGCTGGCCCCGGATGGCCGCCGCCTGTCCAAACGGGACGGGGACCAGAGCCTGGAAAACCTGCGGGCAAAGTATACGGCGGAAGAGATCGTGGGCAGGCTTGCCTTTGCCTATGGTCTCCAACCTGAACCGGCTCCCCGCACCCCGGAAAGCCTCATTGCAGACTTTTCCTGGGCAAAAGTACCCAAGGCGGATATCTGCCTGCCGGAAGATCTGTTTTAAGCGAACCCACGATCTTTGCCATGCCCGTGCAAAGATCGTGGGTTTTTCTTTACAAAAAAACAACTTATGGTAAAATATAACTAGAGACTTTGCTGAAACAGAAAGGAGCCTGTTATGCGTAAAATGTTAAAAGCGTCGAGTTTGTTGATCTGTGCAATGCTTTTGCTCAGCGCATGTGCAAGCTCTTTGAATCTGAGACCGGGGCCTTTCCGTTCGGAAATGCAGGATGTTTTTGTTCAGCAGACGACACTTACGGTTCCGGCCAGTCACGCCGAGCATGGGGAGGATTATGTCATTGAGTGGCAGGACCCTGTGATGGAAAAGCACGTCCGGAAATGGCTTGACCGCCCGAAGGGGGATATCTATCACAGCGATGTCTGGGATTATCAGCGCGTCACGATAAATTCCGGAACCGGTGTGAAAGATCTCCTCGTCAAAGATGCACCGGATGGGGTGGACATTGGGGGAAACGTCAGCAGCAATGAGCAGCTGGCAGCCTGCGCAGTCAGGGTAGAGGGAACGTATGATCCGGTGGCCTCTCTGGCAGATCTGCGGCATTTTGACAGCTTGCAGGTATTGTCGGTCAATAATAGAAGGGGAGCCCTACCCATTACAGATCTGACAGGTCTGGAAGAATGCAAAAATCTGATGCTTTTGAGTGTGCCCAGTGTGGAAAGCAGCGCATTCCCGACCTTTGCAAAGCTGGATTCTGTGGTAAAGCTGGAATATGGCAGTGACGGGATCCGGGCGGATTCCAATGTCTCCGACCTTTCGGCGCTGGCGCAGATGAAGTCGCTGAAGATGCTGTGGATCACCGGCAGTGAGGTCGATCTGACCCAGCTGGCCGGAGCTGACTTGCGGGTCCTGAGACTGGACGTGACCCGGATCGGTTCGCTGGAACCGCTGAAGCAGATGGAAAATCTGAGCTTTCTGCAGCTGTGCCAAGGGCCGGAGATCGACAGCTTTGCCCCGCTGGCGGAGAGCAGTGTGCAGTATCTGAGTATGTCTCTCTCTCAGGGTGCACAGGAAGCCTACAAGGACATGGATTATACTCCCCTGACCCGGATGCCGCAGCTGATCTGGCTGGATCTGACCAACAACATCACGTTTGATACGGAAACCTGCAAAAAACTGCTGGCAAACGATACGGCCCTGAAATATCTGAAAATTTCCTATACATCAGCGGCCAAAGATGCCGAAGAGCTGGATACAGCGCACCTGAAAGAGTTCACTGCCCCGGCTCCGTAATGCCCCAAAATGCAAAACACCCATGCCAGCGCCGGCATGGGTGTTTTTCAATGCAGATTCAGAGCCGCTGGGGGACCCGGCTCTCACTGTGTTCCAGTACGGTCATGGCCGTATCCAGCGCCATGGCCAGCAGGATGCCCAGCAATACATCAATGCAGCTGTGCTGCTTGAGCAGGACCGTGGACGCAATGATGGAGACGCAGAGCACGGCGGAGGCGGGCCGCATCCAGCGGCGGCCGGGCGTTTCAAAGATGCGGCTGCGGTAATAGGCCATCATCAGGGTGACGGAGTTGAACACATGGATGGAGGGGCAGACGTTGAGGGGCGTGTCGGTGGCATAGAGCATCCGCACGGCCTGAGCAAAGATGTCGCTGCCGTACACCCGGTAGGGCCGCAGGTCCAGCCCGGTGGGCAGGATGACATAGCAGGCCAGCGCAATGGTCATGCCCGCAAACAGGGGCAGGCAGAGCCGCCAGAAGTCGGCCCGGGGCGCTTTCCACAGCAGGTAGAACAGGGTGAACGGAATCCACAAAAACCACGCAAAGTAGGGCACGATGGCATATTTGCAAAAGGGGATCAGGTCGTCCAGATGGCAGTGCACCAGAACATCGGGCACGGCAATATGGACTTCGAGCCAATGGAACGCCGAAAGGTAAAACAGGAGATAAAACGCCATGAACGAAACGGGATGGCGGGAAAACCAGTTGCGCATGGAACACACTTCCTTTTCTGGAATGGGGGCCGCAGCCCCGCATAAAGTTCTTTGCAGCGTATGATTATACCGCGCAAAGACGAAGAAAACAAGACAAAAAGCTGACAAAATCGTGAACACATCCGCGCGGAATTTGGTATGCTTTGGGGAAGCGGATGCAGGGGAGAGAAGCTTCTGCCTATTGATACGAGACAGGATGCGGGTTTCCTGCACAAAAAAGGCCCTCCCCGCCAAAACTGCAATGGCGGAGAGGGCCGGATATACGGAAACTCAGATCACCTTTTGTTCCATCCACCTGCCGCGGACAAAGCGGACGCAGAAGAACAGCGAGCGCATGGCCCAATCCAGGAACATGCCCATCCAGATGAACAGCAGGCCGCAGTGGAACCAGAGCACCATCAGGTAGCAGAAGGCCACCCGGAACACCCACATGGAGATGACGCTGACCGTCATGGTAAAGGCGGCGTCTCCGGCGGCGCGCAGGATGTTGGGCAGGGTGAAGCTGGAGGGCCACAGGATCAGCGACACAACGTTGAACCAGACCATCAGCTCCAGTGCCATGCCGTAGGCTCCGGCGAGAGGTTGAACCAGGAGAGCGCCAGCTTGTTCAGGAAGAACAGGCCGGAAAGATTCATCACCCAGTCCCCGGCGTAGGCGGTCAGGAGCAGCAGGCGGGAATAGCGCTTGGCCTGCACCTTTTCCCCGGCACCCAGACACTGGCCCACAACGGTCAGCGCGCCGATGCCCACGGCGGAGGCGGGCACGTTCAAGAAGCTGGAGATGTTGCCCGCCACGGCGTTTGCGGCAATGGCGGCGGTGCCCAGCGTGCTGGTCAGGCTGGAGACCGACAGCTTGCCGATCTGGAACATGCCGTTCTCGATGCCGGCGGGAATGCCGACTTTCAGGATGCGCTTGATGAGGTCGAGATCTGGCTTCAGGTCGGTGAGGTGGTCGATGCGCAGCGCACATTCCGGCTTCTGCAGCAGGAACATCACGGTGAAGCAGGCGATCATCCGGCTCACGAGGCTGGCGGTGGCCGCACCCATCACGCCCATGCCAAACCTGTAGATCAGGATGGCGTTGCCGCCAATGTTCACCACGTTCATCACCAGGCTGGAAAGCATACTGATCTTGCTGTTGCCCTGGGCGCGGAACAGAGCCGCACCGGCGTTGTACACGCCGATAAAGGGATAGCTCAGGGCCGAGAGCAGAAAATAGGTCTCGGCGTAGCGCATCACATCCGCGTCAATGGAGCCGAAGATGCCCCGCAGGATGGCGTGCCGTCCCACCGCCACGATGACGGCGGTGACCACGCTGAGCGAGATCATAATGAACATGATCTGGGCGGCGCTGGCCTTGGCCCGTTTGGGCTCCCGGTGGCCGATGTACTGGCTGGCGACCACCGCGCCGCCGGTGGCCAGTGCGCTGAGCAGCTGGATCATCAGCACATTGAAGGAGTCCACCAGCTCACGCCCGAAACGGCGGCTTCGCCCACCGAGGAGACCATCAGGGTGTCCGCCAGACCGATGGAGATGCTGAGGGCCTGCTCTGCCACCAGCGGCAGGAAAAGTGAGATGAGCTGTTGACGGTTGAACAGCGGTCTTGATGTGGTCGATGCGTCTGTCATGGTGTCCTCCCTTGGCGCGTGGATTCAAACACACCCATGATAGCGCGGAATGACGTGAAAATCAAGATGTTGTATCCAACAAATCAAAAAATCAGGCAAACTCTTTGCTGGGGGTCAGGCTGGTGCCGTAATAAACAATGTAGTCGTAGGGGATCTGGGGGTTGTATGCGGCCAGATTGCCGTACTTGGCCAGAATGTCGTTCCGCAGGTTCTCCGGGGTGTAGGGCTGCCCGGCGGAAAGGGTGTCGGCGCAGACAGCGTTCCACATGCTCTCGGTAAAGGCGGCGCAGTTGAAGTAGGCCGACCAGTGGTCAGATTTGGCAAGGTTGCGGTTGACCACGTCCAGCTGGCCCTGATCCAGCGAGGTCTGGACAGCGTAGATGTTCTGGTAGTAGGAATCGGCCAGATAGCGCTTGTAGTAGCCCTCCAGATTGTACCAGATGCCGGTGTGCTCCCAGCGGTTGCCGCGGGGGCTGAAGGTCATCTCGGTGTTGGGCGCGATCCGCAGGCCGCCCACCTCGATGTCGTGGTCAGAGACGTTCCGCACCGAGAGGAAGGAGTGGCCGCTGGAATTGATGGAGGCATCGCCCCGGTCCTCGGCCCGGGCGTAGATGCGCAGCAGGGCCACGGCACTCTCGGCGGGTTTTGCACCGTAGGCCTGCACGGCAGATTTATGGTCGGCCTGCTCAAAATCGTAGGGGCCGCCGGTGCTGGTGGTGAAACCGACGATGTTGCGGATCTGATCCTCAAGGGGGCTTACATCGGTGATGACTCGTTGGGTCCTGGGGGGCGGGCGTGGCGGCGGGAGCCTCGGCCAGTGCGGCGGTGCTGCCGAACACGCACAGAGCCAGTGTCAGGCAGAGGGAAAGGGCGCGGAACTGCTTTTTCATGGGGGAACCTCCAAAGAGAAAAAATTTCAGGGTAAGGATAGACGATTTTTGAGACGCTGTCAAGAAAAAGATGTCTGCCGCCTTTACCCCCGGTGCCGGATGTGTTAAAATGTAGCTGGCAGCCGTGCCCGGTGTTTTGGGGCATGGGGCCGATCGGAAGGTAAATGAATCTGACCCAGAGAGGGGAACAACCTATGCCAAAAGAAGCACACAAGGTCGTGGTCATCGGGCACCGCAACCCCGATACCGATTCCATCTGCTCCGCCATTGCCTATGCGGAGCTCAAAAACCGCACCAGCACGCTGGTCTGCGAGCCGCGCCGTGCCGGTAAAATGAATCAGGAGACCGAGTTCGTCCTGAAAAAATTCGGTGTCACGCCGCCCCGGATGTGCACCGACGTGAACCCCAAGATCCGGGACGTGGATTACCGCGAGATGCCGGGCATCCCGGGCTCCACCAGCCTGCGCCGCGCGTGGAAGATCATGCGCGACCAGCAGATCGACACCCTGTCCATCACCAGCGCGGACAACGAGCTGGAGGGCATCATCACCGTGAAGGATCTTGCCACCGCCAACATGGATGTGTTCGATACCGCAGTGCTGGCCAAGAGCCGTACCTCTTATAAGAACATCCTTGAAACGCTGAACGGCACCATGGTGGTGGGCAATGCCGACGCGGTCTGCACCACCGGCCACATCAAGATCGGCACCGCCACCCCCGAGATGCTGGAAAGCAGCGTGGAAAAGGGGGATATCGTCATTCTGAGCAACCGGTACGAAAGCCAGCTCTGCGCCATTGAAAAGGAAGCCTCCCTGCTCATCATCTGCAATGGGGCCAAGGTGGGCCGCACCATCCAGCGCATTGCCGATGAGACCGGCGTTGCCATTATGACCACCCCCGAGGATACCTATGCGGCGGGCAAGCTCATCAGCCAGTGCGCCCCCATCTCCTATTATATGACCCGGGACAACATCCTCAAATTCACCCTCGTCACACCTGTTGCCGATGTGCTGCGGGTGATGGCAAAGGTGCGCCACCGCTATTTCCCCATCCTCGATGAGGAAGGCAAATACTGCGGCATGGTCAGCCGCCGCAACGTCATTGCCCTGCGCAAGCGGCGCATCATTCTGGTGGACCACAACGAGGCCACCCAGGCCGTGGAGGGCTTTGATCAGGCCGAGATCCTGGAGATCATCGACCACCACCGCATCGGCAGTCTGGAGACCAGCGGCCCGGTCTACTTCCGCAACCAGCCCGTGGGCTGCACCGCCACCATCATCACCCAGATGTACGATGAAAACGGTGTGGACATCCCGCCCCAGATCGCGGGCCTGCTGCTGGCGGCCATCCTTTCGGATACGCTGGCCTTCCGCAGCCCCACCTGCACCCCCGTGGATGAAAACGCCGCCAAGCGTCTGGCCAAGATCGCAGGCGTGGACATTGAAGAGTTTTCCACCGAAATGTTCGAGGCCGGTGAAAAACTGGACGGCAAGACCCCCGAAGAGGTCTTTTTGCAGGACTTCAAGGTGTTCATGTGCGGCGATATCCGCTTTGGCGTGGCGCAGGGCAGCTACATGACCCGCAAAAACCTGCAGGCCGCCCAGGCGCTGCTCCAGCCCTATCTGGAGGAGGCCCGCAACAAGCAGAACGTGGAGGACCTCTACATGCTGCTGACCGATGTGCCCAAGGAGGAGAGCGTGGTCATCTGCACCGGCCGCTACGCCGCCGAGGTGTTGAGCAACGGCTTTGAGAGCCGGCCCGCCGCCGACGGCAGCTGGACGCTGCCCGGCGTGGTCAGCCGCAAAAAGCAGTTCATCCCCGCCATGATGAGCGCCTATCAGGAGCTGTAACCCCCGATATAAAACACGAAGCCCCCGGAACCCTGCATGTTCCGGGGGCTGTTGTGTTTTGTAAGGGAGCGTCAGGCTGCGACTTTTAAGGGAGAGTTATCAGTCCAGATGGTGCCATCCAAAAGCTTTGTTACGGCCAGTGTGCCGTTCACGCTGACCCGCGCGGGGTCCAGCGCGTAGAAATCGCTCTCCCGCAGGTTTTCGGGGTCTGCCGTGGGGGAGATGCCCACTACGCACACCCAGTGTCCGTAGGTGCTGCTGGTGGCGATGTGGGGGTAGTTGACCTCTTTCCAGCCGGAGCCGGAGAGATGGTATTCATAGCTTGTCACGCGGTTGGTGTGCTTGGACACGCCGCTGACGGCGGTATTTTTCAGATGTACGATGACGGGCCGCCCGGCCTGCAGTTCTTCATACAGGCGGGAAAGGCAGTCGGAAAGGGAGCCGCTGTAAGCGTAGTACCCGGCGGCAGACCATACCGCGCCGTTCGACCACATCCCGCTGCCCGAGCAGGGCTTGCCATCCAGAATGGTGCGGGCGTAGCGCAGGGCGTACCAGCTGCACCGGCCCGAGGTCTGGTTGCCGATGGAGACGATCTGCTGGCTGTCAAAGGACAGCAGCGTGATGCCGTTCACATCCTGCAATTGTGCCGCCGCAGCCTTTGGCGCGGCCAGAAAGGTCAGGCACAGCAGAACTGCTGCCATGAAAACGCGCACCGGAGCGCGCAGGGAACCGTGCTGCATGGGGCAAACTCCTTTTCCTTGTTCAGGAACGGCACCCGGCGGTTCCCATTGCCTTAAGTTTAGCACCAAATCGTGGTAGAATTGTGTAAACGCCGGAAATATTTTCCGGTTTTTGCCCCGGGCACGGCAAAGGATCTTTGCGAAGATTCGTTCTGGAAAAAACAACAAAAGCAGGAGAAAATGTTTGGTGAAGCTGGCAATTGACAAAAGCGACAGTCGTTGGATAAAATAAAGCTGGAAGGGGCCCTGTTTCAAAATGGAAAGGCACCCTGCATATTATGATAACAACACAACAAAACGACTGGAGGTCTCGACATGAAAATGCTGAAAAAACTGGCCGCTTTGATTCTGGCGGCGACCATGGTACTTGTTCTGTTCACCGCCTGCGGTGATGGCGGCGGCACCGGCACCAGAGAGCCGGAAAAAGAAAAAGCCGCGTTTGAGCTCATCGCTAAGGATAATCGCATGGCCGCCACTGCAAAGGTCAATGATCCGCAGCTGCAGGCGGTGGCTGAGAAGCACCTGAACGAAGATCTGCAGGCACAGATCGATTTCTTCGGCGCAAAGCTCTTTGGCAAGGTTCACGTGAAGGCAAGGAAGAAGAGTATCTGACCATTACCGTGACGACAAGATACGATTACGGGTCTTTCTTGACGAAAATCCTGAAGGCAGTTGAGAGTGAGATCAATAGAGAGGTCGGCACCAACGTCAACGTGAATGGCAATGGCAGCTGGACTAAGCTGGGTATCGTGGTCAAGAGTGACAATAGCCATAGCTACATGGCAGTGGCATTCCAGATCAGAAACCCCAAGAAGTAAATTGAATCAGTTTTTACCCCCGGAGCGTGGCTGAAAGGCCGCCCTCCGGGGCTTTTTGTATTTGTGGCAAAATCCTTCTGAATGTGGTACAATAAAAGATAGATTTTGTCGAAAGAAAGGAACCTTTGGATGCAGCTGTTTGAACTGGTCAGCCCGCGGCTGTTCCGCCCGCTGGCGGGGCCCAACCGGGCGTTTTATGCGGAGCTGCTGCTCCTGCTGTGGGAGGAGTGCCGCCACACGGCGGATTACTCCATCTCCCGGGCAGAAGCGGTGAGCCGGGCCGAGGATTACTTTGCGGCGCTGGCAAAGCCGCTGGCACTGGATGCCGATGACGCGGGCGACGAAGCAGAACAGCCCACCCGGGACCCCCATACCCTTGCGCTGGGCTTTCTGCTCCGCCTGCGCCGCACCGGCTGGCTGGAAGAGCAGCCCGGCAGCTATGAGGAGGAGCCTGCCCTTGCCTTTGTGCCCGAGGTGGCCCCTCTGCTGGAGGCGCTGGAGGAGATCCTGAACCCACGCGTTGTCACCTACACCGGCAAGCTGTACAAGGCCTGGCAGCTGCTGCAGAACATCGGGGAGGAAAAGAGCCCCTATGAAAATGTTCTGCGGGAGGTGGCCTCCGATCTGGATGCGCTGAACAAGTCCCTGCGGGCGCTGAATGCGTCCATTGGGCATTATATCGACCGGCTCACCCGCAACCGCACCCCGCAGGAGGTGCTGGAGCTTTTCGACCAGTACGAGGAAAAGGTGGTGGCCGCCGCTTACCACCGCTTCAAGACCAGCGATAACCTGTTCAACTACCGCGCTTATCTGGAGGAAGAGCTGGACGACTGCGAGGCAGAGCACCTGCCCCGGCTGGCGCTGGATTACGGCCCGGGTGGAGCGCGTGCGCCCCGGCGCAGGCCGCCCCGTGCCGTGCCGTGCCC
>ENA-OQCG01000079-OQCG01000079.1-human-gut-metagenome-genome-assembly--contig:-NODE-79-length-17024-cov-2.015920_pt1 | contig 17024 bp, 22 predicted proteins | sample MGYA00242758_ERZ504577 | MGnify/ENA primary metagenome ERZ504577 (study PRJEB26092, sample SAMD00036248) | human gut metagenome | host: Homo sapiens | study: EMG produced TPA metagenomics assembly of...
GACGACGCGCGGCCCGGTGCTTGGCGAACCACGCCGCGAAGCGGGTCTGTGGGAAGTCCTCCCCGCCCGTCCGGCTGCGGCCCAGCAGGGCGTACAGCCCCCAGACCGCGTGGTAGAACAGCACCGCGTACCCGGCCATGCAGAACACGCCGACGCAGAGCTGATACGGATTTTTAAAGACAAACGCCCAGCTGCCCAGCTTGCAGATGCTCAGACCCAATACCTCAGCAATGCCAAAGACAATGCTCAGCACCAGCTCCGTGCGCTTGGGTTTCGCCTCACGCTGACCGCGCACCCAGCAGAGCAGCACGGCCAGCCCCGCGGCGGCAGGCCCCCAGGCCCAGCCGTCCAGCGGAAAATTCTGGTGCAGCATGACCAGCGCCGCAAGCCAGCCAGGCACGGCGTCAAGGTCGAGGCCCGTTGTCTCGTACTGCATGCCGATCAGCAGATCCGCGCGGGCGGTCTCCCAGTCCGGCACCGTAATGACGGCGGACAGCGTTACTGCGCATAAGACCCCCAGCAGCAGCGCCGTGACAATGCTTTTTGTTTTCTGCTTCATCAGCATCACCTGATTTTATATGGGCAGAACGACAGACCGTCGGCGGAGATCAGCCGGTAGGTGATGCCGTCGCGCTCGCCCTGCGTTGCGTAGCGGATGGACTTGCCGTGCAGGTGGCCGTAGTAGCACTCGGTCACGCCGAACTCATTCAGCACATCCACCAGCTCCTGCGCCTGTGCGCCGGGGTAGATGGGCGGGTAGTGGAGAAAAGCGATTTTTTCTGCCGCATCCCCCGCCGCCTGCAAGGACATGCGCAGACGGCCCGCTTCCCGCGCCATGAGCTTTTCGCCCTGGGCGGCAACGTCGTCAAACGGCCAGCCGCGGGTGCCGCACAGCGCCACATTGCCCACAGTGCAGGCGTTGTTGTGCAAAATATGCAGCGTGTCAAAGCTGTTGGCAGTCAGGAAGTTCTCCATCTTGCGGGTCGTCGTCCACCAGTAGTCATGGTTGCCTTTTAAGAGCACTTTTGGCCCGGCAGGTTTTGGATAAAGGCAAAATCCGCTTTTGTGTCGTTCAGGTTCATGGCCCAGCTGGTGTCACCCGCCAGAACAACGGTGTCGTCCGGGCCGATCAGCTTGCGCCAGCTGGCTTCCAGTCGGGGCAGATACCCCTCCCACCCCGGGAAAACGTCCATGGGCTTGTCCGTTCCCAGCGAGAGGTGCATATCCCCGATTGCAAAGATGGCCATAGGGCCCTCACTTTCTAGTTGTTGCTTTTAACGAAGAGCCGCGGTGCGGATGTCGGCGGGCTGCAGCACGGTCTTGAACCGCACCTCGAGCTTATCCAGCTCACGCAGCGAGGCGGAGCCTCGGCGCCGGTCCCGGCGGTCAGCGCGGCCATGGCGGCAAAGTCGCTGGCGGGGGCCTCCACGCCCAGAGCCGTCAGGACGTCGCGCGGGAACTTGAACGGGCTGGCTGTGGAGAGCACGACCATCGGCGCGTCGGTGCGCCGGGTCTCGGCCACGCGGAAGGCCACGGCGGTGTGGGTGTCGCAGAGGTAGTGGTCGCCGTCAAAGCGGGCCTTGATTTCAGCAGCACCGTCGGCATCGTCGGCGTAGCCTGCGGCGAAGCTCTGCTGGATTTTTGCCAGCGTCTCGGCGTCAACGGTGTACTTGCCGGTGGCGGAAAGCTCCTGCATCCAGCCTGCAACCTTTTCGCTGCTGCCGCTGACGTGGTAGAGCAGACGCTCGAGGTTCGAGGAGATCAGGATGTCCATCGACGGCGAGGTCGTCTTGTAGAAGGTGCGGCGGGCGTCATAGGTGCCGGTGCGCAGGAAGTCGGTCAGAACATTGTTCTTGTTGGACGCGCAGACCAGCCTGCCCACGGGCAGCCCCATCTGCTTGGCGTAGTAGCCCGCCAGAATGTCACCGAAGTTGCCGGTGGGCACGCAGAAATCTACAGGCTTGCCCCACTCGACTGCGCCCTGCTCGGCCAGACGGAAGTAGGCGTAGAAGTAGTAGACGATCTGCGGCACGAGGCGGCCCCAGTTAATGGAGTTGGCGCTGGACAGGCGGATGCCGCGCTTTTCCAGCTCGGCGGCGACGTCGGAATCGGCAAAGACCTTCTTGACGCCGGTCTGGGCATCGTCAAAGTTGCCTGCACGGCGTAGACCTGCACATTTTCGCCCTTCTGGGTCGCCATCTGCAGATGCTGGATCTCGCTTGTGCCGTCGTTCGGGTAAAATACCTCAATTTCAATGCCATCGAGGTCGGCGTAGCCCGCCAGCGCGGCCTTGCCGGTGTCGCCGGAGGTTGCCACCAGAATGCGGGTCGTCTCGGTGCGGCCCAGCATCTTCTTGGCCTCGACGAGCAGCTTCGGCATGAGCTGCAGGGCGTAGTCCTTGAAGGCGCAGGTCGGGCCGTGCCACAGCTCGAGAGAATACAGGCCATCGCGGACCTCGACGGTTTCGCCCGCCTTGCCGCCAAAGGCAGCGCCGTAGGTAGATGCCGTTGCGGTGTGCAGGAAATCAGCGCTGTAATCAGTCAGAAAACCGGCCAGGACCTTCTCGGCCAGCTCGGGATAGGAGAGATTTTTCCATGCGTCCAAATCAGCCTGGGGGAAGGTCTCCGGCACGAACAGACCGCTCTGCGGTGCCAGACCGCGGACGATAGCCTCCTGTGCGGAAACGCGGAGTGCGGAATCTCTGGTGCTCAAATACTGCATACGTTTACACCCTTTCTCTTATTCTCTTTCCTCTATATGTATAAGCCTTTTTTGGCGCTATACCTTATATACTGTGCAGGCACATTTTGTAGGGGCGAGCATTGCTCGCCCCTGCCCGTCTGCCGAAGCCATACCGTAAACGGGTCATGCGGCAAGGTTAGCGGGCGAGCAATGCTCGCCCCTACATTCCATGCGTTGACAAAATTTTCCCCCAGTGTTTTTTCAACACTCAAACGCGCCCGGGATGCAATGCACCTGCCAGCCGCGGGCGGCGGGCGTGACCTCCACCACATCAAAGCGGATGGCGGCATCGCAGTAGGGGCTGTGCTGCAGGTATTGCTGGGCCGCCAAAATCAGGCGGTTCCGCTTCCGGGCGTCCACCGCGGCGGCGGGGCGGTCCAGCATCGCGCCGGTGCGGGTCTTGACCTCGGCAAAGACGAGGGTGTTTTCCTTATACAAAATAAGGTCCAGCTCCCCCAGCCGCGTGCGGTAGTTGTGGTTCAGCAGCAGCCAGCCGCGCTGCTGGTAGTACTTGGCGGCGACGGCCTCGCCCGTGCGGCCGACGTCAGTCATGCCAGTAGCCCTGCTTTTTCAGAAAGCTGCGGCGGTAAAACGGCTGGATGCCGTACTGCGCGATCAGCTCGTAGTGCAGCTTGGTCGGATAGCCCTTGTGCCTGGCAAGCTGGTACTGCGGGTACTGCTTGTCCAGCTCGAGCATATAGCGGTCACGGCTGACCTTTGCCAGAATCGACGCCGCCGCAATCGACGCACTGTTGGCGTCGCCCTTGACGACGGCCTCGGCGGGCTGTATCAGCCCCGGCGGGCAGCGGTTGCCGTCGATCAGCACATAGTCGGGCGTTATTTCCAGCCCCGCCACAGCCTGTGCCATGCCGTCCATCGTGGCCCACAGAATGTTGCGCTCGTCAATTTCCTGCGGCGAGATGAAGATAATTTTATACGCCAGTGCGCGCTTTGTGATTTCCTCATACAGCGCGTCGCGTCGCTTCTCTGTCAGCTTTTTGGAGTCGTTGACACCTTCGATGGGGTCATCAGGGTTCAGGATGACCGCCGCACAGCAGACCGGGCCGCACAGCGGGCCGCGGCCCGCCTCGTCCACGCCGCAGACAGTACCGTGTTCGGCGCGTCTGGCGGTGTCAAAGGCGTAGAGGGCCTCGTTACTGTTCGTCGTCCCAGTCGTCGTCCTGCGGGGCATCGTCCGTCACCTCTTCCCTATCTTCCTGAATGGCGCACCGGGGCGGGCGCTCAAGGGAGAGCCGCCCCCACTTGCTGGCGCGGAACTCACCGATCAGCATCTTGGCGGCGCGTTCGGTATCGACCTCACCGCCGGAAATCAGCATACCACGCTTGGCGCCGATGGCCTGCAGGAGGTCATACGGCGGCAGCGTCAGTGCCGCGGCGTCCAGCTTGTAGCGGGCCAGCAGCTGCTGCGGATAAATGCCGCGCACGCTGGAGAGCAGACCGCAGGCCAGCTCCTCAATGTCGAGAATATCGTCGCGGATGGAACCTATAAACGCAAGGTTCGACGCCGTTTCCAGCGAATCGAACTTTTTCCACAGCACGCCGGGCATGTCCATGAGGTCAAAGCTGTCAACCGAGATCCACTGCTTGCCGCGGGTCACGCCGGGCTTGTTGGCAGCCTTGGCGCGGGTCGTGCCCGCAAACGAGTTAATGAGGTCGACTTGCCGACGTTCGGGATGCCCACGATCATAACGCGGATGGCTGCGCCGACCATGCCGCGGTTGCGGCGGCGCTCCATCAGCGCGGAAAGCTCCTTTTCGATCAGGCCCTTCGTAGCCGTGGCGCGTCCGCGCTGCTTGGAGTCCATCGCAATGCAGCCCGCACCCGCACTTTTGAAGTAGGCCAGCCATTGCCTGGTGATCTCGGGGTCTGCCAAATCAGACTTATTCAATACGTACAGATGCGGTTTGCCCGCGGTGATGCGCTCGATCTCGGGGTTCAGGCTGGAAAGCGGGATGCGCGCGTCGAGAATCTGCAAAACGCAGTCGACGTTGCGGATCTCCTTTTCCATCAGGCGCAGGGTTTTGGTCATGTGCCCGGGGAACCACTGGATCTGGCGGCTGTTGATAATGTCACTCTGGCTCATTGGGCCGCTCCTATCTTGCCAAAGGGCAGTACGCGCAGCACAGCTGCGCCCATAATGTCACGTTCGTCCACGCAACCCACGCGGGTATCGCGGCTGTCGGTGGAGTTGTTGCGGTTGTCCCCCATCAGGAACAGGCAGCCGTCCGGCACCGTGATGGGAAAGTCCACGCTTTCATATAAATACGTAGCTCGGCGGTGTAGGGCTCGTCGAGGGCCTCGCCGTTGCGGTAGACGATACCGGCGGTAAAGTCAATATCGATGGTGTCCCCGCCCTTGCCGATGACCCGTTTGACGAGGGGCCTGCCGTATTCCGTGTAGCCGTCCACGACAACGATGTCGTCATAGTCGGGCTTTTTTAAAAGGTTGATAAGGATGCGTTCGCCGTTGGAGAGGGTCGGGTCCATTGAGTGGCCGTCCACCTTGACGATGCGCACGCCGAAGGTGAACGCCAGCGCAATGACCGCCACGGCCATAGCGAGGGCGTCGTACCATTCCAGCGTTTCCTTATTGCGGCGGTAGCGGTCCTTGAAGGATGCTGCCATGTTTTCCACCACCCGTTTAAAAAAATACGAAAAAAGGGAGAACGCCAACCGTCCTCCCCTTTTCTAGTATGCTCAGATACGTGCCTTGACCTTGGCTGCCTTGCCGGTGCGCTCGCGCAGGTAGAACAGCTTCGCACGACGGACCTTGCCGCGGCGAACGACGTCAACCTTCTCGACGAACGGGCTGTTGACCGGGAACACACGCTCAACGCCAACACCGTAAGAGGTGCGGCGGACGGTGAAGGTCTCCGCGATGCCGCCATGCTTCTTGGCAATAACGGTGCCCTCAAAAGCCTGGATACGCTCCTTGTCGCCTTCCTTGATGCGGACGGAGACGCGAACGGTGTCGCCGACTTCGAACTGGGGCTTGTTCTCTTTGATCATACCCTCGGTAAAATGCTTCATTGCGTCCATGGTTTGAATTCCTCCATTTTATTGCGACGTTCATACACGATTGTTCGTCAGAGGACCGCCTGTATAATGATGTGTCATTATCCCGCCGATGGCTCGGCGGCACTAACGCTTTAGTATTATAGCATTGTGCAGCGCGTTTGGCAAGGGGGTTTTGACAGAAAAACGAAGATTTTTTCAGCTTTTGCCTTCCCCTGCGGGGAGGGTGGCCCTGCAGGCCGGATGAGGGGCCAGTCCCCCGGCAGTTACCCGTAAACGGGCTGTGCCCGGAAGGCCGCCCCTCATCCGCCCTCGGGCGGGGCCTCGGGCACCTTTCCCCCGAGGGGGAAGGCCGCGTGTCAAAAACCTTCCTCTGCGAGGGGGCCGGGGAGATTACTCGAAATCTTTTCCCGCTTTATTATAAAGGTGCGTCCGCACCACGCGGCACTGCCAGACGGGAGCGGCCCCCTGCGTGCGGAGGAAGTCGGTCAGCAGGGACGGGTTCAGGTTCAGTGCCTCGCCGCTTCCGCAGGGCAGCAGCGCCGTAAAGCGCAGCGTGCTGCCTTCAATCGTGTACTCAATGCGGTCAAGGTAGTGCTTCAGCTCCAGCGTTTTGCAGCCGCGCTTCGTCTTTTTCGTGACCTCGGCGTGCTCAGCATTGTTGTAGGCGTCAAGGGCAATGGCTGAGCCGGCGGGCATCGTGATTTCATAGGCTGCCGTCTCGATCTCGCCGACCTTCTCCACAGCCGGGGCGACCTTCGTGATGACGAGTGCCGCGCGCATCAGGGGCTGCAAGGCGTCGATCCATGCCTGCGGGTCAATCGTCTCCTGCTCGGTCTTGACCTCGCAGCTTTCGCAGAGGCTCTCCTGCCCCAGGGACAGCGGGCAGGTGAAGGACAGGTAGATGTGCGGGTTGAAGCCCTGCGTGTAGTACACGGGCAGGCTGCTCATTTTCAGCATCCGGTGAAAGACCCGCTGCAGGTCAAGCAGCGAGATATAGGCGGACTCGCCGCACTTTTCAAAGAAGATTCTTACTGTAGTCAAAGCACGGTCCTCCGATCAGCTTGTTGGCACCGCAGGCGCTGCACTGGCGGTTGCAGGGCTGGGTCGTTTTTGCCTCGAGCGCCTTGTTGTACTCGCGCACCAGATGGGCCTTTGTCACACCGACATCCAGATGGTCCCAGGGCGTGACCTCGTCCAGGCCGATGGTGCGGTAGTTGTAAAAGTCCGGGTCAAGGCCGCAGGTCTTGAACGCATCGAGCCAACGGTCATAGTTGAAGTATTCCTCCCACGTATCAAAAAAGGCACCGTTCTCGAACGCCGTCTCGATGACACGGCCCAGACGGCGGTCACCCTTGGCGAACACACCCTCGAGCACGCTTGTGGTGCTGTCGTGGTAGTTGACCTTGATCTTGCGGGAATGCACGCAGCTGAGCAGATATTTCTGCTTCTCACGCAGGGACTCGCGGCGGTCCTGGGCGCAGAACTGGAACGGCGTGTCGGGCTTGGGCACAAAGCAGGCGACGCTGATCGTGACCTGCACGCCCTTGCCCTTCGGTCGATTGGGGATCTTATAGAACAGGTCCACGACCTGCTGCGCCGTGTCGGCAATGCCCTTGATGTCGTCGAGCGTTTCCGTCGGCAGACCCATCATGAAGTAGAGCTTGACCGAGGTGTACCCCTCCGAGAAGGCGATGCGGCAGCCGCGCTCGATCTGCTCCCACGTGACGTTCTTATTGATGACGTCGCGCAGGCGCTGGGTGCCGGCCTCGGCGGCAAAGGTCAGACCGCTCTTGCGGACCTTCGTCGTCTTTTCGACCAGCGATTCCGAGAAGTTGTCCACACGCAGGGACGGCAGCGACAAACTGACGTGGTCAGCCTCGGCCCAGGAGTTCAGCTCGTCGAGAATTTCTTCCAGCCGCGAATGATCGGAGGTGGACAGACTCGACAGGCTCAATTCATCGTAGCCGGTGTTGCGGCAGAGCGCGCGGGCGCTGTCGCTGATGAGCTTGGGGCTGCGCTCACGGAAGGGGCGGTAGAGCTGGCCTGCCTGACAGAAGCGGCAGCCGCGCACGCAGCCGCGCAGCACCTCGACGCAGGCGCGGTCCTGCACCGCGCCGACGAGCGGCACAACGAAGTTTTCCGGCGGGGTGAAGCTGTCCATATCCCTGACGATGGCCTTTGTCACGCGGGCGGGAACGCCGGGACGGTTCGGGGTGACGGCCTCAATGCGGCCATCCTCCCTGTAGGTCACATCGTAGAAGGACGGCACGTAGACGCCGGGAATTTTGGCGAGCTCCAAAAGCAGCTGTTCTTTGTTCCAGCCCTGCTTTTTGCCCCGCTCGACTGCGGCGCAGATGTCCTGGAGCATCTGTTCACCCTCGCCCAGCTGCATGACATCGAAGAAATCCGCCATCGGCTCGGCGTTGCAGACGCAGGGGCCGCCGGAAATAATCAGCGGCCAGCGCTCGTCGCGGTCCGCGGCGCGCAGCGGAATACCCGACAGGCGCAGCATGGCCAGCACGTTCGTGTAGGCCAGCTCATATTCCAGCGAGAAGCCGATGATGTCAAAATCGGTCAGCGGGTCCTTGCTCTCAAGGCAGTAGAGCGGAATGTCCAGCCGCTCCATCTGCTCCTTCATATCGGTCCAGGGCATGAACGCGCGCTCACACCACCAGTTTTCGTGGCGGTTGAGGATGTCGTAGAGGATCTTTTCGCCGAGGAACGACATGCCGATCTCGTAGGTATCGGGGAAGCAGAACGCCATGCGCACATCGACCCTGGACTTATCCTTATAGACACAACCCGGCTCGCCGCCGGTGTACCGGCCCGGCTTCTGCACAAGGCTTAATGCTTCTTTAAATTTCGGGGAAAATTCCGCCATGTTGGTGAACCATCCTTAGCTTTTTAGTGTATTAGTTTATTGTACCCTATTTCCGGCCAAAATGCAACAGACACGCGGCAATATGCGCACCGTCCAGGCCGGGCAGGGGCAGCAGATTGCTGGCGCCCACCAGCAGATTGCAGCAGGCGAACCAGTAGCCGCCATAGGTATAGGCCGTGGCGCGCATGAAGGCCAGTACTGCCGCACAGGCCAGCAGGTTGACCGCCGGGCCCGCTGCAGCCAGCAGAAGCTCCTGCAGGTTCGTCATCGGCAGGCCGCGCAGCCGCAGGCAGAGGCCGAAGGGCGAGACCTCGATTTCCGGCCAGCGCCGCCACAAAAGGCGGTAAGCCAGCGCGTGGCCGCACTCATGCAGCACGGCGCAGCCCAGCCCCACCCGCAGGATGCCGCTGCCGTCAAACGCCAGCAGCAGCGTTAAGGCCGCAAGGGTAAGCAGCGGCTGCTTCCAGCGGATCTTTGCGCGGCTACGACGCATTCTGCAGGGCCTCGGCGGGGTCATAGCGCAGACCGCGGTGCAGGATCTCAAAGTGCAGGTGCGGGCCGGTGGCGTTGCCGGTCTCGCCCACGGTGCCGAGGCTCTGCCCCGCGGTGACGCACTCCCCCGCCTTTACGAACAGATACTGCATGTGCGCGTACAGCGTCTCGTCGCCGTCGGCGTGGAGAATGCGCAGGTAGTTGCCGTAACTCTTATGGCTGCCCGCCATGCGCACCACACCGTCCGCGGCGGCCAGCACCGGCGTGCCCTGTGCCGCAGCCAGGTCGTTGCCGATGTGAAAGTCGTCGCCAAGGCCGCCCATCGGATCGGTGCGCCAGCCGTAGCCGGAGGTTTTACGGCTCTGCCCGGGCAGCGGGAATTGCAGTGGAAAGCCGGGCGTGTAGCTGTCCGTCCTGGCGTAGGCAGGCGGCGACGGCTGGCCGTGAGCTGTGCGGGCGCTCTCCGGCGTGGCGGGCAGGGTGAAGTCCTCCCACATGCTGCGGGCGGAGTCGGCCAGCTCCCCGGCGGTCTGCTCGGTAAATTTCAGAAGATTGCGCTCCTCACCCAGCAGCAGCGATTGCTCGGGCTGCATGGCCGCCGTGAACGCGCGCCGCAGCTCCGGGTAAACCGGCCAATCCAGCGCCCCGGCGGCCAGCACAAGGCCGATGGCAGCAAGACAGAGAAGGATCTGCGCCCATAGGACCAAATCCTCCTCGGATCCGGCGCAGCGGGCAGGCGGCCTCGGCGGCTCATTTTCCGGCAGCGGCGCGGCGTTTTCCCACATGGCGTACACCTCCCGTGTTTTTTATACACGGTATGCGGGCGGGGAAAAAATATCCGCCCCGAAGGGCGGATGCATGCTTACTTGCCTCCCTCGGCGAGACAGACTCCCCCAATACGGGGGAGGTGGCGCGCAGCGTCAGAGGGGGAGCGGTGGCCCGCAGGGCCGGAGGGAGCGAGCCTTGCCGCGACCGAAATATTTCGGATTGCCGGGAGGTTCTCTCCCCCACCCGCTGCGGCGGGAGCCCCCTCGCAGAGGGGGCCGAGGACCTTTTACGCCCCCAACGTCTGGCGAAGCATCTCCAGACGCTCGTTCAGGAGCTTTTCGGGCTTGGCGAAAAGGCCCAGACCGTTGACATCCAGCGTGCATTCCACGCTGGTGGCGTCACCGCCGCCCAGCAGCAGCGCCGTAAAGGCGCCGCTGATCTTGCCCTTCTGGAAGTTGCAGCTCAGGCACCGGGGCTTTTCCTTGCGGGTAAAGACGATCTGGGTCTCGCTGCCGTCGGTGTTCTTTTCGGCAGCCTTCAGGCCGTCGTCGCTCTCCTCATAGCTGCTGACGTCCCTGCGCCAGCCGTTGAGGGTCGGCTTGGTCAGATACAGCCACACCTTGTTGGGGTCACAGGCATAATTTGCGGTCACTACACAGCTTTTCATGGTTTGGATTCTCCTTATTTTTTCCCGCGTCCGAACAGGCTTTGCAGCAGACCTGCACGTTTGGGGCGCAGTGCCGCACGCTGCCGGGGTACGGGTTTTACAGCGGCCTTTACGGCTGCCGCCTTGGGCTTGGATTCTGCTTTTGGTTTCTCGGGCTTGTCCGTCTCCTGCACGAAGCCGTTCTGGAAATAGCCGAACATCGCCATCTGACTGTCCACCGGGGGCTGACCCTCGGCGGGGCGCACCTTCACATAGGTGCCGTCCGGCTGCATCTCGCGGGCATTGACGGTGTCGCGCAGCTGCAAGTCAAGGATGCCGCGCAGCTTTTTGGCAATGGCCGGGTCATCCACGCGGACGCCGACCTCAACGCGGCGCTCGGTGTTGCGGGTCAGGAAGTCGCCGGACGCAATGTAAATGCGCATGGCCTCGCCGCTGCCGAAGCAGTAGATGCGGGAGTGCTCCAGATAGCGGCCCACCAGGCTGCGGATATGCACGTTCTCGGTGCGGCCCGGCACACCGGCACGCACGCAGCAGATGCCGCGCACGATCATGTCCACACGGACACCCGCACAGCTGGCCTCGCTGATCTTGTCGATGATCTGCGGGTCGTTGATGGAGTTATTTTTCAGGATGATGGACGCGGGCTTGCCCTGCATGGCCAGCGCGATCTGGCGGTCCATTTCCTCGAGCAGCACGGTCTTGAAGCGCAGCGGTGCGACCAGCATCGTGTCTGCCTCGCTCGTCAGACGCTGCAGGGCCATGTTGTTAAAGACGGCGCTGGCCTCCTCGCCGATCTCCTGCCGGGTCGTGATGAAGGACAGGTCGGTGTACAGCTCGCTTGTCTTTTCATTATAGTTGCCGGTGCCGATCTGCGTCAAGTACTTATATTGGCCGTTGACGCGGCTGGTGATAAGGGTCAGCTTGGAATGGACCTTGTAATCGTCGAAGCCGTAGAACACGGTGCAGCCCGCATCCTCGAGCTGCTTGGACCAGTCGATGTTGTTCTGCTCGTCAAAGCGGGCGCGCAGCTCGACCATCGCGACGACCTCCTTGCCGTTCTCGGCAGCGGCGATCAGGGCGTTCACGATCTGGGAGTCACTGGCCATGCGGTAGAGCGTCATTTTGATCGACACAACGTCGGGGTCAGCACCCGCGCGCAGCAGCATCTTGATAAACGGGCGGATGCTCTGGTACGGGTAGGCCAGCAGCACGTCATGCTTGCGGACCTCGGTGTACAGGTCGTACCCTGCCGGGGCCTGCATGGGCTTTGCCGCGGGATAGAACAGCGCCGTGTGGCCGCCGTCGCCGGAGATGCGCCCGGCCAGCTTGAACAGCGAGCCGGAGTCGAGCGGCGACGTCTGGGTATAGCAGCGATCCGCCGGCACGACGAGCTTGTCCCGCAGGAATTTGACGATTTCCTGCGGGGCGTCCGGCCAGAATTGCAGGCGCACAGCCGCGAGCTTGCGGCGCTTTTTCAGCAGTTCGCTCATGACATCGCGGAAGTCGACGTCGTGGTCCATCATGCCCTCGTCCACCGTAATGTCGGCGTTGCGGGTCACACGGAACAGACACTGCTTCTGCACGGTGCTGGCTGTAAAGATCGTAGCGGCGTAGTGGGCGATCAGCTCCTCCACAAAAGCGAAGCAGGCCGTCTCGCCGTCCTTGACAAAGAGCACCCGCTCAAACTGGCTGCTGACCGGCACGATGCCGTAGCTGACCCCCTCGTTTTTGGAGTGCAGCTGGGCAATATAGTAGATGTCCTTGTTGTTCAGGAAGGGGAACGGATGGCGGGAGTCCACGATCTGCGGGCTGAGCAGGGGCAGCAGCTCACGCTGGAAGTAGGTTTTCCAGAAATGCTCCTGCTGCTTGCTGAGCTTGGTAAAGTCCACCTTGTGGTAGCCCTGTTCCGCAAGCGCCGACACAAGATGCTGGAAGTATTTGTCGCACTTGGCCTGCAGCTCCGCCACGCGCGGCGTGATGGCATTGATCTGCTCCGCTGCCGTCATGTGGGTGACATTGTCGGTCTTGTTGGTTTTCAGCAGCGTCTGGTCATACAGAGAACCGACACGAACCATGAAGAATTCATCCATATTGCTGCCGAAGATGGCGGCAAACTTGATGCGCTCCCCCAAGGGCACCGTTTTTTCTTTGGCAAGGGCCAGAACGCGGCTGTCAAAATCCAGCCAGCTGAGTTCGCGGTTAATGAAGATGCTCTCCGGCTTTTTTTCCAAATGGATCTCCTCCTATTTATTTTGCGGCGGCAAGTCCCGCCCAGCTTTCTGTCATGCGTAGAGATATGCCCCTGACCGCAGCTGCATCGGCCAGCGATGCAAAGGCACCGTGCTCTGTGCGGTATGCCACCAATGCTGCGGCCTTCCGCGGGCCAAGGCCCGGCAGCGCGGTCAATTCCTCTGCCGTGGCCGTGTTGATGTCGATGAGGGTCGGTGCCTCCGGCGCGGCAGTGTGTACCGCCGCCGGGACATACGCAGCGGCAGGGCGCTGCGGCTGCCAGACCGGAGCAATGAGGAACAGTGCCCCCGCCGCGATGAGCACCGCGGCCAGCACGGTCAGCACTGCCAATCTGCGCGTGGTCTGCATGGCCGATTCCTCACTTTCCGCCTGTTGAATTTTAATTATAGCATAGTATCCCAAAAAATACAGCCGATTTTTGCGGAATTTTACACAAAATATACGATTTGCAGACATCAGCGGCGGCGTGCGCCGGGCAGCGGTCCGGCATCGACCATGATGACGTCGGTGCCGATGGTGCGGATGCTCTCCCACGGGAGGATCAGGTCATCGTCGCAGCCCAGCAGACCGAAGCAGTGCGCCCGCCCGCGCAGAATGACCGATTGCAGCTGGCCGCCGTGCTCGTCAAAGACCACATCGTCGATGCGGCCCAGGTTCTCCCCGGTTTTCAGCTGGATGACGTCCTTGGCTGACAGATCGCGCAGGGTCATGGCGTGCCTCCTTTTCCGGTATTTCCGGTCTATTCTATGCCGGGAAAGTGAAATTGTTGCCTTGCCCTATCGCCCCGGGGCGTGTATAATAAAGAAAACACACACTGCTCCGCAGGGAGGTTTTTATGTACAAGAATATTATTTTTGATTTCGGCGGCGTTGTCGTCAATTTTAATCCCAGGGATTTTCTGATGGACCACTTCATGAACCGCCGCGCCGAGGAGGAGACCTACGACATCGTCTTTGGCAGCCAGGAGTGGCAGGATCTGGACCGCGGCATCATCACCCGTGAGGAAGCCAATAAGATCATGCTGGAGAAGGCCGCCCACGCCAACCGCGTGTTTGAGGTGCAGACCTGCCTTGACGAGTGGTTCACGATGCTGGAAACCAATAAGACCACTGTGCAGATCATGCGCAAGCTAAAGGCCGCCGGGTACCGCCTGTACTACCTGACGAACATCCCGACGGACGTTATGGACGAGCTGCGCCAGCGGGAGTGGTTCTCGCTGTTTGACGGCGGCATTGCCTCGTGCGATGTACACCTGTGCAAGCCAGAACCGGAGATTTTTACAACGCTGATGCAGACCTGCCACCTGGCCTACGATGAGTCGATTTTTGTTGATGACAACAAGGCCAACGCCCAGGCTGCGTACAATCTGGGGATCACCGGCATTTTGTACAAGAACCCGAAGTCCTTCACCCGCGCATTGGGAGCCTGCGGGATCGAGGTGGAATAGCAGAATGTAAAACGGCAGTTCGGATGGGCTGCCGTTTTTGTGTGCAGAGAATGCAGGGGCGAGCATTGTTCGCCCGCAGGTCATGTGCGGCAGTGGCCAAGCTCCCGGGCGGATATGGAATCCGCCCCTACGTTGTAGGGGTCGATGCTCGCCATCGACCCGGAAGATCCGTACTGCCGCAAGGCTTCAGCGGGCGAACAATGTTCGCCCCTACAAAGCATTTTTGATAATTAAAGCTCAGTTCGCGCAGATCTGCTCCTTGATATGGTTGAGTGCGGCCTTTTCCAGGCGGCTGACCTGGGCCTGGCTGATGCCGATCTCCTTTGCCACCTGCGTCTGGGTCTTGCCGTTCAGATAGCGCAGGGCAATGATGCGGCGCTCCCGCGGTGTGAGTGCCCTGACCGTGTCGCGGAACATCATGTCGCTGATCCAGCTTTCCTCGCCTGTGGCGTCGCGCAGCTGATCCAGAAGGGCAAAGCTGTCCTCGCCGTCGGAGTAGACCGGCTCATACAGGCTCGTCGGCGTCACAGCGGATTCCAGCGCCATAGCGACGTTTTCCGGGCTCTGGCCGACCCGGGCGGCGATTTCGGAGAGCTTCGGCTCGCGCCCGTTCTGCTTTTGCAGCTCCTCCCGCGCCTGCATCGAATGGTAGGCCAGGTCGCGGATGGAGCGGCTGACCCGCACGGCGTTGTTGTCCCGCAGGTAGCGCTTGACCTCGCCGACGATCATCGGCACGCCGTAGGTCGAGAACCGCACGTTCTGCGCCGGGTCAAAGTTGTCGATGGCCTTGATGAGCCCGATGCACCCGACCTGAAACAGGTCGTCCATGTTCTCGCCGCGGCCCGCGAACCGCTGTACAACGCTTAACACCAGCCGCAGATTACCCTGCACCATCTCCTGCCGGGCCTGCCTGTCCCCCGCCCGGGCCGCCTTGATGAGGCGGCTTTTTTCGGCCTCGCTCAACACGGGCAGACGCGCCGTATCCACACCGCAGAGCTCTACTTTTCCTGCATACATCCTGCTGACCCCCAGTTTTTATTTACCGGGAGTATGGGCGGGTATGCACGTCGGCAAACCGGTAAATTTTGCACACGGCGCACCGCCGCGGCATAGCATACGGAAAAGGAGGGATTTTTATGGTAGATTCCCTGTGGTTTGTCCTTGCGCTGGTGCTGCTGGCCGTGGTGTCGGTGGCGCTGGTGCTTGTGCTGGTCCTGCGGCGGGAGGAGGCGCACTGCGGACGCGAGACCCGCACCGAGTATCTACAGCCCAACTATGGGCAGACCGGCGGGTTCCGCGTCTCGTCCGCGCCCAGCAATGAAACCATCATTCCCTACCGCTACTGGCTCATTGAGGGGCAGGTCTCGGAGATCGACTACGACATTGTGCCGGGCCACCGCATGAGCCTGCGCACGGCCCGGACCGGACAGATGCTTTACCCCACCGGCTTTTTTGACCTGGCATTTGAGGATGTACAGCAGTACGACATTGACGGCGTCACCGTGACCCAGCGCCAGAACGCCGGGCGCATCACCGGTATATCGTGGACGCGGGAGGGGTACGAGTACCTGCTGTACTCTTTGCAGCCCGAGATGAACATGATCGCCGGGCTGGCGGTGGAGTTTGTGACGAATACCCGGGCGGAGGCGGTGGTGTAAAAGGCATTGCCCTGTAGAGGCCGCACATGTGAGGCCCGCGGCTTTCCGGGGGCTCCTGCTGACGGGCAGGCCGCGGGCCGGGTATGCCCGGCCCCTACGGGGCTGCAGATTTTTTATCCCACTGCCTCCAGCTCCCGGCGCAGGCGGCGGATGATGCGCTTTTCGAGCCGGGAAATATAGCTTTGGGAGATGCCCAGCGTGTCGGCGACCTCCTTCTGGGTATGCTCCGTCTCGTGGTTGAGGCCGAAGCGCAGCTCCATGATCTGCCGTTCCCGCGGGGACAGGCTGTCCACGGCCCGGCGAAGCACAGCGCGCTCCGCATCCTGCTCCAGCCGCTGGCTGATCTGGTTCTCATCACTGCCCAGAATATCAGAAAGCAGCAGCTCGTTGCCGTCGCCATCCACGTTCAGCGGTTCGTCGATGCTGGCTTCCTGACGGCGGTTGGAGCTTTTGCGTAAGTACATCAGAATTTCATTGCCGATGCAGCGGCTGGCGTAGGTGGCCAGCTTGATGCTGCGCTCCGGCGTGAAGGTGTTCACCGCCTTGATCAGCCCGATGGTGCCAATGCTGATCATGTCCTCGGCAGGCACACCGCTGCTTTCGTACTTTTTGGCAAGGTACACCACCAGCCGCAGGTTGTGGGTGATCAGGTCGTCCCGGGCAGCGGCATCGCCTGCAGCCATACGGGAGAGCAGGGCTTTTTCCTGTTCCGGGGTCAGGGGCGGGGGGCAGGCTGGGCGCGCCCGCCAGAAAATGTGCGCCGCCGCAATAGCCCAGCCGTGCAAGGAGCCAACGCCAGAACCGGTGCAGAACATGAAACATGAATACCCCTCCTGTACATCTATAGATATCGATCGCATCAAACGCTTCTCAGCGGATGCCCAGCTGTACGGCCAGTTCGCTGCCCAGCAGAGCTGTCCATGGCTGCTGTGTTTCCGGGCGGCAGAATGCGGCCAGAATGCCCGCTGCACTGCCTTTGCTGGTGCGCAGGGCCTGGACCGGAACGGCAGGCAGCACACAGTGCCCGGCAATGGTGGTGCAGGGCACCAGCCGCACCCGCAGCTCCGGCGGCGGTGCCGTG
>ENA-OQCG01000080-OQCG01000080.1-human-gut-metagenome-genome-assembly--contig:-NODE-80-length-16807-cov-1.403897_pt1 | contig 16807 bp, 21 predicted proteins | sample MGYA00242758_ERZ504577 | MGnify/ENA primary metagenome ERZ504577 (study PRJEB26092, sample SAMD00036248) | human gut metagenome | host: Homo sapiens | study: EMG produced TPA metagenomics assembly of...
GGGCATCTCATGCAGCTGCGGACGAAGGCACCCGTGTGATGCCTGCTGCTGCCCGCCGTGCCGCCCCGGCCCGCCAGCCGGAACCCGAGGTGGAGCAGTACGATGAGGAGGACGATGCGGAGGAGAGCCGCGACGGCATTGCCGAGACCCTCGTCCGCTGGGTCCCGCCCATCACCGCCATCGTCTGCGCAGGCATTGCGCTGTGGGGCTTCGTCTATTATCAGTTTATGATGTAAATGAATGACGGAGGAGGCTGCGCTTCCTCCGTTTTTTGGTTGTACGAAGGAGAAACGTTATGCCCGACGAAGCACTGCAAACCGCTTTTGAGATCAAAACTACCTGCGATGAGATCAGCCGCAAGCTGCTGCGCTGGCACTGGGAGAACAAGCCCGGGGAGCACAGCCTGGGAGCCCTGCTGGATCACATCCGCACCCGCCAGCAGGAGAGCCCCGAATATTATGACCGTCTGCCCGATCTGACGGGCCGAAACAGCTGGCAGCAGCTGGATACCACCCTGTGTATGCGGGTGCTGCTGGACCCCGAAAAGGATGCTGCGCACCAGCTGGATCTGCTGGGCAATACGGAGCACCCTGCTGCTGCCCGCCGGGCCTGCAACGCGGTGCGCACTGCCCGCAATGAAGCGGCCCATGCTTCTGACCGCACGGCGGCTGCGCAGGCGGCGATCCTCTTCAACGAGGCCGTGGAAGCACTGGAAGAAGGTTATGCAGGCGCGCCCCTGCGCACCAGTGAGCTGGGCCAGTATTACCGGCTGGCTGAGAATTATCTGAGCCGCTGCGGGGCCAAAAAGCCCATTGCGTCGGCGGCCCCGGAAGAGAAAGCCCCTCGCGCGGCAAAGTCCGGCCAGGGCACTGCGGGCAGGAAAAAAGAGGGGACTTCCGGCAGTGCTTCCCGCCGCAGCAGCGCAAAGCAGAACACGAGCGGCCGCAGTTCCGGCAGCAGACCCCAGAACCGGAAGCAGGGCAGCAGCCGGAACAGCCGTGCCCGGGCCAGACAGCAGCAGAAACAGGCCAACCGCACCGTTCTGCTGGTACTGCTGGCGATCCTGGCCGTGGGTCTGCTGATCCGTGGCTTTACCATGAACTGGCAGTGAAAGAGTGAAGGAACTATGAAGCAAAAACTGATTTTTCTGGATATTGACGGTACTTTGCTGCCGCCCGGTGAGATGACCGTTCCGGCCAGTGCCGTGGAGGCCATCCGGCAGGCCCGGGCCAACGGCCACAAGGTGTTTCTGTGCACCGGCCGCAACCTGCGCATGACGAAACCGCTGCTTGCCTACGGTTTCGATGGCTTTGTCTGCTCTGCAGGCGGCTATGTAGGCTGTGATGGGAAAATTCTCGTGGATCTTCCCATGGAGCCTGCGCAGGTCGAGGGCCTGCGGGAGGTGCTGGGGCGTGCCGGTGCCGAGTGTACACTGGAAGCCCGGGATGATACTTACGGCGGCATCAGGATGATCGAGCGGTTCGCCCATTTGTTCCCCCGCAAGCCGGGGCAGCTGAACAGCGAGGCCGAGCGCTGGCGCAAAACGATGGAGTATGGCTTGACCATCCGGCCCATTGAGGAATACCACGGAGAGCCGGTTTACAAGGTGGTGTTTATCGCCCCCAACGAGGCCTGCCTTGCCGAGGCGAAGCAGCTGTATGAGGATCAGTTCATCTTCTGCGAGTCCCGGCTGGGGGATAACCCGTCAGCCATCGTCAACGGGGAGCTCATCAACCGCAAGTTCAACAAGGGCACCGGCATCAAGGCTATCTGCGATGAGCTGGGGTGTTCGCTGGCCGATACCATCGGCTTTGGCGACAGCGACAATGACCTGCAGATGACCGATGTGGTAGGCATCAGCGTCTGCATGGCCAATGGCTCTGACAACCTGAAAAAGCTCTGCGACCGCATCTGCCCGGCGGTGACGGAGGACGGCGTGGCAAGGGAGCTCAAAACTCTGGGCCTGATCTGAGAGCAGCCTTCCACAAAAGAAGAGATGATAACAAAAATTCCCGCTCCATCGAGCGGGAATTTTTGTTAGAGAGGGTTATTTCTGATGGACTGCCTTGTGATATACCGCGTAGGCGATCACGGCAGAGAGGGCCTCTGTGATCCAGAAGGCGTGCCAGACACCGGTAGGGCCCATGCGGCCGCACAGCACCCACGCAATGGGCATGATGAAGATGATATAGCGGCAGAGAGAGATGACCAGCGAGGGCACGCCCTTGCCCAGACCCTCCAGTGCGCCGGAGGAGGTGGTAGACACTGCCGAGACGATGAATCCCAGGCAGATGATCCGCAGGGCGGTCTGGCCGATGGCGATGGTCTCGGGGTTAGAGGTGAACAGACCCATCAGCGGGCCTGCAATGGTCAGGCAGAGCAGGGTGCCAATGGCCATGATCCCGGCGCTCAGGCCCAGTGTCAGGTTGTAGAGCCTGGACACACGGCCATGCTCCCGGGCACCGTAGTTGTAGCCCACCAGCGGGCGCATCCCCTGCACGATGCCGTTGGCCGGCAGGTAAAGGAAGGTCTGGAGTTTGTAGTAGATACCCAGCACCGTCACATAGCTCTGGGAGTAGACCGCCAGCAGGCCGTTCAGGAAGGTGACCAGCAGGCTGGGCAGGGCCAGATTCAGGATGGCCGGTACACCGATGGCATAGAGCTTGCCGTCAAGGGCGGCATCGAACCGCAGGCAGCGGCGGGAGAAGCGGACGGCGACTTCGGTGGTGCAGTAGACATAGAGGTAGACCACAAGGGAAACGGCCTGCCCGATGCCGGTGGCAAGGGCCGCACCGGCAATGCCCAGGGCGGGCACCGGCCCAAGGCCGAAGATGAGGACCGGGTCGAGGGCGATGTTGGTCACGCAGCCGGTGATCAGCGCCACCATGGCAACGTTCATCCGGCCCACGGACTGGAAGATCTTCTCAAAGGCGAGGTCTGCCATGTTGACCAGCGAGAACAGGAACACGATGGTGGAGTAGGTCACGCCCATGTCCACCAGAGCGGGATCGGTAGTGAAGCGGCGCAGGAAGCCGGGCATGATGGCAATGCAGAGGACCATGCCCAGCACACCGTGCAGCAGGGAAAACATCATGCCATGGGTGGCGGCCCGGTTGGCGTTTTCGTGGTCACCTGCGCGAGGTAGAGCGCGATCTGGGCATTGATGCCGATGCCGAAGCCGATGGCCACTGCATTGACAAAGTTCTGGATGGGAAACACCAGCGAAAGCGCTGTCATGGCCTGCTCGCTGATCTGGGCCACAAAGAGGCTGTCCACGATGTTGTACAGGCTGTTCACCAGCATCGAGATGACGTTGGGCAGGGCCATGGAGAGCAGCAGCGGGAACACCGGTCTGGTTTTCATAAAAGTATCGTTCATTTTCATTGCTCCTGAGGGTCAGATTTGGGTTTGAAGGCAAAGCAAAAGCCACACAATGGCTTTTGTACCATTGTGTGGCGAAAAGTTGCAGAATGCTGTAAAAATCCACACGATATTTTATTGGTTCAAAGATACCACATCACAGGGATACTTGTCAAGGACTTTTTTAAAATAAAAGTATGACTTTTTACAGCGGGCCCTTGCCCTTGACATGGGGCGCGGCGGCGGTAAAATAAGAACAGAACGCACAAAAGGAGGATCTGCCATGAAATGGATGATCGCGTCGGACCTGCACGGGTCGGCTTACTACTGCCGCAAAATGCTGGAGGCCTTTGAGCGGGAGAGAGCCGACCGGCTGTTCCTGTTGGGCGACCTGCTCTACCACGGCCCCCGCAACGACCTGCCCCGAGAGTACGCCCCCAAGGAGGTCATCCCCCTGCTGAACGGGAAAAAGGAGAAGCTGCTTTGCGTGCGGGGCAACTGTGATGCCGAGGTGGACCAGATGGTGCTGGAATTCCCCGTGCTGGCCGATTATGCGGTGCTTCCGGTGGGGCAGCGGCTCATTTATGCGACCCACGGGCATATCTATCATGTGAACAATCTGCCGCCGCTGGCCCCGGGAGATGTGCTGCTGCACGGGCATACCCATGTTCCGGCCTGGACAGAGTTCGGGCAGGGAAATCTTTACCTGAACCCGGGTTCTGTGAGCATCCCCAAGGAGAACAGTCCCCACAGCTACATGACCCTGGAAGGAAACACGATGCAATGGAAAGAGCTGGAAAGCAGCGCTGTTTTCCATGAACTGACCCTTTGATAAAGTCCCCCGGCCGGTTTTGCGGGCAGCTTGAAATTTGCCCACCGGTATGGTATGATAAAACTGAAAACAGATCGGCAAAGTTCCGCAGAGCAGTGCTGTGCGGGGCAGGAGGCCTTTTTGTTTCTGCAATGAGTTAGCTAAAACTAACAAAATGACGAAAACAGCGGGCTGGACTTGTGCAGTTTGACAGGGGTGCCCGCAGATACAGTATGGAGGGAACAACAATGGTAGAAACGATCCTGAGGGTCGATGGTATGATGTGCGGTATGTGCGAGAGCCACATCAATGATGTGGTGCGCAAGACCGCCCGGGTGAACAAGGTGACTTCTTCCCACACCAAGGGCGAAACGGTCATCGTCTCGGAGCAGCCGGTGGATGTGGAGGCGCTGAAGGCTGCCATTGCCGAAACGGGCTACACCGTGACCGGCGTGCAGACCCGGCCTTATGAGAAAAAGGGCTTCTTCTCGTTCCTGAAAAAGTAACAGCCCGGTGTTTCTGGCCGGGCTGATCATGCAAAACAGGAGGTATCTCGTTATGAGGATCTTGGTGTACGGCGCAGGCGTTCAGGGCTGTCAGCTGGCCCACAGTCTGGCACAGAACAAGAAAAATGTGGTCACCCTGCTGGCCCGGGGCGAGTGGAAGGCAGTCATTGACCAGAAGGGCCTGACCATCCGCCACATGCTCCAGCGGAAAACAACGGTGGATCGGATGCAGACGACAGATGTACTGGCCCCCGAGGATGTGTATGACCTTGTGTTTGTCACGGTGCAGGCCGGGCAGCTGGCCGATGTGCTGCCCATCCTCAAGGCAAACCGGAGCCAGTACTTCATCTTTGTGGGCAATGATCCCTATGCGCAGGAGATGCTGCAGGCCATGCAGCGCCCGGTGGATAAGATCGCCTTTGGCTTCCAGAACAATGCGGGCCGCCGGGAGCATGACCGGCTGGTCAGTGTGCACATGGGGATGGGAATGACCGTCGGCGGCGCAACCGCACCCTGTCCGGCGCGTTCCGCCTGCGGCTGCAGGCTGCCTTTGAAGGGACTCATTACAAGCTGACCTATTACAGCGATATGGACGAGTGGCTCAAGAGCCACATCGCCTTTATCCTGCCCTGCGCCTATGCCTGCTATGCGGTGGATGGGGAACTTTCCCGCACCACAGTGGAACAGCGCAGGATGATCGTGGATGCCGCCTGGGAGTGCTGTGAGATGCTGAAAGCGGCAGGTGTACCCGTGAACGATGCGGAGAACACCGACCGCTACCGCGAGGGCACCAAACAGCGGAAAAAGACCGAGCGGATGGTCTACTGGATGGCGCAGACGGTCGTTGGGAAGTGGTGCATTTCGGATCACGCCATGCGTGCGGTGAGTGAGATGCAGTATCTGGATGAAGCGTTTGCCGCCCTGCGCGCCACCACATTGGTGGAGATGACTGCCTGGGATGAACTGCGCAGATCCCTGCCCAGAAAGAAGTAAGAGCCGGAAAATGTCCGGAGCATGAGAAAAAGCCTGTCGGTTTTTGCGCTGACAGGTTTTTTTCTATTGGTTCAGCGCCCAGAAGGCGGCAAGCTGCTGCTCCAGCTCTGTGGTGCTGCGCAGGTATTGGAGCTGGTGCCAGTGGCGGGGGAACAGGCGGGTGTATTCGGCGCGGGCAAAGCGGTCATCCAGCAGAAGCACCACGCCTCTGTCTTCCTGCGTGCGGATGACCCGGCCCGCCGCCTGCAGCACTTTGTTCATGCCCGGGAAACGGTAGGCGTAGTCGAAACCGGTGCCGCCTGCCTCATCATAGTAACGGCGCAGGATCTCCTGCCGGGGGTTCACCTGAGGCAGGCCCACCCCCACGATGGCACACCCGATGAGCCGGTCGCCCACCAGATCCACGCCCTCGCCGAAGATGCCGCCCATGACTCCGAAGCCCAGCAGTGTTTTTGCGGGGCTTGGGCCGAACCGTTCCAGAAAGGCCGCTCGGGCCGCGTCGTCCAGACCACTCTCCTGGGCCAGCGTTCCGATGTCCGGGTAACGGGCGGTGAAGTCCTCATATACCTGCCGCAGATAGGCGTAGCTGGGGAAAAAGGCCAGATAGTTGCCCACCTTGGCTCGGGCCAGTGCGGCCAGTGCATCCGAGACGGCCTGAACGCTGGCCTCCCGGTCCCGGTAGCGGGTGGAGATGCCGGGCAGGCAGTAGAGCCCCAGATGTTCGGGCGGAAATGGGCTTTCCAGAGCCACGGCCCGGGCATCGGAGCAGCCCAGCACGGAGCGGTAGTAGCCCGGCGGGGTGAGCGTTGCGCTGAACAGTGCCGCGGCCCGCCCGGCGGCAAGGCTGGCATCCACAAAGGGGGCAGGGTCAAGGCAGAGCAGCTCCCATTCCAGCTCGCTGCCCCGGGCTGTCAGCTGGGTGACAAAATGCGCGTCGTACCGCTCTGCCGCCCGGGTGATATCCTGCACCGCAAAGTAGAGCTCCAGCAGCTGGGCGTGGGCATCGGCCTCCGGGTTGGCCTCCAGCCATTCCTGCAGGGGGGCCTGCAGGCTGAACAGCAGTCGGAGCAGCTCCTTCGGCAGCTCTTGCAAAAAGACCGTGCCATCCCGCGCCAGCAAAGGCTCCGGCAGCGGGAAGACGGCTTCTGCCGGTTCGGTGTCCAGAAGGCTGGTCTGTTGGGTGGAATCCTCTGCCGGCGATTCGGTGGGCGATGGACCCCGGCGGGGGGCCAGCTTCGCTACCGCCCGCCGTGCTTCTAGAAAGCCCCTGTCTGCCTTTGTCAATGCGGTTTTCAGTGCGCTTTTTCCTTTGCCGATGACCCGTCTGGCATCGGTCAGGCTGCTCTTGCAGAACCGTGCCGAGTACATGGCTCTGGCCCGGTCCGGCAGGTTGTGGGCTTCGTCGATGAGAAAAATGTAGTCGCCCGCCGCATCGAAAAAAGTGCCGCAGGTGCACGGTGGGGTCGAACAGATAGTTGTAGTCCCCGATGACCACATCGCACCACTCGCTCAGGTCCAGCCCCAGCTCAAAAGGGCAGACCTGTGCCGCCGGGCAGTCTCGGTCAGGGCGGCCCGGTCATAGGGGACGGCGCTGTCCAGCAGGTCGGCCAGCGCATCCTTCAGCCGCTCGTAGTAGCCGTTGGCGTAGGGACAGGCTTCCGGCAGGCAGGCGGGACGGCCCTCAGCATCCTTGCACAGGCAGGCCTTCTCCTTGGCGGTCAGGGTCACGCTGCGCAGGGAAAGCGCCGGGTCTGCCGCCCGCAGACGGACCAGTGCATCCTCAGCAGCGGCTTGTGTTGTGTTGCGGGCGGTCAGGTAGAAGATCTTTTCCCCCTTGCCCTCGCCCATGGATTTCAGGGCAGGGAAGAGGGCACTCATCGTTTTGCCGATGCCGGTGGGTGCCTGGCAGAACAGCCGGGTGCCGCCCTTCTGCTCTGCCTTGCCCGCAGCACAGGCGCGATAGACCTCCCCGGCAAGGGCGCGCTGCCCGGGACGGTAGGCCGGAAACGGAAATTGCAGGGCCCCAAGGCTTCGGTTCCGGGCTTCCACCCAGTCCAGCTGCCGTCGTGCCCAGGGAAGATACTGCCGCAGCAGGTCGTTGAGAAACGCATCCAGCTCAGCGGCGGAGAAGTGCCGGGTATAGCGGATGATCTCATCGGTGTCGATCTGGTAATAGGTCAGCCGGACATCCAGTGTTTCCAGCTCCCGCTGCTCGGCGCAGATGGCCCCGTAGACCATGCCCTGCGCCCAGTGGCAGGGGTTCATGTCCTCCGTGATGGCATCGGTGGGCGCGGCGGTGGTCTTGATCTCGTCGATGACCACCGTGCCGTCCTCATCGGTAAAAATGCCGTCGGCACGGCCCTCGATGGTGAACCCGATTCCCTCCATCGTCCGCTCTGCCGTGAGGAACACCTCGGCGGCGTAGCCTTCACCCGCCGCCTTCTGGAGCCTGCGGTGGATGCGTGCGCCCTCGTTGGCCCGGTCAAAGCCGGTAAAGCGGCTGTCGATACTGCCGGTGCGGAGCAGGAACTCCACCAGCTCCCGGACAGAGAGACGGATAGTTGGCATGGGGTTCACTTCCTTTCTCTTGAAATTCTGCGCTTCGGTCAGGTTGTACAGAGCAGGGCCTACCCGAGCCCCAGGATCTTTTGACAATTTGCTGCAACAGCATTCACCTGGTCAAAATCCACGGCGGCCCGGTAATAAGTCTCCAGCTCATCATGGCAGTTCTTGGCCTGAGCCATCAGGGCGACAGCCTGGTCGATGAGCTCGGAGGCGGCCCGGTCGTTGAAGCGCAGGCGGGCGCGGAAGCCGGACAGGTTCTCCCGGTCCACAAAGCGGGTGCAGCGCACGGCCTGCACGCCGGGCAGCTGGATGGGATGCCAGAGGTTGTCGGTCAAAAAAGCCAGCCGCAGGGCCGGGATGAAGATGTGGTCGATCTGATCTTCAGGGTGCATGGCGCAGGGGCAGGTGATGATGTGGTAGCCCCGGGCCAGCGCTTCGGCCCGGATGAGTTCCAGCAGCAGGCGGGAGACCGCCCCGTAATCATCCCGGAATACCACATACCGGTCGGCCAGCGCTTCCACCGTGCCCCGGTAGAATACCATCCCCTTGGGGGTGATGGCTGAGAGCAGCCGCAGCTCCTCGCTGGCGGTGCCCTCGGTGCGGGGAAGCAGCCGGGTGCAGAGACGCTTGACGTAGCGGCGCACCTTTTCAAAGTTGGCGCTGCAGGCCTCGGCCCGGCGGCTGTCCAGCATCAGGCTGCCCGCCGATGCGATATACCGGGCTGCCCGGCCCCGCAGGGCGGCATTCCGGGCAAACAGGGCCTTGACCTCGTCCCGGTGGGGAGCCAGCTTTCCGGCATCGATGGTGTGGTACAGGCTCACCACCAGCTCATCAGCCCCGGGCGCGTCCGGCTCCACCACATGGGGCGCGGTGGCATCGATGATGGCGCGTTTCTGGTCGAGGAAGATGACTCCGTCCAGACTGTCCGGGTCGCTGGCACAGTGGATCTTTTCGATGCGCTGGCCCTGCTGCTCGGCGGCCTGGGCCAGATGCTTCATCAAGGTGGATTTGCCGCATCCCGGTCCGCTTTTGATGAGAAGCATCTGCATCCCGGGCTCCCGGCGCAGCGGCTCAAAATAACCCTTGAAGCCCGCCGGTGTGGTGGCCCCCAGAAAGAAATCGGGGGAACGGCTTTGGATCGTTTTCATATCAGAACACCTCACTTTTGCTTTAGGGTATGCAAAAATGAAGGAAGATGATACTTGGAAACGGCCTTGCCCTCTCAGTCTCGCTCCGCTCGCCAGCTCCCCCAAAGTGGGAGCCCTTGGCAGTTTTTGTGAGCTTCATCTTTCTGCCAAGGCCTCTCCCTTCGGGAGAGGTGGCATTGCGACAGCAATGACGGAGAGGGTGAGCTTGTTAATATGTGTGCCCGCACACCTCGTGGATCTTCTCCCGCAGAGCCACAAAATCCGCAAAGGCGGCGGGTTTGTTCTGCGCCTGCCGGAGCAGGGCAGCGGGGTGGAAGGTGCCCATGAACCATACGCCGTTCTTTTGCACAAAGGTGCCGTGCTCCTTGGTCACGGAGAAATCGGTGCGGATCATCCGCTGGGAGGCGATGCGGCCCAGGCAGACCACGATCTTTGGCTGCAGCAGCTTGAACTGTTCCCGGAGCCATGGCATACAGGCCTCGCTCTCGGTGGGCAGCGGGTCACGGTTCTGGGGCGGGCGGCATTTGACGATGTTGGCAATGTAGCAGTTTTTTGCTCCGGTCCAGATCGATGGCAAACAGGTATTTGTCCAGCAGCTGGCCGCTGCGGCCCACAAAGGGCAGGCCCTGCTCGTCCTCGCTCTGGCCCGGGCCTTCGCCCACGAACAGCACCTCAGCAGTCTGGACACCCTGCCCGAACACCACATGGGTGCGGTCAGTGCACAGCTCACATCTGCGGCAGGCAAGGCACTCGGCCTTTAATGTATCCCAATCCATAGCAGTTTGATCTCCTTGCAGCTGAATGATAATTTATTCACAAATAAAAAATGGTTTTCTCCTAAAATAATAGCACAAAAAGCCAATTTTGTCTTGAACTTTTTGCCGGGTGTGCTAGAATAAAAGAGAAAGGCATCCTTGTGTCCAACAGGCACCCGGATGTGAATTTTGGATAGTTAATTCGGAGGTAATCAACAATGGCTGATATGTTCGCACCGCTGGTAGCACAGCTGAAGGCAAACCCCAAGACGATCGTTTTTACCGAGGGCAATGACCCCCGCATCCTGGAGGCAGCCAGCAAGCTGCTGGCCGAGGGCGTTCTGAAGGTTGTCATGGTGGGCAACGAGGCTGAGTGCAAGGCTGCTGCTGCCGCAGGCAATTTTGATATTTCCGCTGCTGAGATCATTGACCCTGAGAACTACGCAGGTTTCGACGAGATGGTGAACACCATGGTCGAGCTGCGCAAGGGCAAGCAGACCGCTGAAGAGTGTACCGCAATGCTGAAGAAGTCCAACTACTTCGGCACCATGCTGGTCAAGATGGGCAAGGCTGACTGCCTGCTGGGTGGCGCTACTTACTCCACCGCCGATACCATCCGCCCCGCTCTGCAGCTGGTCAAGACCAAGAAGGGCGCACACCTGGTGAGCTCCTGCTTCATTCTGGACCGTGACTTTGGCGAAGAGGGCCTGAAGCGCATTGCCATGGGCGATTGCGCTGTCAACATTGATTACACCGATACCGTTGATAAGGCTACCGGCGAGGTCAAGCTCGCTGCATCCGCAAAGCTGGCTGAGGTGGCCGTTGAGACTGCCAAGACCGCAAAGCTGTTCGGCATCGATCCGAAGGTCGCAGTTCTGAGCTTCTCCACCAAGGGTTCCGGCAAGGGCGGCACCGTTGCTCTGAGCCATGACGCTACCATCAAGGCTCAGGAGATGGACCCCGAGCTGGCTGTGGACGGCGAGCTGCAGTTTGACGCTGCCGTTGCTCCCGAAGTTGCACAGGTCAAGTGCAAGGGCAGCAAGGTCGCTGGCCAGGCCAACACCTTCATCTTCCCCTGCATCGAGGCCGGCAACATCGGCTATAAGATCGCTCAGCGTCTGGGCGGCTACGCTGCCTACGGCCCCATTCTGCAGGGCCTGAACGCACCCATCAACGACCTGTCCCGTGGCTGCAACGCTGACGAGGTCTACAAGATGAGCCTGATCACTGCCTGCCAGTCTTAATTTGCGAATTAAGCGCTTTTGCCCCCTCCGGTCTTGCACCGGAGGGGGCTTTTGCTGTATAAGGGGACGTGCAGCTTCGTACAACCTCTCAGCCGTCGCTGCCACGGCGCAGCCCGTGACTAAGAGGTTGTACAGAGAAAGGCTTTTCCTAAGCGATGTCGGCAAGGTTTAATACTTGCATTCTCCCCCGAAACATGCTATAATAATCAAGCACAAAATGTGCCATGCCGGACAGCGCCTGCTGCGTGGTTCGGCATACGGATGCGGGCCCTGTACGATGGGGCCGCTGTGAACCAGGTCAGGTGGGGAACCAAGCAGCCTTAAGCGGTGTGTCCCGTGCGTTTCAGTCAGCCTGCATCCGTATGCCGAGTTACGCAAGGCGGGGGTCAAACCCCGTCAGCGCTGCCCGGCTTTTTTGTTGAAAGGGGAGAAGCGGATGTATCGAGCCCTGTACCGCAAGTGGCGGCCCCAGCGGTTTGAGGATGTGGTGGCCCAGCGCGGCATCGTGACCGCACTGCGCAACCAGATCGCCACAGGCCGTGTGGGCCACGCTTATCTGTTTACCGGCGTGCGCGGCACCGGCAAGACCACCTGTGCCAAGATCTTTGCCAAGGCAGTCAACTGCCTGCATCCCCAGAACGGTGACCCCTGCGGTGAGTGCGAGATCTGCAGAGGCATCGACAACGGCAGCATTCTGGACGTGGTGGAGATGGACGCGGCCTCCAACAACGGCGTGGACGATATCCGTGATCTGCGTGATGAAACAGCTTACACCCCCAGCGCCTGTCATTATAAGGTATATATCATCGACGAGGTGCACATGCTCTCCACGGCAGCGTTCAATGCCCTGCTGAAAACGCTGGAGGAGCCGCCCGCCCACGTCATCTTTATTCTGGCGACCACGGAGATCCAGAAGGTCCCCGCCACCATCCTTTCCCGGTGCCAGCGGTACGATTTTACCCGCATCGGCCCCGAGGATATCGCCCAGCGTGTGGAGTACATCGCCGGGCAGGAGGGACTGGAGCTGTCCGGCGAGGGGGCGGAGCTCATCTCCCGCCTTGCCGATGGTGCCATGCGAGACGCGCTGTCCATTCTGGATACCTGTGCCGGTGTCACGGCAAAGATCGATGCAGACGTTGTCCGCCGGATGGCAGGTGTGACCGACCGGAGCTATCTGTTCCATATTTCGGATGCGCTGGAAGCGCAGGATGCCGCCGCGGCACTGGCACAGCTGGCTCAACTGCGCCAGCAGTCGGTGGATGTGAAGCGGCTGACCGAGGAGCTCATTGCCCATTACCGTGCGCTGATGCTGGCGGCCCTGCCCGGCGGGCAGGCACTGCTCTCGGGTGTATCTCCGGAAGAGGAAAAGCTCTATCTGGAAAAAGGCCCCCGGATGGGGCAGCGGGAGGCGATCCGGGCCATCCGGGCTCTGGGCAACGCTCTGGAGCACATGACCCGTGGCAGTGACCAGCGGATAGAGCTGGAACTGGCCCTGTTCAGCCTTTCGGAGCCGCCCCAGCAGGTGGCGGTACAGGCTGTGCCCGCCGCCCGGCCTGCGGTCCCTGCACAGGAGGCCCCCAGACCGTTTGCGTCGGCACCGGTCAAACCTTTTGTATGTGCACCGGCGGCATCGGCTCCCGTGCAGGAACCTTCTGTGGAACCGGCACCGATGCAGCAGTCTGAGCCGGAACCGGCACCTCAGCCCGTGGAACCGCCCAAGGCAGAAGCAGCAGCTTCTGCGGAAGAAGAGCTGCCGCCCCTGCCGGAGGAACCGCCGGTAACTTCGGAGGCCCCGCCCCCCTGGGACGAGCCGACCCCGGCTGCGTCTCCGCAAAGAGAAGCGCCTCCGGCTCCCGCGCAGGAAGTGCCTGCGGCCCAGCCTCAGCCGGAGCCCAAGCCGGAATATACGGCTGACCCGGCGCTGAATAAGCCCCGCAAGGTGGCGGCAGAGGGGATCAATCCCTTCCCGCAATGGGCAGAGGTCATCAAGCTCCTGCAGGAACAGGATCCCATGCTCTACACCTACCTGAAAAAATCCAAGGGTTACTTTGATGGTACCCGGGTGCTCATTGATGGCGGAAAGACCTTCCGGGATTTTATCCGCGCCAACAAGGAAAGCCAGAAGCTCATCAAAAAGCTGATCGCGCAGGTGTCCGGTGTGGCGGTGCCCATCGGCCCCTATGAATCCAAGACGGTCAATCGCGCTTCGGCCAACGCCGAGGAATCCCTCCGCAAGCTGGAACAGCTGGGGCTGGAGGTGTCGATTGAGGATAGTGAACGCAAAAAACGATAAATAAAAGGAGAACCAACCATGAAAGCAAGAATGCCCGCAGGCTTCGGCCGCCCCGATATGAACTCCCTGATGCGTCAGGCCCAGAAGATGCAGGAAGATATGAAGGCCAAGCAGGCAGAGCTGGAAGCTGCTGAGTACACCGGCAGTGCATCCGGCGAGATGGTCACTGTGAAGATGAACGGCAAGCACGAAGTGCTGTCCATCACCATCAAGCCCGAGGCTGTGGACCCGGATGATGTTGAAATGCTGGAAGATATGGTGGCTGCTGCCATCAACGCAACCGTCAAGCAGGTGGACGAAACTGCCGAAGCTGAAATGGGCAAGCTGACCGGCGGCATGAACATCCCCGGTCTCTGATCCGGCAGGAGGGAAGAACATGGGCTATACTGCTGCCCCGCTGGAAAAGCTGATCGAAGAATTCAGCAAGTTCCCGGGGATCGGGCGCAAGGGCGCTACCCGCATGGCGTATCAGGTGCTGAGCATGTCGGACGAAGATGCCGCCGCACTGGCGGGAGCCATTCAGGGTGCCCACACCAAGCTCCATCGCTGCCGTATCTGCCAGAATTATACAGAAGCGGATATCTGCCCCATCTGTGCCAGTGCAAAACGCGACCCTTCTGTGATCTGCGTGGTGGAAACGCCCCGCGATGTGCAGGCGTTTGAACGCACAAGGGAGTATCACGGCTTGTACCATGTGCTGCACGGTCTGCTCAGCCCGATGGACGGCATTACTGCCGAACAGCTGTGCGTCAAGGAACTTCTGGCCCGCTTGGGCGACGGCAAGGTGAAAGAGGTCATCATGGCCATGAACCCCACGGTGGAGGGTGAAGCCACCGCCATGTATCTGGCAAAGCTTATCAAGCCTCTGGGCATCAAGACCACACGTCTGGCCTATGGCCTGCCGGTGGGCGCAAGCCTGGAATACACTGACGAGACCACTTTGTACCGTGCACTTTCTGGCCGCGGTGAGCTGTGAATTTGGAAAAATTTACAGTTTCTTCAAAAACAGCCCTTGCAAAACCATAAAAAAATGGTATACTGATACAACAAACCACAATGGAGAAAGGAGGCGCGCGGAATGGCACCCACTAAGGAGCGTCCGGCAACAAAAACCATTGCCACAAACCGTGAAGCGCGCCATGAATACTTCGTTCTGGAAGCGCTGGAAACCGGCGTTGAACTGAAAGGTACGGAGGTCAAGAGCCTGCGTGCCGGAGGGGTCAACCTGAAAGACAGCTGGGTCGATATTGAGGATGGTGAACTGCTGGTAAAGGGAATGCATATCAGTCCCTACGACCACGGAAACATGTTCAATCAGGATCCGATGCGCGTCCGGCGCCTGCTGGCACACAAAAGTGAGATCCGGCGGCTGCATCAGCAGTGCAAGCTGCAGGGATATACCCTTGTGCCGCTTTCGCTCTATTTCAAACATGGCCGCGTGAAAATGGAAGTGGGCCTTTGCAAAGCAAAAAGCTCTACGATAAGCGTGCCGATGCCGCCCAGCGCGATGCAAAGCGTTCCATTGACCGTGCCATGAAGTCCAACGGCAAATACTATTGATCTTTTCAGACCGCTTCCTGAAGCGGAACTTTTTCAAAGCTTTCTGCACACCGCAAGGTGTGCTTTATAAGGGGGCGTAAAGGTTTCGACGGGGAGAGCGAGGTCTGGGCAGCGGGTAGCAGTGGGGGAACTGCTCTATAACTCCTCCAAAAAATTAACTGACAATAACAATTCTCAGTTGCTCGCAGCCTGAGTGCTGCGCGTTCCGCCCACTCTTGTGTCGTGTGGGGCCGGGGCGTCCTTTAGACACAGCACCTGAACGGACTTAAGCTTTGCGGACCGGCAGGAACTCATGAAGCTACCAATGCGCTAGCCTGACGATCGGCGTGGCGCGGCGGGAATGTTGTAGATCGCCTGCACCCGGAGATACCTACACTGAACTCTTTTCGGACATGGGTTCGACTCCCATCGCCTCCACCATGAAAAAAGAACGCCATTTCGTTAGGAATTGGCGTTCTTTTCTTTATCATGGTAACACTTTTGGTAACACTATTAAGTTTTCAGGCTGCTCTCACCAGCGCATTATACAGCATTTCAATGAACTGCACCGCGCTGGGCGCACCGGTCAGCGGATAGCCTGCCAGCTGCTGCACATACTCCGGGTTTGTGAGCCATGCACCTTTAGCTGCCCGGCGGACAGCACTTTGAATCGCTTTTGGCTCACATCTTCTGCGGTCGGCGATAGGGGTATAGATATCTTTCTCCACGGCCTGCAGGCGGTCTTCCTGCTCACAGACCAGCTCAAGACACTGGCACAGGATACTGTAGGCGCTCAGATTGCGTGTGATGCCCATCGGGCGCAGCAAATCATTGACCTGAGTGGACAATTCGGAAACGATCATAGTTGACACATCCTTTCTATGCGTCAACTCTAACCGAAAAATACTTAAAATTTACCAATTACGTCGATATACGTCGTAATGCGTCGAAACACGCCAAACAAAAACAGCCCCGAGGAACCGTCAGGCTCCCCGGGGCTGTTGCTATGTATTGGCTATTTTGGGCAGGGCGGCTTACTTTCCCTGTGCCTTCAGCTTGTCGTAGGTCTGGTCTGCCTGAAGGGCTGCGGGGGTGAAGCTGTTGTTCTTCCACCACGCGACCAGCGCGGCAACGGTGGTGATGCCAGCGGTGACCAGCTGCTCCACGGTCTGGCTCTCGATGGGCAGCACGGGCTTGCCCAGTGCAGACAGCACCTGATTGGTCAGGGCCAGCAGCAGGCAGGCGGTGCGGGCAATGGTGCCGGCGGAGATGGTGGGTGCGTTGTAGGTGTGTTCGTTCATAGTTAGGTCCTTTCTCTTTCGTGTTCGTCTGCTTCTAAATCAGCGATGCGGTGGTTGGCCACCTTCATCTGCTCTTCCAAAATTGGGACGCGGCGGGCAAAATTGTTGTGCTCCCGCACCTCCCGGGTCAGCTCTTCCAGCTTGGTGTCGGTCACGGCCTGACTGCGGCTGTTGGCGATCAGCACGCCGATCAGGGTCACCGCACCGGCAATGATGGCTGAGATGATGCTTTCCACCTGGTCTCACCCCCTCACAGCGTCCACCGGCTCTTGTTCGGGCGGGTGTCCACGTG
>ENA-OQCG01000081-OQCG01000081.1-human-gut-metagenome-genome-assembly--contig:-NODE-81-length-16793-cov-1.732029_pt1 | contig 16793 bp, 17 predicted proteins | sample MGYA00242758_ERZ504577 | MGnify/ENA primary metagenome ERZ504577 (study PRJEB26092, sample SAMD00036248) | human gut metagenome | host: Homo sapiens | study: EMG produced TPA metagenomics assembly of...
CTTCGCAAATCCACCTCTCCCGAAGGGAGAGGCAAGTGTCTTGGCTCCCCCTTTGGGGGAGCTGGCGAGCGTCAGCGAGACTGAGAGGGCGAGGCCGCCAATCTTATGCAAACATATCCTTCAGCTTCCTGAAGAAGCCCTTGCGCTTTTCGTAGTTCTCCTCTTTCAGGGTGCCCTCAAACTTCTTCAGGGCATCCCGCTGGGCCTTGTTCAGCTTCTTGGGGATCTCCACCTCGCACTTGACGTACATATCGCCCCGGCCGCGGCCGTTTAGATACTGGATGCCCTTGCCGCGCAGGCGGAAGGTGGTGCCGCTCTGGGTACCTTCGGGCACGGTGTACTCCACCTTGCCGTCAATGGAAGGCACGGTGATGCTGTCGCCCAGAACCGCCTGGCTGTAGGTGATGGGCACCGTGACCCAGACATCATAGCCGTCGCGCTGGAACACCTCGCTGGGCCGGACCGTGACCATCACAATCACATCACCGGCAGGGCCGCCGTTGGCACCGGCATCGCCCATGCCGCGCAGTGCAAAGCTCTGATCGTCGTCGATGCCCATGGGGATGGACACCTCCAGCGTTTTTCTGGCGGCAGTTTTTCCGCTGCCGTGGCAGACCTTGCAGGGGTTCTTGACCAGCTTGCCCTTACCGCCGCAGCGGGAGCAGGGCTGCTGGGTCTGCATCACGCCAAAAGGGCGTGCGCTGCTGCCGGATGACATAGCCGCGGCCGCCGCAGTCCGGGCAGGTTTCGGGGCTGCTGCCGGCGGCACAGCCGCTGCCATGGCACTCTGTACACTCCTGCTGGCGGGTGATAGTGATGTTCTTCTTGCAGCCATGCACGGCCTCATCAAAGCTCAGGGTGATCCGCACACGGATATCCTGGCCTTTGCGGGGGGCGTTGGGGTTTGCCTGACGGGCAGAGCCGCCAAAGCCGCCGAAACCGCCGCCAAAGATATCACCGAAGATGTCGCCCAGATCGACTCCATCGCCGCCAAAGCCGCTGAAGCCGCCCGCGCCGCCGCCGTTCTGGGCTGCATAACTGGGATCAACACCGGCAAAGCCGTACTGATCGTACAGCTGGCGCTTTTTCGGGTCCGAAAGCACCTCGTTGGCTTCATTGACTTCCTTGAACTTTTCCTCGGCATCCTTATCGCCGGGGTTGTAGTCCGGGTGGTACTTCATGGCCAGCTTGCGGTAAGCCTTTTTGATCTCCGCATCGGTGGCCGTTTTGGATACTCCCAGCACTTCGTAGTAATCGCGCTTTTCCTGTGCCATAACCATACCTCTATAAAACCAGCAAAGGCCGCCCCGGCAAAACCGGAGCGGCTTTTGCTTTTATCCGGCACGCCTGCCCGCCGGTTTGGCCGGGCATCTGCCGTTTGTGTCAGACCTTAGACTTCCTTGAAGTCAGCGTCCACAACGCCGTCATCGTTGGGCTTCTGCTGGTTGTTTGCGCCAGCATCGGGGCCGGGCTGTGCGCCTGCAGCCTGCTGGGCAGCAGCGGCAGCCTGATACATCTTCTCAAAGACATGGCTCAGCTCATCCTGCTTTGCCTTGATCTCATCAATGGAGCCGGACTGAACAGCGGTCTTGAGGTCGGCCAGCTTTGCCTCAGCTTCGCTCTTCACGTCAGCGGGCATCTTGTCGCCGTTCTCCTTCAGCATCTTCTCAGTCTGGAACACCATCTGATCAGCGCCGTTGCGAATATCGACCTCTTCACGCTTCTTCTTATCATCGGCAGCAAACTGCTCAGCTTCCTTCACAGCCTTGTCGATATCTTCCTTGGACATATTGGTGGAAGCGGTGATGGTGATGTTCTGCTCCTTGCCGGTGCCCAGATCCTTCGCGCTGACCTTCACGATGCCGTTTGCATCGATATCAAAGGTGACTTCGATCTGAGGCACACCACGGGGAGCCGGAGCAATGCCATCCAGGTGGAACACACCCAAGCTCTTGTTGTCGCGGGCAAACTCACGCTCGCCCTGCAGAACGTTGATCTCAACAGAGGGCTGATTATCAGCGGCAGTGGAGAACACCTGGCTCTTGTGGGTGGGGATGGTGGTGTTGCGGTCAATGATCTTGGTGCACACGCCGCCCAGGGTCTCAATGCCCAGGCTCAGCGGGGTGACATCCAGCAGCAGCAGGCCCTTGACATCGCCCTGCAGAACGCCGCCCTGAATGGCAGCGCCCACAGCCACGCACTCATCGGGGTTGATGCCCTTGAAGGGCTCGCAGTTCAGTTCCTTCTTGACTGCATCGTAGACAGCGGGGATACGGGTGGAACCACCGACCATCAGGACCTTCTTCAGGTCAGAGGGACGCAGGCCTGCATCCTGCAGAGCCTTGCGGACAGGGGTCATGGTGCGGTCGACCAGATCAGCGGTCAGCTCATTGAACTTTGCGCGGGTCAGGGTCATATCCAGATGCTTAGGGCCGGTAGCGTCAGCAGTGATGAAGGGCAGGTTGATCTGGCTGCTCATTGCGCTGGACAGCTCGATCTTTGCCTTCTCAGCAGCTTCCTTCAAGCGCTGTGCGGCCATCTTATCCTTGCGCAGGTCGATGCCGTTCTCGTTCTGGAACGCATCTGCCATCCAGTCGATGATGCGCTGGTCGAAGTCATCGCCGCCCAGGTGGGTATCACCGTTGGTGGCCAGAACCTCGGTCACGCCGTCGCCCATCTCGATGATGGAGACATCGAAGGTGCCGCCGCCCAGGTCGTAGACCATGATCTTCTGATCCTCTTCCTTATCGATGCCGTATGCCAGAGATGCGGCAGTGGGCTCGTTGATGATACGCTTGACGTTCAGGCCGGCAATGGTGCCTGCGTCCTTGGTTGCCTGACGCTGGCTGTCGTTGAAGTATGCAGGAACGGTGATGACTGCATCGGTGACAGTCTCGCCCAGATAAGCCTCAGCATCTGCCTTCAGCTTCTGCAGGATCATAGCACTGACCTGCTGGGGAGTGTACTCCTTGCCGTTCAGGGTCACCTTGTGGTCGGTGCCCATATAACGCTTGATGGAAGCCACCGTGTTCTCAGGGTTGGTGATGGCCTGGCGCTTTGCGACCTGACCCACCAGACGGTCGCCGGTCTTGGTGAAGCCGACAACAGACGGGGTGGTGCGTGCACCCTCAGAGTTTGCGATAACAACGGGCTCGCCGCCCTCCATAACAGCCACGCAGCTGTTGGTAGTACCAAGGTCGATACCAATGATCTTACTCATAATGAAAGCTCCTCTCAAATTCAGAACGTTTTTTGTTTATATGATGCTCAAATGTTACCAAGCGGATGTTATATTTGAAAACCCTTGCGGGGTCTTGCAAAATCACTCTGCCACAACAACGGTGGCATGGCGGACGATCTTATCGCCCAGCTTGTAGCCCTTCTGGTAAACCGTGATCACGGTGCCGCTCTCCTGCCCATCGGGGGCGGGGATCTGCTGCACGGCATTCATAAAGTTGGGGTCAAAGGGCTTGCCCAGCGCCTCGATCTCCTCCACATGGAGGGCATTCAGCGCCTTGGCTGCTTTGTCCAGCGTCATGGTCACGCCCTTCTTGTAATTCTCGTCGGTGGTGGGGGCGTTGGCCGCCATATCCAGCGTATCCAGAATGGGGATGATCTGGTTCACGGCAAAGGACACGCCGTCGTTGAACTTCTGGTCAGCCTCACGGGTGGAGCGCTTGCGGTAGTTCTCATACTCGGCGGCCATCCGCAGCAGCTGATCCTTGGCCTGATTGGCATTCTTCTCAGCCGCGTCCAGCTTTGCCTTCACAGCCTCCAGCTCCCGGGCCTTCTTGTTGAAGAAGCCATCCTTTTTCTTGGGGTCTGCCGCTTCAGCGTTCGTCTCGGGAGCCGCTGCCTGCTCAGGTGCAGTTTCCGGGGCGGCCTGCTCGGCGGTGTTGGGCTCCACGGCAGGTTCTTCTGCCTGCGGGGTCTTTTTTGTTTCTTCGCTCATTCCAGGTCCTCCTTATAGATCACAGTCCGCCGGGGTGCGGCTGCCTGCGGGGTATCTTTTCGTTTGCCGCTCATTCCTTCGCCAAGCTGATCGGCAAAGGTGTGAAGCAGCGGCATCAGCTTCTGGAAGGGCATCCGGGTGGGGCCGATGAGGGCCACGGAGCCCCAGAGGCCTCCGCCCACCAGATACCGGTCACTCACGATGCACAGGCCAGGAATCTGAGGTTCCAGATCCTCGCCCAGCAGGATGCTCTCGCTCTGCTCTGCCGGGGGTGCAATGAGGGCGGCGGCCTGCTCTTCGTCGTTCAGCAGGCTCAGGATGCTGCCCACCTTGCCGTCCAGCTGGGGCCAGTCCAGCAGGTACTGCTCACCACCCAGATACACATGGGGCTGGGTGGAATCCTGCAGGATGGCGGCGGCGGCGCTGATCACCGGCACCAGCTCCGGGCTGATCTGGCTGCACAGCTCTGCAAGGAGCCGGGGCGACAGATCAACAGGAGCCACAAAGGTCAGGTTCCGGTTGAGCAGGGCGGCAAGCGCCGCTGCATTTTCCCGGGAAAGACCGGTGCGGACCCGCGCCACACGGGTGCGGACATAACCGGCAGTGGTCACAGCCAGCACCGCTGCGGCGCTGCGGCCCACCTGCACCACCTCGTAGTGGGCGATGCAGAGATCCTCAGCACAGGGGGTGCTGACGGCGGCGGTGCAGCCGCTGATGGCGGCCAGCGCCTTGGCGGCACCCTGTGCCAGCTTTTCCGGCTCGTGGTCAAGGCTTGCGAACACCGCGTCCACACGGGCGCGGGTCACACGGTCCAGCGGCTGGTCATCGGTGAGAAGATGATCCAGATAATAACGGTAGCCCTTGGCACTGGGGACACGGCCTGCGCTGGTGTGGGGCTGCTCCAGCAGACCCAGCTTAGTCAGCGCGGCCATCTCGTTGCGCAGCGTGGCACTGGAAACTGCCATATCAAAGTAGTTTGCCAGCACACTGCTGCCCACGGGCTCGCCCTCGAGGCCATACAGCGCAACGATCGCCTGCAAGACACGCTGTTTGCGTGCATCCATCGTCATAGCGCCTGCCTCCTTCGTTCGCTTTTTGTTCTTTAGCACTCCTTCTTCCTGAGTGCTAAGACCATTATATCCAATTTTGCGGCGCTGTCAATAGCTTCTCAGAAAAGTTTTGAAAGATTCATAATTCTGTCATAAAGCTGGCCGCACCCTCTCCGTCATTGCTTGCGCAATGCCACCTCTCCCGAAGGGAGAGGCAAGACATCACAGAGAACAGATGCTGCTAAATCTGGGATTGCCCTTGGCTCCCCCTTTGGGGGAGCTGGCAAAGCCGAAGGCTTTGACTGAGAGGGTGAGCCTGTTCACAAAAAAAGCCGCCACACATCGCTCTGTGCAGCAGCTTCTCTATTATAAGGTATTACTCTTCCATCTGCTTTGCCAGAAATGCCGCCGCCACGTTCACCGCCTTGAGCTGGGCGGCATCAGGCTGGGCGGTGCGGTCCTCCGTGAGCAGGCCCACACTGCCGGTGACATCCCCCGCCGCAATGATGGGCACAGCGCACAGCAGCGCCCGGGGTGAGCCTTCACAGGGCAGCAATGCCTTTTCGGGGCTGCCATCGCTCTGGTAGGGCTTGCGGCTGTCCATCAGCTTTTCCAGCGGCTGGCTCACGCTGCGGTCTGCCAGATCCCGCCTGCCCGCACCGGATGCCGCCAGAATGCGGTCCCGGTCCGAGACAAAGGCCGTCAGGGCAAAGCACTTGCTCAGCACATCCACATACTGGGCCGTCACCCCGCTCAGCTCCCCCATGGGCGAATACTTTTTGAAGATGACCTCACCGTCCCCCGTTGTGAAGATCTCCAGCGGGTCTCCCCTGCGGATGCGCTGGGTGCGGCGGATCTCCTTGGGGATGACCACCCGCCCCAGCTCATCGATGCGGCGCACGATGCCGGTTGCTTTCATAAGGTTCCCTTCCTTTCCATGTTCCGGTTTTGCTTCCAGATTTCTGTGAAGTATGGTTATTCTGTGGAAACAGGAAGGGAATTATTCATTCAGCTCCGGCCGGAGCGCTGCTTATCCTCATACATCCGGTGGTCGGCCAGGATGCGGATGGCACGCACATCGTCGCTGTCGCAGGGGTAGACCGCACAGCCGCAGCTGGTGCCAACCTGCACCTCTGCATCCTTCAGGCGGTAAGGCTCCCGGATGGCTGCCTTGATCTTTTCCACCCGGCTCTTGCAGAACCCCTCCGTTACGGTTCCGTTGACGATGAGGGCGAACTCATCCCCGCCGATGCGGAACACCGCATCGCTCTCCCGCACGCAGCCCCGCAGGCGGCTGGCCACCTCCTTGAGCAGCTGGTCGCCCACATCGTGGCCGTAACGGTCGTTCACAGGCTTGAAACGGTCAAGGTCGAGGTAGAACAGGACAAACGGTGTCCTGTTCAGCTCGTTTTCTTTCAACAATGCGTCAAAATAGCGTTCATTATACAGTCCGGTCAGGCCGTCGGTGTTGGCCAGGTCCTCCATCTGCTGGCGGGCCTCCCCTTCCTGCCGGAGGGCGCGCTCCTTTTCCTCCACGCGCAGGCGGGCATCGGTGCGGACACCGTGCACCAGCACGATGCCTGCGCAGAGGAACAGGCCCGCCAGCAGCAGGATGGTGGCGTTCTGGATCTTCCGCATTCCACTGTCCACCACGCCACGGCCGACGATGCCCACAATGGACAGATCCTGAAAGCCCACAGGCTGGTAGACCAGATAATAGCTCTTGCCCTCAAGCCAGTAGGAAAGGCTGCCGCTGCGGCCCTCTGCCACGTCCTGCCGGGCCCGGGTCAGTGCACCCGCATCCACCTGCGCATACTTCTGCAGGTAGTCGAACAGGTTGTCCATCCAGTCCTCGATCTCGCTCTTGGGCTCCTCCGAGAGCATCACATCGCCATCGGGATGGATGATGTAGCAGTCGCTCTGGCCGCCGTAAGCACTGCCGCCGATCAATTCCTCTATGGTCTTATTCCGATAGCTCACGGCAAGGCTGGTGTAGGTGGTGCCGTCGATCTCCACCGGCGCAATGGGCGCAGAGTATACCACCCGGCGCTCCCCGCTCCGCATGATGTAGCTGGACACCGTAGGCTTGCCGGTGCGGTACATCTCCTCAAAGGCCGTCCAGAGGTGATCCACTTTTTCATGCTTGCCCCGGATGCTCCAATATTCGCAGTTTTCATTGAACAGATACACGCTGCTGTACCGCCAGATCTCCCGCTCGGCCTCATAGCTGCGCAGGCGTTCCTCCGCCAGGCCCTCCTCATTGGCAGCCTGCAGGCTCTTGCCCCACTCGTTCAGCATGTTCCAGTTGCTCCGGCTGAAGATGGTAAACGCCTTATCCACCTGCTCATAGGTCTCCAGCAGGTTGCGGGTGCCTTCGTCATAGAACTGCTGCCGGATGTACAGGACGTACCAGCACAGACCTGTCACCACGACCATCGCCAGCAGCAGCGCAGCTGCCGTCCATCTTTCTTTTTCCTTCCACATATTCAGCTTCTCCTCAGCAGAGTCCCAACTCTCTGCCCTTTTCCGGCCGCATTTCCACAGCCTGCGAAACCACGCAATTCCGTCGAATCAACACTACCAAATTCTGCTTTTTCTGTCAAGGCTTTCGTCAAAGATTATTCGCTGCAAATTTGGGGCATTCTTCTATCCTTTTGCTGCTGTGTATGTTATAATAAAATGTATGGATTTCTGAGGGGGTGCTCTTATGCAGCAGATCGTGATATTGGGCGGCGGTGCAGCGGGCCTTGCCGCCGCATTGGCCGCCGCCCAGTCTGCCCCGGCAGGGGCAGTGCGGGTGACGGTGCTGGACCGCAACCCCAGGTGCGGCAAAAAGCTGTTGGCCACCGGCAACGGCCGCTGCAATCTGGACAACACCGGCATTGCACCGGAGCAGTATTTCACCGCTGACCCCGCCGCCCTGCGGCCCTGCTGGCCGCGGTGGATGCCGCCGCACCGCTGGAATGGTTCGCGGCGCTGGGCCTGTACACCCGCACCGATGAGGCCGGGCGGGTGTACCCCTACTCCAACCAGGCCGCAGACGTGCTGGCCCTGCTGGAAGGCCACCTTGCCCGGCTGGGCGTGGAGGTGCGTACCGGCTGCACTGTGCAGACCCTGAGCCAGAACCGCAGCGGCTACACCATCCTGTGCGAGGATGCCGAGGGTCAGGACCAGACCCTGCGGGCCGATGCCGTCATCTGCGCCATGGGCGGCAATGCCGGGCCGCAGTTCGGCACCGACGGCTTCGGCACCCGATTCGCCGCCCAGTGCGGCGGAAAGCTGGAGCCGCTGTACCCCTGCCTGACCGCCCTGCAGACAGCAAAGCCCAACCGATCTCTGGCCGGCATCCGGGCCAAGGCCGCTGCCACCCTGCTGGACCTCGACCGCCACTGCACCGTGGCCGTGGAAAACGGCGAGGTGCAGTTCACGGACTACGGGCTTTCGGGCATCTGCATCATGCAGCTGTCCGGCCATCTGGCCCCGGGGCGGGGGCCAAAGCGTCCGGCCGTGGAGCTGGACCTCTTCCCCATGCTGGACGAGACTGCCCTGACCGCCCTGTTTGCGGCCCGGGTGCCCCTGCTGCCGGGCAAGGCACCTGCGGATTTCTGGACAGGTCTGCTCAATCCCAAGCTGGGCCGCGCCCTGTGGGCAGCGGCAAAGCTGCCTGAAAAACCGGTGGACACCCTGCCGGATGCCGCCTGGCAGGTGCTGGCCAACGCGGCCAAGCACTGGCTGTTCGAGGGCCTGACCCCCTGCGGCTGGAAGCAGGCCCAGACCACCGGCGGCGGCCTGAGCCTGACCGAAGTGACCCCCAGCTTCCAGTTCAAGGGCTGCCCCGGCCTTTACTTTGTGGGTGAAACGCTGGACTGCGCCGGCAGCTGCGGCGGCTTCAACCTGCACTGGGCCTTTGGCAGCGGCATCGCCGCCGGGCGTGACGCGGTGCGGAGCCTGAAGCGGCCTGCCCCGAAGCCAAATAAAAAGAAGCGATAAAGAATGACCCTCTCCATCCCGCATCTGACAGACAGACTGCAGGGACGGAGAGGGTCATTTTCGTTTCAGATACGCTTGTGTCTCCCGGACCACCACTCCCGAAAGCCCCACCACGCCCACAAGATTGGGCAGCATCATCAGGCCGTTGAAGGTATCGGAGAGCGCCCAGGCCAAGTCCAGCTTCATCACAGCACCCACCAGCACCATGGCTGCGAACACCAGCTTATATCCTGCGGCGGCGCGCTCCCCCAGCAGATACACCACTGCCCGGGTGCCGTAATGGCTCCACCCCAGCGTAGTGGAATAGGCAAACAGCAGGACCGACACCGCGATGAACTGCGGCCCGAACGCCCCGAACACCGTGGAAAAGGCCTGCCCCACCAGTGCGGAGCCCTCCACACCGGTCAGGGCCGCACCGGTGTCCAGATCCACAAGGCCGCTGGTGAGTACCACAAGGGCCGTGAGGGTGCAGACCACCATGGTATCTGCAAACACCTCGAACATCCCCCACATTCCCTGCTGGACAGGCTCCTCCACGTTGGCCGCGCAGTGCACCAGCACCGACGCGCCCAGTCCTGCTTCGTTGGAAAAAGCTCCCCGCTTGAATCCCCAGCTGATGGCCCGGGCCATGCCGTAGCCCAGCACCCCGCCCCCCGGCGGCCTGCAAGCCAAACGCCCCCCGGAAGATGGCCGCGAATGCCGCCGGGACAGCCGCCCAATGGACACAGACCACGGTCAGCGCCCCGAACAGGTAGAACAGGGCCATGAGCGGGACGATGGCCTCCGTGACTGCGGCCACCCGCTTCAGCCCGCCCAGTATGACCCGCCCGGTGAGCAGGGCCAGTACGATGCCCGTTGCCACCGGCGGCACCCGGAACACTGCCTGCAGATTGCCCGCAATGGAGTTGATCTGGCTCATGTTCCCCATGCCGAAGCTGGCCAGCACGCAAAAGCAGGCAAACAGCACCGCCAGTGCCCGGCCAAAGCCGCCGCCCAGCCCCTCGGCCAGATAGTACATGGGTCCGCCGCACCATCTTCCGGCGGCATCCCGGCGGCGGTAGCAGATGCCCAGCACGTTCTCGGCATAACTGGTCATCATCCCCAGCAGGGCCATGACCCACATCCAGAACACAGCCCCCGGCCCGCCTGCCAGAATGGCTGCCGCCACACCCACGATGTTGCCGGTGCCGATGGTCGCCGCCAGCGCCGTGCAAAGGCTCTGGAACTGGCTGATGGCTTCATCGTCCGTGTGGGCGGTCACATTCCGGTCCAGGAAGATGGCCCCGATGGTGTGCCGCATCCAGTACCCGAAATACCGCAGCTGGAAAAATCCGGTGCGCACTGTCAGCAGACAGCCGGTGCCAAACAGCAGCGTCAGCCCCACCGGCCCCCATACCACACCGCCGACCACCGCGTTCACCCGCGCCAAGCTCTCCCACATACACAAACGCCCCCTGTGCTCTACTGTATGGCACAGGGGGCGTTTTCATGCCCGGGCAGCGGTTTCTGTATAAAAAAGCGCATCCCGGCCCACCCTGTTCCAAAACGGAACGGAGGAACACGGGATGCACAAGAACGGTTGGAGGCCCTTCTGGGCGGCTTTGGGGGCGGCACTTCTGGTGCTGCTTCCGCTGGTGGGCGGCACAGTCCTGCTCACCCGGCAGATGGTGCGCACCCGCATCCAGACCGCCCAGCCCCAGAGCGGGGTACCCATCCAGCTGCCCCGGGCCGAGCACCGGATGACCCTGCTTCTCTGCACCGCCGGGGAGCAGCCGAGCTTTTTGCTGGTCTACCTGAACGCCGCCCAGAACAGCCTGAACCTGCTGGCCGTGCCGGGGGAGCTGACCGTGCCCTTCAACGAAGAGACTGCCGGCCTTGCCCACTGCTACGGAGCGGCGGGGCCCGCCCGGTGCCGTCAGGCGCTTCTGGAGGTGCTGGGCCTGCCGGAGGATATGCTTTATCTGGCGCTGTCCCCCGCCGTGCTGGAAAAGACTGCTTCCCGTTACGGGCCGGTGCGGGTGGGGTTTTCGGGGGCACTGACTGCCGATGAGCTGACCAGAACCGGGCTTTCCGCCGCCGTGCAGAGCATTTCGGCCAAAGAGGCCCATGCTCTGCTCTCCGGCTGGGATGCGGACGGCACCCTGCCGCCTGCCCGCCGGGCCGCTGCCCGGGCGGCAGTGTGGGAAGCCTTTTTCCGGCAGGACCTCGCCCTGCTGCCCGCCACCCTGCCGGATGCCCTGCGGGCCAGCAGCACGGCCCTGCTCACCGACTTTGCAGCACAGGATTATACCCTGCTGGGCACGGTCCTGGAGTTTCTGGCCAACAACAGCGCCCTCCCCCACGCCGAGGCCCTGCCCGGGGCGTGGGATGCAAAAGCGGGCACTTACACGGTCACAGACGCTTCCCGGGCGGCGGTGCAGACCTTTCTCAGCGTTTCGCCCGCCTCGGGGAATGATGCCTCGCTCAAGGAGCCATAGCCCAGCACAAACGTACCGGAAAAATCCTGTTCCCCGCCGGTCAGGTCATAATCGCTCAGTAAACTCAGGGCCACGCCCTGCGCCTTTGCGGCGGCGCGAAGGGCGGCATCCGGCGGGGCATTTTTCAGCCTTGCCAACAGATGCAGGCCGGTGTGCAGGCCGGTCAGGGTCAGCTCGTCCGGCGCAAAGGCAGCGTGCAGAGAGGCAGCCAGAGCATCCCGCCGGGCCTTGTAGGCCACGCGCTCCCGGGCAAGATGCCGGGTGAAGTAGCCCTCGCGGATGAAGCGGGCCAGGGTCTGCTGCTCAAACCGGCTGACGGTGCCGGAATAGATCCGGTACTTTGCCCGCCAGGCGGGCAGCAGCTGCCGGGGCAGCACCATATAGGCGATGCGGATGCCGGGGGCCAGACTGCGGGAGCAGGTGGAGAGGTAGACCACCGGGCCGTCGGCCCCGGCCATGCCCTGCAGACTGGGCAGGGGGCGGGTATCAAAGCGGAACTCCGAATCGTAATCGTCCTCTATGATATACCGCTGGCCCGGGCAGCGGGAGGCCCAGTGGAGCAGCTCCGTGCGGCGGCCCGCCGGCATGGTCACGCCCGTGGGGAACTGGTGGCTGGGCGTGACATAGCACACCGCCGCGCCCGAGCCGGACAATGCCTCAACAGAAAGGCCGTCCGCATCCACAGGCAGGCAGCAGCACGCCACGCCGTTGTTTTCCAGCACCTGCTTCGCGCGCTGGTAGCCGGGGTTTTCCACCGCCGTTTTGCCGGGCAGGAGCGGGGCCAGCAGGCTCAGCAGATACTCCATACCGGCACCCACCACCACCTGCTCGGCGGTGCACCGCACGCCCCGGTATTCCTCCAGATAATCCGCCAGCGCCTGCCGCAGCTCCACGTCCCCCTGTGCATCGCCATGGGCCAGCAGCTGGGGCGAGGAATAGAGCAGTTCCTTCTGCAGCCGGGCCCAGGTGCGGAACGGGAACAGCCCCGGATCCACGCCCCGGGTGGACAGATCGAACCGGACGGGCGGCTCGGCTGCTTCCGGCGGAGAGGCAGATACTGGGGGCGGCACTTCCTCGGGCCGGGTGGGCAGGGCAAGATATTCCTGTACATAAAAGCCGCTGCGCTCCCGCGGCTCCATGTAGCCCTCGGTCGCCAGGATCTGATATGCTGCGTCCACCGTGTTGACAGAAACCGACAGCTCTGCCGCCAGCCGCCGCTTGCCGGGCATCCGGGTGCCCGCCGGAATGGCCCCGCTGCGCATCTCGGCGGCAAGGCTCTCATAGAGCTGCTCGTACAGCGGCACCCCGCTGGCGGCATCCAGTGCAGTTGTCAGATGAAACATAAGACCTCTCCCCTTTTTGGATGCTTTGCCAAACTGACCCCATAAAAAAACTTTATTCTGGGTATTTTCATGGTGCCAGTTTCGCGTATAATAGGAGCATACCAACCACACACCCAAATGTCAAGTAGTTTTATGGGTAAGTGGTCTTGAAACGGGCGAACGATCCTGCGAAACAGGATGGAGGGGGTTCGCCCCGAAAAATTTGGAGGGAAAAAATCATGTCTACAACTGCAATGTGGCTGCTGCTGGCTGTGGTGATCGTCGTCATCCTGTTCGGCAGTGTGCTGTACAAACGCACCTTTACCACCAAGGAGCTGGCCCTGACCGGCGTTATGGCCGCGCTGAGCCTGGTGGCATACCTGTTCTTCCGTGTGCCGTTCTACGGCGGCTCCTCGTTCCATCTGGGCAACACCTTCACCGCCCTGACCGCCCTGCTGCTGGACGGCGTTTCCGGCGGCCTGGCCGGTGCGATCGGTCTGGCTCTGGCCGATATCCTGGCCGGTGACCCGGGCTATGCCGTGACCACCTTTGTGCTGAAGTTCATCATCGGCATCACCTGCGGTGCCGTGGCCCACAAGGTGTTCAAGCTGCGCGATCTTGACCGCCACAGCAAGGGCTACCTGCTCAAGGTCATCGTGGCAGGCGGCTCCGGCTTGCTGCTGAACGTCATCACCGACCCGTTCCTGGGCTATTTCCGCAACATTTACATCTTTGGCCAGGAGTATACCGTGGCACAGGCCCTGTCCAAGATCGCCGGTGGTGTCACTTTCGTCAACAGCGTAGCCTCCACCATCTGCGTGGTCATCCTGTATCTGGCCCTGCGCCCGGCTCTGGAGCGTGCCGGTCTGCTGCCCAAGGACGAAAAAAAAGTAAGCCTCTCATCTCTTTCTGACGCATAGATGGAAAGCCCCCGGCCTGTATCCTCAACATGATATGCTGCCCCTAGAGTAGACAGAGTAAAAAGAAAACTCTGCGTACTCTGGGGGTATTTTCATGTCAAGCAAGAACAATCACGATACAGCGGAAGTAAAATATCAAAAAAAAATGTCCCGTATTGGACGCTGCAAGCTCACGTCCGTGCCATGAATCGAGCGGCCTAACGCCAATTTGCACAAAAATTCGCCGTTCCCTTGTGGAAACGGCGAACAAAAATCTTATATATTTTTTTCTGTCTACCTGACGGGGCACTTCACGGGCAGGCGGAACAGAAGTGCAGAAGATCAGTCCTCGATGAGCTCAACGGTCTTCATCTTGACGGGGGTAGTGGGCTTATCGTTCCAGTCGGTGCGGACGGAAGCGATCTTGTCCACAACATCCATGCCGGCAACGACCTTGCCGAAAGCGGCATATTGGCCGTCCAGATGGGGAGCGTCCTTGTGCATGATGAAGAACTGGCTGCCGGCGCTGTTGGGGTTCATGCTGCGGGCCATGCTGATCACGCCGCGGGTGTGCTTGATGGGGTTGTTCACACCGTTTGCAGCGAACTCGCCCTTGATGTTCCAGCCCGGGCCGCCGGTGCCGTTGCCCAGCGGGCAGCCGCCCTGGATCATAAAGCCGGGGATGACACGGTGGAAGGTCAGGCCGTTATAGAAGCCCTCGCTGACCAGCTTCTTGAAATTCTCACAGGTGATGGGGGCGACTTCTTCATTCAGCTCAATGTCGATGATGCCGCCGTCTTCCATAGTAATGCGAACCATAACGCTACAATACTCCTTTTGTGTTGACCCCGCAGCGGGGGTGTGTGGGGCAGAAATGCCTGCCCGGATATCCCTTATAGTATACCATAGGTTTTGCGGGTTTCAACCACGCAGATGCAACCTTTTTGTAAATTCGTCAAAGTTCCGGGGCCGGGAGCCTGCTTATTCCATCTTCATCTGCTTTGTGATGAGTTGGCCGTTCTGTACTGTGCCGTCCGAGATATAATACTTCCACTCGGTCGAGCCGTCGGACATCAGGTACTCCACAGCAAACACCTGCCCAGCCTGGATTTTTACAGGGTAGTTGTCGGCTGGCAGAATCTCACGGGGTGTCGGCAGCTCCTTGAAGTCCTCGTATGCGTCTTCCAACCGCCAGAACTTTCGGATCTTGTAGCCCTTTACCATCGAAATATCCTGCTCACCGAAATAGGAGGCTGTGTAGGTCTTTCCGTTGACTTCCAGCGTGTCGATCCGTTCCGGTTCCTGCGTCAGATCTTTGGTATGAAGATGTTCCCCATAGTTCTCGCTCAACTGTTTTGCCATGCGAAAATCCGAGTTCCGATACTCCGACTCCACAACATGTGTACTTCCATAGATACCCATGATATCGGTGCGGCGTACCGCTTCCAGCTCCTGATAGATGCGCCGGAAGTTCTCCACCATCCGGTCCTCCCGGTATCGGACCGAAGACGCTTCATCCGTCGCCTTGATCTCATAGTACCGTTTGCCCTGTTCCATGTTTTCCTGCGCACGCCGGTACTCTTCGCTGTCCTTCTGCCCATTGGCTTCCAGATAGGCCAGATACCGCGGCCCGGTGCTTTCCCAGGTATGGCCCACGTCGGTGCCGTGGAACACGGTTTCCGGGTACTGCTCCTTGATCTGTTTCAGAAAATTTTTCATAACCTCGGTGCCGCCTTCTGTGCCTCCCCAGTCTTTGAACTGCAGATCCAGCAATTCATCATCGTCGGCCTGCATCCACAGGTTCAGGAATTGTGCATCCGTATACGGGAATTCCACAAACAGATCCCGCATTCCTTTTTCGTAATACTCGCCCCAGATGGAAAGTTCCTTGTCGAGAATGCTCTGCTTGCTGTGTTCTTCTCCGTAAAGATAGATTTCGCCCTTCGGCCCATTTTTTACATAACTCCAGAACAGCCCCACCAGCAGGGTCACAATCAGCACGATGGCCGCATATTTCCAGCGTCCGGTCTTTGTTTCCGTTTTCATTCCAATTCCTCTTTCATCTCGGTCATATCTGCCCAGAAGCGCTTGGGGCAGTGGGTCATACGGCCTTTTTCGTTGTGGCGCGCCCGGATTTCCAATGTTTTATAAAACTGCTTCCACAGGTCCTGAAACTGCTGCTCCTTTTCATCAGGTGGGGGCAGGGTGAGGGGTTCGGCCAACTCCATGAGCTGAGCCTTGTGGTTCTGGTACAGCAGCACCGCCTGATGGACGGCATCATAGATCAGGAAGTTCTCCTCCGGGAAGCGGGCACAGAAATGCCCGCGCAGGAGGGGCAGAATATAGTTTTTGGGGTGGATGACCGCGCCCAGCATCCCCTCGTGCTCCTGAAAGCGGACAAAGCCCTGAAACTTGTCCACCTCCCAGTCCAGGCTCTGCTTCATCTGGTAGAGGGGAGCCACCTCCGGATGGCCCCGCCGCTTGACGGTGCCCGGCCCCAGCGCAAAGGCCAGATGCAGAAATCGGATGATCCGCAGCTCCTTATCCTCCCAGCCCGAGAGAAAATCCCGGGTAACGAGGGATTCCGTCTCTTCGCCCAGCTTGGCGCGGAAGCTGGCAAAGACCCGCCGGGCCGTTGCGTGGTCAGTGGGGATCTCCTTCACAGGGTAGAGGGTAGCCGTCTCCCGCTCCGGGGTCCAGACCGCGAAGGGCAGCTCATGCTGGGCAAAGCTCTCAAACACACAGCAGAGGAAGCCCTCGAAGCTTCCATCATAGAGGTAGACCACGTCGGCATCGTGGAGCTTCCGGGCAGGGCTTACAGGGCTCTGGCCAGACATTGCACTGCCTCCTCCCGCACCATTTTCTGGGCTGTGCGGGGCGGCACGCCCTGCTCCACCAGCCGATCCACGGCGGGCGGGCTGAACATGCTCAGCTGCTCCACCCCGCCGCTGAATACGTTGGGGTCGATGAGCGCCCGGGTGATGCGCTCCCGCCCGGCGCTGCCGCGGCCCGGGTGGCGCCCCGCAAAGCCCCGGCAGGTCGATGAAATACTGCGCCCGCTTGAGCACCACGCCCATCCGCTTGAGCTCGTCCAGCCCAGCGCG